>Ga0068859_100000036_pt1 | contig 169326 bp, 147 predicted proteins | sample KBSSwiS22_FD_66585 | JGI IMG/M metagenome (GOLD analysis project Ga0068859, IMG submission 66585) | Switchgrass rhizosphere microbial communities from Kellogg Biological Station, Michigan, USA - KBS Switchgrass S2-2 | ecosystem: Host-associated > Plants > Roots > Rhizosphere > Soil ...
CCGCCGCCGCCGCCTCCACCGCCGCCGCCGCCGCCGCCCGAGCCGCCGAAGAAGCCGCCGCCGAAGGTGATCGAGAAGGTCAAGCCGCCTCCGACACCGCCGCCGCCGCCTGCGCCTCCGGTCGTGACCGAAGAGCCGTCGCCGATGGCAACGCCCGCGCCGCCGCCTGCGCCACCGGCACCGCCGGCGCCGCCGGCCGACATCGCGCCGAGCGAGAACATCAGCTACCGTAAGCTCAGGCCGCCGAAATATCCGCCGCAGGCGATTCGCCAGCATCAGCAGGGCAAGGTTCTGCTGAAGGTGCTGGTCGGCGCCGACGGCGTGCCGCAGGACATCCAGGTCGAGAAATCGAGCGGATCGCGCCTGCTGGATCAAGCCGCGATTGCGGCCGTGAAGACCTGGGTGTTCAATCCTGGTCAAAAGGGTGGCAAACCCGCGCCTGGGTATGCCTTGGTTCCCATCGATTTCAATTTGTCCGAACAGTAACCAACAGGTAGCGCCATGCAGCAAGATCCCTCTCAGACCCAGCCTGCGGCTCAGCCGGGCTCCGTTCCCCCTCCGCCGGGTGCTGGTGGGGGTAATAGCGCGGAAGCGCTCAGCCAGATGGGCTTCGACCATCTGATCCACCATTTCGATTTCCTCGGGTGGATCGTGTTCGTCGTCCTCTGCGTCATGTCGGTCGCGTCGTGGTTCTTCATCGTCGCGAACTTCCTGCGCAACACGATGATTCGCGCGCGCATGGATCGCGTCATCCACACGTTCTGGGACACGCCGTCCGCGCAGGACGCCGTGCGCTTCATGGAAGATCAGCCCAAGGGCGAGCCGTTCTCGAAGATCGCGCTCGATTCCGCTTCGGCCGCCGCGCATCACCAGCGTCATGAAGGCAGCCGTCTCGTCGAAGCTCTGAATCGCTCGGAGTTCATCGACCGCGCGCTGCGCCAGGCCGTCGCTCGCGAGAGCATGCGTCTGGAGGGCGGCCTCACGCTGCTCGCCACCGTCGGCTCGTCCGCTCCGTTCGTCGGCCTTCTCGGCACCGTGTGGGGCATCTACCACGCGCTGATCTCGATCGCCGCCACGGGCAATGCGTCGATGGAAGCGGTCGCGGGTCCGGTCGGCGAAGCGCTGATCATGACCGCGTTCGGTCTCTTCGTCGCGATCCCGGCGGTGCTCGCCTACAACTTCTACGTGCGCCAGAACCGCCTGACGTATGCGAAGTTCGACGAGTTCGCCCACGATCTGCACGATTTCTTTGCTACCGGTTCGCGCGTCGAAGCCGGCGCGGCCCCGGTTGCCGCGAGGAAGTAAGCCATGGCATTCACCAGCAATTCGGGCGGCGGCCCGATGGCGGAAATCAATGTCACGCCGCTCGTCGACGTGATGTTGGTGCTGCTGATCATCTTCATGATCACCGCGCCGCTGATGTCCCACAAGATCCGCATCGACCTGCCGCAGGCTAATCCCAACGTGCAGGAACAGAATCCACCGGAGCCCATCGACCTTGCGGTCAAGGAATCCGGCGAGATCTTCTGGAACGACGAGCTCGTTACCGAAGCGATGCTGCAAGCGCAGCTTCGCGTCGCGGCACAGAAGAATCCGCAGCCCGAGTTGCAGATTCGTGCCGACAAGACGACTCAGTACCAGTTGATCGCAACCGTGATGGCGAACGCGAAGAGCGCCGGCATGGTCAAGATCGGCTTCATCACGACTTCGGCGGGCGGCGGACAATAACAAGCCCGCATAAAGGCAACAGCCTTCGGCGGCGCGGTCTTTGGACCGCGCCGTTTTTGTTTGAGTTGCCGAAACAGCGCATTTGTCGCACCGCTCGGCGCCGCCCGATTGCGCGGCGCCGAATCCCGGCGCTAGGCTGAGCGCACGATTTCCGCCGCCACGGGAGTTGCGCCATGTCGATCCACGCCGATCGCAGTTATGTCGCCAACATGCAGGCCGAAATCAACGTGACGCCATTGATCGACGTCATGCTCGCGCTGGTCGTCGTCTTCATGATCGCCGCGCCCCTCGTCATGAAGCGTCTCACGCTGCCGATCGCCGGCGGCGATGGTTTGGCGCCTGCCGTAGAAGCGGTACGCCTAGGCATCGCCTCGGACGGCACAATCTCGTGGAACGATCAAGCGTTGCCGGCCGCGATGCTGCGCGAGCAGCTGCGCGTCCTCGCGCGTCGCGATCCGCAGCCGCCGCTTCGCATCGAAGTCGCGCGATCGGCGGCGTATCAGACGTTCGCATCCGTGCTGGCCGATGCCAAAGACGCGAACGTCGAGCGGATCGCCGTCGTCGACGAAAGCGATTAGCGCGCGGCGAGGATCGCGAGATAGTTGCGGATCGTCGTCGCGAGCCCTTCGTAGATCGCTTCGGCGAAGAGCGCGTGGCCGATCGACACTTCCGCGAGAAACGGAATCGCCTGCTTCAACGCGCCGAGATTGGCCTGGCTGAGGTCGTGGCCCGCATTGACGCCAAGGCCCGCTGCGCGCGCGCGCTCCGCTGTTGCCGCGCAGGCATCGAGCTCGCGCGCGAAATCGCCGTGCGCGAATGCGTGCGCGAAAGGTCCGGTGTAAATCTCGATGCGATCCGCACCGATCTCGGCCACGCGCTCGATATCGTCCGCGCCGGCATCCACGAAGAGGCTGACGCGCGCGCCGATGTCCTTGAATGAACGCACCAGCGGCGCTAGCCGCTGCGCGTCGCGGCGAAGATCGAAGCCGTGATCGGATGTGACTTGCGCATCGCCGTCCGGCACGAGTGTCACCTGCGCCGGACGCACGCTGCGCGCAATCTCGACGAGACCCGGATACGATCCGCGCGGCGGCGCAAAGGGATTGCCCTCGATGTTGTATTCGGCGCCGCCCAACACGGCCGCAATGCGTGCGACATCGTCGACGCGGATATGCCGCTGATCGGGACGCGGATGCACGGTGATTCCGGCTGCGCCGGCCACGAGCGACGCACGCGCGGCATCGACCGGATCGGGAAAATCGCCGCCGCGCGAATTGCGCAGCACCGCGATCTTGTTGACGTTGACGCTGAGGACGGTCATGAGCGCTGCCAGTATATCGGCGCTACCAGTCGTCCCGCGACGCGCGCGCCTCGAACACGCCCTGTCGCCAGTCGAGCGAAGTCACCTTGCCCTTGCCATCGCGCGCGAAGCCGACTTCGAGCGCGCCATCCTCGTCGCAGAATCGATCGGCCGCGCAGCTCTGCACGAACGTCGGCGACGTTCCGGTCAGTTGCACGCGCAAGCCCGGCGTCGCGACGACGACGTGTGCGCGCACCGAAGGCGACAGCGAATAATCGCCCGCGTACGCCGCGAGCTGATCCGCCTTCGATGGGCTCGATTTTTTCTTCAAGAGCGGCGCGCCTTCGCTCAACCGCTCGGCGCGAAGATTCACGCCTTTGCGATGCAGGATCGCGCCGACGATCTTAGAGTCCTGGCGCATGAACGTGATCTGCGCGGTTTCGCCGGCGAGCTCGAACGCATCGTCGTCGTACGCCGACATCGCCTGCGGCAGGAGTCCGCTGATCTGCGCCGTCAGCGCATCGCCGCCGGTTCGCACGACAAGATCGCCGCCGGCATCGAAGCGATACAAGCCTTCGTACGCGAACGTGGCCGGCGCGACCATCGGCAGCAATTTCGGCGGCGCCGCGGGCGGCTCGCGATCCGCGAGCAAGGTCAGCCCAAGCGCGCTCACATCGATGCCGGCGTTACCGAGCACCACCAGTGCGCGCTGACGATCGGTGCGAAGACCAATGAAGCTCGCGAAACCGCCGGTGACGCCGGCCTGCCAAAGCAAAGGCCAGTTCTGCCCGTCGGATGCAACCGGAACGATCTGCCAGGCCAGCGCCGTCTCGCCGCCGCCGGCGATCGCGCGCGGTTGCCGCGCGAGCAGCACGGCGGCGCGAAGCCGGCTCGCGTCGGGCTTCAATTCGATCGCGGCGAAGCGCATCAAATCATCCAGCGTCGCGCGCATCCCCGCGGCCGGCGCGAGCGCCTGATGCTGCCAGTGCGCGACGGGTTTGCCTTCTCGATAACCATCAAGCAGCCGCGGCACCGAGCCGAGCCCGCTCTGCCCGAGCGCGAGCGGCGCAAGAATGTCGTCGGCGAGAAGAGTGCGATAGTCCTTGCCATAAACGCGCGCGAGCGCAGCGCCGATCACGGCGAGACCGAGATCCGAATAGCGATAGCCGTTACCGTCGTCGAGATGCGTGTGCGCGAGATACGCCATCAGCGCAGCGCCGTCGTACTCGACGTACGGGTCGTCGGCATTGCGCGGAAAGAGATTCGATGGAATCGCCGGCAAACCTGCGCGATGCGTCGCGAGCTGCTCGATCGTCGCGCCAGCAAGACGCGGATCGGCGAAATGCACATCGGCGAACAGCTTGCCGAGCGTGTCGTCGACGCGCAGCTTTCCCTCGATGAGCGCCTTGGCGAGGAGGAGGCCGGTGAAACAGCGGGTCGTCGATCCGATCTCGTACGCATCGGCCGACACCGGAGCGATACCGCCCGGCGCGACCGTGCCGAACATCCATTCGCTGCGCTCGTCGCGATCGATCAAACCGACCGCGATGCCTTGATAGCGTCCGTTCGCGACGCCCTCCTCGATCGCGGCGCGAAAATTTTCGGGCAGATCGATCGCGCTCGCAGGAATGTTCGCGAGCACGAGCGATGTCGCAAGGAGGAGGCCGCGGCAGCGGCGGATGAAGCGTCGGGGCATGCGCGCAAGCTTAGCGTGCGCGAGTGCATGTCGGCGTGACCGGCTCAGCGGTCACGCCGATGTCGATCGTCAGCGGCAGGTTTCCGGCGTTTCCTTCCAGACCACCGGATCCCAATACGCCCCGTCCTTCGGGTTGTCGCGCTGATCTTCGTTCAAGCGCGCGGCGACGAGATAGGTCGTGTCAGGCGCGACGTCAACGTTGACCGTCTTGTAGCCGCCGTTGAGCGGCGCATTGCGCTGGCGGTCGTTGAACGAGAAATAGCGGCTCTCGATGTGCTCGGAGACCTTGAGCGTGTGCGGACCCGCGGTGACGCGGTACGACTGCGAGCCGTGTGGACCCGGCGTCACGCCGTCGATCGTGATGATCTTCGCCGCGTGCAGCTGCTGGCCGCGCGGGGCGACGTCGAAATCGCTGATGCGCCCGCAACCCGACAACGCGCCGGTCGGCGGATACGAGGACGAACCCGGCGAAGCCGCCGGCACGCCGCCGCCGCTGGACGCGAGCGCGGAGCCTTCGCCGATGCGAAGCTGCATCGCCGGCAGATACACGCGCGCCGAAGCGCCGCTCAGCGTTTGCGCGTTGCCGTTGCGATTGACGTTGAATTCGAGGCGGCCGCCGTCGGGCAGCGTGTCGACGGTCTGCTTCAACGTCGCCGCGGCATCGGGCGTCGCCAGCGAAGTGCCGTTCAACGCAACCAGCACGTCGCCGGCACGAAGACCCATACGCTCGGCGCTGCCGCCTGGCGTCACCGCGAGGACGTGCAAGCCGTCGCGCGCGTTGCCGGCGCTGTCGACGAGGAGACCGAGATTGCTGACCTTCTGCGACGGCGTTTCGATGTTGAGCGCGATCTGCTGCGGATCGGTGTTGCCGAACGCGCCGTTCTGGATCAGGTCCATCACGACGACACGCAGTTCCTCGCGTAGGCGCTGCTCGACCGTGAGCCCCGCTCCGGCATTCCCGTGCAGCGCGGCGTCGGTCGCGCCGATCGCAACTTGTTGTTCGCCGGCGGCGAGGGCTGAACCCGCAACAGCGGTCAGGCTCGCCGCGATCGCCAGGCAGACGATTCGGCGCAGCGGATATTTCAGTTCGATAGCCATTTCTTCAACCTCGATCAAATGTGGATTACGGATTCGGTGCGGGCGCTCAGGATCAACCCACGCAGCGCTTCGTTGCGCTGCCGCCACAAAGGCGAAAGCTCTTCGGCTTGCGCGCCGCGGTCGTACGCGGCCTGCAATGCCGTGTCGATGACATGCAGACGAGCCAGACCGGCCGCCGGTCGCATCGTGGCGACGGGCAACGCTTGCCACTCGCGCTCGAGCGTCTGCGATTCGCTCTGGCCTTCGACCACGGTCGGCTGCGGCGACGTGCGCGGCAGCGTCAGCACGACGCCGGCGATGATCGCGGCCGCAGCGGCAATGGCCGTGAGCTTTCGCAATGCGTGCGCACGCCGCTTGCTCTCGTGCGCCGCGCGGATGCGAGGCCACAAATCCGCCGATTCGAAAACCGGAAGATCACCGAGCGCGGGATGCGCGCTGCTTTTCATAGATGGCTCGCGCATGCGAGTTCTCCTTCACCCTTGACCGGCTCGCCCGCATCGCCGAGGCGTTTCAGCGCGCGCGCCAGAATCGACTTCGAATAACTCTCGCTTTGTCCGAAGAGCTCCGACAATTCCTTGTGCGTGTAGCCTTCGAGCTCGTGCAGCACCAGCACGGCACGCGCGCGCGGCGGAAGACGCATCAGGAGCGACCACGCATCGACTTGTGCATCGGCGTCCGTGGCGCGGCTCGCCATCGAGGCGAACACGGTTTCCGGATCCTCGTCGGCGAACCGTTGTCCGGCGCGCAGTGCGTCGATCGTCGTGTTCGCGGTCATCCGCTTCAACCACACGCCGAATGGCGCGTCGCCGCGAAATCCCTTGAGCGTGTTGATCATCTTCAGAAACACCTCTTGTACGACGTCTTCCGCCGCCGCGCGTTCACCGAGGATGCGCAGCGCCAGGTTGTAGCAGGCCGTGCCGAAGCGGCGATAGATCGCCGCGCACGCGTCCATGTCGCCACGGCGTGCGCGTTCGAGGGTGATGCGGTCGAGTTCCTGGCCGAATCCGGATCTCGAACCAAAGGCTGGCTGGCTGGTCACGTTGATTCAAAAGACGGCCCGAAGGCGGGAAACGTCGCAGAACGGGAGCGAAACGCCGGTTTCGGCGGGCATTTAGCCGCGACGCGTCAAAGGTATGCCCCCGGCGGGCTGAATCCAAGCCGACGCAGGAGGTTCAGCGCGCCGAGACCGAGCGGCGGATACCGGCTTCGAGGATGCCGGCGCGCGGAATGCGCATCAGGGCGATGCCGCCGTCGCGCTGGATCGCGATCACGACATCCAGGCCGTCGACCTGCTGCACGCGCCCTTCGACGCGCTTGCCGCCGACGGTCGTCAAGCGAACACGCGAGCCGACGCGCTCGCCGATGGAGCCGACGGGAATCGAAGCGTATTCGGAAGACGGGGTGGATCGCGGCGGCAGGCGCTCGATGGTCGGCGCACGCCAGACCAGCGCAAGCGTCGAATCCGCGGGCGGCGCCGGCGCGCTCGCGGGAATCGCTTCGACGGAATTGCGCGGATCGAGCTCGGGCCGGCGACTTTCGGGCGGTGACGGTATGGGCTCGGGAACCGCCGGCAACACCGCGACCGTTTCGGCGGGCGCGGGCAGCGGCAACTCGATGCGCGGCGTCGCCGGCATCGGAAGCGGCGCCGCGTTGGCGGAGGCGAGAAGCGGCATGCCTTGCGATTCGCTCGGCGCTTCGGCGGGCGTATCCTCGCCGAGGAGATCCTCATCGTTCGCTCCGGCGGTGTCGACCGTCGCCAGCGCGGCGTCCGAAGCGTTCGCATCCGGAGACGGATCGGCGAAGGCGAGACGCATCAGGATCGGCGGCGCGGTGTTCCGGCGCAAGGTCATGTTCAACTGGCGCAGCAGAGCTTCGGGCGCTGCGGTCGCGAATTCCGAAGGCACGAACGCCGCGTCCGGCAGGCTCGAAAGCTCCGCGCTGCCGCCGTCGATGACGAGCTTTCGATACAACGCCTCGACCTCCTCGCCCGCCGTGATGCCACGCGCGGCGAGGAAGTTTCTGACGGCCTGCAGATGCACATCCGCATAAACCGCCGAATCGATGCCGGCGAGCTGCGCGCAAAAACGGTTGCGCTTGGCGAGATATCCGCCGTCGGCGTAATTGAGGGAAAACTGCTCGATGCGCTGTGCCTTCGCCGCGGTCGCATCGCCGAGCCACGCGGACGGCGCGAACTGAGAAAGCTCGAGATGCGTCGTCAGCGTCGCGAACGGCGCGCTGGTGGTGACGAGATCGATGCGCAACGCACGCTCGCCCGCGTCGTATGCGTAGCGGATGTCGTCCTGGCGCGAGCGCACTGCCAGACCCATGCGCACGTAGTCGCGCAAGGACAACGCATTCGGCGTGCCGCAGCCCAGGCTCTCGAACGGCACCAGGCTAGTGAGCCCGAACCAGCCTTCGCGGCCGATGTGATCGATGCGCGGTTCCGAAAACGCCGTTTGTTCCAGGCGCAGGTTCAACGACGCCGGCACGCTCGCGTCGCCCGTGATCGCGCGGCGCAGCAGCCAGAAGGTTCCATCGGGTTCAATCGTCGCGCGCGCGGCACGGATCACGGCGCCGCGTGCAGGGCCGGCCACGACTTCGATGCGCGGGGATCCAACGATGACGCGCCCGTCGAGCGCGCCGGTGACGTCGGCGTAGGTAAGTTTCAGCGAAGGCGCAAGCGCGCCCGCGAGCCGGTCGATCTGGCTCCCGGCAGCCGAGTACTGTGCGAGCTTGAGCGCACCCAGCGCAAGCAGCGCGAGCAAGGCTCCGATGCGAAGCGACTTCCACATAAGGTGTCAGCGCGGCTCTGCAACAGCCCCGTCCCCCTGGACAGAATTTTGGTCAAGCTAGCCGGTCGGCATGACCGCAACACTGCGCGGCGTCACAAAAGCGCGAGAAGCTGACCGGCGGCGCGAATGGGCGGTCAGGCGTCGATGTCGGCGAGGAACGCGCGGATGCGCCGCGGCGTCCCGTTCCAGGCCAAGGCGCCGACAAAACCGTCCGCCGGCTCCATGAGAGCGATCTGCCAGTCTTCCGGCACGCCCGCCTCGTCGGCAAGATGCCGAAGACCGGCCGGCACGCCGCCGGTGCCGAGTGTGACGACGACACGGTCGAGACCGAAGCTCAAACCTTGCCCGATCGCCTTCAACACCGCTTCTTTGCAGGTCCAGATACGCAGGAAGGCAGGTAGCCGCTCGGCCACGTCGATCCGGTCCAGCGCGTCCGCCTCCTCGGCCGCGAAGAACCGGCGCGCGAGATCCTCGAGCGCGAGCTTGCGATCGATGCGCTCGATATCGACGCCGAGCGGCTGCCCGCGCGCGAACGCGACCAGCACGTGATCGCGCGCGTGGCTCAAGTTGAAGTCGAGATCCGGCAGCGCCGGTGCGTACGGCTTGCCGTGCTCGCCGCGTGCAATTTCGGGCACGCGATCGAGCTTCGCGTAGTGCATCAGCTTGCGTTCGAGGAACGCGCGTGACGCGGCGGTGACTTCGCGCGGCGCCGGTGTACCCGGGATGACGAGCAGCCAAACGTGAATCTCGTCGTCCGCAAGCGGCGGCACATCGGTCACGCGCTCGAACCGACCGATCGCGAGCGGTAATGGTCGCGTGTCGCGGACGTTTCGATTGACCGTCAAGTCAGTCACCCAAAGACGGTCGACGCTCATGCTCGACGATCTTTCGGAATGCCGATCGGCACAATGGAACCCGCGCGATCTCATAACTGATGCGCCAAAGCACGAACAAGCATAAGCCGCCGAATGCGATCAGCTCTGCAACGAAATCGCGCTTCGCGATTCCATAGCCGGCGAACGCCAGCAGAGGCAAGATCACGGCGGTGTAGAAGGCCAAATAGGCCTTGCTGCTCACTACTGCGAGGCGCTCGACATATGCCCGTTCTTCAGGTGTAAGACCAAGATCGCTCATAGTGAGTATCCGGTGGCTAGTCTCGACGATAGCAGCTCGTTCATGGCTCGCCGACAATTGTTCCGCCGTTTTCGCGCACGCGTTCCACCACAAAGGTCTGCATTTCTGTAGAGATATCAGCGAGCGGTAGAGTCGCGAATTGCGCTTTTGAAAACAGCAGGAGCCAGAACGTGGGGAAACACCATAGTTCCCGGACTGAGGACCAGCGCAGGGTCGAAGTGCCTATTTGGGAGGCGAACGAAAAATGGTCGGTGTGGGCCGCGAACGTTGCGCGCGGTGGTCCCATGGCGCGAAGTTTTTTGAAGGCGTTGCGATAGTGGACGATGTAAATGGCGATGATGAAAGCGACTGCGACGAATAGGATCGCGGCCAACGCTCCGACTATCCAGGACGAATCGCCGCGCGCGAGCAGAAAGCCCCAATAGACGGTCATGAGAATCAGAACAATCGGCAGGCCCACGCCGACCGAGCGCTTCCAATAGGCGAATACGGCGCTTCGGAGCAAAGGGACGCTGTAGGTGAGCTGCGCTTCGTAGAGCATGCAGGTATCTTCTTGAACGATTTGTTGTTTCTTGAGATACGCAAGATGCTTGGCATCGCCCGCCAAGAGCGACGCGAAAGCGCAGGTGCGATCTCTCGGAACCAAGATCGCGCCCGCTACTTCACGAGCCGCTCGTCGACCAGATTCTTCACCACCGAAGGATCGGCCAGCGTCGAGATGTCGCCGAGCTGGTCGGGCTGGTTCTCGGCGATCTTGCGCAGGATGCGGCGCATGATCTTGCCGGAGCGCGTCTTGGGCAGGCCGGGCGCCCACTGCAGGTGATCGGGCGTCGCGATCGGACCGATTTCCTTGCGCACCCAGCCGATCAGCTCCTTGCGCAAAGCGTCGCTGGGCTCTTCGCCGGCTTTGAGCGTGACATAGGCGTAGATGCCCTGCCCTTTGATGTCGTGATGGCAGCCGACGACCGCGGCTTCGGCGACTTTGGCGTGCGCGACGAGCGCGCTTTCGACTTCGGCCGTGCCCAGGCGATGTCCGGAGACGTTGATGACGTCGTCGACGCGGCCGGTGATCCAGTAGTAGCCGTCCTCGTCGCGGCGCGCGCCGTCGCCGGTGAAGTAGGTGCCGGGATAGGTCTTGAAATACGTATCGATGAAACGCTGATGATCGCCGTAGACCGTGCGCATCTGGCCGGGCCAGGAATCGGTGAGCACGAGATTGCCTTCGGTCGCACCTTCCTGCACGTTGCCGTTGGCATCGACGATGGCGGGTTTGACGCCGAAGAACGGCAGCGTCGCCGAGCCCGGTTTTTGCGCGATCGCGCCGGCGAGCGGCGTGATCAGGATGCCGCCGGTTTCGGTCTGCCACCACGTGTCGACGATCGGACAGCGATCGTCGCCGACGACGTGGTAATACCACTCCCAGGCTTCGGGATTGATCGGTTCGCCGACCGAGCCTAGGAGGCGCAGCGATGCGCGCGAGGTTTTCCGCACCGGCTCTTCGCCTTCGCGCATCAACGCGCGTATCGCGGTGGGCGCGGTGTAGAAGAGCGTCACCTTGTGCTTGTCGACGACTTGCCAGAAGCGAGACGTGTCCGGGTAGTTCGGCACGCCTTCGAACATCACGGTCGTCGCGCCGTTCGCGAGCGGACCGTAGAGAAGATAACTGTGCCCGGTCACCCAGCCGACGTCGGCCGTGCACCAGAACACGTCGTCGTCGCGCAGATCGAACACGCACTCGTGCGTGTAGCTCACGTAGACGAGATAGCCGCCGGTCGTGTGCAGCACGCCTTTGGGTTTGCCGGTGGAACCGGAGGTGTAGAGGATGAAGAGCGGGTGCTCCGCGTTGAGCGGCACCGGCGCGCACTCCGCAGACTGCCCTTCCATCAACGTGTGCCACCAGCGATCGCGCGGCGCTTGCATCGCGATCGCGCCGCCGGTGTGCTTGACGACGACGACGGTCTCGACGCTGTTCGTGCCGGGTCGCGTCAGCGCTTCGTCGACGTTGATCTTGAGCGGAACCTTCTTGCCGCCGCGGACGCCTTCGTCCGCGGTGATGACGAGACGGCATTGAGAATCGGCGATGCGCCCGGCGAGCGAATCCGGCGAGAAGCCGCCGAATACGACCGAGTGCACCGCGCCGATGCGTGTGCAGGCGAGCATCGCGATCGCCGCTTCCGGAATCATCGGAAGATAAATGCAGACGCGATCGCCCTTGCCGATGCCGAGGTTCGTCAGGAGATTCGCGCAGCGGCAGACATCGGCGTGGAGCTCGCGATAGCTGATGCGCTTGGAAACGTTCGGATCGTCGCTTTCCCAGATGATCGCGGTCTTGTCGCCGTGCTTGGCGAGATGACGATCGAGGCAGTTCGCCGAGAGGTTCAATTCGCCGTCGTGAAACCAGCGGATGTGGAGATCGTTCGCGTCGAACGAGACGTCCTTGACCTTGCTGTAAGGTTTGATCCAGTCCAGCCGCTTGCCGACGCGGCGCCAGAATTCCTCGGGATCGCGCACGGATTCGGCGTACAGGCGATCGTAGGTCGCCTTGTCGATGCGCGCGCGCGCAGCGAAGTCGGCCGACACCGGATACCGCTTGGACATGGCAGCTCTCCTCGGAAGCTTCGCATTGTCGGCCGGGATCGAGACTTTAGACTTGATCGCGGTCAAGCGTGAATAGATCCAAAGAAAAAGGGCCGGGGAACGCCCGGCCCTTTCGCAAGCGATCATGCGGCGCCGTCAGGTTACGCGCCGGATGAGGCCGATGACGACCAACAAAATGACCGCACCGATCATTGCATAGACGATGCTGCCGACGATGCCGGTGAGGCCGAGGCCAAGTCCGGGCAAGAGCCAGCCTGCGATGAATGCGCCGACGATGCCGACCACGATGTTGCCGACGAGGCCGAAGCCAAAGCCTCTGACGATCAGGCCGGCAAGCCAGCCGGCGATAGCGCCGATGATCAGGAACACGAGCAACGATTCGACAGTCACAAACACCTCCCGTCATGCGTCGCGTGATGCGACCGGGGGATTGTTGCGCCAATAGCGCGCACAAAGCATGGCGCACTGCGGCGACCGCCGCCACGGCGGCGATGCGACGCAGTGCCTGCAAGTGACTGAATCGCTAAGCGCTCCCGCCGGCTGCGTGCGCTCAGCGCTGCGCTTCTTGCTTGGGCTCGGTGGAAACTTTCGTTACGGGTGCGGCGGCGACGGGGCGCGGCGGGTTCGGAACGGGTCGCGGCGCGGCGCCGGCACGCCGGGCGCGCATCGCGGCAAGATCCTCGGCCGCGAGCATCGTCGTCTCCGGACGCGCGCTCGCCGAGACGCGGTCGGCGGCTAGGCTGAAGACCAGCCCGAAGAACCCGACGACATCGAAGATAAGACCGACCACGAGGAGCGACATGCTCTTGGTCATGAAGGTCAGGGCGATGCCCACGACGAGCAGAGCAAGCATGATCCAGCGCAACATAAAGCACCTGTTTGCCGTGTCCCCGCACGAGCTTTGAAATTACCAGAAATCGGCGGCGGCGGAGGTCCGTCGGTCGGCTCGTCGTCGACGCTCAGCGCTCGCGCTGGTACCGGCCCTTCATGAATGTGACGAATTCGGTCTGGCCCGGGAAACGATTTTCGATGCTGAAATCGTACGCGTCGAGGCCGAGGCGGAATTCATAGCGCGCTTCGCCGCGCGGGGTCTTCTTCTCGAGCTTCAGCACGTCGCCCTCCCAGCGTCCGCGAGCGGGTTCCGGCGGAAAGCCCATGCTGTCGAAAAACCACCACATCACGTCGCCCGAGGCGGGATCGACGAGGAACACGCCGTGTCCACGGAATGCCACCTGCCCTTCCCTTTCCTCGACGTAGTCTTGCACCAGCGCCATGCCGTCTATGTCCATGCGCAGTACACAGCGCCCGCGCGCCGGGCCGCCCGCTCCCCAGGGCGACGGCGCCAAGGTTTCATCGCCGCTCCACGATCCGACGAAGCGGGCGAGGCGCGCCTGCTCGGCGCCGGGCTTGGGCATCTCCATCCAACTCTCCAGGCGAATGACGCGCGCATGCTACTGCGCGTGCGCGCTGCCGCGTCAACGCTCCGAATGTCCGGCTTCCCAGTAGTCGCGCCGCGTGAAGAGGCCAGGCCGGATCAGATCGACGAACGCACGCGCGTCCGCGCTGAGGTATTTGCCCTTGCGCACCACCGCGCCGTATGTGCGCTGCGGGAAATACGCGCTCATGTTGCGCACCGCGAGGCGCGCGCGATCGGCTTCGCCGATGCAGATGCCGGTCACGATCGAGATGCCCAGGCCCATCGCGACATACTGCTTGATGACTTCCCAGCCGCCGACTTCGATCGCGACGTGATACGGTACTTTGCGCTGCTGGAAGATCAGATCCACCAGTCGATATGTCGTCAGGCGTTGCGGCGGCAGGATCAAACCGTACGGCGAAAGATCTTCGAGCCGTATCTCTGCCTTCGCCGCGAGCGGATGATCGAGCGGCAGGATCAGCATCGGATCGTACGAGTACACCGGCTCGTAGCTGAGATCGTTCGGCACGTCGAGCATCGATCCGATCGCGAAATCGACCTGATCCGATCGCAACAGCGCGAGCCCGTCGCGGCCGGTCACGTTGTGAAGCTGCAGCTTCACCGCCGGATGTTCTTCGCGAAACGCCTGCACGAGCGACGGGAGCAGATACTGGATCGTCGATGCGCCCGCGGCGATGTGCAGCTCGCCGCCGACGAATCCGGCCGAGAGCTGGCGGAACTGGCGATCGAGATTGTCGAGTCCATCGACCAGCGGTAGCGCGAGGTCGTACAGCGCTTGCCCTTCGCGCGTCAGCGCGACGCGCCGACGGCGGCGTTCGACAAGACGCGCGCCGAGCTCTTTCTCGAGCGCCGACAGCTGCAGGCTGATCGAAGGCTGCGACAGGAACAAAGCCTCGGCGGCGCGCGACAGCGTGCCGAGCTTGGCGATCGTGCAGAACGCGCGCAGCTGCTTGAGGCGATTTCCCTTGTAGTAGAACCGGGCCGGAGTGGTGGCCTCGGCAGTGCGGGCGCGTTTCGAGCGGGGGATCTGGGCAGGCAAGGTGGGTTGCTCAGGCGCGATTAGATCGGAATAGCGTGTGAAATTCCTTTGGGATCAGCCATATAAATAACTATTAACACCGTCAATTTGTTGCATTGAAACATGTGCTTTGTCAATCGTGCAAGCTCAGCCTAGGCTGCAACTCCCACTGCGACAGCGGGAGCTCGAATGGCGGTACCGATATCGACGCTGCGGCCCGAGGCCGTCGTCGTCCTTGGCGAAGCGCACCCGGCCCAGGCCGAAATCCTGACCGACGGCGCGTTGGCGTTCCTTGCCGATCTGCACCGACGCTTTGACAGCCGCCGTCAGGCGCTGCTGCGTGCGCGCATCGAGCGGCAGGCCCGCTTCGATGCCGGCGAGCTGCCGGACTTTCTCGCCGAAACCGCGCATGTCCGCGCGTCGGATTGGCGCGTCGCGCCGATTCCGCCAGCGCTAAGCGATCGCCGCGTCGAAATCACCGGTCCCGTCGATCGCAAGATGATCATCAACGCGCTCAACTCCGGCGCCAAAGTGTTCATGGCCGATTTCGAGGATTCGACGGCGCCCGTTTTCGCGAACCTGATCGATGGCCAGCGCAACCTCCGCGACGCAGTCGCCGGTGCGATCGACTACATCTCGCCCGAAGGCAAGCACTACAGCGTCAAGGCCGATCCCGCCGTGCTGATGGTGCGTCCACGCGGCTGGCACCTTCCGGAAAAACACGTCCTCGTCGACGGCGCGCCGATGTCGGGTGCGCTGTTCGATCTTGGCCTCTTCGCATTCCACAACGCGCGCACGTTGAAGGAGCGCGATCGCGGTCCGTATTTCTATCTTCCGAAATTGCAGAGCCATCGGGAAGCTTCGCTCTGGAACGAGGCGCTCGATCACATCGAAAGCGTGCTCGAACTTCCGTCCGGCACGATGAAGGCGACCGTCCTGATCGAGACGCTGCCGGCCGTGTTCGAGATGGACGAGATCTTGTGGGCCCTGCGCACGCGCATCGTCGGTCTCAACTGCGGTCGCTGGGATTACATTTTCTCGTACCTCAAAACCGTGCGCGCGCATCGCGATCGCGTGCTGCCCGAGCGCGGCCAGGTGACGATGACGGTACCGTTCCTGAAGTCGTATTCGGAGCTGCTGATCCGCACCTGTCATCGCCGCGGTGCGTTCGCGATGGGCGGCATGGCCGCGCAGATTCCGATCAACAACGATCCCGCCGCGAATGAAGCGGCGCTGGCGAAAGTGCGCGCCGACAAGCTGCGCGAAGTGAAGGCCGGTCACGACGGCACCTGGGTCGCGCATCCGGGCCTGGTGCCGATCGCGCGCGAGATCTTCGATGCGCATATGCCGACGTCGAATCAGCTCGACGTGTTGCGCGAGGATGTCGTCGCAACGCGCGAGGACTTGCTCGCGCCGAGCGCGGGCACGATCACGCGCGCCGGATTCGAAGGCAACGTCGAAGTGTGCCTTCGCTATCTCGCCGCGTGGCTCGATGGTCTTGGCTGCGTGCCGATCCATCACTTGATGGAAGACGCGGCCACCGCGGAAATCTCGCGCGCGCAACTCTGGCAGTGGCTGCATCACGGTGGTCTTTCGTTCGACGGCGGCGCGCCGATCGATTTCGCGCTGTTCGACGCGACGCTCGCAACGATCCGCCAGCGCCTCGCCGCGATCGAGATGCCGGGCCGCGCGCGCGTCGAGGAAGCCGCTTCGCTGCTGGGCGAACTCACCCACGCGAAAGAGCTCGCCGACTTCCTGACGATGGCCGCGTATCCGCGCCTGCCGTAACGATCCCATCGAATTCCGACTCCGCACTCGACGAGAAACGCCCATGAAGAATCAGATGCCGACCGCCGATCAGATCAAGCTCGACTGGAGCAACAACACGCGCTGGAAAGGCGTCAAGCGCAACTACTCCGCCGAAGACGTCGTGCGCCTACGCGGCACGGTGCACGTCGAGCATTCGCTCGCGCGCCTCGGCGCCGAGAAACTCTGGACGTCTCTCAACAAGGAGCCGTTCGTGAACGCGCTCGGCGCGCTGACCGGCAACCAGGCAATGCAGCAGGTCAAGGCGGGCCTTAAGGCGATCTATCTTTCCGGCTGGCAGGTTGCGGCCGACGCGAACGTCGCCGGCGAGATGTATCCGGATCAATCGCTGTATCCGGCGAACTCGGTGCCTCTGGTCGTCAAGCGCATCAACAATGCGCTGTTGCGCGCCGATCAGTTGAATCACGCCGAAGGCAACGACAGCGTCGATTATCTGCAGCCGATCCTAGCGGACGCTGAAGCCGGCTTCGGCGGCGTGTTGAACGCGTTCGAGCTGATGAAAGCGATGATCGAAGCCGGCGCCGCCGGCGTGCATTTCGAAGATCAGCTGGCGTCGGTGAAGAAGTGCGGCCACATGGGCGGCAAGGTTCTGGTACCGACGCGCGAAGCCGTCGAGAAGCTCAACGCGGCGCGCCTCGCGGCGGACGTCTGCGGCGTGCCGACGATCCTCGTTGCGCGCACCGACGCTGAAGCCGCTGATCTTTTGACCAACGACGTCGACGACAACGACAAGCCGTTCTGCACCGGAGAGCGCACGGTCGAAGGCTTCTTCAAGACCAAGAAAGGACTCGATCAAGCCGTCAGCCGCGGACTTGCATACGCACCGTACGCCGATCTCGTCTGGTGCGAGACCGGCAAGCCCGATCTCGAATTCGCGCGCAAATTCGCCGAGGCGATCAAGAAGAAATATCCGGACAAGATGCTCGCCTACAACTGCTCGCCGTCGTTCAACTGGAAGAAAAATCTCGACGACGCGACGATCGCGAAGTTCCAGCGCGAGATCGCAAGCTACGGCTACAAGTTCCAGTTCATCACGCTGGCCGGATTCCACGCGCTCAACTACTCGATGTTCAATCTCGCGTATGGCTACGCACGCAGCCAGATGAGCGCGTTCGTCGAGCTGCAGGAAGCGGAGTTCGCCGCCGCAGAACGCGGCTTCACGGCGGTCAAGCATCAACGCGAAGTCGGCACCGGCTATTTCGATGCGGTCACGCAGGCGATCCAGCAGGGTCAATCCTCGACGACGGCGTTGACCGGCTCGACCGAAGAGGAACAGTTCCACGGCGACAAGCCGGTTCCGCACGCGGCTTGATCGCGGAATTCACTAGGCGGTGGGCACGCGACGGAGCCCGCCGCCCTGCGAACCAACAACCTAGCGGAAGCGAATTCCGTTCAATAAAGACACGAACGTTTGCGCTTGCTGTTCGAACGCTTTCGGTGTGCCCGCGAATGTCGCCGAGATCAAGCATTGTTCCGTCAAGGTCACGGCAATCGTTTGGTTGAAGACCGGCTTGTTTTCCTTCAACGCTCGAACGTCCATGATGAGTCCGTCGCGTCCGCCGATTCGCATCGATTTCGAAGTACCGATATCCAAAGCGAGATCTTGGCCATCCAGCGCTCGGTGATAACCATCGAGAACCTCTTTCAACAGGGCGTCGAGATGAGGCGCAGGTTGCATAAGCCACGAACAAGAAACCGCGATCACCGTCGAGCCATCCGCGCCTTCCCATCGCGCGATTTCGCGCACGCCGCGATCTTTGTCTTGCGGAGCCGAAGACACGCCCTGCAAACGCTCCACGGTCCATCCCGCCGGATACGTGGTTACAAACGGCATCGCGACTTCCGCGGCATGGCCACTGCGACCGACTGACGTAATAAGCCCAAACACAATCAACGCCGCGACATAGATGAGCGCGAACTTCGACCGCGACCAAGGAGGAGACTTCTTGCGGGCAAGGAGCCACGTGGCCAATGCACAGATGCCCGTATGAGCGAAAACACGGCCGATCGCTTCGCTGGCGCCATCGGAGGAGGCGGGAGCGCCGAGGGCCAAGAACAGGGCGCCGACAATGATTGCAAACGAGACGAACCAACAGATGAGCGCTAATTTTCCAGGCATTTGCATATGCGTTTTTCTACCAGGCAGGTCCTTGTCTATTACGTACAAGGCTTGCCTCCACCGCCATGTGCAGCGCGATATCGCATCCAAGCTCCGGAGCGCGCTAGCGCGGGGTGCGCTAGCCGCCGGCATCGAAACGGGGGTTGGGGAGGAGTGAGCCCGGGCTGGGGGGTGGCTGATCCGGGCCGCTGCGTTCCGATGCCGGCGCTGCGCGGGGACGCCGGAATGGGACGGCGTCCAGTCACTAGGACGAGGCGGGAGGAGATTTCGTCGCGCCGTCCACGTAGACGTTCGTAGAATAATCGAGCGCCACTTTCGCATCGTCGCGATGAGCATCGCTTCGTCGCGCACGATGCACGTTTCGCGGATTCTTCGGTTCGCCTATCCGGCGCGCATTTGAATTGATGCTTGGGGCGAAACTCTGTAGTGCCGCGCACGCGCAGTCGTTCCGCGCACCTTACGCAACGCGTTCGCGCAGGAGGCCGTCGAGAAGGAGGTCGGTCAGCATCGACACGGAATCCTCATCGACATCGCGCAGCGCGGCAATCGCATCGCGGAGGTGTTCGGTCTGCGCATCGAACAAGGTGATCCCGAGCAGCATCGAAGCGACGAGGGTCGGGTTTATCTCGTAATGGAAGTCACCGCCGACGCGTGCTTCGCGCATCGGCGCGGCGAGCTTGTCGAGCAGTCGGACGAAGAGCTCGAACGCCCGCCCCGAATCTGCGCAATCGCGATGATCGATCAGCTCGCGCAAGAGAAGACGCGCCGTCGACGGATGCGATCGGAGATATCGGCGGTACGAAGCGACGATGTGTGCGATTCGACCGCGAGCGTCGGCGTCGATGTCGAGCGTCGGCTTCAGCTCGACGTCGAGTCGCGCACATGCGTCGGCGAGCACGCGTTCGTACAAGGTCTGCTTGTCAGCGAAATGATGGAAGACGTTGGCCTTGGACACGCCGGCTTCGCCTGCGACATCCCCGATCGATACGCCGTCGTAGCCTCGATCGCCGAACAGCCGTTCGGCGACGGCCAAGATGCGGGTCAATCCGGGAGAGGCGGGGGATTCGGGCATGGTCGAGCGATTCCAAAGAACCGACCGATCGGTCAGTCGCCATTCTGGGAACACGACGCCGCTACAGTCAACCGGCCGCCTGCCGATACGTTCCGAATAGGGGAAAAACCGCTCGAACTCCGGGCGTTCGCACGTGCCTAAGTGTCCGGCAGGTTCAGATATGTCGGCTTTTTCTTACAACGCGCGGTGAAGTCCTCGGATGAGGACTTCCGACGCATACGCTAACATTCGCTAACATTGTCCTTGTCCGCCCGACGGGCCTGGTGGGAGGTTCGTAAGTGTCAGCGATCGACGCGGATCGACCTGGAGGCGCCGGGGTGGCGATGGGCGTCGTGCGTTCGCGCGCGATGCTGCTGCCGCGCGAGCTTTCGGACGAGGAATATCGCCTGTTCCTCTCCGCAGGTCATCGCCGCGATCTGAAGCCCGGCGAGGTCATCTTTCGTCGCGGCGAGCTCGGACGCAGCATGTTCATCGTCGACAAAGGCCAGATCCAGCTCGAATTCGGCGACGGCATGCCGGACAAGCTGATCGGTCCGCGCGAATTCTTCGGCGAGCTGGCGCTCTTCATCGGCAATCACGCGCGCGTCGCGAATGCGATGGCGGTGACGCCGGCTGCATTGATCGTGGTCGAGCATCAGGCCTTCGACGAGCTGATCGCGACCGAATCGCGTCTCCTCGCGCAGTTCATGCGGCGCTCGTTTTCCTATCTCGTCGCCAGCGAGCAGCAGCTGATTCAGAGCTTGAAGCGCCGCAACGAAGATCTGATGGTCACGCTCGATTCGCTGCGCCAGACGCAGACGCAGCTCTCGACCGCGCAGCGCCTCGTGCAGACCGACGAGCTGACCGGACTTTGCAATCGGCGCGGCCTCTACATGTTTCTCGAGCGGCTCGACGAGCAGCGCCTGCCGGGCACGGTGCTCGGCCTGCTTCTGGTCGATCTCGATCGCTTCAAGCAGATCAACGATCACTGCGGGCACCTGATCGGCGATCAGGTCCTGCGCGCGATCGCCGAGGAAGTACAAAATGCGGCGTCGCCGTGCGATCTGCCGTGCCGCCTCGGCGGCGATGAATTCGCGCTCCTGATGCAAGTCACCGGCATCGAGGAGCTGCGCGCACGCGCCACGCAAGTCATCGGCGCCGTGCGTGCGTTGCGTTTCCCGGGCTGCGGCGACGATGCGCTCACGGTCGCGGTCAGCGTCGGCGGCAGCCTGTGCGCGTCGGCTGCGGACTGGGCCGTGTGGTACAGCGACGCCGATTGCGCGCTCTACGAGGCCAAGGGCATCGGCGGCGACGGTTATCGCGTGATCGAGACGCCCGAGGCGTCCGTGACTCCGGCCTGACCGGGATCGCGCGCATGGACGTCGGCCAATGAACGCGATTCTCGAGGCGGCTCCCACGCCAGCCGCGGTGCGCCCGCAGACATCCATGCCGATCCTGCGCACGCTCGTGCTCTGCGATCTCGCCGATTCGACCGCGCTGGTCGAACGCCTCGGCGATCGTCGCGCGGCCGAGTTGTTCCGGCGCCACGATCGCCGCGCGCGCACGCTCGTACACCAGTTCGGCGGCCGCGAGATCGACAAGACCGACGGCTTCCTGATGATGTTCGACCGGCCGATCCAGGCCGTCGCGTTCGCGCTGGCGTATCAGCGCGAACTGTCCGAGCTCGACGTCGAAGAAGGTCCGCGCCTGCGCGCGCGCGTCGGCATCCACGTCGGCGACATCGTCACTTGGGACAACGCGCCCGAAGACGTCGCTAAAGGCGCCAAGCCGGTCGAGGTCGAAGGCCTCGTCAAACCGATCACCTCGCGCCTGATGCAGCTCGCGCTGCCGGGGCAGATTCTTCTTTCCGGCGTCGCCTACCAGCTCGCGCACCGCGCGCAGGACGAGCTCGGCGATCTCGCCGTGACCGCGCTCTGGCGCACGCACGGCCGCTATCGCTTCAAGGGCATTCCCGATCCGATCGCGGTCTTCGAAGTCGGCGAGCAGGATCTGGCTCCGCTGAAACCGCCGCCGTGGTCGGGCAAGGCGCATCGCGAAGTGCCGTTCTGGCGCCGGCCCGCAACGATGGTCATCGAAGGCTTCGTCGTGCTGGCGCTGGTCGTGCTGCCGGCGTGGTATCTCTTCCGGCCGGAACCCGCCATCGCGTTCGCCAAGCGCGACTGGGTCGTGGTCGGCGATCTGAAGAACCTCACCGGCGAAACCAGCTTCGATGATTCGCTCGAAACCGCATTTCGCATCGGGCTCGAGCAGTCGCGCTATGTCAACGTGCTGTCGGATCTTAAGACGCGCGAGACGGTCAAGCTGATGCAGCGCGATCCAGAGCAGACCAAGGTCGATCGCGCGATCGGTTCGGAAGTCGCGATCCGCGACGGCGCGCGCGCGTTGATCCTGCCGACGATCGCCGAGATCGGTGGGCGCGTGCGCGTGACGGCCGAGGTCATCGATCCGAGCACGCAGACGACGGTATGGTCCGAATCGGCCGACGGCAGCGGCGCCGAGTCCGTGCTGCCATCGCTCGACACGGTCAACCAGAAGCTTCGCGTTCGCCTCGGCGAGGCATTGGCGACGGTATCCAGCGAATCGCAGCCGCTGGACAAGGTCGCCACCAAGAATCTCGATGCGCTGCGCGCCTATTCGTTGGCCGAGCGCGCGTACAGCAGCGAGCGTCTCGCCGATTCCGTCGCGCTGTACCGGCAGGCGATCAAGCTCGATCCGGATTTTGCGCTGGCGCACATCGGTCTTGCGCGTGCGCTGGTCTATTCGGACGACCGCAAGCAGGCGACGAGCGAGCTCGAATCGGCCAGCCGTTCTCGCGATCGCCTCTCGCCACGCGACGCGCTCTTCGTCGAAGCGTGGCAGGCGAGCATGCAGGGATCGCACAAGGCCGCGCTGGAGAAGTGGAAGCTTCTTTCGAATCTCTATCCGGATCTCTTCGCCGCGCACGGCCTCTATGCATACTTCGCATGGCAGTTCGCCAACCGCTACGACAAGGAGATCGTCGACTCCGCGCAGAAAGCCGCATCGCCGCGCAATCCGTATGCGCCCAAGAGCCTGATGCTGCTCGGCACGCTGTACGTCGCGAACGATCGTTTCGACGAAGCCAACGAAGAGTTCAAGCAGGCGCGCGACGGCGGCATGGCCTGGCACGTCGACTACGTCTTCGCCGATGCCGCGCGCCGGCGCTTCGACGACGCGCAGAAGACGCTCGAGTTGGTGAAATCCTCCGGCGTCGCATCGCGCGACGTCGACGCGCTGTTCCGTCGCATCCTTCTGAGTGCCGATCGCGGCGCCTGGCCCGAGGTGTGGAAGAACGTCGACGAGGCCAGGGAAGAAGCGGCGAAAGTCAGCAGCGACGTGCAGCGCAGGTTCCTTCTCGTCGATGCCTCGCTGCGCGTCTCGGTCGAACCCGACGCGGTCGACGCGAAGACGCTGCGTCCACTGGTCGACTGGGTGCACAAGGCGAGTGGCGAATATCGCGCGGACGCGCAGCTCGACGCGCTGATGGCCGCGTATCTCGCGGCACGCCGCGGCAATCTCGAATTCGCTCGCGACGCGCTTGCCGCGGCACGGCCCGAAGACGACAACTATCCCGTGCTCGGTCGCATGTACGCGATCGCGGATGCCGAGCGGCTTCTCGCCGAAGGCAAGCCGGAAGCGGCGATCGCGCTCTTGAAGCCCGCCGTCGACGGTGCGGAGCTCTATGCGACGCACGTGGTGCTGATGGATGCCTACGAGGCAATGCGCGACTTCAAGTCGGCGCTCGGCGAAGCGCGCTGGCTTGCCGACCATCGCGGCCGCGCCTACGCCGAATACGATCCGAACCGGGTGCCGTTCAACGTCGTGCAATCGGATCTGGCGACTTTGCATGCCGCCGAATATGCCGCCGCGCTCGGCGACAAGGCCGCCGAGCAGCATTCATTGGAAACGTTCGCGAAGCTCTGGCCGAACGGCGGCGAGCTGCCTTACGTCAAGGCGCGGCTCAAGAAGCTCCAAACGAAGTCTTAGAGTGATCGCCGTTGCGCGGCGTGCCGACCGCAAGCTTGACCTGCGGCGGCGCATGGCACACGCACACGCTCGAAACGTCGTCGATCAGCTGATAGAGCGCTTCTTGGAACGTGTGCTTGTCGGCGAGCTTGATCGGCGCCTGATGACCCGGCGGCAGATGACCGAGGATGTCCTCGGGCACGCCGATCTCGCGCAGCGCCTGCACGGGGTTGCACTCGTAACGATGCCGGTAGGCGTCGTCGTCGGCGAGCTTGCGCAGCAGCACAAGCGCGTATTGCTTCGGCAGTACGAGATCGTTCGACACGCGCAATCCCCCTCGTCAAGGATGCCGAAGAACATCCGTCCGTGAACGCTCCGGCTCTGTATGGCAGCAAGCGGCGCACCCGATCCCAGCCGCAGACCTTGCGCCTCTGTCGGGCCTTGGGGTCCGCATGCAGTGTAGCCGCAGGCAAATGGGGGAGGCAACGCCGACGCGGCCCAATCCGTCGACTCAGGCGTGTCCATCGTCGCAAATGCGAACGGCGTAACCTTGCGGTTTTCGACGATTCCGGAACGACCATGCAGGTATGCCGCTGTGCCATCGTGGCGCTCGAGCCGCGCGAAAAGCTCGAATTCAACCTCGGCCTGGTCTCGGCCGGCGGCAGCGGGCTGCGCAAAGTCATCGACTGGATCGCGCTCGCGCCGCATCTCGGCGAGGAGATCGTGCTCGGCAACGACGAGGTGCTCGTGCTGGGCCAGGTGTCGCCGTCGCGATGGACCGATTTCGACGAGCTGGCGAAAGCGCATCCGCGCGACGCGCTCGATTCGCTGCTCGCCAAGGGCCTCCTCGTCGCCGAAGGCAGCGTGGCCGACAGGCGCGACCACGTGCTGCGCGACACGCACTGGCGTTCCGCGTCGGCGGTGATGCACTACGCCTCGCGTTGGCGCGGTGTCGACACCGAAGCGATGGAGCAGCAGTTCACCGAGATCGGCGCCGGCGATCTGCTCGAGCGCCTCGGACCGCCGCCGCCGCCGGCACGCGAGCGCGTGCCGGCCGAGCAGCGACAGCGCCTTGCACCCGCGCGGCCGACGGCGCTCGATGCCTTGCTCGATCGGCGCGTCACCTGCCGCAACTACGACGCAACGCGCGCGCTGTCGCAGGATGCATTCGCGAGCGTGCTGTATCGCGTTTTCGGCGCCCGCGCGGTCGACGATTTCGCGCCCGGCGTGAAGCTCCTGAAAAAGGGCGTTCCGTCGGCCGGCGGCCTGCATCCGACCGAGGCGTATCTGCTCGTCCAGAACGTCGAGGGAATCGAGGCCGGTCTTTATCACTATCACGCGATCGACCATGCGCTGGAGCCGATCCGCACGATGCCGGCTGCGCAAACGGCGGCATTGGCCCGGCGCTTCGTCGCCGCGCAGGACTACTTCGTCGGCGCGCATGTGATAGTGGTTCCGGTCAGCCGCTTCGGCCGCAATTTCTGGAAATACAGAAATCACGCCAAGGCCTATCGCACGCTGCTGCTCGACGTCGGCCATCTCTCGCAAACGCTCTATCTCGCCGCGACCGAGCTCGGGCTCGCCGCGTTCATCACGGCCGCCGTCAACGAGGCCGATATCGAAGAGGCGTTCGGCCTCGATCCGCTGGAAGAGGGCGCGCTCGCCGTCTGCGGCTTCGGCCTTCGCGCTGCGATGCGCAGCGAAGTCGAATTCGACCCGCTCCATGCCGTCTGGAAAGCCGGCTAGCGCACGTATACGATTCCACAAACCCCGGAACGCTGGTAAGAGCGGCCCGCCCGGCGCAAAATCGCGCGGGGGTGCGGGACAGGGGGTCCGGCTTCAGGTGACGGTCAATCCATCGGGAATCGACGCGACCGCGAACAGCGCCACTTCGGTGCTGCGCTCGCTTGCGCTCTGCGATCTTGTCGATTCGACCGCACTGGTCGAGCGGCTGGGCGACCAGCGCGCCGCGGAGCTGATCCGCAAGCACGATCGTTTCGCGCGCACGCTGATGCTCGCGCACGGCGGCAAGGAGATCGACAAGACCGACGGTTTCCTCCTGATCTTCGAGCGCCCGATCCAGGCCGTCGCGTTTGCGCTCGCGTATCAGCACGATCTCGTCGCGCTCGGCAAGGCCGAGAACACCCAGCTCTCCGCGCGCGTCGGCATCCATGTCGGCGAAATCGTCATCTGGGACAACGCGCCCGGCGACGTGCAGCGCGGCGCCAAACGGACCGAAGTCGAAGGCCTGGTCAAGCCGGTCGCCGCGCGCCTGATGCAGCTCGCGCTGCCGGGCCAGATTCTCCTTTCCGGTGTCGCTTACGACATCGCGCACCGCGCGCAGGGCGAGCTCGGCGAGAAACTCGAGTTCGTGCATTGGCGCACGCACGGCCGCTATCGCTTCAAGGGCGTGCCCGATCCGATTCCGGTCTACGAAGTCGGCGAACGCGGCATCGCGCCGCTGAAGCCGCCGCCGTGGAGCAGCAAGGCGCATCGCGAGACGCCGTTCTGGCGGCGTCCGCTCGCCGTCGCGGTCGAAGCGATCGCCGCGGCCGCGCTGGTCGGAATACCGGTCTTCTATCTGACGCGTCCGCAGCCGGCGATTGCGTTCGCGAGCCGCGACTGGGTCGTCGTCGGCGATCTCAAGAATCTGACCGGCGACAAGGTGTTCGACGATTCGCTGCAGACCGCGTTCCGAGTAGGTCTCGAGCAGTCGCGCTACGTCAACGTCGTGCCCGATCTGCAGGCGCGCGGAACGCTCAAGCGCATGGAGCGTGACGCGACGACGAAGATCGACCGGGCCGTCGGCTCGGAGATCGCGCTGCGCGAAAGTGCGCGCGCGCTGGTGCTGCCGACGGTCGCTGAAGTCGGCGGGCGCGTGCGCCTGACCGCCGAAGTCGTCGATCCCCAGACGCAGACCTCGGTCTACAGCGACTCGGTCGACGGCGTCGGCGAGGATTCCGTGCTGCCGAGCATGGACGAGCTCCTCAAGAAAATGCGCGGCCGGCTTGGCGAATCGCTGGGCAGCATCGGCGAGACGTCGGCACCGCTCGCCGAAGTCACTACGAAGAATCTCGATGCGCTGAAGGCGTATTCGCTCGGCATCCAGGCGGTGACCGAAGCGAAAGCGGCCGATGCCATCGCGCTCTTCAAGCGTGCCATCGAGATCGATCCGGATTTCGCGCTGGCGTATGTTTATCTCACGAACATCTACTACTCGACGGGACGCCGCGCGCAGGCACACGAGTACGTCATGAAGGCGACGCGCGATCTGAAGCGCCTGACCATGCGCGAGCAGATGATGGCGCAAGGATTCGCCGCGTTCTTCGAAAAGCCTGACGTCCTGCGCGAGCGCTGGTCGACCTTCATCAAGCTCTATCCGGACGTGCCGGACGCGCACCAGGGGTTGGCCTTGGGTATGTGGTGGTTCGACAACGATCTCGCCGGCGCGGCCGAGCACTTCGACGCCGTCGCGCACAGCCGCCGGCCACAGCGCGGCATGTCGTGGATGTTCTTGGGCGACGTGCAGACTGCGATGGGTAAACCCGACGCCGCGGCAAAGAGCTACATCGCCGCGCGCGAAGTCGGCTCGCCGCAGCTTTATCTCGATCCGGTCAACCAGTTCCTCGCGCGCCATGATCTCGCCGGCGCCGCCGAGGCGGTCGCGAAAGAGGATACGCGTGGCGGGTTCCCCTTTTTCGAAGTCGAGAAGTCGTTGATGACGGCCGCGGTGGAAGTCGGACGCGGGCATCTCGATTCGGCGCTCGCAGCGACGGAAAAGGCGGCGAAGACGGCGGACGATGCGAAGCTCGAGCCCTCTCGGCAGCGCGCGCGCCTGGCGCACGCCGCTATCCAGCTCGCGCTCGACGAAGCCAAGGGCAGGAAAGAGCTCGATGCTCTCGTCGAGCAGGAATTGCAGCGCCTCGCCGCCGCATCGGAAACGTACGACTTCAGCAGCTACACGCATTTGAGTCTCGCGGCCATGCTGGCGCTGCGCCATCACGAGCGCGCGCTCGCCGATCGTGTGCTGAAAACCCTGCAGCCCAAGGCCGAGGGCAGCGGTTACTTCAACCTCGAGCAGCCGTATCGCATCGCGACGTGCGAATCAGGTATCGAGAATGACGCTCGCGCCGCCGCCGCATGCCTCGAAGCGCTCGTGTCCGAGCGCGCCTACTATCAGACGCACGTGGCGCTGATGCGCGCGTATCTCGCCGCCGGCGACGACGACAAGGCGCTCGCGGCCGCGAGATGGCTGGTCGACCACCGCGGTCAGGCGACGGCGGAATGGCTCGGCGAATTCGCCGGTCGCGTGCCGAATCTTCTCGCCTGCGATGAAGCGCTGATCGAAGCAGCCGCGCTCGAGATCAAGGCGGGACACGCCGACGCCGCGCGCAAACGCCTCGCGGAGTTCGGCGCAGCGTGGAGCAAGCCCGAAGGCAACCCGCTGCTCTTGCAGCGGTCGGTTGCGCTCGCCGCGTCAGGCGCCCAGAGCGAAAAACGCTAGGCAGGATTTGCCGTCGGCCTTGCCGCGGACTGCAGCTGCCTGCGCACGCAGTGCGTCCTTCGACGGCAGACTGCGCACCGCGGGCACTTCCGCAGGATCGACCTTCACGCCGTACTCGCCGAATGCGGCGGCCGGATCTCCGAGGAATTTTTCGCGATAGGCATCGTCGCTACCCAGACGCGTCAGGATCTGATCCAACTGGGCGGATGTCGGGACGGCGCTGGTCATGATCGGCAATCTCCACAAGGGAAGGGACGAGCGCGCGATAGCTTAACAGCAACTTCCAGAATTGCGAGACGGGTAAAAGGTGCGCAATTTCCAACGATGCTCTGCCAGACTAGAAGTTTGTCGCGTCGGGGGACGCATGAGCGAGCATCGCCGGATACGCCGCTGCGCGATCGTGATGATCGAGCCGCGCGAGCGTCTGCGTCTGGATGTCGTCGGTTTGCTCAGCGGCGAGAACGCGCTCGCCGCGGATACCGTCGCCGTCGCTCTCGCGCCGCATCTGGGAGTCGAAGTCGAGCTCGCGAGCGATGAGAGGAATGCGTTGCTCGGTCTCGGCGAGACACCGTGGGTTCCGATCGAGAGCTTGGCTCGGACGGTTCCCATCGCGACACTGGAGCGGCTGCTCGAAAAAGGACTCCTGATCGGCGACGGTCCCGAGCACGACGATATGCGATGCCGCGACGAAGCGCTGCGCGCGCGGCATTGGCGTCCGCTGTCCGCCGTCGCGCACTATTTCAGCCGCTGGCAGGATTCGGGCGAGAACGAAGATGCGCGCTTCACGCGACACCGGCCGATCGCCGATCTCGTCGACGAATGCGGCCTGCCGCCGCCGCACCTGACCGAGCGCGTGCCGCGCGAGCAACGTCGCAAGCTGCCCTCGCGGCGCGAATCGGCGTTGGACGAAGTATTCCGGCGGCGCGTCACCTGCCGCAACTTCGACACGACGACGATGCTGTCGGAGCGCGATCTCGGCGACATTCTCGAGCGCGTGCTCGGATGCCTGGCGATCGTCGAAGTCATGCCGGGCGTGAACGGTCTCAAGAAATCCTATCCGTCGGGCGGTGGCCTGCATCCGCTCGAGCCGTATCTTCTGATCCAGCGCGTCGACGGCGTGCCGACGGGTCTTTATCACTATCACGCGGGCGATCACGCGCTCGAGCCGCTCTCGAATTTATCCGATGAAGAAGCAGAGCGCCTCGCGAAGATCGTCCTGGCCGGCCAGGGCTTCTTCGCCGACGCGCCGGTCCATATCGTGCTGGCCGCACGCTTCGAGCGCACATTCTGGAAATACCGCAATCACCCCAAGGCGTATCGCGCGATCCTGCTCGAAGCCGGCCATGTCTCGCAGAACCTCTATCTCGCCGCGACCGAGGCCGGCATGGGCGCTTATGTCACGGCGGCCATCAACGAGATCGACATCGAGCGCATGTTCGGTCTCGATGCGCTCGAACAGAGTCCGGTGGTCGTGTGCGGATTCGGTCCGCGCGCATCGCGACGCGTGATGCTCGAATTCGATCCGCTCGGAAAAATCTGGACCGACGGCGACGAGCGCGTCGATTCCGACGCGGACTCGTCCACGCGCGCTTAGACGCGCAACCGCGTCGGCGTCGTCACGACGCCGGACACGGCGCTCCGGCATCGGCCCAGCGCTTGAATGCCGCGACGAATTCCGCATGCGGCACCGACACCGGTGCGCGGCCTTGGCCCGGATTCCAGCCCCAGAGCACCAGCGCGTCGTGATCGACGTGCTCGATGAGCGCGGGAAGATCCTTGCCGTTGTTCTGCTGCGTGTCTTTGAGCCGCGTGCACAGATCGTGCGCGCCGAGCCCGATGAAGACCATCTTCTTGTCCGGCGGCGGCAGGTGCCAGTTCGGCGCGCCGGGCGGAACGTGCGCGCCGTAGCTCGCCGGAAGATTCTTCGCGCCGTGACACGTCGAGCACGCGAGACCCATTGCACCTTTACCGTCCGCTCCGCGCTCGACGAACTGCGCGTGCGGCCGGCCTTCGTCGAACTGCAGCGGCGCATCGCCCGGAATGTGGCAATTCTGGCAGCGCGGATGCTGCAGCACTTTCTGGACGACGGCGAAATCGGCGTTCGCATCGGCCGCGCGCGCCGGTGGCGAGAGGCCGCCGGCGACGAGGAAAACGAGTCCAGAGGTGAGGAGTTTCGTAGCGAGTCTCATCGTCGCCTCCGTTCGATCAGGCAAGACGCAGCGGAAGTTGGCGCAGGCGCTTTCCGGTCAGCGCGAACACCGCGTTCGCGACCGCCGGCGCGATCGGCGGCGTGCCGGGCTCGCCGCAGCCGCCCATCTTGTCGGTGCTGTCGACGGTGTAGACGTCGATCTTCGGCATTTCCGGAAGGCGCAGCGCCGGATAATCGTGGAAGTTGCTTTGCTCGGTGCGGCCATTCTTCAGCGTCACCTCGCCGTGCAGCGCGGCGGAAAGTCCGAACACGATGCCCGATTGCATCTGCGCTTCGACCGTCATCGGATTGACGACCTGGCCGCAATCGATCGCGCAGACGACACGATGCACGCGCACCTTGTTGTCCTCGACGGAAATTTCCGCGATCTGCGCGACGTAGCTTCCGAACGATGCGTGCACGGCAAGCCCGGCCGCATGGCCTTTCGGCAGCGGCTGACCCCAGCCGAATTTCTCGGCGGCAAGATCGAGCGCGCGGCGCTCGCGCGAATCGGCCGGCAGCAAGGCACGGCGATATTCGAGCGGATCCTGCTTGGCCGCGGCGGCGAGCTCGTCGACGAAGCTCTCGACCACGAAGCCCGTGTGCGAATGGCCGACCGAGCGCCACCACAGCACAGTCACCGGACTTTCCGGCGAATGCAGGTCGACGCGATAGGCTGGAATCGATTTCAGGTACGGAGAATCCTCGGCGCCTTCCACCGACGTGCCGTCGATGCCGTCCTTGATCATCGCCGCCGCGAACGGCGTACCGGCGATGATCGACTGGCCGACGATCGTGTGCGACCACGCGACCGGCTTGCCGTGCTCGCCGAGCGCCGCGCGCAAGCGCGAAAGCCACATCGGCCGGTAATAGCCGCCGCGGATGTCGTCCTCGCGCGTCCATACGACCTTGACGGTCTTGTTGGTGGCTTTCGCGACGGCGACGGCCTCCGAAATGAAATCCGACGTCGCATTCGCGCGCCGGCCGAAGCCGCCGCCGAGGAACGTCGTGTGGATGCGCACCTGATCAGGTTTGATGCCGAGCATCTTCGCGACGACTTGTTGATCGACGGTCTGGAATTGCGTGCCGGTCCAGATATCGCAGCCGTTCTTGCCGATCGAGACCGTGCAGTTGAGCGGTTCCATCGGCGCGTGCGCGAGGAACGGCACTTCGTATTCGGCTTCGATCGCGGCGGGCGCATTCTTGAGCGCAGCGTCGACATCGCCTTCGGATTTGGCGGTCTTGCCCGGCGTCGCCGCGAGCTTGCGATATTGATCGCGCATGCCCGCCGTCGACAGCGACGCGCCGACGCCTTCGTTCCATTCGATCGCGAGCGCGTCGCGACCTTGCTTGGCCGCCCAGAAATGCTGGCCGAGCACGGCGACGCCGCTCGGAACCTGCACCGCATCGACGAAGCCCGGAATCGACTTCGCTTTCGTCGCGTCGAAACTCTTCACCTTGCCGCCGAACACCGGCGAGCGCGCGACGACGGCGACGAGCATGCCCGGACGCTTGACGTCCATGCCGAACTCGGCGGTGCCGGTCACTTTGGCTTTGCTGTCGAGACGACGCGTGGGCTTGCCGATCAGCGTCCAGTCTTTCGAATCCTTGAGCGCGACGTTCGTCGGCGCCGGCAGCTTCGCGGCGGCGGTTGCAAGCGTTCCGTAGCTGAGTTTGCGCGCGCCGTGCACGACGTAACCGTTCTCGGCGCGGCACTCGGACGCGGCGACGCCCATCTTCGCGGCGCCCGCGGCGATCAGCATCTCGCGCGCCATTGCGCCGGCCGTGCGCAGCTGGTCGAACGATTCCCAGGTGCTGGTCGAGCCGCCGGTCATCTGCATGCCGAATGTCGTGTGTGCGTACTCCGGTGCGGCGGGCGCATGCGCTACGCGCACGTTCTTCCAGTCGCAGCCGAGCTCTTCGGCGATGACCATCGGTATGGACGTCCAGACGCCTTGTCCCATTTCCGAATGCTTGAGCAGGATCGTCACGCTGTCGTCCGGTGCGATCCGAATGAACGCATTCGGCGACACCGGCTTCTTCGCCGCCGGCGCCTCTTCGGCGAGCGCGCGCCGGATCGCGGCCGGCACGAAGCACGCGATGACGAGGCCGGCGGAAATTTTCGCGCCGGTCTTGAGGAATTCGCGTCGTCCGGGCGCTGCAATCTCGCGATCACGCCACATGGCCGCTCTCCTTCGCAAGATCGGCCGCGCGATGCACTGCGGTGCGGATGCGCTGATACGTGCCGCAGCGGCAGAGATTTCCGGCCATCGCGGCGTCGATGTCGGCGTCGGTCGGCGCGGGTTTCTGCCGGATCAACGCCGCTGCGGTCATGACCTGGCCCGACTGGCAGTAGCCGCACTGCACGACGTCGATTTCCTGCCAGGCGATCTGCACCGGATGCGTGCCGTCCTTGGAAAGACCTTCGATCGTCGTGATCGATTTTCCGGCCACGGCGGAAGCGGGCGTCACGCACGAGCGGATCGGCTGGCCGTCGAGGTGCACCGTGCACGCGCCGCACTGCGCCATGCCGCAGCCGAATTTCGTTCCGGTGAGACCGACGAGATCGCGCAGCACCCAAAGCAAAGGCATATCGGCCGGCGCATCGACATCGTGCGACTGGCCGTTGACGAGGAGTTTCATGACAAGTCTCCCGATGGCTGACAGACAAATCTGCTGGCTGATCGAAAGGCTACTCCCCCACAAAAAAATGCACCACCGCGCTCAGCGGTTGCGAACGTCCTCCGGCGTGTCGATATCCTTTTCGAGCTCGGCGGCGGAAATCGCGATGACCTGTTCGCGACGGGCACGCAGGAGATCGCGCGCGCCGACATCGCCCTGAAGTCGCGCGATGTCGGCGAACCACGCGCGCGGCAGCACCGCCGGAACGCCGACGAGATTCGCGTACGCGCTCGCGACGGCGAACGACGGCCGCACGCGCCATGCGTCGCAGAGTGCCTTCAGATGCGCTTCACTCAAAGCGGGCTGATCCGTCAACACGATCAGAGCGCCGTCGCAGCGCGCATCGAGCGCACCGATACCGGCGCGCAGCGACGCAGCCATGCCGCTGCCGAAATCGTCCGCGACGACGCTGTGAACGCGAAGGTTGCCGAGCGCCTGTTCGACGCGCGCTGCGTCGTGGCCGAGCACGACGATGCAATCGAGCGGTTCGGTCGCGAGCGCGTAGCGCACGACGCGGCGCAGTGCCGGCTCGCCGTCGATCTCGATCAGTTGCTTGGCGCGACCGAGGCGTTTCGATGCGCCGGCAGCGAGCACGATCGCGCCGAGCGCCGGCATCATCGCGTCGCGCCGGCTTCAGTCGTGAGGCGCGTCATGCGTGAGGTAGTGCTGCAGCTGCGCCACGATCGCGAGCGCGATCGCCTCCGGGCCCTCGCCGCCGAGGCGCAGGCCAACCGGTGCGTAAAGGCGCGGTTCGAGCTGCGTCGCGGCGATATCGCCGATCTCGGAGAGAAGCTCGTCGCGCCGCGCCGGCGGTCCGAGCAGACCGACATAACCCGCGCTGCTTTCGGCGAGATGGCGAAGACAGCGCGCGTCGAGATCGAAATTGTGGTTCATGACCAGCACCGCGTCGAAATGACGCGCGCCGAGGAGCTCGACCAGCACGTTCGGACCGGTCGCATGGTGGCGATCGATGCCCGCGCAATCCGCGTGCCTGCTCCAGCGCTCGCGATGCTCGACGATCTCGACATACCAGCCGAGCATGTGAGCCAGCGAGGCGAGCGGCCGCGTTTCGGGTCCGGCGCCGAGCAGCAAAAGTCGCGGCGGAGGCGTCAGCGCGATCGCGACGCGCTCGACGAACGTCTGCATGTTGGCGACGCTGCGCCCGGCGCTGTCGAATCGATAGACGTGCGAGCCCACGCGCGCTTCGCCGCCGCCGAGGTGCTGCGGTTCGGTGGCCAATACGAGTTTGAGCCAGGCGCTGCGCGCACAGGCGTCGACCAGCGCCGAGCGCAGCGGCGCTTCGTCCGCGTGCAGTGGCATCAGCAGCACGTTCATCTGGCCGCTGCAGCCGACGCCGGAGCCGAACACGCGGTCCTCGTCCGCGCGCGTATCGAAGCGCGCCATCGCCGCGCGACCGCTGGCGAGAACGTGCGTGGCCTGTTGCTCGACTTCGTTTTCCAGGCAACCGCCGGATAACGCGCCGACGCGAACGCCCGAGGCGTCGAGCAGGATCAACGCACCGCGCTTGCGATAGGTCGAACCCTCGGTCTGGATGACGACGCCGAGCACGCCGGCGCAACCCGCGGCCGCGAGCTCTGCAGCCGCTTCCGCGACCGCACGCAGCCCGCCCCCAGGTTGAGTGCTCCTTGCGCTCGGCGTGAACAGAGCGGGGTTGATCGGTAAATCGCCCATGACGACGGTCCGGCTGACGCCGCCATAGTAAATGACGGCGCGTGAAGCGCACATGCAACCTGAACGCAATCGTCGCGTCCGTGCGGTGCGTCTCGCGCCGGGTTCCCGGCCTACTCGCGGAACAGGCGCCGGGTCAGCCAGGCCGCGGCTCTGGAATTCCGCCACGGCGCGCGCCGCGCCAGGGCGCCGCGCACGCCTTCGATCTTGAGCCCCACCTTGGCCACGCGCTCGTCGTCGAGCTCGCGCGCGACCAGCGTCACGGGACCCAGACGCACGCGATCGCCGACTTCGACCGTGTGCTCGTAATGCCGCGCGAAGTGCTCGCCCAGCGTCAGCGAAGCGTCGCGGTCGCGGATGGGCAGGGCGTAGAACTTGGCGACGTCGCCGAGCCGCACGCTCGCCGCGAAGCTGAATTCGCCGAAGAGCTCGCGCTCGGCTTCGCGCGCTTCGTCGGGCGGCGCGAACAGCCAGTCCAGGCGATACACGCGCCCGGGCGGCGCGAGGAGATACGCGTAATCGCCCGGCGCCAGCGCGTCGAAACCGTCGGCCATCAGGATTTCGCCGCCGCGCACCACCATCGCGAGCTTGGCCCAGCCCGGCAATGCCGCTTTATCGAGGATCGCCGCCTGCGGTGCGACCAGATAGCCGACCAGCTCGCGCTCGAGCGAGCCCGGTAGATCGACTTCGACGCGGCGCACCGCGCGATCTCGATGTGGCAGCGCGACGTCGAGCAGGCGCGCGGCGAGGCCGAGCGTCCAGCCCTGGATCAGTAGCGACACCAGCACGACGATGAAGGCGACGTTGAAGATCAGCGCCGCGTGCGGAAGACGCATCAGCATCGGGATCGAAGCGAGAAAGATGCCGACCGCGCCGCGCAGGCCCACCCACGCGATGAAGGCGATCTCGCGCTTGCCGTAGCGGAAAGGCGCGAGGCACAACGCGATCGCGGCCGGCCGCCCGATCAGCATCAGGAACGCGGCGACGCCGAGCGCGGGCCACATCGCATCGCCGAGCGCATGCGGCGTCGCGAGAAGGCCGAGCACGAGGAACATCGCGATCTGGCACAGCCACGTGCCCGCATCGAGCACCGAAAGGAGCTGCACGAATCCCGGCACGTTGCGATTGCCGACGATGACGCCGGCGACGTACACCGCGAGGAACGCACTTCCGTGCAGGCTGCCGACGACGCCGAACGTCAGCACCGCGCCGGCGACGAGAAAAAGTGCGGCGAGTCCACCCGAGAGCGGCAAGCGCTGCAGCGCCGCGGCGATGCCCAGGCCAAACAGCGCACCGCCGATGCCGCCGATGCCGAACTGCATCGCAAGCTCGCCCGCGAGCTCCGCGCCGCCGAGACCCTGCGGCGCGGCGAGATAGCCTGCCAGCAACGTCGTCATCAGCACGGCCACCGGATCGTTCGCGCTCGATTCGATCTCGAGCGTCGCGCCGACGCGAGAACGCAGCTGCAATCCGCCGGCGCGCAACAAGAAGAACACTGCCGCCGCATCGGTGGACGCGACGATCGAGCCGAGCAGCAGCGATTCGATCGCGTCGAGGCCGAGCAGCCAGTGCGCGGCGACTCCGCTCAGTGCCGCGGTGATAACGACGCCGAGCGTCGCCAGCAGCAATGTCGGCGCGAGCACTCCGCGGAACGTCTCGCGACGCGTACGCAGGCCGCCGTCGAAAAGGATCACGGCGAGCGCCAGCGACCCGAGACGATACGTCAGCGCGTAATCGTCGAACGAAATGCCGATCGGACCGTCGACGCCGGCCAGCATGCCGATGACGAGGAACACCAGCAGCAGTGGCGCGCCGAAACGCCGCGCGACCAGGCTCGAGCCGATACCGACCAGCACCAGCGCGGCGGCGCCGGCGAGGAGCCAGTAGGTATGGTGGATCGCGTTCATTGCGTCATCCTGAAGCGATCATAGCGGACGCGGCACGCGACCCGGGCGCCCGCGGTATGTCGAAAAAGAATGTGCTCTCGCCGGCGCCAAGCGGCAAAAGCCCGGCGATCAGCCGGCTTCGAAGCGCCGATATTGGATCGACTCGGAAACATCGGCGGTGCCGATGCGCTCGCGTCCGGCGAGATCGGCGATCGTGCGCGCGACGCGCAGCACGCGGTGATACGCGCGCGCCGAAAGGCGAAGGCGCTCGATCGCACGGTCGAGTAGGGCGCGCGATTGCGCGTCCATCGTGCAATCGCGTTCCGCTTCGCGATTGCTCAGCGCCGAGTTGAGCTTGCCGGCGCGCGCGTACTGACGACTGCGCGCGGCGGCAACGCGCGCACGCACGCAGGCGGTGCTTTCGCCCAACGCGGACTCGCGCAGCTCCGCCTGCGCGACGCGCGGCACTTCGAGCTTGAGATCGATGCGATCGAGCAACGGCCCTGAAACGCGCGCGCGATAGCGTCCGATCGCATCCGGCGTGCAGCGGCATTGTCCGGACGCATCGCCGGCGTAACCGCAAGGACACGGATTCATCGCGGCGATCAGCTGGAACCGCGCCGGAAATTCGGCCTGCCGCGCGGCGCGCGAGATCGCGATGCGTCCCGATTCGAGCGGCTCGCGCAGGACTTCAAGCACGCGACGATCGAATTCCGGCAGCTCGTCGAGAAACAGCACGCCGTGATGCGCAAGCGAGATTTCGCCGGGACGCGGCTGCGATCCGCCGCCGACCAGCGCGACCGCAGACGCCGTGTGATGCGGTGCGCGGAACGCGCGGATCTTCCAGGTCGCGACATCCGTGTGCTGCCCGGCAACCGAACGCACGGCGGCAAGCTCGATCGCTTCGCTTTCTTCGAGCGGCGGCAGAATCCCCGCGAGCCGGCTCGCCAGCATCGTCTTGCCGGTTCCCGGCGGGCCGACCATCAGAAGATGATGTGCGCCGGCCGCCGCGACTTCGAGCGCGCGCCGTGCATGCTGCTGGCCGCGCACGTCGGCGAGGTCCGGCGCCTCGTCGTGCGAAGGCGGCCGCGATGGAATCGGCTCGGCCGCCGCGAGCGGACAGCGCCCATCGAGATGCGCGCAGACATCGAGCAGCGATCCCGCCACGCGGACGTCGGCGCCGCGCACGAGCGCCGCTTCCGTGCCGTTGCCGCGCGGCACGACGACACGCCGGCCCGCGCGCATCGCGCAGAGCACGGCCGGCAGCACGCCGTCGATCGCGCGCAATTCTCCGGAAAGCGCCAGCTCGCCGATGAACTCGTGTCCGGCCAGCGCGTCGCGCGGAATGCTGCCGTTTGCGGCGAGGATGCCGAGCGCGATCGGAAGATCGAATCGCCCGCCGTCCTTGGGTAGATCGGCCGGCGCCAGATTCACCGTCACGCGCCGCTGCGGATAATCGAGCTGCGCATTGAGGATCGCCGCGCGCACGCGATCGCGCGCTTCCTTCACCGCAGTTTCCGGCAATCCGACGATCGACGTTCCCGGAAGTCCGCCGGAAAGATGCACCTCGCACGTCACCAGCGGCGCGGCGATGCCGTCGCGTGCGCGGCTATAGACGAGGGCGAGACTCACAATGGGACAAGTACGAAAAGACAGCCATCGTTCCGCCAGGAGCGAGAGGCGTGTCGATCAAGTGAGCTTTCCTGGAAGTTTCCCTTTGGCGATCAGCAGATCGCGAAGGCGCCCAACGAGCTCGCTCGAATCGTGACCCAGGACGACGATGCGACTGCGGTGCCGACCAAGAACAATGTGGAGATTACCCGCGGGTTCTTCTGCCGCACGTACCCATTCCCAATCATGCTCTTTCGTATGGCCGAGGATGTTTCTCTTCCAAACGCGCGTGGGTGTAAACGTAATGGTGCCGCGAATGAGAAGCTGGCCTGGATCGATGCCCAACACGTTGCAGGCGAGAGACACCGCGAGCGGCACGGTCGCGAGCTCCGCGTGAAACACGAATTGATTCAGATATAGGCCGAGCAGAAGCCACAACGCCAAGACGACAATGAAATGGACGGCAAACCGTCGGACGACGGCGACACATGCGGCCCATCGCGAGCGGATCGTACCGCCGACCTGTATCTCAATAGACTCTTCAAGCGGCACGTGACTTCCCTCGACTCGCGTTCCTCCCGTCGCCAAAAGAGGCGAGCGATGGAAGTCCGCATGCCGCTGAAATACAGCGGCGCCGTTGCATCCTCGAGGGAGAAGTACGAAAAGTCGCCCGCTGCTCCGCCAAGGGGTGAGCAGCGCAACAGCGGGCGTCCCGGGAAAGCGGCAGGCGAGCGCGGCGAGGCCGCGCTCGGAGTCGATGATGTCGTGACGGCTCGATCGCGAATCGGGTCGTCGTGAAGCGTGATCAGTGGCGTTGCGTCGGCGTCGTATCGCCGATCGATTTTTCCAGCGCGGCGACCTGCTGTTCGAGCTCCTCGATCTTTTCGCGCGTGCGCAGCAGCACGCAGCGCTGCACGTCGAATTCCTCGCGCGTGACGAGATCGAGCTCGCGCAGTCCCGATTGCAGCGCGCTCTTGAACGTGTTGGTGAGATCTTCGCGCGCCTGCCTGAGGTCCGGCGGCACCAGGGCCGCGAGGCGTTGCGCGAGTTCGTCGATGGCGTGGACGTTGATCATGGCAAGCTCACTTCGATCTATGGGACACGATGGCTCATCGCGCATGTTCGCGCGTCGCGGCGCTTCCTCGCCAGTGGCTCCATTTGCTCCGGCGAGCGTCGCGCTGCATTCCACTAGAAGTCACCGCGGTAGAATGGCCGGCGGCGTCCGCGGGAGCGACCGCCGCCGGCCAGTGCATCCTTGCCGCGCCAATCCGTTGACGCGTGTCCTCCCCACGAACCTGAGTCTAGCCAGACGCATCGGCGCTGGAATCCGTCCGTTTCGGAAGTGCGTGTAGGAAACTTCCTACTGCGCGCATTCCCGATTACAGTGTTCGCCGCGGTCCGCGCAGCGCCGCAACACGGAGAATCCGCATGAAAATGGTCATGGCGATCGTGAAGCCGTTCAAGCTCGACGATGTGCGCGAAGCGCTCGCCGAAGTCGGCGTGCAGGGCGTCACCGTGACCGAAGTGAAAGGATTCGGCCGCCAGCGCGGACACACCGAACTCTATCGCGGCGCTGAATACGTGGTCGATTTCCTGCCCAAGATCAAGATCGAGGTGGCGGTGACCGACGAGCTCGTCGAGCGCGTCGTCGATGCGATCACGCACGCCGCGAACTCCGGCAAGATCGGCGACGGCAAGATCTTCGTCTGGCAGCTCGACCAGGTCGTGCGTATCCGCACCGGCGAGCTCGACGCGGATGCGTTGTAGCCGCTAGCGCAACAGGATCCAAAGGCCAAGCGCCGCGAACAGCACCGCCGCGGCGATGCGCGCCGCCTTCAGCGGCAGCCGCGAAGCGAAGCGCGAGCCGAGCCACACGACGGGAACATTGGCGAGCAGCATGCCGATCGTAGTGCCGGCGACGACCTGCCACAGCGGATGATATTGCGCGGCGAGAACGACGGTCGCGACCTGGGTCTTGTCGCCCATCTCGGCGATGAAGAACGCGATGACGGTCGCGACGAGCACGCCGAATCGCTCGCCGCGCGCGGCGCCCTCCTCATCGGCTTTGTCGGGGATCAGCGTCCACGCGGCGACGATGAGGAAGCTCGATGCGACGATCCATTTGAGCGTGTCGGGCGTCAACCACTCGGCGACCAGTGCGCCGACCGAGCCCGCGATCGCATGATTGACGAGCGTCGCCGCAAGAATGCCGATGCAGATCGGCCAAGGCTTGCGGTACTTCGCGGCGAGGATCAGCGACAGCAATTGCGTCTTGTCGCCGATTTCGGCGAGCGCGACCGTGGCCGTCGAAACGAGAAAGGTTTGCATGAAAGCTCCGGCGGGCTGGGGGACGGTGGACGCAATGGCTCGTTGCACTCCGCCCAGCCCGGGTCGGAACGCAATGAACCAAAGGTCTCGCCGGACGCTTCCGTCGCGCGCGCCATGGCGTGATCGCCAAGTGTGTTGACGCGCGTCCCGCGGCGTTTCGCTGCGGTCGGCTACTCCCCAATGGAGCGGCGCGGATTCTAGGCGCGCGACTGCGTCATCGCAAGCGCGCGAAGTTTCGCGTCGCCCTTGCCGCTGCTCTGTCGGCAGCGCAAAGTGCGCACCGATTCCGGCAAGGAGCAAATCACCGATGGAATACCGGCGTCTGGGCTCATCCGGTCTCAAGCTCTCCGCGCTCTCGTTCGGCGCCTGGGTCACATTCGGCAATCGCGTCGGCCGCAAGGAAGCGCGCGAATTGATCGCGCTCGCGTACGATCGCGGCGTCAACTTTTTCGACAACGCCGAAACCTACGCCGGCGGCGAAGCCGAACGCGTCATGGGCGACGTGCTGGCGGATCTGCGCCTGCCGCGCGATGCGTGGTGCGTGTCGAGCAAGGTCTATTTCGGTTCCGCCACCGAGCCGCGGCCGACGCAGCGCGGTCTTTCGCGCAAGCACGTCGTCGAGGCCTGCGAGCAGGCGTTGAAGCGTCTGCGCGTGGATTATCTCGATCTCTACTTCTGCCATCGGCCCGATCCGGAAACGCCGATCGAGGAGACGGTCGCGGCGATGGATCTCCTGGTGAGGCAGGGCAAGGTGCTGTACTGGGGCACCAGCGAATGGCCTGCGGATGCGATCCGCACGGCGCACCGCATCGCGCGCGCCAATCATCTTGCCGCGCCGCGCATGGAGCAGCCGCAGTACAACCTGTTCCACCGCGAGCGCGTCGAAGTGGAATACGCGTCTTTGTACACCGAGATTGGACTCGGCACGACGGTGTGGTCGCCGCTCGCGTCCGGCCTTCTCACCGGCAAATACAACGACGGCGTGCCCGCAGGCTCGCGCATGGATACGCCGGGGTACGAGTGGCTGCGCCGCAGTCTGCTCGAAGGCGACGGACCGGCACGCATCGCGCGCGTGAAGCGCCTCGCTGCGATCGCCGACGAGCTCGGCGTGCCGCTGGCGCAGCTCGCGCTCGCCTGGTGCCTCAAGAATCCGCACGTGTCGACCGTGATCCTCGGCGCGACGCGGCGCGATCAGCTCGAACAGAACTTCAGCGCGCTCGATGTCGCGGCGAAGCTCGGTAGCGGCGAGATGGCACGTATCGAAGCCGCCGTCGCGTGATGCGCCCGCGTTTCTAGTCGAACCCGTCGCCGAAGATCTCGTCGCCGGCAGCGGCGCGGGCGAAATGTCACGCCCTATCCGCCGCGGGCCGGTTGACACGCAAATGCGAATCGTTATCATTTAGCGCGTCTATCGCAGCGGAGCACGACCATGCTCGACCACCCGACCGCGTCGTTCGCACCGACGGCATCCACGAATCGTCCGGAACCTCCGCGCGCCGCGGTGAACGGAACCGCGCAGCGTGTCGACAGCCATCGCCTTCTCGGCGGCGGGCGCGAGCTCGTCATCGACCACGCCGGCCAGGAATACCGGCTGCGCCTGACGCGCAACGACAAGCTGATCCTCACCAAATAAGAAACACGCCGCGCGCCCGCAACGCGACGCGCGCTGACACCAACGTCGCAGCCAGCCGGAACCGTCCGCCATCACGGTTCTCCGCCAGCCAGCCGCCCGCCGATCGGGCACTGGAACCAGGGGAACCGAATGCTTATCCGCCGCTGCATCGCCTTGTCGCCGATCGTCCTCGCCGCCGTCGCGCGTGCGGACGAAGCGACGCCGCTCGACATCCCGATCTTCGACGAGCTCGATCGCATCGTCGTCACCGCTACGCTCAACGAGCGCGCGCAAAAAGACGTTGCCGGTGAAGTCACCGTCATCGACGCGCTCGAGATCGACCGCCGGCAGATGCAAGATCTCGGCGATCTCGTGCGCTACGAGCCCGGTGTCTCGGCGACCGGAAGCGCGACCGGCGGCGGACGCTTCGGCATCGGCGGCCTCTCGATCCGCGGCCTCGGCGGCAACCGCGTGCGCATCGAGGTCGACGGCATCGCCGTGCCGGACGCATTCGCGATCGGCAGCTTCTCCAGCGCAGGCCGCGACGTTGTCGACGTCGACGCGCTGAAGAAAGTCGAGATCGTGCGCGGCGCCGCGTCGTCGCTGTACGGCTCGGACGCGCTCGGCGGCGTCGTCAGCTATGTCACCAAGGATCCTTCCGACTATCTCGGCGCCGACGGCGGACAGTTCGCATCGGGCAAGTTCCTGTACGACAGCGCCGATCGTGAAACCGCGGTCACCGGCACGTACGCGGGTGGCGATGCGAAACAAGGCGTTGTCGTCGTCGCGACGCATCGCGACGGTAACTCGCTCGACAACAAAGGCGACGTCGACAGCGCCGACGCAACGCGCACGCGGCCGAATCCGCAAGACACGGCCAGCAACGCGCTCCTCGCCAAGTACGTGCACACCGCCGAATCGGGACGCGTCGATCGCGTCACGCTCGACGGCGAGCACGGCGACGTCGACACCGACGTGTTGAGCTCCGTCACCAACGCGCCGACGACCGCGCTCGCCGGCCACGACACGCGCGAGCGGCTGCGGTTTTCGTTCGGCCAGGAAATTCCGATCGCCGTCGCGCTGGCCGACAGCATCGACTGGACAACTTACGTGCAGCGCAGCGAAGCGACGCAGGACACATTCGAGGATCGCGCCGCGACGTCGACGGCCGGCGCGAAGCAGCGCTTTCGCCGTTTCGAGTTCGATCAGCGCGTGTTCGGTGCCGAGGCGACGCTACGCAAGACGCTCACCGGCGCCGGCATCGAACACGCAATCACTTACGGCGCCGACGTCTCGCGGACGCGCACGAAAGAGCAGCGCGACGGCTATCAACGCGACGTCGCGACGGGCGAGATCACGAACGTCGTGCTGCCCGACACGTTCCCGGTCCACGATTTTCCGCCGACCGACACGACCAATGCCGCCGCGTTCGCGCAGGACGAGATGCGTCTTGTCGGCGGCCGTCTCAGCCTCATCCCCGGCGTGCGCTTCGACTACTACAAGCTCGATCCGCGCAACGATCCGATCTACAGCGAAGTCAATCCGGCGCCGGCCGCCTCGCTCGACGACACCAGCGTTTCGCCGAAGCTCGGCGCGATCTGGCGCTTCAACGACGCGCTCTCCGCGTTCGCGCAATACGCGCACGGATTTCGCGCGCCGCCATACAACGACGTCAATCTTGGCTTCACGAATCTCCAGTTCGGTTACACGTCGATCCCGAATCCGAACCTGAAACCCGAAACCAGCAACGGTCTCGAGATCGGCTTGCGCGCGAACGGACGGCTCGGCTATTTCAGCGTGTCGGCCTACGAAAACCGCTATCGCGATTTCATCGAATCGCAGTCCGTCGTCGCCGTCGATCCCGAAACCGGCTTCATCACGTTCCAGTCGATCAATCTCAATCGCGTCAAGATCCGCGGCGTCGAAGCGAGATATGGACTCAACCTCGGCGCGCTCGCCGACGCGCTAGAGGGCCTCAGCATCAAGGGCAGCGTCGCCAAATCGCGCGGCGACGACGAAACCGCCGATCAGCCGCTGATCAGCGTCGATCCGGCGCGCGCCGTCGTCGGTCTCGCCTACGACCGCGAGCGCTGGGGTGCCGAGATCGTCGCCGGCTTCGTCGAGCGCAAGGATCGCTTGCCCGCGCCGACCGAAGCCAACCCGACCGTTCTCTTCGCCGCGCCCGGCTTCTCGACGCTCGATTTCTATTCGCACTGGCAGGTGCATCCGCGCATCGAGCTCTTTGGCGCGCTGACCAATCTCACCAACCGCCGCTATTGGGAATGGGGCATGGTCGGCGGATTCGCACAAAGCGCGACGATCGATCGCTACAGCGCGCCGGGCCGCGCGGTGCGCGTCGGCGTGCGCGCACTTTTCTAGACGACACGGAGCTGCGCATGAGCGATCGCCACGACGAAGGACGCGACTTCCACGCCGATCACGACGGAGTGTTCGATACGTCGTGGCCGGAAGATCGCACCAGCGCTGCCGACGCCGCGGCCAACGGACCTGCGACCTTCGATCTGACGCGATTCGCCGACTGGCTGCCTCGCCTCGGCCCCGTGCTGTGGCTCGATCGCAGCGATCGCCGCTCGTCGACACGCGCCGCGATCGGTGCGCAAGGCTTGTTGCTCCTCGATCACGCGGCGCTCGCGACGCTCACGCACTGCGTCGTGGCCGCCGCGCACACGCAAGTCACGCCGCACGGACCGCGTGAATGGCTGGCCTTCCGCGATGCGAACGGCGAGCTGCTGGCGCGTCTCTTTCTGCTGCCCGACACCGATTATCTCGCCTGGGACGAGATGACCGCGGCCTGCGATCTCGCGCCGTCGACGCTCGCTCCGATGCGCTGGCACGCGCACACCGCGTTCCTGCATGGCGCGCTCGCGCGGCTCGGCGCGCGCTGGCAAGCGCGCCTGCTCGAATTCGAAGGCCGCAAGCTGCCGTGGCTGCGCACGCTCGGCGCAAAGCCGCCGCTGCGCATCTCGCTGCTCGGCCTCGAGCTTGCGCGCCTGATCGCGCGCGCCGAAGGGGCCGAGCTCGTCTCGCCGCTGCACTCGACCTGATCATGATCCGATGGAGACCGACATGCGCATCCTGCCAGCCGTCCTGCTAGCGCTCGCCGTCACGAGCTGCGCGAGCTACGCCACACGTCCTGCGAAAGACGCGCCGAAACCGCTCGCGGAAACTGCGCCTGCCGCGTACACATCGCCGTGCGCGCCAAGCGATTCTGCGTTCGACTGTGATCGCAAGAGCATTCTCGCGATGGCCGGCGAGTTCCGCGTGCGCTTCGCATTCGACGAAACCGCGGCGCTCGCGCCCGGCTACGCACCGCACGACGCGCAGCGCTCCGGCGGAACCGAGCTCGTCGAAGTCATCGCCGACAGCGGCGAGACGATCTCGCTGCAGCACATCCTCGTGCTCGGCAAGGAGCATGCAGTCGTCAAGCACTGGCGCCAGGACTGGCAATATCAGCCCAAGCGCGTGCTGCGCTTTCGCGGCAATGGCCGCTTCGAGAGCGAAACGGTAGCGGACGCGAGCGGCGCATGGTCGCAGACCGTCTACGAAGTCGACGACGCGCCGCGCTACGCAGGCATCGGACGCTGGAATCACGCCAACGGTGTCGACGCGTGGGAATCCGATCGCACGCTGCGGCCGCTGCCGCGTCGCGAATACACCAAGCGCAGCGACTACCAGGCGATCGAGGCCATCAATCGCCACACGCTGACGCCGGGCGGCTGGGTCCACGAGCAGGACAACACCAAGCTCGCGTTCGCCGCCGATGGACGCCCGCACTCTCTGGCGCGCGAGCGCGGCATCAACAGCTATACGCGCATCTCAAACTACGACTTCGGCGCCGGTCGCGAGTACTGGACGAAAACCTCGGCGTTCTGGGCCAGCGTGCGCGACGAGTGGCAACGCGTCGCGTCCGCGAACGCTTCGTTCACGACGAGCCCCGAGCCGAACGGCGAGCCGCGCATCGACGAATTCTTCAAGCTGGCCGAGCGCGCGGAAAAGGGCGAGGCGGTCGCGCGGGAAGAGATCCGATCGGTGTTCGACGAATACGTCAAAGCGCTGTCCCCACTCCCGCGTGCGGGAGAGGGGTAGGGTGAGGGAAATCTTGCGAAGGCACCGCAAGAAGCCCTCATCCGCCTCCGGCACCTTTTCCCGCAACGCGGGAGAAGGGAAAAGCAATCAATACCACTCCAGCAACGACACCCCCACCCCGAAATACCAAGCCCGATGGTTGTAATCGATCAAACTCTCGCCATACCCATCGAACAGCTGCACATGCCCGCGTAGCTCGTCGACGATCGGAAACGCCCAGTCGAACTGCAGCGCGCCGTGCGAACGGTCGCCGCCGCGCAGCGAATGCCGCGCGAGCACCGAGAGCTCGTTGCCGTTCCACACGTGTACGAGCTGCACGTCGCCGCGGCCCATGTAGTCGCTGATGTCCGGGTTGTCGTCGACGTCGCGCGACTCCGGGATGCGCACCCACGGCCGCAGCATCAGCGTCCAGTCGTCGCGCTCGAAGCCGACGTTGAGGATCGCGCGGTTCCAGCTGCGCGACAGCGGATTGCTGCGTCCGTTGGATTGATGGTCGAGCCCGATGCCGAGCAGGCGTCCGTCCCAGCCGAGCATGTTGTAGTCGGTGCGGAACATCAACGTTGCATCCGGCTCGTACGTCGTCTCGCGAAACGGGCGCGATTCCTCGCTGTTGTAGACCTGCCAGTGCGAGACCTGCGTGTAGCCCATCCAGAGATCGCCGTTGTCGCCGAAAATGTTTTCCCACACCTTCGTCTTCAAGCTGAGCTGGTATTTCGCTTCGAGATGATCGACGTTCTCGGGCGACGTCACCTCGTGGTCCGGCGCCGGCGTCTTCGGCTCGCGATTCGTGTCGCTCGTCCAGAACACCGGCAACAGATACACCGGGCGATACGCGCGGATATGGAACGCGCCCTGCTTGGAATCGGCGTCCAGCTCCCAGCGCCGATCGAGCAGCGATGGTTTCAGCTCAGGCGTCGTCTTCGCCGCTTCGTGCGCATACACGTCGTGCCGCTCCGGGCTCGACGGCGGCGGACGCAGCGCCTTGTCGTAGCAGGCGAGGCGCGCGGCATCTTCGGTGATCTGCGTGCAGGCCGACGCATCTTGCGGCGTCGCCGCGAACGCAGGCGAGATCATCAGGATTCCGATGAGCGGCAACATCGAGCGAACGAGCATAGTGGAGTCCCTTCGAGCAACGCCGTGACGATATTCGATTTTTGCAAACCGATCGTTCAACCGGTGTTCTGAAGCGCCTGCGAAACGCCGTGGACTGTCGACACCAGCGCGCCGAACAGCGCATCGTCGTCGGCGCTCCCGTTCGCGCGCCAGCGCGCGAGGAGATCGACCTGGATGAGATTCATCGGATCGGCATACGGATTGCGTAGGCGCAACGACTGCAAGAGGCGCGCATCGTCGGCGAGGAGGCGATCGGTGCCGCGCAGGCGCAGCACCCATTCGACCGTACGCGCGTGCTCGGCCGCGAGGCGCGGAAAGAATTCCGCGTGCAGCGGACCGGCAAGCTCCGAAAAGCGCTCCGCGATCGCGAGATCGCTTTTCGCCAGCACCATTTCGAGATCCTCGATCAGCGTGCGGAAGAACGCCCAGTCGCGCGCCATTTCTTCGAGCGTATCCTGATCGCCGCGCGCCGCCGCGGCGTCGAGCGCGCTGCCGACGCCATACCAGCCGGGAAGATTCGAGCGGCATTGCGTCCATGCGAACACCCACGGAATCGCGCGCAGGCTGGCGACGCCCGCCGATCCGCCGCGTCGCGACGGGCGCGATCCGAGCGTCATGCGTTCGATCACGTCGATCGGCGTCGCCGCGCGGAAATACTCGACGAAGTTTTCGGATTCCACGACCAGCGCGCGATACGCGTTCGCGCCGTCGGCAGCAAGCCGCGCCATCGCCTCGCGCCAGCGCGTTTCGCGGAGCTCCGCCGGACGCGGGCGCAGCGTCGCGAGCAGCACCGCGCCAACGGTCTGCTCGAGACTGCGCAGCGCCAGCGCGCGGATGCCGTATTTCTGATGGATGACTTCGCCTTGCTCGGTCACGCGCAAGTGTCCCGCGACCGCGCCGCGCGGCGCCGCCATCACGGCGCGCGAGGTCTTGCCGCCGCCGCGGCTGATCGAGCCGCCGCGACCGTGGAAGAACACGACGTCGACGCCCGCCGCGCGCGCGACATCGAGCAATTCCACTTGTGCGCGCTGCAGCGACCAGCGCGCCGCGAGAATGCCGCCGTCCTTCGCGCTGTCCGAATAGCCGAGCATGATCGTCTGCTTGCTGCCGCGCGCGGCGAGGTGCGCGCGATACACCGGATCGGCGAGAAGCTCGGCGAACGTGCGCGGCGCCGCGCGCAGATCATCGATCGTCTCGAACAGCGGCGCGATATCGAGCGGCACGTGGCCGCCGCCTTCGAGAAGACCGCCCGCGCGTGCGAGCGCGAGCACCGCGAGCACATCGGCGACGCTGCCGGCCATGCTGATAACGTAGACGCCGAGCGCGGCGTCGCCGTAGCGGCGTCGTGCGTCGGCGAGCGTCGAGAATACGGCGACGCTGCGCTCGAAGGTCGACGCGATCGGAGCGGGGCGATTCGGGGATGGAATGTCGTCTCTGCTCCGATTCCTCACCCGGCCCTGCGGGCCTCCCTCTCCCGCTTGCGGGAGAGGGGACAGCGTGCGCTTTCCGCTCGCGTAGTCGGCGAGTGAACCCGGCATCTCGCCGAGCGCTTCTTCGAGCGCCGCCGCGTGCACGCGCGAATCCTGGCGCACGTCCAGACGCGCCAGATGAAATCCGAAGGCCGCGATGCGCCGCTGCAGGCGCCGCACGGCGAACCATCCCGCGTGTGCGCCTTCGTGCGCGCGCAGGCTCGATGCGATGAGATCGATGTCGGCGGCGAGCTCGGCGGCTTCGCGATAACCTTGCGGGGCGTCATCGCCGGTGGCGGCGAGACGCGCGACGATCAGCTGCAAGAGACAGCGATACGGCATGTTCGCGTGGCGCGGACGGATGCGTGCGGCCGCTTCCGGAAGGATCAGCCGATAGTCGGCGAGCCGCGCCAGCAGCGATCGCTCGACGCCTACGCGATCCAGCGTTTGCGTCAGGAGATGCGCCAGATCGCGGCACTCGCCGCGATAGCGCGACAGCACGATGCGCCGCTGCGTGCGCAGCGTCATCGCGATCGTTTCCGCGCCGACGTTCGGATTGCCGTCCATGTCGCCGCCGACCCACGACGCGAAACGCAGCACGCGCGGCAGCGCGGGACACGTGCCGTAGACGCGCACGATCGCGTCCTCGAGCGCTTCGTAGAACACCGGCAGCACGCGATAGATCGGATCGGACAGATAAAAATCGACGTGATCGAGCTCGTCCTGCACCGAAGGCCGCAGGCGCGAGATGTCGGCCGTCTGCCACGACGTCGTCAGCGCGATGCGAAGCCGCGCCCAGTCGACCGCCTGCTCGCCGGGCGTGCGCGGGCCGGTGAAATCGGCGACCAGCGCGCGCACGATTTCTTGTTCCTTCTCGAGCAGCGCGCGACGCGAAGCTTCGGTCGGATGCGCGGTGAACACAGGTTCGACGTCGAGCTTCGGCAAGAGCTGCAACAGCTCTTCGATGCCGATGCCGGATTCCTTCAGCCGCTGCAGCACGTCGTGCAATCCGTCCGGCTGCGGCGCCGCACCGGCGATCTGGTAGTCGCGCCGGCGCCGGATGCGGTGCACGCGCTCGGCGATGTTGACCATCTGGAAATACGTCGCGAACGCGCGGCCGAGCCCGTCGGCGGTCGCCGCATCAAGGCCGGCGAGCTCTTCGGCGAGCGCCGTCACGGGCTCGCCGTTCTCGCGCCGGCGGATCGCCGCGGTGCGCGCGGCTTCGACGTGCGCGAAGAATTCGCGGCCGTTCTGCTCGATCAGGAGATCGCCGACGAGGCGACCGAGTCGGCCGACATCGTCGCGAAGGGCCTGATCGCTGGGGCCGAATTCGACATCGCGCAGCTCGCGCACGTGCAAGGACTCCGTCTGGTTCGCAGTCGAGCTTAGCAGCCGCATCTCATGCGCGTTCGCTATAAGCGCGTCGCATCACGCGCCGCGGTCGGTGCGCAGCGCACGCGTCGCATGATCGTCGCCCGCGGCGCCGCGTCCGACCAGGAGTCCGAGCCCGACGATACCGCCAATGACCAGCAGTGCACCCGCGATCGACCATCCGCGCGGCCAGTCTTCGCCGAGCAGCATCACGCCGAGCACCGTCGAGAATAGGATTTCAGCGGCCTGCATCGCTTCGACCGCGCCGAGCGCGGCGGCATCGTCGCGCACCATGCCCGTTGCGTGGAAAAAGAGGATCGTCGCGATCGTGCCGGCGAAGAGCGCGACGCCCGAGGCGAGCAGGATCTGGCTCGGCGGCGGCGCGCCGGCTTCATGCGCGGCGTAGATCGCGACGATCCACCAGAACGGCTGGCTCGCGAGCGTCATGCCGAACACGCGCTGCGTCGCGTTGAGACTTTCGCCGCTCCGTTCCAGATGCAGCAGGATCTGGCGGTTGCCGAGCGGATAGAGGAACGCGGACACCGTGACACTCGCGAGCGCCAGCCATGCGTTGCGATCGAGATGGCCGTGAAAATGTCCGAGCTGCATCATCGCGACGCCGGCGACGATAACGCCGCCGAGCGCCAACGCCGCAAGCGGCAATCGCGCGCGCTCGTCGCGATAAAGCAGCGGCGCGAGCAGCATGCCGGCGATCACGGTCAGCTGGAATGTGCCGGCGACGAGCCACGCCGGCGCGAACGCCGCGGCCCACGTGAGGCAAACGCAGAAGAGCGTGAAGCCGATGCCGCTCCAGAGAAGCCACGTCCACGGATGCGATCGCAGCGCGCGCAGAACCGTAGCCAAACCGCCTTGCCACGGCAGCACGATCGCCAGCATCGGCAAGGTCAGGAGATAACGCAGCGCCGCGGCCCAGGCCCAGTGTCCGCCTGCGCTCGCCATCGCGCGATTCAGCACGTACGTCGCCGTGAAGAAGAGCGCGGAGGCGAGAGCGATGAGGACGGCGGCGAAAGCGTGCGATCGAAACATCACGCGATGGTAACCGCGATGCACCTCCCGGTCGTCATCCCGGCGCAAGCCGGGATTCATTTGCTGTCGCTTCGCTCGCCGACGACGAAAAATCAAATGGATTCCGGCTTTCGCCGGGATGACGAGAGTTGAAGCTTCAGCCGCGTTGGCGGCGGCTGCCACGCAAGCGCTCGATTGGAAAGCTCGCGATATCGCCTTGCGCCGTGCGCCGTGGCTGGCCCGGTTCCGGTGCGAATGCTTGCGCGTAGACGACTTCGTACGTCGCCGGCAGCACGCCGTCGCGGCGGAACGCTTCGTACGCGGCGACGACGCGCGCGAGATGCGCCTTGCCGGTCAGCGTGCGCTGGCGCTTCTCGTCGGCATTGGTCGCGCCGATCGCGCGGAGCTCGCGCATCAAGGTCAGAGCGTCGGCATAGGTCAACTCGAAATCGTCGCGCTCGAGCACGGGATCGCGAAAGCCGCTCGCGATCAGCGCATCGCCGATGTCGTGCATGTCGATGAAGCGGCTGACGTGCGGCGTCGCGTCTGCGGTCGCGAACGCAGAGCGCAATTCGTGCAAGGTCGCCGGGCCGAACGTCGTGAAAAGCAGCAAGCCGCCCGGCCGCAGCACGCGGCGGAACTCGGCCAACGCGAGGCCGGGATCGTCGCACCACTGCAGGCAGAGATTCGAGTAGACGAGATCGATACTCGCATCGGCGAGCGGCAGCGCCTGCACGTCGGCGCCGATTCGTGAAAACGCGAGTGGATCGCCGGCATGATGCTTCGCGGCGCGCAGCATCGGCAGCGCGATGTCGGCTGCGATCACGTGAGCGTCCGCAAAGCGCGCGCGAAGCGCCGCGGATCCGCGACCGGGACCGCAGCCCGCGTCGAGCACGCGCGCGGGCTTAAGCTCGATGCCGTCGAGCCGTTCCATCAATCGCCCGGCGACTTCGGCCTGCAACACCGCGTGCGCTTCATAGCTCGTCGCCGCGCGGCCGAATGCGTGGCGCACGTGGCGCGCGTCGAGGCCTGCGCTCATGCCGGCAGCTCCGCCGCGAATTCCGCGATCGCGTTCGCGAGCGATGCCGCGTGCGCGAGAAACGGCGCGTGGCCGCTGTCGCATTCGAGATAGCGTCCGCGCGATTGCTCGGCCGCCCAGCGCATCGCAGCAGGTTGAATCAGGCGATCGCGCCGTCCGGCAATCCAGAGACTCGGCATCGTGAGACTCGAAACCTCCGCGCGAAGATCGGCGTGATCGAGAATCGAGAGCCCGTCGTTCAACGCCGACACCGTCGGCTCGCCGCGCTCGAAGACGTGCGCCTTGAGATCGCGCAGCTCCGCGCGCGATTGGTCCGAACCCATCGTCTCCAAGGCGATGAAGCGCTCGATCGTGCGCCGATAGTCGCGCGCAAGACCCGCGCCGAACTCGGCGAATACCGGCGCAGCGACACCTTCGGGCCAGTCCGGACCGACGACGAAGCGCGGGCTCGACGCGATCATGACGAGCCCGCGAACTTGCGCCGGCTCATCGAGCGCAGCGCGCAGTGCGATCAGACCGCCGAGCGACCAGCCGAGCCAGATCGCGCGCGGCGTCGCCGCTGCGATGCGGCGCGCCGAATCGATCAGCTCCAAGCGTTCGGGAGTATCGCGGTTGTAGCCGTGTCCCGGCAGATCGACGAGATGCAATCGGAAGCGCGATGCGAGCTCGCGCGCGAGGGGCGCAAAAATGCCGGAATGCATTGCCCATCCGTGAAGCAGGACGAGATCGGGACCTTGCCCTTCGCTGTCGACGTGCATCACGCGCCCGCCTTTGCGAGCGCGGCGAGGAGGCGATCGATATCGAGCTCCGAATGCAACGCGGTGATCGTGATGCGCAAGCGCGCCTTGCCGTCGGGCACGGTCGGCGGTCGGATCGCGGGCACGTAGAATCCGGCGTCCTCGAGCTTCGCGGCGATCGCGCTCGTCGCCGCGCTCGCGCCGATTACGAGCGGTTGGATCGGCGTTACGGATTCGGACAACGTGAAACCGCCAGCCTTCGCGCCGGCGCGGAAATGCGCGATAAGCCGCGCGAGGCGATCGCGTCGCCAGCCTTCGAAGCGCGCGATGCCGATGGCCGCGTTCACCGCTGCCGCAAGCGCCGGAGGCATCGCGGTCGTATAGATGAAGGTGCGCGCGGCTTGCACGAGTCCGTCGATCAACTCAGCGCTTCCGGCGACGAACGCGCCCGCGACACCCAGCGCCTTGCCGAACGTCGCCATCAGGATCGGTGCGTCGCTCGCGGAAAGTTGCGCTTGCGCGAGGCTGCCGGCGCCTTCCGGACCGAGCACGCCGATGCCGTGCGCGTCGTCGACCATCAGCGTTGCGCCTTGCTCGCGACACAACGCGGCAAGCTCGCGTAGCGGCGCGACATCGCCGTCCATGCTGAACACGCCGTCGGTCGCGAGCAGCGCGGCGGCGTCGGCTCGGCTTTCGAGCTGGCGCCGCGCGCTCGCGACGTCGGCGTGCACGTAGCGCTTGAGCTCGCAGCCCGCGAGCCGTGCGCCGTCGACCAGCGAAGCGTGGTTGAGTTTGTCCTGCACGCAGAGATCGCCTTCGCCGAGCAGTGCGGCGATGACGCCGAGATTGGCCATCCAGCCGTCCGAAAACAGCAGTGCGCGCTCGTGACCCGTCCAGCGCGCGAGGTCGTCTTCGAGCGCGGCATGTTCTTCGCGATGTCCGCCGAGAAGATGCGCGGCCGTCGCGCCGACGCCCCAGCGCGCCGCGGCGGCGACGAGCGCTTCACGCAACGCAGGATGCTGGGCGAGGCCGAGATAATCGTTGCTCGCGAAATTCAGGAGGCGTTTTCCGTCGATGCGAACGTATGCGCCATCGACGGCATCGACGGTGCGCACGCGGCGCAACAGGCCGTCGCGTGCACGCTCGGCATGCGCAATAGCGAGACGTTCAATGATCTGCGGACGGGACGACATCGGGGTTTTGACAAGAAAGCGATGGATCTCGCAGAGGCGCAAAGGCGCAGAGAAAGCTAGAGCAGTAGAAGGGAGATGGTGCTCTCGTTTTTCTCCGCGCCTCCGCGCCTCCGCGCCTCTGCGTCTCTGCGAGAAAATGCTCTTGATGCGTCAGGCCACGACTGACTCGACGATATCGGCATGCACCGTTCCGCTTTCGATTTCGACGTCGAGCGGATGAATGCCGAGCCGCGCGAACAGCGCGCGATCGTGCTCGACATCGGGATTGCCGGTCGTCAGCAGTTTTTCGCCGTAGAAGATCGAGTTCGCGCCGGCGAAGAAGCAGAGCGCCTGCAATTCGTCGCTCATCTCCGCACGGCCGGCCGAGAGGCGCACCATCGACTTCGGCATCAAGATGCGCGCGGTCGCGATCGTGCGCACGAACTCGAACGGATCGAGCGGCGCGGTGCCGGCGAGCGGCGTGCCTTCGACTTGCACGAGGCGATTGATCGGCACGGACTCGGGATGCTCCGGCAGATTCGCCAGCGCGTGCAGCAAGCCGGCGCGCTGCAAGCGCGTTTCGCCCATGCCGACGATGCCGCCGCAGCAGGTCTTGAGGCCGGCGTCGCGCACGTGTTCGAGCGTGTCGAGGCGATCCTGGTATTCGCGCGTGTGGATGATCTCGCCGTAGAACTCCGGCGCCGAATCGAGATTGTGGTTGTAGTAGTCGAGCCCGGCTTGCTTGAGCGCATCGGCCTGCGTTCCCGTCAGCATGCCGAGCGTCGCGCAGGTTTCCATGCCGAGCTCTTTGACAGCGCCGACCATCGCGGCGATTTTCGGAATATCGCGATCCTTCGGCGATCGCCAGGCCGCGCCCATGCAGAAACGCGTCGCGCCGGCGGCCTTGGCCTGGCGTGCCTTGGCCAGCACGGCATCGAGGCTCATCAGCTTTTCCGCTTCGACGCCGGTCGCGTAACGCGCGGCCTGCGGGCAGTAGGCGCAGTCCTCGGGGCAGCCGCCGGTCTTGACCGAAAGCAGCGTGGACACCTGCACGGCGTTCGCGTCGTGATGGGCTCGGTGCACGTCGTGCGCGCGGTCGAGGAGGTCGGCGAACGGCAGGTCCATCAGCGCCGCGATCTCGGCGCGGGTCCAGTCGTGGCGAAGAGCTGCGGCGGGCATGCGAAACTTCCGGTCGGGTGCGGGCTTGGGATCGAAAGAGTCTGGGTTTCGCACCGGGAGGCTGTCAACTTGGGAGTGCTGGTCAAGGTTGACGGAGCCTTCCGGCGCTTGCTCCGCATCGTACTGCCGCCGAAATGCCTACTCTGCGGCGGCGCCGGCGCCAAGACGCGCGATCTGTGCGCCGGCTGTGCGCGGGATTTCACCCTCAATCGGACGTGCTGTCCGCGCTGCGCGCTGCCGCTCGAAGCGCCCGCACCGCTATGTGGCGTGTGCCTAGATCGCGAGCCGCCGTTCGCGACGGCCTGGGTGCCGTTCCGCTACGGCCATCCGCTGGACCTGCTCGAAACGCGCTTCAAGTTCCATCGCGATCTCGCCGCCGGACGCGTGCTGGCTGAACTCCTCGTCGAACGTGCGGGCGCAGATGCGCCGGCGCTACCGCAACTCGTGATACCAATTCCGCTGCACGTCTCGCGTTTGCGCCGACGCGGCTACAACCAGGCGCTGGAACTCGCACGCCCCTTGGCCCGAGAGCTCGGCATTCCTTGCGCATGCGCCGCGCTCGTGCGCACGAAGGCGACGCCGGCACAGACCGGGCTCGACGCAAAAACTCGACGCCGCAACGTGCGCGGCGCCTTCGAAATCACGCGCTCGGTGTCGCTGCCCGCGCATGTCGCGCTGTTCGACGATGTCATGACCACCGGCGCGACTTTGCGCGAAGCCGCGCGCGTCTTGGTTCGCGCGGGCGTCGAGCGGGTCGATGTCTGGGCGTTGGCGCGCGCACCTTATCGGCGATGAGCGAGAGCTTGATTTCTCGCAGAGGCGCAAAGACGCAAAGGAAAATATTTTGTGATTTTTCTTCGCGTCTCCGCGCCTCTGCGAGAAAAATGCTCTGCGCGTATCTCTATCGGATCGCGAGCGCGAACACGAGGCCGACCCAGAGCGCGAGCCCGACCCAATTGTTGTTGCGGAACGCCGCGAAACAATGCTCGCGCGAGCGGTCGCGCATCGTCCACTGCTGCCAGCCGAACAGCGCCGCCGCGATCGCAAGGCCGACGGAATACGGCCAGTGCAATGCCGCGCGCGAGCCGGCGAGGAGCATCGCGAAGAGGAACGTCGCCATCAGCACGCCGATGATCGGAAGGTCCGCCTCGCCGAACAGGATCGCGGTCGATTTCGCGCCGACGCGGATGTCGTCCTCGCGATCGACCATCGCGTATTCGGTGTCGTAGACGGTCGAGAACAGCACATTCGCGAGGAACAAGAGCCAGCACATCGGCGGCAGCGAATTCGTCACCGCGGCGAACACCATCGGGATCGACCAGCCGAACGCGGCGCCGAGCACGACTTGCGCGAGATGCGTCACGCGCTTGGTGAAAGGATAGATCGCCGCGAGCGCCGCGCCGACGAACGAAAGCTTGATCGTCAGCGCGTTGGTGAAGAGTACCAGCACGAACGCGAACGCCAGCAGGCCGCCGAACAGCGACAGCGCCTCGAATTTCGTCACGCGTCCCGCGGCCATCGGCCGGCCGCGCGTGCGTTCGACGTTGGCGTCGAGCCAACCGTGATCGGCGTAGTCGTTGATCACGCAACCGGCGCTGCGCATGACGAAGACGCCGAGCGTGAAAATGATCAGCGCGCCGATCGGCGGGAAATCGTTGGCCGCGAACCAGAGCGCCCACCACGTCGGCCATAGCAGCAGCAAGGCGCCGACCGGGCGGTCGAGCCGCATCAGCACGAGATAGTTGCGTACGCGCGCACGGTGTTGCTCGGGGAGATATTCGAGCAGCCAGTCGATGATGCGCATGGATCGTTGCGAGGCGTCGGCGGGCCGCGGCTCGGAGCGTTTCGGCGCCGCGGGCGCGGGCGTCTTCGGGCGTGCGAACGATGGAATCGCGTCCGGCACGGCGGTCTCCGCAGCGGGAGGCGATGGCGGACGAGCCGGCTGCGGCGTCGGCGTTGCAGCACGCGGCGGTGCTGGCGGCGTCGCTCGCGCAGTGGCGGACGCTGTCGTGTTCAGTGTTTCCGCGCGCGGCGCTGCGCTGGTGGGCGCGCGTGGAACGGTTTGCGCAGGCGAAGCCGCGGGCGTCGTCGTCGCGGGCGGTGCCGGAGCGCGCGTGCGACGCGGAGCAGCCGCTTTCGGAACCGGCGCGGCGGGCATGTCACCGTTCGGTGCGGCCGTGCCGTCGGCTAGCGGCGCACGCCGTCGCGTGGGCCGCGGCGCTGCCGGCGCAAGTGTCGGCGGCGGGCTCGGCGGCGCAGTTTCGGCAACCGGTTTGCGACGTCGCGGCGGCTTCGGGCGATCCTCTTCGTCCATGCCGGAAGTTTAGCGGCAAGCGAACGCTTCGCGCGCCGCGCTCGGCTATGCTGATATGTCGATTCGATGACGCGCGTCGCTGAACCGCTGCGCATGTCGCACTTTCGCGAAGCTCGCATTCGCCAGGATCGCATCCGGAGATCGCCATGGATCGTTGGTTTCCCACCCGCTATCTCGGGCTCGCCGTTCCGGCCGTCCTTTTTGCGCTCGCGCTCGCGCATTGGCCCGCGGACGCTTCGTGGCAGGTGCTGGCCGCGTTGTGCGGCGTGCTGACGGCGATCGGTCTCGCGGATCTTCTGCAGAAGCATTCGACGCTGCGCCGCAACTATCCGCTGCTCGCGCACATCCGCTTTTTTTTCGAGCGCATCCGGCCGATGCTGCGCCAGTACGTCGTCGAATCGGACAACGAGGAAGTGCCGTTCTCGCACGTGCAGCGTGCGATCGTGAAGCAGCGCGCGAAGAACGCGCTCGACGTGCGTCCGTTCGGCACCGAGCTCGACGTCTACGCCGAGCGCTACGAATGGATCAACCATTCGATCGTGCCGAGTCTTATCGACAGCCACGATTTCCGCGTCACGGTCGGCGGACCCGAATGCACGCAGCCGTATTCGTGCAGCGTGTTCAACATCTCCGCGATGAGCTTCGGCGCGATCTCGCCGAACGCGATCCGTGCGCTCAACGAAGGCGCGCGCCGGGGCGGGTTCTATCACGACACCGGCGAAGGATCGCTGTCCTCGTATCACCGCGAGAACGGCGGCGACATCGTCTGGGAGCTCGGCTCCGGCTACTTCGGCGCGTGCGAGCGCGCCGGCGTCTTCAGCGAAGCGCGCTTCATCGACAAGGCACGCCTCGCCCAGGTCAAGATGATCGAGCTCAAGCTCTCGCAAGGCGCAAAGCCCGGTCATGGCGGGGTGCTGCCGGCGCCGAAAGTCAGCGCCGAGATCGCGGCCACGCGCGGCGTCGCGATGGGCGAGGATTGCATTTCGCCGGCGCGCCATTCCGCGTTCGACACGCCCGAAGGATTGCTGCGTTTCATCGGTCGCCTGCGCGAGCTTTCGGGCGGCAAGCCGACCGGGTTCAAGCTCGCGCTCGGCCATCCGTGGGAATGGTTCGGCATCGCCAAGGCGATGACGACGACCGGCATCCTGCCCGATTTCATCGTCGTCGACGGCAAGGAAGGCGGCACCGGCGCCGCGCCGCTCGAATTCACCGATCACGTCGGCGTGCCGCTGCGCGAGGCGCTGATGATCGTGCACAACACACTGGTGGGATTGAATCTGCGCGACAAGATCCGTATCGGCGCGAGCGGCAAGGTCATCACCGCGATCGACATCGCGCGCCTGCTCGCGCTCGGCGCCGACTGGTGCAACGCCGCGCGCGGTTTCATGTTCGCGCTCGGCTGCATCCAGTCGCAAAGCTGCCACACCGACCGCTGCCCGACCGGCGTCGCGACGCAGGATCCCAAGCGCTGGAAGCAGCTCGACGTGCCCGACAAGGCATCGCGCGTCCGGAATTTCCACGAGAACACGCTGATCGCGCTGAAGGAGCTCGTGCAGGCGACCGGACTTTCGCATCCGGGCGAGCTCGGTCCGGAGCATCTGATCCGGCGCGTCTCGTCGACCGAGGTGCGCTCGCTCGGCACGCTCTTCAAATTCGTCAAGCCCGGCGAGTTGATCGACGGTGTGTCCGAGCACCAGGTGTTCCAGCGGTTCTGGGCCGGCGCGCGGCCGGATACGTTTGCGCCGTCGGACGAGATGCTCGCGTGGCGCACGGCGAAATTGCGCTGATGAGGCACTCGCTTTAAACGCTTAGCCGCGGCGCGGCATCCATGCGGAACGATTGGGAGAAGAACCATGACGTTCCGCTTGCTTGCATTCCTTTGCGTCGCCGTCACCGCCAATGCCGCGGCGGCCGACGCCAAGCTCCTGCGCGACCGAGCACCATCCGAACGCCCGTCGCTCGTCGTCGTCGGCGTCTCGCACTTCAGCAATCCGGGTCGCGACGCCGTCAACGTCAAGGTTGACGACGTGCTCGCGCCGAAGCGACAGCGGGAGATCGCGGAGCTGGTCGATCGGCTCGCGGCATACAAGCCGACGCGCGTCGTCGTCGAGTATCCGGTCGCGAAGCAGGACAAGCTCGACGAGCGTTACCGCGACTACCGCGCCGGCAAGTACGAACTGACGCGCAACGAGGTCGATCAGGTGGGTCTGCGCCTTGCGGCGAAGCTCGGTCTCGATCGCGTCGACGCTGCCGACTGGAGCGAGATGCCGCCCGGCACCGAGGCCGACTACGATTTCGAAGTCTGGGCCAATGCGCACGGCCAGAAGGATCGTCTCGCGGCGATCTTCGACAAGTCGCAGGCGAAAATCGAAGAGGCGCTGCTGGAGCGCTCGACGATCACCGAGTATTTGTGCGTCTTGAACCAGCCTGACAAGCTGGCGGCGAACAATCAGACGTATTTCGACATCGCGCTGCTCGGCGATCCGGTCAACAATCCCGGCGCGACCTGGGTCGGCAGCTGGCACGGGCGCAATCTGCGCATCTTCGCCAATCTGGTCGGCATCGCGGCGAAATCCGACGATCGCGTCGTCGCGGTGTTCGGCGCGGGCCACAAGTTCCTGCTCGACGAGTTCGCCACCGAGTCGCGCGCGTTCAAGGTGGACGACGTCCGGTCCGTGCTGCACTGCCGCTGAGCCCGGGTCGCGCGACCGGCTATGATCGCCGCTTCCATTCGGGAGCGACGCATGAGCCTGATCGCGAAACTGACGCGCCACAAGTCGATCGAACAGCTGCAGAGCGAAGCCGGGCAGCGCCGCGATTTCCGCCGCGTGCTCGGCGTCTGGCAGCTCACCGCGATCGGCATCGGCGGCATCATCGGCGTCGGCATCTTCGTGCTGGCCGGGCAGCAGGCGGCGACGAACGCGGGTCCCGCGGTCGCGCTCGCGTTCCTGATCGCCGGCGTCGCCAGCGCCGCGGCCGCGCTCTGCTATGCGGAATTTGCGGGGCTGATTCCCGTCACCGGCAGCGCGTACACCTACGGTTACGCGGTGCTCGGCGAGCTCGCCGCGTGGCTGATCGGATGGGATCTTCTTCTCGAATACGCGCTGATCGTCGCGGTCGTCGCGATCGGATGGTCCGGCTACGTGCAGTCGCTATTGGCCGCGGCGGGCGTCACGCTGCCGGTCTGGGCGCAGGGCGCGATCGGCACCGGCGAAGGTCGCGTGTTCAACGTGATTGCGGCGCTGATCACGCTCGCGGTCGCGTTGCTTCTGACGATGCGCACCGAATGGGGCGCGCGCTTCAATACGCTGATCGTCGCGATCAAGATCGCTGCGGTCGCGCTGGTGATCGGCATCGGTGTGTTCTACATCGATCCCGCCAATTGGCATCCGTTCATTCCGGAACGCATCGTCGGGCCGGATGGCGTCGGACACTTCGGCTTCAAGGGCGTCGCGACGGCGGCGGCGGTCGTGTTCTTCGCGGTGTTCGGCTACGACACGCTGACGACTGCTGCGGAAGAATCGAAGAATCCGCAGCGCGATCTGCCGCGCGCGGTGCTGCTATCGCTGGGCGTATCGATGACGCTTTATCTCGCGGTCTCGATGGTGCTGACCGGCGTCGCGCACTACACGACGTTGAACACCGATGCGCCGGTCGCCGACGCATTCAAGGCGCTCGGACTTCCGTGGATCTCGATCGCGATCTCGATCTCGGCGGTCGTCGGCATCGCCAGCGTGCTGTTCGCGTTCATGCTCGGTGCGGCGCGCATCTGGTTCGCGTTGTCGCGCGATGGCCTGTTGCCGGGCTGGTTCGCCAAGGTGCATCCGAAATATGGCACGCCGCACCGGCCGACGATCGCGCTCGGCGTCTTCACGGCGCTGGTCGCCGGACTCTGGCCGATCGGCGACGTCGCGCGACTGGTCAACATCGGCGTCTTGTCGGCATTCATCGTGATCTGCACGTCGGTGATCGTGCTGCGCGTCCGCAAACCTGAGTTGCCGCGCTCGTTCCGCACGCCGTGGGTGCCGCTGATTCCGCTGATCGGCATCGCGTTTTCGATCTGGCTTTTGTCCGAGCTCGCGGCGATCACCTGGGGCGTGTTCCTGATCTGGGTCAGCCTAGGCCTCATCATTTACTTCGGCTACGGCATTCGGCACAGCAAACTCGAGTAACGCCGTTCTGTCGAATGACACCCGCAGGTCAATCTACGCATTTCCGGTAGCCGCTTCGCCATCGCGCCGCGTTCCGTGCGAAAATCGCAGCACGCGCTCGTAGCTCAGCTGGATAGAGTACAGCCCTCCGAAGGCTGGGGTCGTGGGTTCGAATCCCGCCGAGCGCGCCATCCTTCGCCGCATCCGCACGCCTAGCGATTCAGCGGCATCCGCACTTCGAAATAACCGAGCGGCCGATCCGCAGCCGGCGGATCGAGGTTGCTGAGAGCGATCAGGACGTAACCCGAGGTCGGGAAGATTCGCAAGCTCCCGTTGATGCCCGGCGCGCCACCCTCGTGGCCATACATGCGCGACGCCCCGTCACCGTCGACCATGAAACCGAATCCGTACGGGCCTTTCTGCGAGCGCGTCGCCTGGGCGAACAGGGTCTTCGACAGCAGTTTTCCGGATTCGAGCGCGCCGGCGAATCGAAGAAGATCGCCGACCGTCGAATAGCCGCCGCCTGCTGCCGTTCCGCGATACGGCAATGTGTCGACATTCGAAACCCACGCGCGGTGCACGCGCGTGTAGCCTTTGGCGCGCATCGGAACCGCAACCGATTCGGGCAGCGAATCCGTGGCCTTCATGCCCGCGGGCGCGAAGATTTTCTCGCGCACGTAGTCGTAGTAGCTTCTGCCGGTCACCTTCTCGATCAGCGCGCCGAGCAGAACGAAACCATAGTTCGAATATTCGAACTCGGTGCCCGGCACCTGATCGGGCCCGCGCGTTCCGTAGAGCTTGAGATAGTCGGCGTGCTCCTTGAGCGTGTCCCGATTCGCGTCGAACTCGGGCCCGAAGATGTCGCCGGTGCCGCCGGTGTGCGTCAGGAGCTGACGCACCGTGACCTTCGCTGCGATGTCTTTGTTGGGATAGTCCGGCAAATACGTTCCCACCGGTTCGTCGAGCGCGAGCTTGCCCGCCTCGACCAGCTGCAAAGTCGCGATCGCCGTGAACATCTTGTTCATCGATCCGATGCGAAATTGCGTATCGATCGTATTCGGCGTTTTCGCCTCGCGGTCCGCAAATCCCCAAGCACGCTGCAACAGAATCTTGCCGTGACGCGCGATCAGCACGGAGCCTGAGAAGAAGTCTTTGCGCGCAAGCTCGTCGACGTGCGCCGACAGCGCCGCCAGCGCTTCGGGCTCGGTCATCCGCGCTTGCGCGTATTCACGAGGCACCGGCATGCCCGCGAACACGAGCTTGGCGATCTTCGACGCATCGTCCGGCCGCAGCGAGAGCGTCACGCGCGCGGCCCATTCGGAGTCTTTCTCGCGCAGCAGCGCCGTGATCGAAAGCGGTTCGCTCTTCTCGACGCTGAGCAGTGTGAAGCCGCCGGTCTGATCGCGCCACGCCATCGTCTCTTCGAGAGGCTTCATTTCGGGCGAATGGGCTTCGTCGAATTCGCGAATCCGCGTTTCGTCGCCGGAATCGAACGCGTCGATCCATGCTTGCAGCAAGGTGCCGGCAGGCGTGTCGGGAAGGGCGGATTCGGCGAATCCGCACGTTGAGAAGAGAAACGACAGCGCGAGAACGGCGCGGCAGATCGGCATCGCTGAGATCACGTTTCCGGCACTCCGTCGTTGTGACGGGCGAATGTACCGCACACGCCGATGCCGACGTTTGCGCGTCGCGTCATGCCGCCTCGATCGCGGCCTCCATCGTGATGTAAGGCACGTAGCGGAAGTCGCGAATCGCCGCGATGCGCTCGCCGGCGATCGTCAGCTGCACGAAATACGCTGGCCTCGCATCGTTCGGATGCCGGAACACCGCAACGACCTCGCGACCTTCGAGCCACGCCGGCACCAGATGCCAGTCCCTCAGCGCATCGTAATTCGTGAAGTAGACGCCGACGTCCCGACGCCCGCTGCGGCGCGAGCGCGCGACGACGTCGAGCTGGACGTCCTCGCTCAAGAGCGCGCGCACGCCGTCCCAGTCGTGCGCGTTGAACAGCGCAACGTAACGCGACACCACAGGCGAGATTTCGCGGCGTGGCATCGAAGCGTCGGCGTCCTGGTCCTCGCGCAGGCGCACGCGACCGCGATGCAGCGCGGCCTTCACGGCCGGCACGCCGAGATCGAGCAGGCGCGCGATTTCCTCCAGCGAGTGGCCGAGCACATCCTTCAGGATCACAGTACTGCGCTGCGCCGGCGGCAGATCCATGAAGCGCCACACGGCGCTTCGCGTCGCTTCCTCGCGCGCGATCGCATCCTCGGGACCGAGCGCGGTGTCGTCGGAATGCTCGTGCTTCTCGTCGAGCGATTCGCCCATGCGCTTCTCGTAGCGGCGCAGATGATCGATCGCGCGCTGATGCGCGATGCGGAACAGCCACGGCCGCAGCGGCGGCAGCGTTTCGTACTCGGAGAGCGCGAAGTACGCACGCGCCAGCGCTTCCTGCACGATGTCCTCGCCATCGACGACGGAACCCGTCATGCGCGCGCAATAACGATGGAGCTCAGGGCGCACCGTCTCGACCAAGGCCAGGAATTTCCGGCGGCCTTCGGAGAGGTCGGACAGCAGCTCGTCGCGGTCGCTCATGACGCCACGGGATCGAGCCGCGTGATGCCGCTGTCGCCCTTGAGGCCGAACGCGGTGCCGCCGGCGTACGCGGGATCGGTCAGGATAGAAGCGACGTGCTCGCCGAATGCGCGCGGCGGCAACGGCTTGCCGAAGCCGGCGAGGAATTCTTCGATCGAGACGCCTTTGCGCTTCGCATACGCTTCGGCGGCATGGTGTCCGCGCACGGTCGCGCCGACCATCTGCAGCGGCACCAGCACCTGGAAGCGGATGCCGAGATCGAGATCGGAAGCGACGCCGTTCGCGTAATTCGCCATCAGCCAAAGCATACGCTTGGCGCCCGCATAACCGCCGGACAGCGGCGATCCGTTGACCGCCGCGCCGCTCGATGCGAGCAGAACGCGGCTTCCGCGCGCGAGCGGAAGGCGGATCGCGGCCTGGATCCAGTGCAGCGCCGCCTTGACGTCGGTGTTCCACATGGCCTCGAACTCGTCCCATGTCTGCTCGTGGATCGGCGCGAGCTTGGGTTGGTAACCGGCGTTGAGCACGACGACGGAAGGACGAAGATCGCGCAGCAGCGATTCGGCCAGCGCGCGATCGGTGATGTCGCCTTCGGCGACGTCGACGCCAAGCCGGCGCTTAAGATCGGCAAGGCTCGCCGCGTTGCGGGCCAGGACCGTTACCTTCGCCTTGCGCTCGACGAGCGCCTCGACCAGCCCGAGGCCAAGGCCGCTGTTGCCGCCGGTGACGATGGCGGTTTGATCTTTGAGGGTATCCATCGCGAATCGCTCCTTCGTGGGTGATGCCACGAGAACGATCGGCGGGGGCCAAAGGATACGCAGTCGCGCCGAATGCCGCGGAAATAGGCTTCCGCATCGGCTGGCGGCAACCGATGTCACGCCGCGATTGGTCGATCAGGCTTCCCATTCGGCGGCCGGCCGGAGACAATATGGAGTCTTGGCGCGGGCTTGCGGGCGTAGTGCGTCCTGCGCGGTGCCGGCAGCCTGCGATGTCGCGGCGAGATTCCCGCGCGATATCCGGCAACGATCGTTCGATTTCGAATCAACCGCGACGGCCGTGCGCCGGATGCGTCACAGAGGTGGTTTCGTGAGCAACCCAGTCACCAATACCGATCGGATCTTCCTGAAGCATTTCGCGATGTTGATCGGTTTCCTGGTCATCGTGGCGATCGCCTTGATGGGCCTTGGCGCCTACATCTATTCAGACCATCCGCCGGAGCAGAATCCGCGCGGCACGGCGTCGGCGAGCGAGCGCATCGCGCCGGTCGGCGCCGTCTATGCCGGCGATACCGGTCGCGCGGCGATGGCCGCGGCGCAGGAAGCCGCGAAAGCGGCCGCGGCAGCGCAGGTCGCCTACGGCGGCACGACCGACGGCAAGACGATCTTCGGCAACCTCTGCCACAGCTGCCACGAAACCGGCGCCGGCGGCGCGCCGAAGATCAGCGACAAGGCGGTCTGGGCGCCGCGCGTCGCCGAGGGCCTCGACACGCTGGTCAAGCACGCGCTCGAAGGCTACACCGGCAAGTCCGGCATCATGCCGGCGAAGGGCGGCAATCCGGCGCTGACCGACGCGCAGGTCAAGGCGACCGTGCAGTGGATGGTCGATCAGGTCAAGTAAGCGCAACCCATTGTTCGACGAACGCCGCCTCCGGGCGGCGTTTTCGTTTCAGGCGGCGACGAGTCGCGCGCGCTCGGTCGCTGCGAACGTTTTCAGATCCGGAAAAAACGCTTCGAAATGCCGCGCCAGTGGATCTTCGAGCGCCTGCATGACCGGCAGCGCCGTCGCGACCGGATTCTCGCGCGCGAAGCGATGCGAGATGCCTTCGAACACGTTGCCGATCATCGCTTCGTCACGATAAGCAAGCGGCAGATCGTTCGCGTGCATATAGGCGACGAAACCGCGCATGCGCGACGGCACTTCGCGAGCGCGATGATCCAGCAGATCGCGCACGCCGCGCGAGAAATCGTCGAGATCGCCGATACCGTGACGCGTCCAGCCACGCGCGAGCAGATGATCGAACCACACGTCGAGCAGGACTCCGGCGAAGCGGCGATACGGCGGCTCGAACAGCGCGCGCGCGGCGACGACTTCGGCGTGCGAGTCGGTGTAACCGTCGATCGCGCGATGCAGCGCGATGCCGGCGCCGACGCGCGGCGGCAAATCCGGATCGATCGCGCCGCGCACGAAATCGCCGATCAGGCTGCCCAGCATCAAGTCGGGATCGGGCGCCGCGAGCAGCGCATGCGCGAGATGATTCATCGCGCCATTGTGCCTGCCCCGGCTTGGCTCGCGCGATCGTCCGCGAGCGCTCGCTGAACGCGCAGCATCGCCAGACCCGATGGTTCCTGAGTCGAAGCAAGGCTGCTTCCGCCCGCCGCATCGAGCGCGGACATCAGCGGATGCGTCGCGGACAATTGCCGACGCGCCTGCTGCTGCGCATTCGCAAGCAACGCTGCGCTGTCCGCCGCGTTGCCGTTGCGTCGCGCGATCAGCGCACGACCGAGCTGCGTTTCGATCCTGCGTGGATGGCCTTCGGGTTGGATCGCGTCGAAAATGCGCTCGCCGGTCGCGAACTCGGCTTCGGCTTCCTTCAAATGCCCGCGCGCGAGCTCCACGTAACCTGCGTCGAGCGCGACGTAGCCGAAGATGATGTGTGCTTCGGGCAGTTGTCCGTGCATGACCTCGCGCACGTGATCCAGGCGCGCGCGCGACGCGTCGAGATCGCCGCGCGCTTCCTCGAGCTCGGCGACAACGCGCTCCCAATACGACGTCGCCGGCGTGTCGCCGAAGAGCTGTTTCATTTTCTGGTACGAAGGCTCGATCTCCGCCGTTGCTTCGTCGGTGCGTCCTTGTTCGAGCATCAGGCGTCCGAGCGCCATGCGCGTCGATATCGTGTTCGGATGCATCTCGCCGTGCGCGGCCTGCATCGCTGCCAGCGCGTGCCGGTACAACCGTTCGGCTTCCGACTGGCGGCCGCGATCGCGATAGACGTCCGCAAGATTGCGTTCGAGGTGCGCGGTCAGCGGCGCTTCGCGGCCGAGCGTCGCTTCGGCGCCCGCGTAGGCGCGCGCGAACTCGTCGATCGCCTCGTCGTAACGGCCGCGGCTGTGCAACAGATCGGCGTAGTACTGCCGCGTCACCAGCGTCCAGTAGCCGCGCTCGCCGATCGCGTCGATGCGTTGCTGCAAAGCTTCGCGGAACAGCGATTCCGCTTCGACGTAGCGGCCGCGGTAGTGCATCAGCGTAGCCAGGCTATGCGTGCTCGAGCCGCGATGCTCGCGATCGACTGCGGGCAACGCGTTGTAGAGATCGTGCGCTTCACGCAGCACCGGCTCGGCGCTCGCGTAGTCGCCGCGCGCCATGTAGATCTCGCCGACGATCGAAACGATCTCGGCTTTGATCTCGGGCCGCGCCGAGAGCTCGCGGCGCGCGCGCGCGAGTCCGTCGACGAGCATCTCGCTGGCTTTCGGATCACGTCCGCCGTTGCTGCCGGGATCGGCCGCCTGGAACCATCCGACGAGATAATCGCGCACGCTGCGATTGATTTCGGCCTCGCGCGCGAGCGCACGCGCCTGCAGCAGCGCCGTCGTCGTGTAGGCGATCGCGATTGCCGCAATGAGTGTTCCGCCGGCGGCAAGCATGCGATGACGCAACAGCCATTTGCCCGTGCGCACCGCAACGCTCGCGCGTCGCGCGCGCACCGGCAAGCCGGTGCGCCAGTGCGCGATGTCTTCGCGCATCGCGTCGACGGTCGCGTAGCGCTCGTCGGGCGATTTGGCCAGCGCGCGCCGGACGATCGCATCGAAATCGCCGCGCAAGCGTCGCGACAGCGATGTCGCGGAGGCCGACCGCTGCGCCGCACGCGCGTCCGCTTCGGTGCCGCGCGCGAACTGCGAGGACGCGAGCGGCGGATCGTCTTCGAGGATCGCGCGCTCGCGGGAAGCCGCGGACGCGCCTTTGCCGCGGAAAGGCTGCACGCCGGTCGCGAGCTCGTACACGAGGAGGCCGAGCTGATACACGTCGCTCGCCGTCGTCACCGTTTCCCCGCGGAGCTGTTCCGGGCTCGCGTAGTCGCGCGTCAGCGCACGCGAATCGATCTCGGTGACGGGCGCGGCGTGCGGAAAGCCGGCCGGATCGAGCAGCTTGGCGATGCCGAAGTCGAGCAGCTTGACCGCGCCGTCGTCGCGCACCAGCACGTTGCCGGGTTTCAGGTCGCGATGCACGACGAGGTTGCGATGCGCGGACGCAACCGCGGCGGCGACGTCGTCCCAGAGCGCGAGGCGCACATCGAGATCGAGCCTTGTGTCGTCGCAATGCTCGCCGATCGGCTTGCCCGCGACGTATTCGAGCGCGAGCCACGGCATGCCGTCGCCGCGCACGCCGCCGTCGAGGAGGCGCGCGATGCGCGGATCGTCGAGACGCGCGAGGATCTGGCGTTCCTGCTCGAAGCGCGCGATCAGCTCGCGGGTCGCAAGTCCGGGCCAGAGGCATTTGATCGCCGCGCGCTGCTCGAAGCCGCCGTCCGCGCGCTCGGCGAGCAGCACGCGCGCCATGCCGCCGTGCGCGAGCGTGCCGCGCGCGCGCCACGCGCCGAATTCCTGTCCGCACGCAGCATCGTCGGCGAGCGCGGCCCAGAGCCGCTGGTCGAGAAGATCGCCGAGCGCCGCATCCTCTTCGGCGGCGTCGAGCATCGTGCGCAAATGCGGCGCCAGCGTCGGCTGCTCGGCGTCGAGACGATGCAGAAACGTCGCGCGCGCATCGCCTTCGAGATCGAGCGCTTGTTGCAAGAGCGCATCGAGCTCGGCGAAACGGCGCGGGTCGAAGGCGCGGATCATGACGCGAGCAGCTCGCCGAGCCACGCGCGAGCGCGCTTGAGCTCGCGTTGGATCGTGCGCAGCGTGACGCCTTGAATGACGGCGAGCTCTTCGGGTTCCAGGCCAATGAACCAATGCAGCTCGATCAGCCGCGCGAGTCGCGCGTCGGAAGCGGCGAGCGTGCCGAGCGCTTCGGCCATCGCCAGCAGTGCGTTGCCGCCGGCTTCTTCGCTGATGTCGCGATCGAGCAGCGGCAGGCGCGCCTCGCCGCCGCCGCGCTTGTCGGCGCCTCGCGCGCGCAGATGATCGATGATCACCTGGCGCATGACGCGCGCGCAAAGCGCGATGAAGTGCGTGCGGTCGAGCGCGGGCGACGGATTGCTCTGCGCGATGCGCGCATAAGTTTCGTGGACGAGCACGGTCGTCGACAGCGTCGCGCCGCGCACGTTGCGGAAAAGCTGTCGGTGCGCGATGCGCTTGAGGTCCGCATACACGGTCGGCAGGAGATTGCGAAGATCGGCGGCATCGCCGAAGCCTTCGTCCGACAGGCGCTCGGCGAGATCTTGATCCGGGGTTTGCATGCGCGCGCTCCCGCGGTCCTCGGCGGCAGGACCGTGGCGCGATTATCGCGCCGCGCGCGGCGGCGCGCTCGGACGTGCGCCCGCATGATCGCCTCCTGCGCCGGCACGTTGCGCGTACCGGCGCGAAGCGCGCATCAGAGCTTGATCAAGGGCGGCTGCAGGTACTCGAACTCGGAGAAGAAGAGCACATCCGTTTCGAGCTCCAGCGCGCCGACGTCGCAGCGGGCGACGCCGTTGCCGTCGTAGTCGATCGGCCGCGTGACGAAGCGCTGGTCCTCGTCGGTGCAGCCGACCGCGGTGATCGCGGGATGCCCCGCATCGATCAGCGGACCGTCCGCGTACGGCCGGTGCGTCGGCGTCGGTCCGCCGAAATGGCCGAGCAGCGAAAGCATCGGATCGACGCCGGGATAATTCGTGCTGCCTTCGGCGAGGCCGCAGCTGTCGTCGCTGTCGAGGTTGTAGCTGTTGGTGTTGAAGTCGGCGGCAGCGCTGAGATTGCAGTCGCCGAGCGCGTTGAGCGCGATGATCGAGCTCTTGAACACGATCGGAAGTCCCGACATGTCGGTCGCCGCGGCGACGCCGAAGCCGTTGGCGACGATCGTGCTGTTGCGCAAGGTCAGCGTCGTCCCTTCGACGGCGACACCGGCGCCTTCGTTGCCCGACACCGTCGTGTTGCGAAGCTCGAGCACCGGCTCGCCCGCGAACGGCGGTGCGCTCGATATCGCGCTGCCGCCCGGCGCGCCTACCTGCTGGTTGTCATGCACGGCGCTCGCTTCGACCATCAGCGTGCCGCGGTTGCGGATTCCGGACCCTTCCGGAGATCCGCCGCCGTCGTCTTCTTCGTTCGCGTAGATCTCGCTGCCGAAGATCGCGGTGTTGCTGCCGTCGTTGTAGATGCCGCCGCCGAAGGTCGCGATGTTGTCGTGCACGTGACAGAACGAGACGTTGACGTCGGTGTCGCCGAAACCGATCGCGATGCCGCCGCCGGCGGCGTCGCCCGGCTGGTTCGCATCGCCGCCCGTGATGTCGAGACCAAACAGATTCACCGTACCCGAATCGGTGCGCACGTCGAACACACGGTCGATGCCGGCGGCGTCGATGATCGGCAGCGCGCCCGATCCGAAGAAGATGATCGTGACCGAATCGGTGATGTCGAGATCGCCGGTGAATGCGGCTTCCTCGCCGCGGCCTTCGATCGTCAGCGTGATCACCTCGTCGCCGGGCACGTCGATGGTGTCGGCGCCGGCCAGCGCGTTGGCTTCGATGATCGCCGCGCGCAGCGTGCAGGGTCCGGGGCCGGCCTGTGGAAATACGTTGCAAAAGCCATTGCCGGGCAGAAGGTCGGGCAGATCCGCCGTCTCGGTGACGGTGAATGTCGCGGCCGTGGCCCCGGAGCAGGCGAGGGCGAATGAAGCCAGAGCGAAACCGGTGATGCGTTTCATGGTGCGGTACCTCGATCGTTGGTCCGCAAGGTGTTACGCAAAAGGGCGCCGGGAACGACATGAACGTCGTGAGCGATCCCTTATCATTCGCCGCATGAGCAAAACTTCCGCGGCCGCCTCGACGGCGCACTTCCCGACCCGGTCGGGCGACCTTCTTCTCGCAGGCCCGGCCGGTGCCATCGAGATCGCCTGCGAGCTGCCCGAGAGCGAAGGCGAGCGCGCCGGCGTCGCGATCGTCAGTCACCCCAATCCGCTGCAGGGCGGCACGATGCACAACAAGGTCGTGACGATGCTCGCGCGGTCGCTCGGCGAGCTGGGGCTCGCGACGTTGCGCTACAACTTCCGCGGCGTCGGCCAGTCCGAAGGCGTGCACGACGAAGGACGCGGCGAGACCGACGATCTCGTTGCGATCGCCGAATGGGTGCGCCGCGAGAAGCCGGGCGATGTCCTTTGGCTCGCCGGGTTCTCGTTCGGGAGCTACGTCACGCTGCGTGCGGCGGCCAAGCTCGATCCTGCGCAGCTGATCCTCGTCGCGCCGCCGATCGGACGCTGGGATTTCGCCGACATCGTGCTGCCGTCGTGTCCGATCCTGATCGTGCAGGGCGAAGATGACGACGTGGTCGACGCGCAGGCGGTGTTTGCGTGGGCCGAAGCGCAGCAACCACCGCCGACCGTAGTGCGCATGCCGGAGACCGGACATTTTTTCCACCGCCGGCTGATCGATCTTCGCGGCGCGGTGAAGAACGGCATGCGCGACAACCTGCCGCCGCTGCGCGCAACCGCGTGAGCGCGCACGCGGACTCGCCCGGCGCGCGCTATCGCGCCGGTGCGCTCGCCGGCGAGTGGGAGAGCGATCCGGCTCAGCTCGGTGCGCTGGCGTCGCTCGATCGCTTGTGGAGCGAGCTCGTCGAACGGCCGCGGCCTTCGTTGTGGCAACGTCTGCGCGGACGCATCGAGGCGCCGCGCGGCGTCTATCTTTTCGGGCGCGTCGGCCGCGGCAAGACGTTCCTGTGCGATCTCTTCTTCGAAGCGTTGCCGCTCGCCGAAAAGAGGCGGCTTCATTTCCATCGCTTCATGCAGGAAGTTCACGCGGAGCTCCGCTCGCTCGAAGGCCGCGCCGATCCGCTCGACGAAGTCGCCGCGCGCATCGGTGCGCAAACGCGAGTGCTCGTGCTCGACGAGTTCCATATCGGCGATATCGGCGATGCGATGATTCTCGGCAATCTGCTTCGCGCGCTCATTGCCAACGGCGTGGTGCTGGTGACGACGTCGAATACGCCGCCGCGCGATCTCTACAAGGACGGCCTGCAGCGCGAGCGCTTCGTGCCGGCGATCGCGTTGATCGAAGCGCACTGCGAAGTCGTCGAGCTCGCATCCGATCACGACTGGCGCCTGCGCGCTCTGAAACAGGCACCGGTGTATCACACGCCGCCCGATGCCGCCGCCGAGCGCTCGATGCGCGCGATCTTCTGCCGCGTCGCGCACGGCGCGGCAAGCACTGATGTCGAGCTTCGCATCAACGATCGGCCGATCCCGGCGCGCATGGAAGCCGACGGCGCGGTCTGGTTCGAGTTCGACGCGCTTTGCGAAGGGCCGCGCGGTGTCGCCGACTACATCGAGATCGCGCGCGCGTATCACACGATCCTGGTTTCCAATGTCCCGCAGTTCACGCCGTTGACCGAGGACGCCGCGCGACGTTTCATCGAGCTCGTCGACGAGGTCTACGACCGCGGCGTCAATCTCGTGCTGTCGGCGGCCGCGCCCATCGTCGAGCTGTATGATGGCGAGCGTCTTCGCGCCGAGTTCGCGCGTACCGAATCGCGGCTGATCGAGATGCAAAGCGAAGACTACCTCGCGCGCGAACACCGACCATGACCGCGATCGCATCGAATCCCGTCGTGCGGCGCTGGCTCCTGGTTCTCGCCGTGCTGATCTACGCCTGCGCATTGCAGGGCGTGCGTCCGCTGTATTCGCCGGACGAAGGGCGCTACACGAACGTCGCGCTCAATATGCTCGAGACCGGCGAATGGCTGCGGCCGATGCTGCATCCGGAAGTCGAGCACTGGTCAAAGCCGCCGCTGACGTATTGGAGCATCGCGTCCAGCTTCGCCGTGTTCGGGCGCACCGAATTCGCAGCGCGGCTGCCGGGCGCGCTCGCGTTCGCGGGCACGATATTTCTCATGGGCCGGCTCGGGCGACGGTTCGTGCCGGTGCAGCCGTGGCTCCCGGCGGTCGTCTACGCGACCTGCGCGTTTCCGCCGCTGGCGGCGAATCTCGTCACCACCGACACCTTGCTGACGTTGTGGGAAACGATGCAGGCCGCAGCGTTCGTCGAGCTCTGGTGGGCGGCATCGCCGGCATCGGCGCGGCGCGCGCGACTCGTGTTGTGGCTCGCGGCCGGGCTTGCGTTCATGACGAAAGGTCCGCCGGGCTTGCTGATCCTGGGCGCATCGGCTTTGTTCGCGATCAGCGTCGGCCGCTGGAGCGGTTTTCGCCGCTTGTTCGCGTGGGATGCATTCCTGGTGTTTCTCGTCGTCGGCGGTAGCTGGTACATCGACGTCGCGGTCCGCGAGCCCGGCATCCTGCGCTATTTCCTCATCGAGGAAGTGGTCAATCGCGTCGCCTCGGACAAGATGCATCGCAACGCCCAATGGTACGGCGCGCTGAAGGTGTATTTGCCGACGGTCGTACTCGGCGCGTTGCCGTGGTTGCCGTGGCTGCTGCGCGTGTGGTGGCAGCGACGCGAAGGTTTTTTCGCGCGCGTGCGTGCCAGCGAGGACGCGCGTCTCCTCGCTTTCTGGCTGGTGCTGCCGCTCGCCGTTTTCGTCCTGGCGCGCTCGCGCCTGCCGCTTTACCTCTTGCCGCTGTTCGTGCCGCTGGCGCTTTCGACCGCGCGTGCGCTCGCGCCGCTCGATCTCCAATCGCGATCGCATCAGGCGCTGATCGCGGCGTGGTGCGTCGTCATCGTCGTGCTCCGCGCGGTGCCGGCGTATATGAATTTCTCCGCGGATGATCGCGCGATCGCGAATGCGCTTTCGGCAGCGGTGCCCGCGCCGCCGCACGAGGTCGTGTTCGTCGACACCGATCCGCGCTACGGCCTGCGTTTTTATCTCGGTAGCGAGATCGAGAAAGTCGAGTTCCCGGGCGACGAGCCCATGCCGCACACGCAGGATCTCGCCAGCGAGATGCGCGAGCGCGAGGGTTGCCGCGTGCTGCTCGTCAACGACTGGAATCTCGGACGGTTGCAGGACGCGCTCACCGCCGAGGGCGTCACGTACAAGCGCGTCGCCGACGTGCGCGGCTACGCGGCCCTGGCGCAGATCACGCCGGATTGCGCTCGCTACGCCGCACTTTGAGCACGCCTGATCGACGGCGAGCTTGTCAAAACCGGGGTGCGTGACCAGCTCTGCGCGCTGCGTCGTTCAGGAAAGCGGTCTCGCGATCGGGATTGGCGGTTCGTGCGCTCCCGCGCGCCAGGCGCGGCTTCCGGCCCAGGTCGTAGGCGAACACATGACATTTGTCCATTGTTCGGGAAGGGCCTCGTGGGTAAGGTGTGCGCCCCTCGCCTCTCCCTGCCGCCCCGGGCAGCTCGGCGCATCTTGATCGGCTCCCCGTCGCCGATTATTATTGTACTATACAGTTCAATTTTAGGATGCGACTCATGGACCGGATTCGACGCGGCCCGATCGTGCGCACTGCGCTCTTCGGGTCGGCAAAGAACTCATCGCACGCACCGCTTCGCGCCGGCGCGCTCGCCAGCGCACTGACGGCGGCGATCGCGCTCGCAGGATGCGCGGCAGGGCCGGATTTCCGCGCTCCGCCAGCGCCTGAAGTAAAGGGCTATCACGCCGATCCGCTGCCGGACGCGACGGTTTCGACCGACACGCCGACCGGCGACGCGCAGCGCTTCCTGCAAGGCGCGGACGTTCCCTCGCGCTGGTGGACGACGTTCACCAACGGCGAGCTCGACCGCCGCGTCGACCAAGCGCTCGCGCACAGCCCGACGATCGCCTCCGCGCAGGCGGCATTGCGCCAGGCGCAGGAAAACACCAATGCCGCGCGCGGCGGACTCTTTCCGAGCGTTGACGCGAATGTCGGCGTGACGCGCGGCAACGCGAACGGACTCGGCGGCGGCGCGGCCGTCACCGGCGATGGATCGGCCGGTCCGTCGACGTTCAACGTCTACAACGCCGGCGTCAACGTCGGCTACACGCTGGATCTGTTCGGCGGCATCCGTCGCGGCATCGAATCGCAGTCGGCGCTGACCGACTTCCAGCAGTTCCAGCTCGAAGGCACATACCTGAGCCTCGCTGCCAACGTCGTCACCGCAAGCGTGCGCGAAGCCTCGCTGCGCGGACAGATCAAGGCGACGCAGGAAATCATCGACGTCTACCAGCAGCAGCTCGACCTCGTCGAGAAGCAGAACGAGATCGGCGCCAAATCGCTGGCCGACGTGCTGGTGATCCGGACGCAGGTCGCGACCGTCCGCGCGCAGTTGCCGGCGTTGCGCCAGCAACTCGCGCAGACGCAGACGCAGCTCGCGGTGTATCTTGGCCAGTTCCCGGCCGATTCCGAGCTGGCTGCGCTCGAGCTCGACGGCCTTCAGCTGCCGCACGAAGTGCCGGTCAGCCTGCCTTCGGATCCGGTGCGCCAGCGGCCGGACATCCGCGCCGCCGAAGCGCAGCTGCACAGCGCGACCGCTGAAGTCGGCGTCGCGACGGCGAACCTACTGCCGCAGATCACGCTGTCGGGCAATCTCGGTTCGAGCGCGCTGCACTCGGGCGATCTTTTCTCGAGCGGCACGAAGGCGTGGAGCCTCGGCGCGAATCTTCTGGCGCCGCTCTTCCACGGCGGCACGCTGCGCGCGCAGAAGCGCGCCAGCGAAGCCGGACTCGACAAGGCGGCTGCGGATTACCAGAGCACCGTCCTGAGCGCGTTCCAGAACGTCGCCGACAGTTTGCGCGCGCTCGAGCTCGACGCTGAAAACCTGCGCGCGCAATCCGATGCCGAGCAGTCCGCGCAGAAGAGCCTCGATCTGGTCCGCACCCAGTACAAGGACGGCGCGGCGAGCTACCTGCAGGTGCTCGACGCGACGCGCCAGTATCAGCAGGCGCTGATCGGGCTGATCCAGGCGCGTGCGGCGCGTCTGTCCGACACGGCGGCGCTGTATACCTCACTAGGCGGCGGCTGGAAGGGCGACGGCACGCGCGCCGTCGCCGAAGCGAATTCACCCCCATCGAACTGACATCGTTCGCTCGCACCGAATCACATCGAACCGAGGAGACCGCGCATGCAGACGCGCGTGGAGAGGCAACCGAAAACGTGGAAGCGCATGCTGTGGATGATCGGCGGCGTGCTGCTGCTGCTCATCATCATCGCCGGCATCTTCGCGATAAATCTCATGAAGATGATGGCCGGCTTCGGTCCGCCGCCGCCCTCGGTGGTCAGCACCGCGAAAGCGGCGTACGAGGAATGGCAGCCCGAGCTCAAGGCCGTCGGCTCGCTGCGAGCTGCGAAAGGGTCGGATCTCGCGCTCGACATGCCAGGTCTCGTGACCGACGTGAATCTCAAGTCCGGCGACGAGGTGAAGCAGGGCCAGGTGCTGCTGCAGCTTCGCGATACCGAGGATGTCGCCCAGCTGCGCCAGCTCGAGGCGCAGACGGCGCTGGCACAGGTGACATTCGATCGCGCTAAGCAGCAGCTTGCCGTGCAGGCGATCAGCAAAGCCGATTACGACACGGCGGCAGCCGATCTGAAGGCCAAGCAGGCGTCCGTGCAGCAGCAGCAGGTCAACGTTGCGCGCAAGCAGCTGCGCGCGCCGTTCGTGGGCCGCGCCGGCATCATCACGATCAATCCGGGCACGTATCTGGAAGCCGGCAAGACGATCGTCACGCTGCAGCAGGTCGATCCGGTCTATGTCGATTTCTTCCTGCCGCAGAAGAATCTTGCCGACGTGCGCGTGGGCCAGAAGATCGCGCTGACGCTCGATGCGTTCGCGGGCAAGAAGTTCGAAGGCACGGTCAGCGCGGTCAGCCCGAAAGTCGACGGCAGCACACGCAATATCCAGATCGAGGCAAGCGTGCCCAATCCGGACCGCACGCTGGCACCGGGCATGTACGCAAATGTCAGCGTCGAAGTCGGCGAGAAGATGCGCTATCTGACCTTGCCGCAGACCGCCGTGGTCTACAACCCGTACGGCGAGACCGTCTACGTCGTCAAGAAGAAGAGCGAGTTCGACAAGGCGAACGCGGCGGCCGCAGCCAAGAACGGCGACAAGCCGAAAGACGCCGCGGCGAACGACAAGGCCAAGAAGGACGACGCGAAAAAGAGCGACGCGAAGGCCGACGACAAGAAGAAGGCGGACGACGCCAATCAGCTCGTCGTGCAGCAGGCGTTCGTGACGACCGACGGCACGCGCGGCGATCAGGTCTCGATCACCAAGGGCCTCAACGAAGGCGACGAGGTCGTGACCAGCGGCCAGATCAAGCTCAAGAACGGCGGTGCGATCACGATCGACAACAGCGTGCAGCCGGCGAACAGCCCGAATCCGACGCCGCAAGAACACTGACTTTTCCCTTCTCCCGCAAGCGGGAGACGGCGCCGAAGGCGGATGAGGGATTTTCGCAACTGGCCCTCATCCCGGCCCTCTCTCGTAAGCGGGAGAGGGGGAACGGACGGTTTCATTGACGGGTATGGACGCCCTCGAGGTATGACGTAATGAACTTTACCGACGTATTCATCAAGAAACCGGTCCTCGCGATCGTCGTCAGCGCGCTGATCCTCGTGCTGGGTCTGCGCGCTCTCAGCGATCTCACCGTGCGCCAGTATCCGAAGACGGAGAACGCCGTCGTCACGGTGACGACCGCGTACTACGGCGCCGACGCCGACACGATCGCGGGCTTCATCACGCAGCCGCTCGAACAAGCCATCGCGCAGGCGCAAGGCATCGACTACCTCTCGTCGACCAGCGTCAGCGGACTCTCGACGATCACGGCGACGTTGCGCCTCAACTACGATGCCAACCGCGCGCTGACGCAGATCCAGACGCAGGTGAGCTCGGTGCGCAACCAGCTGCCGCCGCAGGCGCAGCAACCGGTGTTGAACGTGCAGGTCGGCGAAACGATCGACGCGATGTACATGGGCTATCGCAGCGACGTGCTGCCGTCGAACAGCATCACCGACTATCTCGCGCGCGTGGTCAAGCCCAAGCTCGACGCGATCCAGGGCGTGCAGACGGCCGAAATCCTCGGTGGTCGCCAATTCGCATTGCGCGCGTGGCTGGATCCCGCGCGGCTTGCCGCGCACGGCGTCACCGCAAGCGACGTCTACAATGCGCTCGCTTCGAACAACTATCTCGCCGCGGTCGGCACGACCAAAGGCCAGATGGTCAGCGTCGATCTCACCGCCGCGACTGACCTGCACAGCGTCGACGAATTCCGCAAGCTTGCGGTCAAACAGAAAGACGGCGCGATCGTGCGCCTCGAGGACGTCGGCAACGTCGTGCTCGGCGCGGAAGAGTACGACTCCAACGTGTCGTTCTCCGGCAAGCTCGCGGTCTTCATCGGCATCAAGGTGGCGCCGGATGCGAACATCCTCGACGTCGCGCAGCGCGTGCGCGATGCGATGCCGGATATCCAATCGCAGCTTCCGAGCGGGCTCTCCGGCGAGATCGTCTACGACTCGACGAAGTTCATCACGGCGTCGATCAGCGAAGTGGTGAAGACGCTCATCGAAGCGCTCCTGATCGTCACGGTCGTGATCTTCCTCTTCCTCGGCAGCCTGCGCGCCGTGATCATCCCGGTCATCGCGATGCCGCTGTCGCTGATCGGCACGTTCTTCGTGATGCTGGCGCTCGGCTATTCGCTGAACCTCCTGACGCTGCTCGCGCTGGTGCTTGCGATCGGTCTCGTCGTCGACGATGCGATCATCGTCGTCGAGAACGTCGACCGGCATATGAAGGAAGAGGGCAAGTCGCCGTTCCAGGCCTCGCTGCTCGCCGCACGCGAGCTCGGCGGTCCGATCCTCGCGATGACCGTCGTGCTGGTCGCGGTGTACGTGCCGATCGGATTCCAGAAGGGTTTGACCGGCGCGCTCTTCACCGAGTTCGCATTCACGCTCGCCGGCGCCGTCACCGTCTCGGCGATCATCGCGCTCGCGCTGTCGCCGATGATGTGCGCGAAATTCTTTTCGAGCGATCAGGAAAGCGGCCGCTTCGTCAAATTTATCGATCGCCAGTTCGAGCGCGTGCGCGGCGGCTACGAGCGTCGCCTGCATGGCACCTTGGCAACCTACAGTGTGATGATCGTCATGGGCGCGATGCTTCTCTGCGCCACGGTAGCGCTCGGCACGCTCTCGAAGAAGGAGCTCGCGCCCGAGGAAGATCAGGGCTTCATCTTCTATCAGCTCAAGGGTTCGCCGAACGCGACCTCGGCGCAGATGCTGGGTTATTCGCAGCAGATGTTCTCGATCGGCAAGACGCTGCCCGAGTACGAGATGATGTTCCAGATCATCACGCCCGGCACTGGCTTCGGCGGCATGCTGTTCACGCCGTGGGAAGACCGCAGCAAGAATGCGCACGTGCTGCAGCAGGAGCTCCAGCAAAAGTGGAGCGCGATCGCCGGCGGCCAGATCTTCGCGTTCCAGCTGCCGCCGCTGCCCGGCGCGCAAGGTGCGCCGATCCAGGTCGTGCTCAACACGACCGAGCCGTTCCAGAACTTGAACGAAGTCTCGCAGGCGATCCTGAAGAAAGCGCAGGACTCGGGCAAGTTCTGGTTCGTCGATGCGGATCTTAAGATCGACAAGCCGCAAAGCACGGTCGTCGTCGACAAGGACATGGTCTCGACGCTCGGCCTGACCAACCAGGATGTCGGCGGCGCGCTCGGCGCGGCGCTCGGCGGCGGCTACGTCAACTATTTCTCGATCGCAGGCCGCTCGTACAAGGTGATTCCGCAGGTGCTTCAGGCCGATCGCCTGAATCCCGATCAGGTGCTCGACTATTACATCCGCGCGCCGGACGGTTCGGTGATTCCGGCTTCGACCGTCGCGTCGCTGAAGAAGGAAGTCGTTCCGCAATCGATCAACCGCTTCCAGCAGTTGAACTCCGCGACGATTTCCGGCGCCAGCGGCATGTCGCAAGGCGAGGCTTTGCAGTTCTTCCGCGACGCGCTCGCCGAAGTCGCGCCGAGCGGATACACGCTCGATTTCGCCGGACAGTCGCGCCAGTTCGTGCAGGAATCGGGAGGTTTCGCGACGACGCTGCTGTTCGCCGTCATCATCGTGTTCCTCGCGCTCGCCGCGCAGTTCAACAGCCTGCGCGATCCGATCGTGATCCTGGTGTCGGTGCCGATGGCGTTGTTCGGTGCGCTGATCTTCGTGTTCCTCCTCGCCAGCCTCAACATCTACACGCAGGTGGGCCTCGTCACGCTGATGGGGCTCATCTCCAAGCACGGCATCCTGATCGTGCAGTTCGCCAACGAATCGCAACGTGCCGGCATGTCCAAGCGCGAGGCGATCGAGCACGCCGCCGGCGTGCGTCTGCGTCCGATCCTGATGACGACGGCGGCGATGGTGCTCGGCGTGATTCCGCTGGTGATCGCTTCGGGCGCTGGCGCCGCGGGCCGCTTCAACATGGGCCTGGTCATCGCGGCGGGACTTTCGATCGGCACGCTGTTCACGCTGTTCGTCGTGCCGGCGTTCTACATGCTGCTCGCGGCGGATCATCACGCCGAAGGCGCCAAGCAGCACGAGGTCGGTCTCGACGAAGATCCGATTCCGCAAACCTGATCGCACGGCCGCGCCGCCTCGGACGGCGGCGCGGCGCGTCCGGCGGGGCTAAAATCGCGTCGTCATGAATTCTCCTCGCGATTCGCTGCTCGGCCGGTCCGCGATCTATCCGGGCCGCTACGATCCCTCGCTGCTGTTTCCGATCCCGCGCGCGTTGCAGCGCTCGGCGATCGGCATCGCCGAGCCGCTGCCGTTCCACGGCGTCGACGTCTGGAACGCGTACGAGTTGTCGTGGCTCGACGCGCGCGGCAAGCCAAATGTCGCGCTCGCCGAGTTCCGTATTCCGGCCACGACGCCGAACATCGTCGAATCGAAATCGTTCAAGCTTTATCTGTCGAGCTTCAACCAGGAGCGCATCGAAAGCGCCGATGTTCTTCGCGAGCGCCTACTGCGTGATCTTTCCGCCGCCGCCGGCGCGCCGATCGGGGTCGACATCGTTCCGGTGCCGCGCTTCGCGCGCATCGCCATCGAAGAGCTCGATGGCGAATCGATCGACGATCTTCCGATCGCGATCGACGATTACGCTCCGCCCGACGCGACGCACCTTTGCACCGGCGACGACGACGTCGAAGAGACGCTGGTCTCGCAACTCCTGAAATCGAATTGCCCGGTCACGGGACAACCCGACTGGGCGAGCGTGCAGATCCGCTACACCGGGCCGCGCGTCGAGCGCGAAGGACTGCTGCGCTATCTGGTCTCGTTCCGCAGCCACGCCGATTTCCACGAGCATTGCGTCGAGCGCATCTACACGGACCTCATGCGCCACTGCGCGCCGCAAAGACTGAGCGTCTACGCGCGCTACACGCGGCGCGGCGGGCTCGATATCAATCCGTGGCGCAGCAGCGAAACGGGCAATCCACCGAATCCGCGCGGTGCGCGGCAGTAAGGAGTGCTCTCTCGCAGAGTGCGCAAAGGCGCAGAGGAGGGCAGAGCAAGCCTGGGAATTCTTCGGCTTTCTCCGCGCCTGCGCGTCTTTGCGAGAGAAACCTCTTTCGTCTCTCCGTCCGTTGTAACAATTGCTTGCGACGCTCGCCCGCTCACACGCCGTTAAGCGCGTGGGAGTGTAATGTTCAGATTCCTGAGCGCGCAGAGGAGATCGGCCATGGCCGAGACGAAGAAACCTGATTTTTCTAACGTCCAGAGTGGCGCCTCGTCGACGGCACCGGCCGCTCCCAAGGCGGATTTCGGCAATGTCCAGAGCGGCGTGGCGACGACGGCGCCGGCAGCGCCGCAGACCTACACGGTCAACAAGGGCGACACGCTCTCGAAGATCGCGAAGGAGTTCTACGGCAGCGCCAACCGCTGGCACGAGATCTTCGACGCCAACCGCGACCAGATTTCCAATCCCGATCTGATCAAGCCCGGCCAGGTGCTCAAGATTCCGACGGCCGCGAAATCCAGCAAATAACAAGCGGAGGTTCACCATGAATCCAGTACGCACGCAGATTTGTCTCGCCGCCGGTCTCGCCGCAGCGCTCGCGCTTGCCGCCTGCGGCAAGAAGGAAGAGCAGCCGCCCGCGGCTCCGCCGGTCACGACCGCTCCCGCGACTCCGCCGGCCACGCCGCCGCCGCCAGCGCCGGCCGCCGAAGCTGTATCCGTCGCGTCGGTCGATCTCGGCACCGCCGTCGGTCCCGATCAGAAAGTCACGTCGCCGACGACGACGTTCAGCCCGCAGGACACGATCTATGCCGCGGTCTCGACGACCGGAACGGCGGCGAACGCGACCTTGAGCGCGAAGTGGACATATCAGGACGGCCAGACCGTTAACGATTCGAGCCAGACGATCGCGCCGAGCGGCCCCGCTGTGACGACGTTCCACATCTCCAAGCCCGACGGCTGGCCGGCTGGCAACTACAAGGTCGAGGTTTCGCTCGACGGCAAGTCGGTCGCGAGCAAGGATTTCAGCGTCAAGTAATCGCAGGCGCCCTGCGATGCGAAAAGGCGCGGAGCGATCCGCGCCTTTTTATTTGTGCCACGGATTGATGACGGACAACGCGCACTCGGCGAAATCCTCGATATTGCGAGTGGCGAGATCTGCGTTGCGGGAACGCGCGATCGCCGCGATCTGCGCGTCGAACTGGCTGATCGGTCGTCCCAGAGCGCGTCGCTTCGCAGCAATCGCCGCAAATTCGCGCGCGGCGGATTCGTCGAACGAAAGCAGGCGCCCGTGAAACTCTTCCTCGAACATCGCGTCGACGGCTTCACGCAACCGCTTCTGACGGTGGCCCGACGGCAACAAGGCGAGGCCGTAGAGAATCTGGGCTTGCGTTACGGTGGTGACGAAGAGACTGCCGATCGGCTGGGCCGCGAGCCACGTTACGACGTTCGGATCGGCGGCAGGCCTCAAAACCTCGGACAGGACATTCGTGTCGAGAACGATCACGACTTGAAGCGCGGCGGCTCGCGCATTGCTTCGCGCGGCGGAAGCTCGAGGTCGAATGCGCCGACGTCGGCAAACCGCCGGCGCAAGGCATCGACGAGGTTCGACGCGGGCTTGCGGCCTTCCGCGAGTGCGAGGCGCAAGATTTCGCGCGTTTCGTCTTCCATGGAGCGCCCATGCCGCGCGGCGCGAACGCGCAGGCGTTCCTTCAGGGAATCTTCCAGATTTCGGATCGTGATACTGGCCACGTGATCATTTTAGCGAGTGCAATCATTGATTGCAAACCGATTAGAACGTCGCCTCGTGCTCCTCGGCCGCGAATCCCAGCGTGATCGCGCCGGTGCCGACATTGACCATGCCGGTCACGCTCATGACGCTTTCGAAAAGCTCGACGTTCTGCTCTTCGCATACCTGGCGCAGCGATTCGTAGCCGGAAAGCTTGCGCATCTCGTCGAGATCGCCGCCGTAGCTGACGCACATCGCCGGGGTCAAGAGACCGGCCTGCACGCGCTTCCTCGCATAGGCGAACAAGGCTTGCGCGCCGTTCTCGAAGCCGCGGAGTTTCGCGACCGGTCCCGTGTCGCCGCGGAAACCGCGCAAGAGCGGCTTGATGTCGAGTGCGCTGCCGAGCGCGGCGGAAAGCCAGCCGACGCTGTGATCGCCTTTCTTCTGCGCGCGCGCGCGAAGGTAATAAAGATCGCGCGGCAGCATATAGCCGTAGGTGTGATGCGCGACGAATTCGAGCCGCTCGCGGATGCGGCCCGGATTTTCGCCGGCTTCGACGAGGCGCACGGCTTCGACCGCGGTGATGCCTTGCGCGGCGAAAAGATTGCCGGTGTCGATGACGCGCATCAGGAACGGTCCTTCGACGCCGGCCTGACGGCGGATCGGCCGGTAGTCCTTGAGGATCGAGAAGCTCGCCTGGCTCGCATTCGCGTGGATCGGGCTTCGCGTCGAGGTGATCGTGAGGCAGAACACGCAATCGAAGTCGATCACGAGCCGGCTGAGGAAAAGCTCGCGGATTTCCTCGGCGCTGTAGGGTTCGGTCTCGGCCGCGTGTCCGCGCGCGCCGAGGTTCTCGGTGAGGAAGCGCTCCGTCACCGCGGGATCGCGGTTGTCGACCAGGACTTCGCCGTCGATATGCACGCTGATCGGCAGCACGACGATGCGATGCCGCGCGAAGAACTCCGCGGGGAGATCGCAGGCCGAATCGACGACGATGCCGAACCGCATGAATCGCTCCTGTGGCGCATGGCGCGCCACTGCAGCGGAAATCTAGCACTCCGACCGGCCGCCGCCGATCGTGCAGTGCAGCGCAGCCACGCGAGGCTTCAATGATCCGCGTGAAAACGCGACAATATCCCGTTGACCTCGCCGCGCGCCCATCGGCGCCGCGCCCCGAACCCCGGAGAATTCCATGACCGAACCGCAAGTCCAGCCGCCCGCCGGCGGCGCCGCGATCACGATCGCGAACGGCAAGCTCGACGTCCCGACCAACCCGATCGTGCCCTTCATCGAAGGCGACGGCACCGGGCCCGATATCTGGCGCGCCTCCGTGCGCGTGCTGGACGCTGCGGTGGCGAAAGCCTACGGCGGCAAACGCAAGATCCACTGGATGGAAGTGCTCGCCGGCGAAAAGGCGTTCAACCAGACCGGCAACTGGCTGCCGGATTCGACCGTCGAGGCTTGCCGCACGTATCTCGTCTCGATCAAGGGTCCGCTGACGACGCCGGTCGGCGGCGGCATCCGCTCGCTCAACGTCGCGCTCCGCCAGATGCTCGATCTTTATTGCTGCTTGCGCCCGGTGCGCTGGTTCAAGGGCGTGCCTTCGCCGGTGAAGGATCCCTCGAAAGTCGACATGACGATCTTCCGCGAGAACACCGAAGACATCTACGCAGGCATCGAATTCCAGGAAGGCACCGACGACGCGAAGAAATTCGCAGCGCTCCTCAAGGAGAATTTTCCGGAGCGTTTCAAGAAAGTGCGCTTCCCGGGCACGTCAGGTTTCGGCATCAAGCCGGTCTCGCGCGAAGGCACCGAGCGCCTCGTGCGCGCGGCGCTGAAATATGCGGTCGACAACGATCGCAAGTCGGTGACGCTCGTGCACAAGGGCAACATCATGAAGTTCACCGAGGGCGCGTTCCGTGATTGGGGCTATGCGCTCGCGCAGAAGGAATTCGGCGCGGTCGAGCTCGACGGCGGTCCGTGGATGACGTTCAAGAATCCGAAGACGGGCAAGGACATCATCGTCAAGGACGCGATCGCGGATGCGTTCCTGCAGCAAATCCTGCTGCGTCCGGCCGAGTACGACGTGGTCGCGACATTGAATCTCAACGGCGACTACCTTTCCGACGCGCTCGCCGCGCAAGTCGGCGGCATCGGCATCGCGCCGGGCGGCAACATCAACTACGTCACTGGCCACGCGGTGTTCGAAGCGACGCACGGCACGGCGCCGAAGTACGCCAACCAGGACAAGGTGAATCCGGGCTCTGTGATCCTGTCCGGCGAAATGATGCTGCGCTACATGGGCTGGACCGAAGCCGCCGACGCGATCATCACGGCGATGGACAAGGCCATCGGCGCCAAGCAGGTCACCTACGATTTCGCGCGGCTGATGGAAGGCGCGACGGAAGTGAAGACGTCCGAGTTCGGCGATCGCCTGATCGCCGCGCTGTAGCGCGCCTTGCCCCCTCTCCCGCTTGCGGGAGAGGGTTGGGGTGAGGGAAGACCGGAGTGGGGGATATAGACTGCCGCCATGATCGCGCGGCCATCGCTCGCTTCGGCACCGAACACGACGCAAGCGCGCGCCGCCGTGCTGATCCTCGACGCGTTCCTCGATTACAACGAGCGTTTCTCCGACATCACGCGCCGCGCCAAGCGCTGGTTCGAGCGGCGCAGCTGGAAGCAGGCGCAGACCGATCTCGTCTGGCGCATGGATCTCTACGACGAATGCGTCGTCGACACGCTCGGGCGTCTGGAGCTTCTGCTCGACGATCGCATCCGCGCGCGATCGTTGTGGGCCGCGATCCGTGCCGAGTACGACGCGCGCGTCGAGCCGCTGCTCGATCGCGAGCTCTTCAAGACGTTCTTCAATTCGCTGTCGCGCCGGTTCTTTCGCACTAGCGGCGTCGACGCCGACATAGAATTCGTATCGCTCGACACCGATCCCACCGCCAACATCGACGAGCCGATCGCGCGATACGGCTACGACGTCCACGATGATCTCGACGCCGTCTGCGTGCGCGTGCTCGAAGATTTTACGTTCTTGAACGGCTATGCGGATATCGCCGCCAGCGGCGCGGCGATCGCGGCAGCGTTGAGCACGCGCTTCGGCACGTCGCCCTCGCGCGCAATCGTGCGCATCGAGCTTCTGCGCACGGTGTTCTTCCGCGAGCGTCGCGCCTATCTCGTCGGCCGCGTACGTGCGCGCGAGCGCTATTCGCCGCTCGTCATCGCGCTCGTCAACGACGCCGACGGCGTGCGCGCCGACGCTGTGTTGACCGAAGTCGGGCAGGTGTCCGCGTTGTTCGGCTTCGCGCGGAGCTATTTTCTCGCCGATCTTCCGAGCATCGGCGATGCCGTCGTGTTCCTGCATGAGCTCCTGCCGCACAAGCCGCTCGGCGAGCTCTACACCGTGCTCGGCCGCGCCAAGCAAGGCAAGACCGAACGTTACCGCGCGCTGTTCCGCCATCTCGCCGCGCATCCGGACGAGCGTCTCGTGCGCGCCGACGGCGCGCGTGGCATGGTCATGGCGGTGTTCACGCCGACCGCGTATCCGGTCGTATTCAAGGTGATCCGCGATCAGTTCGCGTTTCCGAAGGATTCCGCGCGGCGTCACGTCGAGCAGAAATACCGGCTGGTCTCCCGCTACGATCGCGTCGGCCGTCTCGTCGATGCGCAGGAATTCCGCTATCTGCGTTTTCCGTTGCGCCAGATCGAAGCAACAGTGCGCGAAGAGCTTCTTTCCGAATGCGCGGAGACCGTGACGGTCGAGGGCGACGAGCTTTTGGTCCGGCATTGTTACGTCGAACGCCGTCTGCGCCCCTTGAATCTCTACGCGCGCGAGCATCCGTTCGAGATCGCGTGCAGGGCCGTGCTCGACTACGGACAGGCGATCAAGGATCTGGCGCGCAGCAACATCTTTCCGGGCGATCTATTGCTGAAGAATTTCGGCGTGTCGAGCCGTGGCCGCGCGATCTTCTACGACTACGACGAGCTCTGCCTGCTCGACGAGTGCCGGTTCCGGCGCATTCCCGAAGCGCGCGAGGAAGACGAGACGCGCGCGCTCGAAGACTGGCTGTCGGTGCGCCACGACGATGTGTTTCCCGAGCTCTTCAAACGCTTTCTAGGCCTGCCCGATTCACTGCGCGATGCGCTGCTCGAACGTCATCCGGAAATCTTCGATCCGGACTGGTGGAAGACGTTGCAGGGCAAGCTCGCGGCCGGCGAATACGCCGATGTGCCGCCATATCCGTCAAGCGCGCGCCTCGCTCCATGAAGAAAGGCCCGCAATTCGCGGGCCTTTCCGTATCGCGGCTTCGATCGTCACACAGGCGGTCGGCGGCGGCCGACGACGAGCGAAACAACGAACAACACCAGGAACACCAGGAACAAGATCTTGGCGATGCCCGCGGCGGCGCCGGCGATTCCGCCGAAGCCGAGTACCGCGGCGATCAATGCGATGACCAGGAAAACGATGGCGTAGTGCAGCATGGTGTATGTCTCCTCGAACAGATCCAGTGTGCGACAGGACCGGCGGTCCGCTAACGCCGTGTCAGGGGACACCATTTCGCATGAACGATGCTTGAGCTTTTCCCGCCTGGCCGCTGAACGCCGCGCTGCGTCTTGCTGTGCGGCGCATGTGCTAGGCTCCGCGCGCGAATCGCGAGCCCATTTTTTCGAGGACCGGAAGCCATGAAACGAAGTCTTGTTCTCCTGCCATTGCTGATGCTCCTGGCCGCTTGCGGCCAGCAAGCCGAACCGCCCGCCGCGACGCCGACGGCGACCGCGGGCAAAACGCTCGACCAACCTGCAGAACCCACCGCTCCGACCGGCACCAAAGAATTGTTCGCGGCTAAGCTCGACCAGGTGCTCGCGGGCGGCTGGCGCTCAGATGCGAACAAGGCGCGCGATCAGTACCGCCATCCGAAGCAGACGCTGCAGTTCTTCGGACTCAAGAGCGGCGACACGCTGATCGAGATCACGCCGGGGGCCGGCTGGTACGCCGAGATTCTGGCGCCGCTGATGAAAGGCAGCGGCACGTACGTCGCCGCAGTCGGCAAGCCGCGCAATCCCGAAGGCGAAGCCGCGCGCGACAACTCCGGCATCAAAAAGAAATTCTCCGACGATCCCGCCGAATATTCAGAAGCGAAAGTCATCGAGTTCGACGGCAAGGCGCCGGAATTCGGCCCCGCGGGCTCGGCCGACATCGTGCTGACGTTCCGCAACGTGCACAACTGGGTCATGGGCGGCACCGAGAAGGACATGTTCAAGGCGTTCTTCGACGTGCTGAAGCCGGGCGGCGTGCTTGGCGTCGTCGATCACCGCGCGGCCGAAGGCGCTGATCTGGAGAAGATCAAGGAATCGGGCTACTTGCCGCAGGATTACGTCATCAAGCTCGCCACCGATGCCGGTTTCAAGCTTGCCGCGCAGAGTGAAATCAACGCCAACCCGAAGGACACCAAGGACTACGAGAAAGGCGTATGGACGTTGCCGCCGACTTACGAGCTCGGCGACAAGGACCGCGAGAAATACGCGGCGATCGGCGAGTCCGATCGCATGACGCTGAAGTTCGTCAAACCCGGCGGCAGCGACAAGATATTCCATCAAGGCGCCGATGCCAGCGGGGCCGACGGCTCGGGCAAGTGATGCAAGTAAAGCCAAAGTGACGAAAGACGGCCGCCGCATGCGGCCGTCTTCTTTTGCGAAGGCGCGATGCTGATCCTTTTCAACAAACCTTACGGCGTGCTCTGCCAGTTCACGGACAAAAGCGTTCCGCCACGTCGCACGCTCGCCGAATTCATCAAAGTGCCGGACGTCTATCCGGCCGGACGCCTCGACTACGATTCGGAAGGCCTGCTCGTCCTGACGGACGATGGCGCTCTCGCGCATCGCATGACCGATCCCAAGCACAAGATCGCCAAGACGTATCTCGCGCAGGTCGAAGGCGTGCCCGACGCGGCGGCGATCGAGCGGCTTCGTCGCGGCGTCGTATTGAACGATGGGCCGACATTGCCCGCGGAGGTCGATCTTCTGGACGCCGCGCCTTCATGGCTGTGGCCGCGCGATCCGCCGATCCGTTTCCGCAAGAGCGTGCCGGACGCGTGGATGCGCCTGACGCTGCGCGAAGGCCGCAACCGCCAGGTGCGGCGCATGACGGCGGCGGTCGGGCTGCCGACGCTGCGGCTGATTCGTATCGCCACCGGCGATCATTCGCTGGCGGGGCTCGCGCTAGGAGAAATCCGGGTAATTCCCTAATAGGCTATGCCTATAGAAATAGTCTCATCAATCGATTTTACATAGGTCAGGCGGGCGCATAGGCTCTATCGACACCCTTCCAGAGCAGCCGCCATGACCCGCAAAGACACCTCCGCCGACACGACGCTGACCACGACCGCCGGCAATCCGATCGCCGACAACCAGAATTCGCTGAGCGCAGGTCCGCGCGGACCTTTGCTGCTGCAGGATTACCAGTTGATCGAAAAGCTCGCCCACCAGAACCGCGAGCGCATTCCCGAACGCGTCGTGCACGCGAAAGGTTGGGGTGCGTACGGCACGCTGACGATCACGGCCGATCTCTCGAAATACACGAAGGCGAAAGCGCTGCAGAAAGGCGCGAAGACCGATCTGTTGCTGCGCTTCTCGACCGTCGCCGGCGAGCTCGGCGCGGCCGATGCCGAGCGCGACGTGCGCGGTTTCGCGCTCAAGTTCTACACCGAGGAAGGCAACTGGGATCTGGTCGGCAACAACACGCCGGTCTTCTTCGTGCGCGATCCGCTCAAGTTTCCCGACTTCATCCACACGCAGAAGCGGCATCCGAAAAGCAACCTGCGCTCGCCGACGGCGATGTGGGACTTCTGGTCGCTGTCGCCGGAAAGCCTGCATCAGGTGACGATCCTGATGTCCGATCGCGGCCTTCCGACCGATGTGCGTCACATCAACGGCTACGGCTCGCACACGTACAGCTTGATCAACTCTGCCGGCGAGCGCTTTTGGGTCAAGTTCCATTTCAAGACGATGCAGGGCCATCGCCACTGGACCAACTCGGAAGCCGCGGGCGTCGTCGGCAAGACGCGCGAATCGACCCAGGAAGATCTTTTCGAGGCGATCGAGAAAGGCGATTTCCCTAAATGGAAAATGCAGATCCAGGTCATGAGCGAAGCCGAGGCCGACGCGTGGTCCAAGCGCACGGGCTGGAATCCATTCGATCTGACCAAGGTGTGGCCGCACGGCGATTTCCCGCCGATCGATGTCGGCGTGCTCGAGCTCAACCGCAATCCCGAAAATTACTTCGCCGAAGTCGAGCAGGCCGCGTTCTCGCCGTCGAACATCGTGCCGGGCATTGGGTTTTCACCGGACAAGATGCTGCAGGCACGCATCTTCAGCTACGCCGACGCGCACCGTTATCGCATCGGCACGCATTACGAGGCGTTGCCGGTCAATCGTCCGCGCTGTCCCGTGCACCACTATCACAAGGACGGCTCGATGCGCTTCTTCGAGAACACATCCGGCAATGCGGACGCGTACTACGAACCGAATTCGCTGGCGAGCCCGAAGCAGAATCCGAAGTTCGCCGAGCCGCCGCTGCCGCTCTCGGGTGATGCCGCCGACCGCTACGATCATCGTCTCGGTAACGACGACTTCACGCAGCCCGGCAATCTGTTCCGCCTCCTCGACGACGGCGGGAAGCAGCGCCTGTTCGACAACATCGCCGCGGCGATGCAGGGCGTGCCCGAAACGATCCAGCGTCGGCAGATTGCGCTCTTCGCGAAATGCGATCCCGCCTACGGCGCCGGCGTCGCGCGTGCGCTCAAGCTCGAGCCCGCCGATCCGCTGCGCGGCAACAGCTCCACGGACGCGCCGAAGGAAGCCGCCGCGTAATTCATTCCACCGTCGTCCCGGCGAAAGCCGGGACCCATTTTGCTTTCTCGCGCCGGCTGGAAGCCAACGTCGAAATGGATCCCGGCTTTCGCCGGGACGACGCGGCAGTGGTCGTGACGCAGCGCGACCGCCCGCTTTATCATTCGCGTCATGGCCTTCAACGATCATTTCTCCGGCCACGCTGCGACTTATCGCGAAGCGCGTCCGCTCTATCCCGACGCGCTGTTCGACTGGCTTGCCGATCAGGTCGCGCATCGCGATCTGGTCTGGGACACCGGGTGCGGCAACGGTCAGGCCAGCGTCGCGCTCGCCGCGCGTTTCGCGCGCGTCTTCGCCACCGATCCCAGCGCGAACCAGATCGAGAACGCCGAGCGTCGCCCGAATATCGACTATCGCGTCGAGCCGGCCGAGCAATGCTCGCTCGCGTCCGCTAGCGCCGATCTCGTCACCGTCGCGCAGGCGTTGCACTGGTTCGACTTCGCGCGCTTCTTTCCGGAAGTCCAGCGCGTCTTGAAACCCGGCGGATTCTTCGCGGCTTGGGCCTATTCGGATTGCCGCGTGACATCGGCCGTCGACGTGCACAAGGATCGCGTCTATGTCGATCTCACCGGCGCGTACTGGCCGCCGGAGCGCGAGCTGGTCGAAACGGGCTACCGCACGATCCCGATGCCGGTCGGCGCCGGCGCGCCGTTCGAGGAAGTCGCGGCGCCGTTATTCGTCATGAGCGTGCCGTGGAACGCGCAGCAGTTCCTCGCGTATCTTCGCTCGTGGTCGGCGACGCAGCGCTACATCAAGGCGAACGGTGTCGACCCGGTCGCGATCGTCGAGAACGATCTCATTGCCGCGTGGGGCGATCCCGAGATGCGCCGCGAAGTGCGCTGGGATTTTCACGTTCGCTGCGGGCGCTTGCGCGGCGCCTGATCTTCGCTCAGCACTCGATCCCGAGCGCCGAAAGTCCGCGCTGTCCCGCCGCGCTGATCACGAGCGCACGCGTATCGGCGCGTCTTCGCACCCATCCGCTGTCGAGCAGGCGACGCGCGAGCAATGAGCCGAGTGGTCCCGAAAGATGGAAGCGCCGCTCGGTCCAGTCGACGCAGGTGCGTCCGCGCAGCTGCGCCTTGTCGATGTGATCGCCGAGGATGCCGTTTTCGCGCAGCAGCTTTTCGCCCTTGCGATTGAGGTGCACCGCTTCGCTGTCGAGATCGAGCCCGGATACGCCGCTCAGGCGATCGAACAGCGCGACGCCGAGCTTGCCGGCGAGATGCTGGTAACACGTGCGCGCGCGCGCCAGCTCGACATCGGCCGCGGTCGGAAGCTTGCGCTGCGCGATGCGCGGGCTCGCCAGCGCGAAGGTTTCGAGCCAGTGCGCGACATTCTCGTCGGCGAGGCGGTAGTAGCGATGGCGGCCCTGATCGCGCACGCCGAGCAATCCCGCCTCGGCGAGTCGGCGAAGATGCGCGCTCGCGGTCGCGGCGCCGACGCCGGCGAGTTGCGCCAGCTCGCCGGCCGGTCGTGCGCGGTTGTCGAGGAGCGCGAGCAGCATCGCCGCGCGCGCAGGTTCGGCGAGAAGCGCGCCGAATTCGGCGAGCTGGTAGCGTGTAACGGGATCGTGCATGGGAATAGCCTAGCGCGACGCGCCCGGCAATGCTTCGGCGCACGACGAATCGTCTGAACCGGCCGGCGCCGATAATGCGCGGCACGCGCAGCAGGAGGGGACACGAGGATGACCGAACACGAAACCCCGGCCCAAGAGCAGCATGCACGCGACTGGATGACACCGCTTGAGCTCATCGTGCTCGGCGCGATCTGGGGCGGATCGTTTCTCTGCATGCGTGTCGCGGCCGGCGATTTCGGACCGCTCGCACTGGTCGAGATTCGGTTGCTGTTGGGCTCGGTGATCCTGCTGCCGTTCCTGTGGCGCGCTCGCTCGCGCATCACGCGCACGCACCTGCTGCGTTTCGCGATCGTCGGCGCGCTCAATTCGGCGATTCCGTTTTCGCTGTTCGCATGGGGCGCGGAACGCGCGCCCGCCGGCATCGGCGCGATCGCGAACAGCATGACGGTGCTCTTCACCGCGCTCGTCGCGTTCGCGGTGTTCGGCGAGCGCATCGGACTTCGTCGCGCGCTCGCGCTGATCGCGGGTTTCGTCGGCGTCGTGATCCTGGCGAGCGGACGCACCGCGGGCGAGCACGTCACCGAAGCTGCGATCGCCGGCACCGTGGCTTCGCTCTGTTATGGCTTCGCGGTGAACCTGACGCGGCACTGGCTCGCCGATCTGCCGCCGGTCGTCGCGGTCGCCGGCACGCTTGGCTGCTCGACGCTGATGGTGGCGCCGTTCGCCGTCGCAACTTGGCCAGCCGCGCCGATTCCGGCGGCGTCGTGGATCGCAGGTGCCGTGCTCGGCGTCGTCTGCACGGGCATCGCCTACGTTCTTTTCTTCCGCCTGATCCATCGCGTCGGCGCGCCGCGCGCATCGACGACGACGTATCTCGTGCCGATCTTCGGCGTCGCATGGGCCTGGGCGCTGCTCGGCGAGCGGCCGACGCTGACGATGATCGTTTCGGCTGCGGTGATTCTCGGCAGCGTCATCATGAGTCAACGCGAAGTGCCGAAGACAAGAGCGGTGTTCTCGCAGGGACGCAAAGACGCGGAGAAAAGCGCTTCCAACTAAGTTACTTTGCTCTCTGCGCGCCTCTGCGCCTGCGCGAGAGATCGCTCTTCTAGACAAACCACTTACCGCCCCCGCGGCTTCGCGCGATGCGTCGCCTGCGCCGTCCACGGATCGTCCGGCCACGGATGTTTCGGATAGCGTCCCTTCAGCTCTTTCTTCACTTCCGGATACGTGCGTTCCCAGAAACTTTTGAGATCCTGCGTGACCTGGATCGGCCGGCCCGCGGGCGAGAGAAGATGCAAGGTCAGCGGCACGCGACCGCCGGCGATGCGCGGCGTGTCGGCGAGGCCGAACAATTCCTGCAGTTTGACCGCGAGCACCGGCGATTCGCCGGGCGCGTACTGGATGCGCCGTTCGAGGCCGCTCGGCACGCGGATCGCGCTCGGCGCGTGCTCGTCGAGCGCGGCGCGCAACGCGTAGTCGATGCGTGCGGACAAAGCTTCGGAAAGCTCGGCCGGCGACAGCGCATCGAGCCGGCGCTTGCCGGAAAGATACGGCGCGAGCCAGTTGTCGAGCGTCGCGATCAGGTTCGCATCGGAAAAATCCGGAAGGCCGAGCTCCGGCCACCACGCGCGCAAGGCTTCGACGCGAAGCCGAAGCTCGCGTGCGTGATCGCTCCAGGGCAACGCATCGAGGCCGAGCTCGCGCACGGCCGCGAGCATCGCCGGCACGGCGTCTTCGGGCAGCGGCGGAACGCTGCGGCGATCGAGCACGATCGCGTCGAAGCGGCGCTGCTCGAAGGCATCGACCGCGCGCGTATCGCGGTTCCAGCGCACGACGCGCTCGCGCACGAAACGCTGCGCGAAATCGCGTTCGAGCAAATCCGGATCGAACGGCGCTGCCGCGTAGATCAGGCTGTCGCGCTCGTCGTATTTGAGATCGACGATCGCGATCCACGGCTCGCCATACAAAGCGCTCTCATCTAGGAGGCGCGCACCGCGACCGTTGGCGAGCTGATAGCGGCGGGGATTGGCCGGATCCTGACGCGCGATGCGATCAGCGAACGCGTGCAGCAGGAGATTGCCGACTTCGAGGCGATCCCCTTGCGCGTTCTCGCGCGTTTCGCGCACTCCCGCGCGCCGCCGCGCGGCATTCGCCGCTTGTGCGATGACGGCGAGCGCGCCGGCATCGGCGCCGAGGTTGCGCGCGGCCGTTCGATCGCGCGATTGCCATGCCTCGATCGCGCGCACGCGCACGCGAAAATCGTCGTTGCGCGCATCCGCGCCGCGCAAGGGATTGCGCGCTTCGATCAGCGCCGCAATATCGCAGGCGAGCGCAACTTCTTGCCCCGATGCGCGCGCGATCATCGCGGCGAGTCGCGGATGCATGCCCGCGCCGAGCATGCGCCGGCCGAGCGCCGTGATGCGCCCATCGCGATCGAGCGCGCCGAGCGTGTCGAGCAGATCGCGCGCCTGCGCGAAGGGACCGGTCGGCGGCGGATCGAGCCAGCGCAGATCGTCCGAACCCCAGGCCGCAAGCTCCAGCGCGAGCGGCGCGAGCTCGGCCTGCGCGATCTCGGGCGTACGCTCGGCGTCGAGACGTTTGCTCTGCGGCCAAAGGCGATAGCACGCGCCGGGCCCGAGCCGGCCGGCGCGTCCGGCGCGCTGATCCGCGGAGGCCTGCGAGATGTTGACGGTTTCGAGCCGCGAGAAACCGGAGTTCGGATCGAAGCGCGGTTCGCGGGCCAATCCGGTGTCGACGACGGCGCGGATGCCGGAGAGCGTCAGGCTCGATTCGGCAACATTGGTCGCAAGCACGATGCGGCGCGTGCCTCGTGCGGCCGGTGCGAGCGCCGCATGCTGTTCTTCGAGCGAAAGCTCGCCATGCAGCGGGACGATGTCGATCGTCGTTGCAGAAGCGCCTTCGCGCGCGACCAGCTGAAGCGCGGATCGCGCCTTGTCGATTTCGCGCTTGCCGGGGAGGAAAACGAGCACGTCGCCTTCGTTTTCGACGAGCACCTGCTCGATGGCGCGGCGAAGGTGCGCGAGCCCGTCCTCGTTCGCGCGTGCGGGCGGATGAGTGATGCGCACGGGAAAGCTGCGGCCTTCGCTCGAAAGGCGCGGCGCGTCGAGCCAGCGTTCGATGCGCGCGCCCTGCAGCGTCGCGGACATCACGACGAGGCGAAGATCGGGACGGAGATTGGCCTGCACGTCGAGCGCGAGCGCCGCGCCGAGATCGCCGTGCAGATGGCGCTCATGGAATTCGTCGAACACGATCGCGCCGACGCCGGAGAGCTCCGGGTCGTCCTGGATCATGCGGGTCAGGATGCCTTCGGTGACGACCTCGATGCGCGTTTTGGCGGAGGTCCTGTTCTCGAAGCGGATGCGATAGCCGATCGTCTCGCCGACGAGCTCGCCGCGCTCTGCGGCCATGAATTCGGCGGCGGCACGCGTCGCGATGCGGCGCGGCTCGAGCATCACGATGCGGCGTTCCTTAAGCCAAGGCGCTTCGAGGAGCGCAGGCGGAACCTGCGTCGTCTTGCCTGCGCCGGGCGGTGCTTCGAGCACAAGGCGCGTCGCCGAGGCGAGCGTCTCGATGAGCTCCGGCAGCAGCGGAGCGATGGGAAAACGGACGGGATCGATCACGCGCGCGACAGGCGAAAAAGGCGGCGCTAGTGTGCGGCAAGCGTGCTCGCTGCGCGATGCGGGTCGTAAAAAAACCGGTCCCGCCACGAGGGCGGGACCGGTTTTCAAGGGCGCATCGTCAGGCGATGCTTATTCGCAATTGAGTCCGTTCGTGTCCGCGAGTCGGCTCCACGACAGCGTGCCGCTGCCGCCGGGTCCGCCCGTGACGAGCGGCGTCGAACCGTTGTAGGTGAATTCCATCGTCGAGCAGCTCGGGAAATGGAACTGCATCGTGCCCCACAGATTCTGCGTCGTGCCCGCGCCGAAGTTGCCGGCGAAGCCGCCGTCGGTCTGGTAATAGCCGGTCGCGTTGACGACGTTGGCGCCGATCTGGAACGTGCCTTGCGCGGTGATCCAGAACGGAATGCCGGCGTCGTCGTACGTGAACCATGCGCCGAAGAACGTGCGCGTGACGCCGTCCGGATTGTCGATGATCTGCACGAACATGCCTTCGCCGCCGTGGTTCGGGTCGTAGTAGGTGCTGGTCATGTAGCCGTCGATCGGAAGATCGGCGAAGGCGGCGGGGTAGTGGGTCTGGTCGGGAACGTAGCCGGGAATCGTCAAGTCGAGCGTGCCCGTGCCGCTGCTATCGAGCACCGGATTGATCAGCAGGTCGAAATCGTAGTTGAAGTACGTGTAGCCGAGCGATGTGAACGGATAGTTCTCGAGCACGTAGACGGTCGAGGACGCGAGGATCGGGCTGTCGTACGGCGCTTCGGAAATGACGGTGTTCGGCTCGGCCGCCGCGCGCACGGCGCTGGTGTTGCTGTTTTGGCTCGACGTGATGTAGGGGAATGTCGGGAAGATGTCGGTGCTGGTCGAGCTGCGATCGATGCGCATCAGCAGGATCGCGTTATCGCCATGATCGACGTTGTACGGAGTCAGCGCGCCGCTGCTGCTGCAGGCGAGACGCCACACGTAAACGTTCACGACTTCGGGCGTGTAGGCATTGCCCGCGCTATCGCGTGTGTAGAGCGACATCTGTCCGTTCCAGACGAACGTGTTGTTGGCCGGATCGGTCGGCAGCGGATCGGCGGCGCAGCTGGGCGGATAGGATCGGAAGGCGTTGGCAGTGCGCGGGCCGGGCAGCGTCGAGTCGACGGCCGCGGTCGCCTTGGCGTTCTTGGCCTGCACGATCCGGGCGACGACGGGCGCGCCCGCGGATGCGTGCGCTGCCGCCGCATCGGGCGAAAGCTTCACGGGCGCAGCTGCAAACACGGGCAAAGCAACGGCGCCAGCGGCGAGCGCAAGCGTCCAGCGGGTCAGGGCGTTCATCGGTGTTCCCCTTGGTTGAAGTCGGCCGAGCATAGTCGGCGAAAAATTAAGTCACTGTGAACCGATAACGGGCTATACCCATCGCGCAACTTGCGCATAATGGCCGGCTTTCGCGGCGCGGGTGATAGGAAGACATGGAATTGGTCGATATCGGCGCAAACCTGACCCACGAATCGTTCCGGTCGGATTTCGACGCCGTGCTGGAACGCGCTCGCGCGCAGGGCGTTGACAAGATCGTCGTCACCGGAGCCAGCGCCGGCGGCAGCCGCGCGGCGCTGGAGCTTGCGCGATCGCACCCGGGTTTTCTCTTCGCGACCGCGGGCGTGCATCCGCATCACGCACACGAATACGACGATGCGACCGATGCGCTGCTGCGCGAGCTTTCCGCCGCGCCCGAAGTGCGCGCGGTCGGCGAGACCGGGCTCGACTATTTCCGCAACTTCTCGCCGCATGCCGCGCAAGTCGCTGCGTTCGAGCGCCAGCTCGCGATCGCGATCGACACCGGCAAGCCGTTGTTCCTGCACCAGCGCGACGCGCACGCGGATTTCCTCGCTTGCCTGGACAACGTGCGCGATCGCATTCCGCGCGCGGTCGTGCACTGCTTCACTGGCGAGCGCGACGATCTCGTCGCGTATCTTGATCGCGGGTTCCATATCGGCATCACCGGCTGGATCTGCGACGAGCGGCGGGGAATGCACCTGCGCGATTTCGTCAAGCTGATTCCCGCCGACCGGCTGATGATCGAAACCGATTCGCCGTATCTGCTGCCGCGCGATCTGCATCCGAAGCCTTCGCATCGGCGCAACGAGCCGATGTATCTCGCGCACGTGTGCGCGGCGGTCGCGGCGGCGCGCGGCGAGAAGATCGATGTCACCGCGGCCGCGACGAAGGCGACCGCAAGCGAATTCTTCGGTTTGTGAGGCTCAAGGTTTTTTCGGCGTATCGACGAAGCTGCCGGCATCGCCGGTGAACACGACCGGGCTCGCATAGCCGTCGGCGGATACTGCGCTGACGCCGAAGAACGAGTCGTCAACGACGATGTCTTTCAGCGTCGCCTGCGTTGCATCGCCGACATCGCGGCTGTGCTGCCATGCGGGCGCGGTCGTGTCGCGCCACCAGACGCGATAGCCGGCGGCGCCGGCCACAGGTTCCCACTTGATCGTCGTGTCGGTGGACACGGCGCCTTCGATTGCGACGCCGCTCGGCGGCGCGGGCGCTGCGGCCATGGAGGCCATCGCCAGCACGTTGAGGCGCGTCACCTGCGCGAGATACGCGAAGTCGACGCCGTCGATCGTGTCGCCGTAGCGAACGCCTTTTTCGGTGCGAAGGTCCTGATGCTGGCGCGTGTAGTTCTCGTGCGCCTCCGTGAAGCGCACGGCGGGATAGCCGGCTTCGAGGAACGGCACCTGGTCGCCGCCGCGTCCGTAGCGGTCGGTGCGATAGACCATGCGCACGTGGAAGTTAGTCAGGTGCTGCTCGGCAAGCTCGGCGACGTAGCGCGCGACGTTGCGCGAAGGCGAGTCGACTTCACCGCCGTGATAGCGGCGGTATTTGGCTTGATCGAGCGTCTCGTTGCTCTTGGTGCCTTCGGAGAAGACGCGCACGGTGGTGTTGTCGACGACGCCGTCCTGGCCTTGCGTGTTGCCGACGATGTCGTTGTTGAGATCGGCTTCGACCTGCCAGCCGTGTTGCTTCGCGTAGTCGGCGAGGACCTTGCCGCCGTAGAGGCCTTGTTCTTCTCCGGATACGACGGCGAAGACGAGCGTCGCCGCGAACTTGTGCTGCGAGAGCACGCGCGCGGCTTCGAGGACGGCGGCCGAGCCGGAACCATCGTCGTTGGCGCCGGGCGCATCGTGCTTGGCGTCCATGACGTCGGTCACGCGCGAATCGAGATGGCCGCTGATGACGATGACGCGGTCCGGATCGCTCGTTCCGCGCTGGATCGCGACCACGTCCATCACTTCGGTCGGTTGCGGGATGCGCGTCCCGGTGACGGTCTGCGCGGGCGTCACGACGTCGAGGCAGCCGCCGCAATCCTTGGACAAACTCTCGAAGCGCGATTGCACCCAGCGTCGCGCGGCACCGATGCCGCGCGTTTTGGATTTCGTATCGGACAAAGTATGTCGCGTGCCGAAGCCGACGAGCTTTTCGATCGTCGCGTGCAGCTCGGTCGCGTGGACGCGGGCAGCGAGATCGTCGAGCGTGGCCGAAGGCGTTTCGGCGACGGCGTTGCCGATGAGAAAAACCATCGGGACCAGCAGCATTCGAGCGTGCATCGGCATCTCCAGGCGGCGGTCCGCGGAAGAGACGCGTTCTAGCAAAGCGCGCCGGCGCCGGCCAGCGCCTTAGGTCACGAACGCAAGCCGACGCCGCGGTTGAGGAGCGTAATGCCAATCGCGCCGAGCGCGACGGCGAACGCGAGCATGACGGCGTAGGCGAGCGTCATGTCGACGTCGCTGATGCCGAGGAGCCCGTAGCGGAACGCGTTTACCATGTAAAGAATCGGATTGGCGTAGCTGATCTCGCGCCACGGTGTCGGCAGCGCGCTGACCGAATAGAAGACGCCGCCGAGATACGTCAGCGGCGTCAGCACGAAGGTCGGCACCAGCGCGATGTCGTCGAATTTCTTGGCGAACACTGCGTTGACGAAACCGGCGAGCGAGAACACGACCGCGGTCAGCAGCACGGTCGAGAACGTTACCCATGGGTGATAGAGATGGATGCGCGTGAAGAAGAGCGAGATCGCCAGCACGATCACGGCGACGATGAGCCCGCGCAGCACCGCGCCGGCGATGTAGCCGGTCAGGATGACCCAGCTCGGCATTGGCGAGACCAGCATCTCCTCGACGAAGCGCTGGAACTTCGCGCCGAAGAAGGATGATGAAATGTTGCCGTAGCTGTTGGTGATGACGGCCATCATGATGAGGCCGGGCACGATGTAGTCGATGTAGCCGATGCCGGGCGCGATCTCGCCGATGCGGCTGCCGACCATGCGGCCGAAGATGACGAAGTAGAGCGTCATCGTGATCGCCGAAGGCAGCAGCGTCTGCGACCAGATGCGCAGGATGCGCACGACTTCGCGGCGCGTGATCGTGCCGAGTGCGATGAGGTTGGCGCTCATGAGCTTTTCCCCTTCTCCCGCTTGCGGGAGAAGGTTGGGATGAGGGCCCCGACGCTACCCTCTCCCGCGGAGCGGGAGAGGGGATAAAGCGATACGTTCACGGAAACCGATGTCATCACGCCGCCTCCTTGCCGCTTTCGACCAGCCGCACGAACAACTCCTCGAGACGGTTCGCCTTGTTGCGCATCGAGCGCACGAGGACGCCGCGCTGCGAGAGCGCCGCGAACAGCGAATTGAGATCGTGCTCGCGCGACATCTCCGCTTCGATCGTGTGATCGTCGATCAAGGTCAGCTTGACGTCGTGCACTTCCGGAAGCACCGTCGCCGGATTGGCGAGATCGAGCACGAAGGTCTCGACGTCGAGCTTGGAGAGGAGGCGCTTCATCGACGTGTTCTCGATGATGCGGCCGTGATCAATGATCGCGATGTTGCGGCAGAGCTGCTCGGCTTCTTCGAGATAATGTGTAGTCAGGATCACGGTCGTGCCGGCCAGGTTGATCGCGCTGATGAACTTCCACATCGAGCGGCGGATCTCGATGTCGACGCCGGCGGTCGGCTCGTCGAGGATCAGAAGCCTCGGCTCGTTCATCATGGCGCGCGCGATCATCAGGCGCCGCTTCATGCCGCCGGACATCGTGCGCGCCGGAAGCTCGGCCTTGTCCCAGATCTGCAGCTGCTTCAGATACCGCTCGGCGCGCTCGCAGGCGATCTTGCGCGGAATGCCGTAGAAGCCGGCCTGGTTCACGCAGATGTCGAACGGCTTCTCGAACTGGTTGAAATTGAGCTCCTGCGGGACGAGGCCGATCATGCGCATCGCCGCGCTGCGGTCGGTCGAGATCGATGTGCCGAAGATCCGCGCTTCGCCCCCGGTCGCATTGACCAGCGAGGACAGGATGCCGATCAGGGTCGATTTGCCCGCGCCGTTGGGGCCGAGGAGGGCGAAGAAATCGCCGGGCTGCACGCGGAGCGAGACGCCTTTGAGGGCCTCGACGCCGTTCGCGTAGGTTTTGCGCAGCTCGACGACGTCGAGCGCAGGGGCTTCGGTCATGGGGGATAAGTCGGGGATACGCGGTCGAATCGCGCCAGCCTGCTATTATAACGGGCTGTCCAGGCCCCACGTTTTGCGTCCGTGATCGAACATTTCCCTCTGCGCCTCGCCGAAAGCCACATGCTCGCGCCCGCCGTGCGTCACATGGCTTTCGAGCGCGCCGATGGCAAGCCCTTCACGTTCGTGCCGGGGCAGTTCCTGCAGGTCCACTTCCACTATGCCGACGGCAAGCCGACCAAGCGGAGCTATTCCGTGGCGACGATCGGCGACGGCGCGCAAATGCCGGTCGAGAAAGTCGAGATCGCGGTCTCCTACGTCGAAGGCGGCGCCGCGACGGCGCTTCTGGCCAATCTTTCCGAAGGTGGCACGATCGACGCCAGCGGCCCGTACGGCCGTTTCTGCCTGATGGACGCCGACACCAACCAGCGCTACGTGCTGGTCGCGACCGGTACCGGCGTCACGCCCTATCGCGCGATGCTGCCGCGCATCCGCGAGCTGACGCAGACCCGCGGCTGCACGTTCGCGCTCGCGTACGGGGCGCGCAACGAAACCGAGCTTCTCTACGGCGAGGAATTCGAGGCGTTCGCACGCGAAGTGCCCGGCTTCACGTTCCATCCGTGCTTCAGCCGCCAGATGCGCGCGACGCCGCGGCCGAACGACCGCAGCGGTCATGTGCAGGTGGCGCTGCGCGAGTTGAAGCCTGATCCGGCGACCGATATCGCTTACCTCTGCGGCAATCCGAACATGGTCGACGAGGCCTTTACGCTGCTCAAGGAAGCCGGGCTTCCCGTGCCGCATATCCGGCGCGAGAAATACGTCTCGTCGCGCTGATTCCCGCTCTCCCCGCTGCTCCGAATCCCCTCTCCCGCTTGCGGGAGGGGGTAGGGTGAGGGCGCCCTAGCTAGACTCTCGCGGCGCCTGCGGCGCCCCCTCATCCCAGCCTTCTCCCGCAAGCGGGAGAAGGGGCAGAGCTCATCGGACATCCAGACGTCCAAACCCGAAATCGCCCCATCGGCCTAAAAAAGCCGTTGACAGGCCCGACGCCGCTCGCGTAGGGTCGGCACATGTCGCACCGCAACACCAGCGCGAAACCGATCGAGACCGCCTCTGCTGCGGTCGGTCGCCTCGCTGCGCTCCGCGGGCTCGTCCTTATTCTCGTCGTACTCCTTATTACCAGCGGAGGTGCGGGTTAGGGTACGCGTCCAAGATAGCGAAACAGGACCCCTAAAGAACCCCGCACCGGAAACGACGCGGGGTTTTTTATTGCCCAGGCCCGGCCCAAACGGAGCCAGCCATGTCAGCAAAGGTAGAGTCAGCAAGCGCACCGCACGGCGTAACGGATGACGTACGCCGCGTCCTGATCTTCGATACGACCTTGCGCGACGGCGAGCAGGCGCCGGGTTTTTCGATGAGCCGCGCGCAGAAGCTGCGCGTCGCGCACGCGCTCGCCGATCTTGGCGTCGACATCATCGAGGCCGGATTTCCGGTCGCGTCCGATGGCGATTTCGAATCGGTCCGCGCGATCGCCGAGGAAGTGCGCGGCGTATCGATTTGCGGCCTGGCCCGCGCCCAAGTTCGGGACATCGAGACCGCAGCGCGTGCGCTCGAACCGTCCGACGATCCGCGCATCCATATCTTCCTCGCGACGAGCCCGTTGCATCGCGAGCACAAGCTCAACATGTCCAAGGCGCAGGTGATCGACACCGCGATCGCAGCGATCCGCCGCGCCCGCGAGCTCTGCGACGACGTCGAGTTCTCGGCCGAGGACGCGATCCGCACCGAGCCGGAATATCTCGCCGAAGTTTTCACGGCCGTGCTCGATGCCGGCGCGACGACCTTGAACGTGCCGGACACGGTCGGCTACACGACGCCGGTCGAGATGCACGAGCGCATCATGTATCTGCGCAAGCACGTGCCGAACATCGAGCGTGCGGTCTTGTCGGTGCACTGTCACGACGATCTCGGCATGGCGGTCGCCAATTCGCTCGCCGCGATCGCGGCCGGCGCCGGCCAGGCCGAATGCACGTTGACGGGCATCGGCGAGCGCGCCGGCAACGCTGCGCTCGAGGAAATCGTGATGGCGCTGCGCACGCGGCGCGATCTCTTCAAGGTCGACACCGGCATCCGCACCAACCGCCTGCATCCGACCGCGCGCATGTTCGCCAACCTGATCGGCACGACGATCCCGCGCAACAAGGCGATCGTCGGCGACAACGCGTTCGCGCACGAATCGGGCATCCATCAGCACGGCGTACTCAAGCACCGCGCGACGTACGAAATCATGCATCCCGAAGACGTCGGCTGCGCGCGCTCCTCGCTCGTGCTCGGCAAGCATTCGGGGCGCCACGCGCTGCGCGAGCGCCTCATGCTGCTCGGGCACGAGCTGGGCGACGCCGAGCTTGACGAGCTCTTCACGCGTTTCAAGACGCTCTGCGACAAGAAGAAAGAAGTGCGCGACACCGATCTCGAAGCGCTCGCGCTCGGTCGCGATCCCGACGCCGCAGGCCCGTGGCACATGACGCATCTGCACGCGACAAGCCATCTCGGCGGCACGGCATCGGCCGTCGTGCGCATCGCGCACGAAGACGGACGCGAAGCCAGCGGCGGCGCGATCGGCGACGGTCCGGTCGACGCGGTGCTGCGCGCACTCGGCCGCGCGATCGGGCACGAGCTCGTCATCGACGAATTCCTCGTACGCGCGCTCGGCCATGGCGGCGACGCGCAAGGCCAAGCGTCGCTCTCGATCGTGCACGACGGACGCGAATTGCGCGGACAAGCCGTCTCGACCGACATCGTCGAAGCCGCGGCTTTGGCCGTGCTCGAGATCGTCAACCGCATCGAACACAACGCGCAGCACGCCGCAGCGACCGCGTTGCGCGCCGCGAACGCCCAATAAGGATACGACCATGAGCTACGCCGCCCTGATCTGGCACAACGGACGCATCAAACCTTTCGCCGAAGCGACCGTGCATGTCAGCGCACACGCGCTGCACTACGGCTCGTCCGTGTTCGAAGGCGAGCGCGTTTACGCGACGCCGCGCGGACCTTGCTATTTCCGCCTGACCGAACACACGCACCGCTTGTTCGAGTCGGCACGCATCTACGACATCGACATCGGCTACAGCGAAGACGAAATCAACGCGGCATGCTGCGAGCTGATCGCCGCCAACGGCATGCAGTCCGCGTATGTGCGCCCCATCGTGTTCCGCGGCGCCGGCGGCCTCGGCGTGCTGCCGCTCGACGGATCGCCGGTCGACGTGTCGATCATGGCGCTCAACTGGGGCGCGTATCACGGCGATGCGCTCGAACACGGCGCGGACGTATGCGTGTCGTCGTGGAGCCGGCCGGCGCCGAACACGCTGCCGACCTGGGCCAAAGCCGGCGGCAATTACCTCTCGAGCCAGTTGATCGGCTTCGAAGCCAAGCGCGGCGGTTACGCCGAAGGCATTGCGCTCGGCTACAACGGGCTCCTCAGCGAAGGCGCCGGCGAAAATCTTTTCCTGGTCAAGAAAGGCAAGATCCTGACGCCGCCGACCAGCGCCGGCATCCTCGCCGGCATCACGCGCGACAGCGTCATCACGCTCGCCGGCACGCTCGGCATCGTCGTCGAAGAACGCGACCTGCCGCGCGAAGCCTTGTACTCGGCCGACGAAGTGTTCATGACCGGCACCGCGGCGGAAATCACGCCGATCCGCTCGGTCGACCGCAAGGCGATCGGCGAAGGCAAGCCCGGCCCGATCACGCGCGCGTTGCAGGACGCGTTCTTCGGATTGTTCGACGGCCGCACGGTCGATCGCTGGCGTTGGCTGACGCCGATCGACGACGAAGCATTCCTCGCACCGGTCGCTTCGAGGGTCGCAGCATGACGACGGCACGAACCTTGTTCGAGAAAGTCTGGGACGCGCACGTCGTGCGCGCAGAGACGTTGTCCGCACCGGGCATTCTCTATGTCGATCTGCACCTCGTGCACGAAGTCACGTCGCCGCAGGCGTTTTCGGAATTGCGTGCACGCGGCTTGAAAGTGCGTCGCCCCGAGCGCGTGCTCGCAACGTTCGATCATTCGACGCCGACATTGCCGCCCGACTCGAACGGCAAGCGGCCTTACGTCACCGCCGAAGCCGAGCATCAGGTCGCCGAGCTCGAAAGAAACGCCAGCGAATTCGGCGTCCGCCTCGAAGGTTGGGGAAGCGCGCATCGCGGCATCGTGCACGTCATCGGTCCCGAGCTTGGCGCGACGCAGCCCGGCATGACGATCGTCTGCGGCGACAGCCACACCTCGACGCACGGCGCGTTCGGCGCGCTCGCGTTCGGCATCGGCACGACCGAAGTCGGTCACGTCCTCGCGACGCAGTGCCTGCTGCAGAGAAAACCGAAGACGCTTGCGATCAACGTCGAAGGCGAGTTCGCGCCCGGCGTCGGCGCGAAGGATCTGATCCTGCACATCATCGGCACGATCGGCGTCAACGGCGGCACCGGTCACGTCATCGAATATCGCGGCAGCACGATCCGCGCGCTCTCGATGGAAGAGCGCATGACCGTCTGCAACATGTCGATCGAAGCGGGCGCGCGCGCCGGCCTGATCGCGCCGGACGAAACGACGTTCCAGTGGCTCGAAGACCGGCCGCTCGCGCCGAAGGGTTCCGACTGGTATCGCGCAGTCGCAGGCTGGCGCACGCTCGTCTCCGACGACGGCGCGCGCTTCGACGCGGAAGTCGACATCGACGCCTCGAAAGTCAAACCGGCGATCACCTACGGTACGCATCCGGGCATGGTCGTCGCGCTCGATACGCCGGTGCCCGCCGCGACCAATGCGCAAGAGCGCCGCGCGCTCGACTACATGCGCATCGAAGCCGGCAAGGCCCTCAAAGGCACGAAAGTCGACATCGTCTTCGTCGGTAGTTGCACGAACTCGCGCCTGCCGGATCTTCGCGCCGCGGCCGAATTGCTGCGCGGACGCCGCATCGCGAGCGGCCTGCGCATGCTGGTCGTGCCGGGCTCCGAGCAGGTCAAGCGCGACGCCGAGCGCGAAGGGCTGCACGAGATTTTCCGCGCGGCCGGCGCGGAGTGGCGCGAGCCCGGATGCTCGATGTGCCTGGGCATGAACGGCGACATCGGCAAGCCGGGACAGCTCGTCGTCTCGACGAGCAATCGCAATTTCGAGGGCCGGCAGGGACCGGGCGTGCGCACGGTGCTCGCAAGTCCGCTCGTCGCGGCAGCGACGGCGCTGGCAGGTGTCATCGCCGATCCGCGCGATTACCTGCAATCGGAGGCGGCATGAACATTCGTCATCGCGAAGAACCCTCCACGACGTCATCCCGGCGAAAGCCGGGATCCATTTCCGGACGTGCGCGAAACGACAACAGCAAATGGATCCCGGCCTCCGCCGGGATGACGACAAGGGCAACGCCATGAAACCGATCACGACATTGCGTTCCCGTACCGTCGTCCTCCCGTTCGAGAACATCGACACCGACCGCATCATCCCAGCGCGCTTCCTCACGACGACCGAGCGCAGCGGCCTCGGACGCGCGCTGTTCTACGACTGGCGCTACGCCGAAGATGGCACGCCAAATGCCGATTTCGTACTCAATCGCCCCGAAGCGAAAGGCGCGGAGATCCTCGTCGCGGGCCGCAACTTCGGTTGCGGATCCTCGCGCGAGCACGCGCCGTGGGCGCTCGCCGACTTCGGCATTCGCGCGGTGCTGTCGAGCGAGATCGCCGACATCTTCCGCAGCAACGCGCTCAAGAACGGCGTGCTCGCGGTCGTGCTGGCCGAGGGCGAGCATCGTTATCTCCTGGATCATCCCGGCATCGAGCTTGCGATCGATGTCGCCGGCAGCTTCATCGAATTGCCGGACGGCGGACGTTTCTCGTTCGAGCTCGACGCATTCGCGCGGCATTGCCTGCTCGAAGGCGTCGATCAGCTGGGATTTTTGCTCAAGCACGCCGACGCGATCGCCGCGTTCGAAAACCGACAGAGGGAAGCCGCATGAAAGCGAAGATTGCAGTTCTGCCGGGCGACGGCATCGGTCCCGAAGTCACGGCCGCGGCCGTCGACGTGCTGCGCGCGGTGGCGCGAACGCACGGGCACGAATTCGCGTTCGAGGAACATCCGATCGGCGGGCTCGCGATCGATCTCTATGGCGATCCGCTGCCGCCGCCGACGCTGATCGCGTGCAAGAGCGCGGATGCCGTGCTGCTCGGCGCGGTCGGCGGACCGAAATGGTCCGATCCGAAATCGAAGACGCGGCCCGAGCAGGGCTTGCTCGGCTTGCGTGCGGGGCTCGGCGTCTATGCGAACTTGCGTCCGGTTCGCGTGCATCCGCGGCTCGCCGCGCTGTCGCCGCTCAAGAACGAAAAACTTGTCGGCGTCGACGTGCTGTTCGTGCGCGAGCTGACCGGCGGCGCCTATTTCGGCGCGAAGACGCGCACGCCGAAGCAGGCGACCGACGAGACGAAATACACGGTCGCCGAAATCGAGCGCGTCACGCGTCGCGCGTTCGCGCTCGCACGCGGGCGGCGCAAGCACGTGACTTCCGTCGACAAGGCGAATGTACTGGAAACCTCTCGCCTGTGGCGTGAGACCGTCACGCGTGTCGCGACCGAGTTTCCGGACGTGACACTCGAACATCAACTCGTCGATTCGATGGCGATGCTGCTTTTGACGCGGCCATCGGCGTACGACGTCGTCGTGACCGAAAATCTCTTCGGCGACATCCTCACCGACGAAGCCGCCGCGCTCGCAGGTTCGCTCGGCCTGCTGCCGTCGGCATCGCTCGGCGAAGGCCGCGTCGGCCTGTACGAACCGATCCACGGCTCCGCGCCGGACATCGCCGGCAAGAACGCGGCGAATCCGCTCGGTGCGATCCTGTCGGCGGCGATGCTGCTCCGGCTTTCGCTCGACCTCGACGAAGAAGCGAGCGCGGTTGAGCGCGCAGTCGAATCGATCGTCGCGCACGGCGACCTGACTGCCGATCTCGGCGGCAAGGCCGGCACGCGCGATGTCACGGCGGCAGTCATCGCCGCACTGGCTCCGGATTCGTCCGCGCAAGAGGCCGCGTAACGATGCGCAGCGATGCGATCAAGAAAGGACCTGATCGCGCGCCGGCGCGGGCGATGCTGTATGCGACCGGCCTCACGCGTGCGGACGTGCAGCGCCCGCTGGTCGCCGTCATTCACACGTGGTCGAACATCTCGCCGTGCAATCTCAACTTGCGCGATCTCGCCGCCGCAGCCTCGGAAGGCGTGCGCGCGGCCGGCGGCACGCCGATCGAGTTCAACACGATCGCGGTGACCGACGGCATCGCGATGGGTACCTCGGGCATGCGCGCTTCGCTGGTCAGCCGCGAAGTCATCGCCGATTCGATCGAGCTCGCCGTCGATGGACATTGCCTCGATGCAGTGGTCGTTCTGTGCGGATGCGACAAGACCATTCCCGCCGCTGCGATGGCGCTGGCGCGGCTCAATATTCCCGGCGTCGCGCTGTACGGCGGCAGCATCGCGCACGGCCGTCTGGACGGCCAGTCGATCACGGTGCAGGACGTCTTCGAGGCGGTCGGCGCGCACGGCGCCGGCAAGATGGACGACGCGCGCCTGTGCCGCGTCGAAGAATCTGCGTGCCCGGGCGCGGGCGCCTGCGGCGGCCAGTTCACGGCGAACACGATGGCGATGGTGCTGACCGCGCTCGGGCTTTCGCCGCTCGGATTCAACGATATCGGCGCGATCGATCCGGCCAAGCGCGAAGCCGCACGACGCTGCGGCGAGCTCGCGCTAGAATGCCTCGCGGCCGAGCGTCGGCCTCGTGACATCCTGACACCGGCGGCATTCCGCAACGCCGCGCGCATCGTCGCCGCGACGGCGGGATCGACTAATGCGGTCCTTCATCTCCTCGCGATCGCGAACGATGCCGGCGTGCCGCTGACGATCGAGGATTTCGAGATCGCTTCGCTGGCGACGCCGGTGATCGCGGATCTCAAACCGGGCGGTCGCTACACCGCGATCGAGATGAGCGCGGCCGGCGGCATGGCGCAGGTCGCGCGCGAGCTGCGCAGCGCCGGACTCATCGAAGACGCCGCGACGATGACCGGCAAGTCGCTGTTCGAAGAGCTCGACGCCGCGCCGCCGGCGCCGGCAGGACAGCACGTCGTCGTGCCGGTCGAAAAAGCGTTCAAGCCGCGTGGCGGCTATTCGATTCTTTACGGCAATCTCGCGCCGGAGGGTTGCGTCCTCAAGCTCGCCGGCAAAGGACGCACACACTTCGAAGGCGTCGCGCGCGTGTTCGAAAGCGAGGAAGACACGTTCAAAGCCGTGCAGGCCGGCGCGATCAAGCCCGGTGATGTGATCGTGATCCGCAACGAGGGCCCCGCCGGCGGTCCCGGCATGCGCGAGATGCTCGCCGTCACCGCGGCGCTCGTCGGCCGCGGACTCGGCGACGACGTCGCGCTGATGACCGATGGGCGCTTCAGCGGTGCGACGCACGGTTTCATGGTCGGCCATGTCGCGCCGGAAGCCGCGCGCGGAGGCGCAATCGCGTTGTTGCGCGACGGCGATCGCATCGTCATCGATGCCGCGCGCAGAGTCATCGAGACCGATGCCGATCTCGACGCGCGACGCAGCGCGTGGAAGCCGCGCGCGCCGAATGTCACGCACGGCGCGCTGGCGAAATATGCGCGTCTGGTCGGATCGGCGGCAAAAGGGGCGGTGACGGCATGAGCGAAGTCCCGCGCAACCTCTTCGAAATCATTATTTCCAGTCATTGAACGGAGTACATCCGATGTCCACAGTCACCACCGAAGCGCTCGAAGGCTCGCGCATTGCAATTCTCGGGTACGGCAGCCAAGGCCGTGCGCACGCGCTGAACTTGCGCGATTCCGGCCTCGACGTCGTCGTGGGCCTGCGACCCGGCGGCCCGACGTCGGCCAAGGCGCTCGCCGACGGCTTCGATGTCGCGACGCCGGAACACGCCGTGCGCGGCGCCGATCTCGTCGCGGTGCTGACGCCCGACATGGTGCAGCCCAAGCTCTACAGCGAAGTCATCGCACCGAACATCAAGCCCGATGCGGCGCTGCTTTTCGCGCACGGTTTCAACGTGCACTTCAAGACGATCGTGCCTCGCGAGGACATCGACGTGATCCTCGTTGCGCCGAAAGGTCCGGGCGCGCTGGTGCGCACCGAGTACGAGATCGGACGCGGCGTGCCGTGTCTCTACGCCGTGCATCAGGACGCGAGCGGATCGGCGAAGGAGAAAGCGCTCGCGTACGCGGCCGGCCTCGGCGGCGCGCGCGCGCTCCTCATCGAAACCGATTTCAAGGAAGAGACCGAGACCGATCTTTTCGGCGAGCAGGCCGTGCTGTGCGGCGGCGCGAGCGAATTGGTGCAGAAAGGTTTCGAGACGCTGGTCGAGGCGGGTTATCGCCCGGAGATCGCGTACTACGAAGTGCTGCACGAGCTCAAGCTCATCGTCGATCTTCTCTACCAGGGCGGCATCACCAAGATGCTGACGTACGTGTCGGAGACCGCACAGTACGGCGACTACACGCGCGGTCCGAGAGTCGTCGATGCCGGCACGGGCGAGCGCATGCGCGCGGTGCTGCGCGAGATCCAGGATGGCACGTTCGCGCGCGAGTGGATCGCCGAGCACGCCGCAGGTTTGCCGAATTACAAGGCGCATAAGAAGCGCGATATGGAGCATCCGATCGAGAAGGTGGGTGCGGAGTTGCGCGCGAAGATGACTTGGCTGAGCGAAGCGTGATGTTCCCTCCTCTCGCTTGCGGGAGAGGGTGCCGAAGGCGGATGAGGGAACCATTGGGACGTCGTTCCAAAAGAGCCCTCACCCTAACCCTCTCCCGCACGCGGGAGAGGGGAAATAGCGAGAAGGTCGAGACGTGAACGCGCAACTCGAAATCGACGACATCACTACTCATCCGCTCGCCGGCACGACATTGTCGGGCGCCGACATCGTCGTGCAGGTGCTCGCCGACGAAGGCGTCGACGTCGTGTTCGGCTATTCGGGCGGCGCGATCCTGCCGGTGTACGACGCGGTGTTCCGTTACAACCATGACAACGTGCGCGCCGATGGCAGCGAGCCGCTGCCGCTGATCGTGCCGGCGAACGAGCAGGGCGCGGGATTCATGGCCGCTGGTTACGCGCGCGCATCGGGCAAGGTCGGCGTGGCGCTGGTGACGTCGGGACCGGGCGCGACCAACACGGTGACGCCGGTGCGCGATTCGATGGCTGATTCGATTCCGATCGTCGTCATCTGCGGCCAGGTGCCGACGGCGGCGATCGGCACCGACGCGTTCCAGGAAGCGCCGGTCAGCAGCATCATGGCCTCGTGCGCCAAGCATGTGTTCCTCGTCACCGACGCATCGAAGCTTGAAGCGACCTTGCGCACGGCGTTCGAGATCGCGCGCACCGGCAGACCGGGTCCGGTAGTCGTCGACATTCCGAAAGACATCCAGAACGTTCCGCTGGTCTTCGCCGGCGAGGGTCGCTTGCCGATCCCAGGTTATCGCGCGCGGCTTCGCGCGATCGACGAAGCGGCGCTCGACGACGATGCCTGCGCGCGCTTCTTCGCCGAGCTCGATCGCGCATCGCGGCCGCTGATCTACGCGGGCGGCGGCGTCATCGCGGGAACGGCTGCGGAGGCGCTACGCGATTTCGCGCACGCCTTCGGCATTCCCGTCACAACGACCTTGATGGGCATCGGCGCCTACGACACGACCGAGCCGCTGTCGTTGCACATGCTCGGCATGCACGGCACCGCGTTCGCGAATTACGCGATCGACGATTGCGATTTCCTGCTCGCGGTCGGCAGCCGCTTCGACGATCGCGTCGCGGGCGTGCCGGCGAAGTTCGCGCCGCACTCGAAATTCCTTGCGCATCTCGACATCGACCCCGCCGAGATCGACAAGGTCAAGCGCGTCGACTGGCATCATCTCGGCGATCTTTCGCGCGCGCTGTCACGCCTGCGCGCGTTCGGTCTCGCGCGCGGCGTCGATGGCGCGAGGCTCGCGCCTTGGCATGCCGAGATCGCTTACCTCAAGTCGCGGCACGCGATGAACTACGACCGCGACGCGACGCTGATCCAACCGTGCGCCGTCATTGAAGAGATCAATCGTTTGACGAAAGGCGAGGCGATCATCTCGACCGGTGTCGGCCAGCATCAGATGTGGGCCGCGCAATATTTCGATTTCCGCGAGCCGCGCCTGTGGCTGACTTCAGGTTCAATGGGGACGATGGGTTTCGGACTGCCCGCCGCGATCGGTGCACAGTTCGCGCGGCGCGATCGCATCGTCATCGACATCGACGGCGACGCCAGCATCCGCATGAATCTCGGCGAGCTCGAAACCGTCACGACGTATGACCTTCCGGTCAAGATCGTCGTGCTCAACAATTACGGCGACGGCATGGTGCGGCAGTGGCAGAAACTTTTCTTCAAAGGCCGCTTCTCGGCGAGCGACAAGAGCCTGCACAAGAAGGATTTCGTCAAGGCCGCGCAGGCGGACGGATTTCCGTGGGCGGTGCGGCTCGACAAGCGCGAGGATCTCGCGCGCGTGATCGCCGAGTTCATCGCGTTCAAGGGACCCGCGTTCCTCGAAGTCGTCATCGATCCTGATGCCGGCGTCTATCCGATGGTAGGTCCGGGCATGAGCTACGCCGAGATGATCACCGGCGATCACATTCATTCGCGCTTGCCCGATGCGGCGCCGCGCGAAGCCAGCCCGGCGGAAATGTTCTGATGCGGCGGATCATCTCGATGCTGCTGCAGAACGAAGCCGGCGTGCTCGGCCGCGTCGCCGGCATGTTCTCGGCGCGCGGCTACAACATCGATTCGCTGACGGTCGCGCCGACGCACGATGCGTCGGTGTCGCGACTCACGCTGGTCACGGCCGGCGACGACGCGGTGATCAGCCAGATCATCAAGCAGTCGCGCAAGCTGATCGACGTGATCGAGATCGCCGACATCACCAGCCGCGCGCACCTCGAATGCGAGCTTCTGATGGTCAAGGTCGAGCTCGCGCAGGATGCGCTGTCGGCGTTCGTCGCGTGCCTGCGCCGACATCCGCGCGCGCAGGTGCTCGACATCAGTGCCGGCGTGCGCACGATCGAGTTCACCGGCACGGGCGCCGAGGTCAATACGTTTCTCGCCGATCTCGGCGACATCGCGAGCATTCTGGAGCTCGCGCGCAGCGGAACCGCTGCGCTGGAACCCGGCGAGGCCGTGCTGGCGCCGGCGGTCGAGACCGGGCCGCGCTAGAACGTCACCGTGACGGTGACGATGTCGCTGTAGTTGCCCGCGGCGACGGCCGTCTGCGGCGGTACTCGGCCGTAAACCGTCAGTGTCTGCGTGCTCGAAGTGCCCGATCCGGTCAACGTATCGGTGTTCAGCGTATTGCCCCATCGCTGGCTGCGATTGGTGTCCCGATAAAGCTCGTAGGTGACCGCGTAGCTGCCGGGGCCGGTCATGCGCCGCACACCGTGCTGGCCGTTGTCGAGGCCGATCTGCCAGGCCGTGCGGTAGGTGCATGTCGTGCTGATCGCCGAGCTCTGATCGCGGTTGGCCACGAGCAGGCCGGGTACGCTGCCGAAATCGAGGTCGGTTGCGATCGTGAGGCGGCATTGCGGCTGCACGTCTGCTCTTGCCGTGAACGCGAACGTTCCGTTGTTGGCAGTTCCGCAGGTCGCGGGATAGGTGCCGAGGCTCAGCAAGGCTTCGTTGTAATTGTAGGAAAGCTTGGTGTGGGCACCGCTGAATGCATCGGTGTAGTTGCCGGCGCCAAGACCCGTTTGCCCGCTGGGCACCTGGCCGTACAGCGTGGCGGATCCGCTCTGGGTCTGGCCGCTGCTGAAGATCGTGAACTGCAGATCCTGCTGCCGCGGAGGATAGGTGCCGTTGTCCACCGAGCCCCAGATCTGCGAGCGCCCGGAGTCGCGATAGAGTTGAAAATTCATCGCATCGCTGCTGGCATTGGTCATCCGGCGCGGGTTGTAGGTGCTTCCCGCTGCGGCGCCGGTGCCGATGCTAAAGCACATGCGCACATAGACTCCGTACAAGCCGCCGAGCAGGCCGCCGGTGTACGTGCAGCTGTAATTCAAGGTGGCCGTCGTGTTGACCAGCGCGCCGGTTGGATCGACGTTGCCGAACGTGATGTCGGTCATCGTCGCCGAGCAGGTCGTCAGCGCGTCCGCGCGCGGACTGGCAAACAGGGCGAGCGCGCCGAGCAGGACCAGGGCAGCGAGCCGGTGCATGCTCGTCATCGTCATTTCTCCTGCCCGCAGGCCAGCGGACCGATTTCGGGAATGCTGCGGGTGTCTTGCGGATAGTCGAACTCGGCGCGACAAACCCCCGACGGAGTCTGTGCACTGAGACGATTGTGCGTCTGCAGCTGATCGAGATAGACGACGCCGTCGTAGCCGACCAGTGCGGCATCGGCCTGGCCCTCGACGCGCACCGTGCTGCCAAGCGCAAGCGCCTTACCCGCCGCGTCATGCAGAATCACGGATGCAGCCCGTATCCGCGTGATATCGAAACGCACCAGCGTGCCGGCACGATCGCTCGGCGTTACCGCCGCATCGACGCGCGCGATATGTACGTTGGCCGGAAGATCCATCGGATTGATCGACAGCTGGTTGCGCTGGTACGCATCGAGGCGGGTCACCAGCAGCATGCCGTCGTCGTCGGTCGTTCCGATCACGCGATTTTCGAGTTTGACCGGTACGCCGGCGATGCCATCGGTAGACACCACGGCGAATGCGTCGTCGACGCGGCGGGCGGCAAATACGCGTCCGCCCATCCAGACCAGCGCACCGTTGGCGTCGGCATACGCGTAGCGACTGTCACCGAATGCACTGAAGCCACCCAGCAGCTGACCTTGATTGGTAAGCCAGCCGGCCTCCGCAAGCGCGCCGTGCAGATCGCCGCTGCGCGCTTGCGTGCGCCAGCCGAAACCGCCGTCGCCCGGCACGGGGCTGCTCACGTCGACGCTGGCACTGGTGCTGTCGCGCGTGCGCTGCACGCCGGCGTTCAAGTTGATGCGACCACTCAGCGTGTAGGCAATGCCTAAGAAGACCGTGCGATCGTTGCCGCGATCGAGATTCTGGTTGACGCTGACGTTCAGCGAGAGGTTGCCGCCGAAACTCTGCGACCAGTACGCACCGGCATAGCGCGAGGCCGGTTCGCCGGAATAGAGCAGGCGTATATAGTTCACGCCGAAATTACCAGCTGACGCGGTGTTGAACCCGGCGATCGCGCGCTCGCTGATGCGCGGCGGCGCCTGGCCGTACAAGGAGGCGACGTCGCGGTATTCGCCGCGCGTGCGCGTGCTGTCGACGGCGAACGTGTAGCGATTGTTCGTCCAGTTATAGCCGAGGCTGAATTGCGATCCGCTGTCGCCGCGACCGCTGCTGTGTGCAACCGCGGCGTTGGCGATACCGGCCTGCCCCAGCTCGAGCACGCCGCCGGCGCCGCCGTTGGCAAGACCTGAGGTCCCTTCGGCGTGCGTTTCGACGGTGACGTGGTCGCTCCAACCGTAGCGCAGGCTGCCGCTCGTCATCGGGCGGTCCGCGTAGTCGAACGAAGCGAGGCCGTAGCTCTCGCGCACGACGCCGAGGTCGAGCGACCAATCGCTCAAACCCTTTTGCAGCAATTGCTGCGTGCCGTAGAACGGCAGCACGATCGTACTGCTGCGGCCGAACGCGTCGGTCATCACGATCTGCGCGAGGCCGGTGCCGTTGATGGTCGGAATCGTCGTCAGCTGGAACGGCCCGGGAGGCACGTGGCCGCTGTACTGGCGAATGCCGTTGACATACAGATCGATTGCCGACGGCACGGTCGCTTCGCCGAAGAACGCCGGTAGCGGCGTCGTCAGCCGATACGGCTGCAGCGCGAAATCGCGTGCGATCTGCACGCCGCCGATGTGTGTCGCGCGGGTCCAAGACAGTGAGCCGGTCGTGGTATCGCCGACCGTCATCTGCACCATCGAATCCGGAAACGACAGCCGCCAGTTGCTGTCGAGCCGCACCGAGTCGGTGCGCCAGCCCTCGCCAGGAATTTCGTACACACGCGACATCGCGGTATTGCTGAAAACGCCGGCGTTACCGGCGAACGCGCGCAGTTCGGTCGTCGCATTGAGACTACCGATATCGTTGCCGCGGGTACCGTAGAGATCGTAGTTGAGCAGGAGTCCGGGTGAACTCGTTGCGTCGGGCAGCGCATTCGCGGGGGTGTTGAGCAATGCCGTCTTGAGGTCGAGCAACTGCAACGGAGCCTGGATGGCTACGCGCTGGCGCTCGGTGTCGTAGTCGACGCTGACGCCCATTAAGCCGACCACGCGTACTGGATCGGAGGTATCAGCGGGTAGCACGAAGCCGAGTTGGCGCAGCGTCGGCACGCTTGCGTAGAGCACGCCGTCTCGATCGTCGAAGTGCACGAGCTGGCCGGTCGGCGAGCCGTTCAGCGTGACCTCGAGATAGAGGCTGTTGCCGCGCGCCCACTCGCCGGAGTCGGCGATCAAGCCGCCGCCTGGCTGATCGTCGGCGATGGCGGACAGCGTGAAGATTTGCAGCACGGCCGCGACGACGAGGCGCAGCTGGCACGAGCATGCGCGCGCAGAGTTGGCTCGCGCGCTAAGGCGACGCGGCAACGGTCGCGACCGTCTGTTCGACAGGTTCACCGTTGATTCTCGATTGCAGACGCCCACCCGTGGACAGCCGATCCTTCGCCGTATCGACGGGCCAGTGCATCGTCTGTCCGGCAAGTACATAGCCGAGCAGTCCGGCAACGAGTTCCGAGCGTTTCCCCTGTGCGTCGAGATAGACCAGATTGCCGAGCTGCGCATGCATCGCGCCGCTGTTGGTGACTTCGAGCAGTGCATGCTCGCCCTGCACGAAGCTACCCTTGAGCTCCGGCGCAGGCGCGGTGAGGCCCGCGGGTGCGAGGAATACCGGCACCGAATAACGCAGCACGAACTTCAAACCGCGCTTCGTACCATCGACAGCACCCGCGTCGATGGCGTCGCCGACGGGAATATCGAGAGGCAATTCGTCGACGAGCACCCGATAAGCGTCCTCGCGTCCCTGCGGGGGCGCGCCAGTGCGGATCACGCGCACGAGCTGGCGTGCTCCCGGAGCGAGTTTCAGCATCGGCGGACTGATGATCACGCCGCGCGAGGGATCGAGCTGCTCCTCGCCGTGTTCCTGGCTCCAGTGAAAAACGCGCACTTGCGCCTGCAGCGGCGTATTGCTGGTGTTGCTCAACCACAGTCCATCGGCCGTCTGCTGCGCGCCGATCTCCAGTGAGATCGGCGCTACCTGCAGACCGCTAGCTCCGGCCGGCACACAGGCAAGCGCCTGTGCGAGGAGCACTGCGTGCCGTAAGCGAGCCGACCAGGGGCTGGCCATCGGTCGCTATCTTAGTAGGTGATCGTGGCGGTAACGACGTCGTTGTAGCTGCCGGCGGGAAAGTTCGCTCCCGGCACACGGCCATAGACTGGAATCGCCTGGGCTAGGCCGGTGCCGGTGCCGGAATAAAGATCCGTGCCGACCGTGCTGCCCCAGACATCGCCCGCACCGCGTGCGGCGGCCTTGTAGAGCTGATAGGGCACCAGGTTCGTACCGGCATCCTTCATCTTGCGGGTGCTTACGCTGGTTCCATTCTGGCCATTATCGAGACCGATGGTATAGGCCGCGAGCGGCGTACAGGTCACGTTGAGCTGACCGGCGGCGTCGACATTGGTCGCCGTCGATGCAACCGAGCCGAAATTGACGTCGGTCGCGGCGGTCGTATGGATGTCGCAGGTGTTGGTGATGATGATCTTGACGTTGAAGCTCGTGGAGTCGGTCGCGGCGCCGGCGCTGCTGGCGAGCGTGGCGAGAACAGCGGCGAGGACAGCTTGTTGGGTGTTCATAGTCGTTGTTCCTGAGGGGACGGGCATGGTTGCCGATGTAACTAACGCAGGACCCGTGCCAGGGACGAATACGACGATCTTCGTTGCAATAGGCGCCTTTGCCGGTCCGAATGCCCCTCCGCGGGGGTATTTCTCGCGTTTGCCCAGCGGGTGGGGACGAATCGAACACACATTTCGCGCGGACTGTCGTTTGCGGCGCAATCGCTGAGGGCAGGATTGCGATTTCCGCAGGCCGTAAAGCATGCTTGACCGTCCAACTCGCCGGTCCTTGAGCGCCTGGCGGCATCGCTCGATCGCGGAGAGCAACAAGTCATGAACAAACGATGGGTGATCAAGGCGGCGGCGGTGCTTGTCGTCGTCGCGGTCGCAGGCCGCTGGCTGTGGCCTGGAAATGAACGGGCGTCGACCGTGGAATCCACTCAGGGCGCCGCGCTCGTGCAGGCACGCGACGGACGGGGCTTCACGCTCGGCACGCTCGCATTCACGCCATGCGAGCTCGATCAGCGCAATTCCGCCGCGACGACGGCCGCGTTCTGCGCGCCGATCCGCGTGCCCGAGAACTGGGACAAGCCCGACGGGCGCAAGATCGATCTCAAGCTCGCGTTGATCCGGAGCGACGCGCAGGCGGCCGAGCGCGACATCGTCGTGCTGCTCGCAGGCGGCCCGGGACAAGCGGCGACGGAGGTTTATCCGCGCGCGGCGAACGGGTTCGCGCCGCTGCTCAAGCATCGCAATATTCTGTTGCTCGACCAGCGTGGCACCGGCGGATCGAACGCGCTCGCGTGCAAGCAGGATCCGACCGATTTCGATCAGGCGGCGGTGACCGAGATCGATCTCGGCAAAGTGCGCGAGCTGACGCGCGCGTGCCTCGCCGAAGTCGAGAAGATCGCCGATCCCGCGCAGTACACGACGAGCGCCGCCGTGCGCGATCTCGAAGCGGTGCGCCAGGCGTTGGGTGCGCCGGAGCTCGATCTTGTCGGCGTGTCGTACGGCACGCGCGTCGCGCAGCAGTATCTCAAGCGCTATCCCGACGGCGTGCGCAGCCTCGTGCTCGACAGCGCCGTGCCCAACGAGTTGGTGCTGGGATCGGAATTCGCGATCAATCTCGACGATTCGCTGAAGGCGCAGTTCGCAGCCTGCAAGACGACGCCGGAATGCGCGAAGGCATTCGGCGATCCGTACGCGAATCTTTACCGGCTGCGCGATTCGCTCGCGGCGAAGCCGGTCGATGTCGACGTGCGCAGCCCGCGAACGTTCGCCGGCGAAAAGCAGCCGCTGAATGCGTACACGCTGGCAACGCTGGTGCGCATGTTCGCGTATTCGGCCGAGACGAGCGCATTGCTGCCATTGACGATCGATCGAGCGCTGAAGGGCGATTACGCGCCGCTGGTCGCGCAGGCCGATCTTCTCGCCGAGGAGCTGGCCGATCTCACCGGCAACGGCATGCAGCTGTCGGTGTTCTGCGCGGAAGACGCCGATCTTCTCGGCGATCGATCGCAGGATGCGAAGTTGATTCTCGGCGATGCGTTGGTCCGCGTCATGCGCGCGCAGTGCGAGATCTGGCCGCGCGGCACGCGTCCCGCGGATTTTCACGAACCGGTGAAAAGCGACAAGCCGGTACTCGTGCTCGAAGGCGAGTTCGATCCGGTGACGCCGCCGCGCTACGGCGATGCGATCGTCAAGGGACTTGCGAACGGTCGCTTGCTCGTCGCGCGCGGGCAAGGTCATAGCGTCATGGGCCGCGGTTGCCTGCCGCGCCTCGTCGGACGTTTCGTCGAGACGGCGGACGCGAAGGCGCTCGACGCCGGATGCATCGCGGACTTCGGCCCGACGCCCGCATTTCTCGATTACAACGGAGCCGCGCCATGATCGAAGCGCTCGATCTGCACAAATCGTTCGGCGCCGTGAAGGCGGTCGACGGCGTCAGCTTCGTCGCGCGCGACGGCGAGATCACGGGACTTCTCGGACCGAACGGCGCCGGCAAGACGACGACCTTGCGCATGCTCTACACGCTGATGCGTGCCGACGCGGGTGCGGTGAAGGTCGATGGCGTCGATGCAGCGCGCGAGCCCGATGTCGTGCGCCGGCGTCTTGGCGTGCTGCCGGATGCGCGCGGCCTTTACAAGCGACTGACGGCGCGCGAGAACATCGAATACTTCGCGCGCCTGCAAGGCCTCGACGCGGCGACGCGCAAGAGCCGCGCCGATGCGTTGATCGCGGCGCTCGAAATGGGCGACATCGCCGATCGGCGCACCGAAGGATTTTCGCAAGGCCAGCGCGTCAAGACCGCGATCGCGCGCGCGCTGGTGCACGATCCCGGGAACGTGATCCTCGACGAGCCGACCAACGGGCTCGACGTGATGGCGACGCGCGCGATGCGCGCGTTCATGACGCGGCTCAAGGGCGAAGGACGCTGCGTGCTCTTTTCGAGCCACATCATGCAGGAGGTCGCGGCGTTGTGCGATCGCATCGTCGTGATCGCGCATGGAAGAGTCGTCGCCGACGCGGCGCCCGACGCGCTGCTCGCACAGACCAAGGCGGCGAGTCTCGAAGACGCGTTCGTCGCGATCATCGGTTCCGAAGAAGGACTCGCGGCATGAGATCTTCGCTGATCGTGTTCATGAAGGAAGTGCGCGAGAACCTCCGCGACCGGCGCACGGTGCTGAATACGCTTCTTACCGGGCCGCTGCTGGCGCCGGTCATCTTCGTGCTGATCATCAACGGCGTGATCGCGCGCGAGCTCGACAAAGCCGAGAAGCCGTTGCCGGTGCCGGTCGTGGGCGCATCGCAGGCGCCGAACCTGATCGCATTCCTGAAGCAGCACAATGTCGTCATCAAGGACGCGCCCGCCGACGCCGAGCGCGCCGTGCGCGAGATGGATGCCGATCTGGTGCTGCGCATTCCGGACACGTACGCCGAGAGCTGGAACAAGGGCGAATCGGCGCAGGTCGAGCTGATCTACGATGCTTCGCAGCGCGACGCGCAAGGTTCGGTGGCGCGGCTTCGCGCGGTGCTCGACGGCTATGCGCAAGGCAACGGTGCGATGCGCCTTCTTGCGCGCGGCATTTCGCCGGCGGTGGTGAGGCCGCTCGTCGTCGCGGAGCGCGATCAGTCGACGGCGCAGACACGCAGCGGAACGTTGTTCGCGATGCTGCCGTACTTCTTCATCCTCGGCGCGTTCGTCGGCGGCATGGCGCTCGCGATCGACACGACCGCGGGCGAGCGCGAGCGGCAGTCGCTGGAACCGCTCTTGGTCAATCCGGTGCCGCGCGGACAGATTCTCGCCGGCAAGCTCGCGGCGACGAGCGCGTTCGCGCTGACCAGCGTGTTGCTCGGCATCATCGCGTTCTCCGTCGTGGGGCGTTTTCTTCCGACCGAAAAGCTCGGCATGGCGCTTTCGATCGGTCCGCATTTCGCGTTCACGACGATGCTGGTGATGCTGCCGCTGGTCGCGCTGATCGCGACTCTGCAAACGCTCGCCGCGGCGTTCGCGAAAAGTTTCCGCGAGGCGCAGACGTATCTGTCGCTGCTGATGTTCGTGCCGGCCGTGCCGACGATGCTGCTGTCGCTATTCCCGATCAAGACGCAGACCTGGATGTACGCGGTGCCGCTGATGGGACAGCAAGTGACGATCACGCGACTGATGCGCGGCGACGTCGTGACGATGCAGCAACTCGGGCTGTGCTTCGCGTGCACGGCCGCGGCCGCGCTCGTGATCTATTTCGTGACGGCGGCGATCTATCGCGGCGAGCGGCTCGCGATATCGGCGTAGATGCGAGCGGGACGAGGCGGGAGAAACCCGCCTCGCGCGCCTTCGAGGCTATCGTCAGGGCGCGCGAGGCGGACAGGGCGCAGAGGAAGAATCGTTTGCGGACAGCGGCGTCCGTGCCGCAACCGCGCCGGCACATGACGTGCCGGCGCGCTTTTCAAGCGATCAGAAGAAGATGATGCCGCCGAGCGAGCCGCCCCACATCTTGGCGGTGTTGTCGGCGTAGTCCCTCGAACGCGTCTGGCCCGCTTCGGCCACCAGCGTGACGCTGTTGGTCAGAGCGTAATAAAGGCCGAGCGTGGCGTTCTCGTTCGACTTGAAGCTGCCGTTGTAGGTGTCGTTGTAGACGTCGTCGTCGTCGTTCTTGGACTGGCCGTAGTTGAGGCCGAGCTTCAACTTGTCCGTGAACTTGTACGTTCCCTGGATGAAGTAGTTGATGCCCTTGACGTCGCCTTCGTCGCCGTCGGTCAGGATGCCGATGCCTTTGCCGGCCTGCACGTTGGCGAGGAAGCCGAAGCCGCCGCCTTCGATCGACACGCCGAGCTCGCCGGCGCCGAGCGTGAAGTTGTCGCCTGCGACCGGGTTGCCTTCGACCGAAGCTGCGTAGAACTTCTGCGCCTTCACGCCGCCCCAGACCTTGATGCCTTCGCCCGACCATGCGAGCTGCGCCTGCAGCTGCGGGTAGGACTTGGAGACGTAGTTGCCGGCATCGACCGGGCTTACGACCGCGCCGGAGAACGTGAGACCGCCGCCGAACACCGGCGAAGTCCACGCGACCTGGCCGTAGTGGTCGAGGTAGGTATAACCCGCACCGATATGGCCGAGCGTGACGCGGCCGCGCTGGGTGGCCTGGGTCGGGGCGCCGACGCCGAGCAGCGTCATGTCGCCGAGAATCGCGCCGGAACCGAAGATTCCGTAGTCGCGGCCGAGCTTGAACGTGCCCATTTCAGGCGTGCCGACGGTGAAGAACGCCTGGCGCACGTCGACGGCGCTGTTCGCAGCGATACCCGAGGTGGTGGCCGTGTGCACCATGATGCCGACGGTGCCGCCGATGTCGAGACCTTCCTGCGTGGTCTTGAACTTCGTGATCAGGCCAGAAGGCAGCAGGCCGTTACCGATCGTGGTCTTGTGGCTTTCGCCGCTGCAGCCGAGCGCCCGCGAGGCGAGTGCCGGTCCGCCGACCGCGTCGCCGGAACAACCGACGCTCGTGTAGTAGGCGTTGACGATGCCGCCGACGTCGACCGTCCAGTTGTCGCCTTGCAGGCCGACCGCACCGGCGCTGCCCGCGAACAGCGCGGCGCCTAAGAGGCCCGCGGCCTGCAGGGCCCGGGCGAGGGGCGACCGCAGAGTGCGGAGTGGGCGTGATTGACGGAAACGGGGCAATGGGCAGGTGGTGCCGTGCTTCTTTTGCATAAGGTGTCCTCCTCCGCGAATGGAGCGGACTTCCTTCAGCATGTTGTGTGCCAGAATTTCGCAGCGTTAAAAATGCTGCGGTGAAGCATTGGTTTACGTATTGTTTTCGTTACGTTCGCACTGCCCGATACTGCGGCGCAGTATGCGAAGGAGGCTTCGGCGCGCTGTTTTCGGCTGAACGACCGTTAGTTTTCCATTACACACTGTCCGCCTGCTGTTGCCGTAACGGAACAGTTCAAGGTGCGTCGTTTGTTAACGCCGCAACGCCGCGACCTCGGGCGACGCCTAGAACAATTGGCCTTGAGGCGACGACGGCCGTGGCGGAGCGAACCTGGACATATCGAGCGCGATATCGCGCCCGCGCCCGATGCCGTAGCGGCGGCATGCGAGGCGAAAGCGCTGGCGAATCAGCTCGGCGAACTCCCCTTCGCCACGCATGCGCGATCCGAAGCGCGCGTCGTTGTCGCGACCGCCGCGCATCTGGCGGATCAGGCTCATGACGTGCTCGGCGCGCTCGGGCACGTGCAGATCAAGCCATTCGCGGAACAGGTCCTTGAGCTCGTACGGCAGTCTCAACACGGTATAGCCCGCACTGGTCGCGCCCGCGGCGGCGGCGCGTTCGAGAATCTGCTCGACGTAGCGATCGGTCACCATCGGAATGATCGGCGCGACCATGACGCCGCACGGCACGCCCGCCTCGTTGAGATGCGCGACCGCTTCGAGCCGCCGATGCGGCGCGCTCGCGCGCGGCTCGAGCGTCGAGGCCAGACGATTGTCCAGCGACGTCACCGAGACGAACGCATGCACGAGATGCTCGCGCGCCATCGGCACGAGCACGTCGAGATCGCGCTCGATCAGCGCGTTCTTGGTGATGATCGTGCACGGATGCTTGTGTTCGGCCAGCACTTCGAGGATCGAGCGCGTGATCTTGTAGCGCCGCTCGATCGGCTGATACGGATCGGTGTTCGCGCCGAGATTGATCGGCGTGCACACATAGCCCGGTTTCGCCAGTTCCTTGCGCAGAAGTTCCGCGGCATTCGTCTTGGCGAACAGCTTCGTCTCGAAATCGATGCCGGCCGAAAGATTGAGATAGCCGTGCGAAGGTCGCGCATAGCAGTAGATGCAGCCGTGCTCGCAACCGCGATACGGATTGATCGACTGCTCGAAATGGATATCCGGCGAATCGTTGCGGCTGATGATCGATCGCGCGCGCTCTTCGGTCACGACCGTGTCGGGCCGCGGCGCGGGTTCGTCCTCGCGATACCAGCCATCGTCCTCGCGCGTGCGCGCGATCGACTCGAAGCGCCCCTCCGGATTGGAAGCCGCGCCGCGGCCTTTGATGCGCGCGGGCGCATCGATGCGAGTCAGCGCGGCGTCGTCGGAGCGATCGGGTTTCATGGCGGATTGCCATTATGCGCCCGCGCGTCTCAGCGTTTGCGATCGAGTCTTTCGCTTATCCGCGAAGCGAAGCTCGCGGCTCGACGCGTCGGATAATTTCCGCGCGCGTCTTCAGTGTCTTCAGATCGTACGCCGCCTGCAGCGCCAGCCAGGAAGCGGCGTCTCCACCGAAGAAGCGCGCCAGTCGTTCTGCGGTGTCGGCAGTAATGCCGCGGCGCTCGTTCACGATCTCGTGGATCCGCGTCGCCGGCACTGCCAAGGCCGTGGCCAAGGCATTCGGAGTCATTCCCGTCGCGGCGAGGAAATCCTCGCGCAGGATCTCGCCGGGATGAACCGGCGGCAATTTATTGGTAGGGCGTGCCATGGGATTCCGTTGCATCAATGGTAGTCGACGATTTCGACCTCTCGCGGACCTTCATCGGTCCACACGAAGCACAGACGGTACTGATCATTCAAGCGAATGCTGTGTTGGCCGGCGCGATTTCCGCGCAGCGCCTCCAAGCGATTTCCCGGAGGCGAGCCCAGGAACGACAGCGTCTGCGCCGAATCGAGCTGCTGCAGCTTGCGTACCGCGATCCGCTCGAATGCGCGGAATGGCTTCGGCGAACCTCCTTCGAACAACGCTCGGGTGTATTTGCAGCGGAACGAGAGGATCACCGGAGCAGCGTATTACGCTACGCGTAATACGTCAAGCGAGATGCGGAATTTCTCAAGCACCGGAGAGCTTGCCGTGCTTGCCGAGATCGGCCGGCTCCTTGCTCAGCATGCCCTTCGCGAAGTCGAGCGCCCGGGCAACGAAGTTGCCTGCGGATTCCCAATAGGCCGCGTCGCGCACGCGTACGCGCAGGACGACGAGGTTCGGATCGTCCTTGCCTTGCGGGAAGAAGATTTTCTGCATCGCAGACCAGAGCTCGTCGATCGTGGCGCGGTCGCGATCGATCGTCGCGTTGCCGCGCACGGAGATGTAGATCTGCTTGCCGGGATTCGCGTAGGCGAGGTTCACGTCGGGATTGGCGCGCATCTCTTCGATCTTGCGGCTGTCGGCGGCGGTGAAGAAAACGAGCTCGCCGGATGAATCGAATTCGAGCGTCTGCAGCGGACGGCTGACCATGCTGCCGTCGGCGGCGTGCGTGGTCAGCATCGCGACTTCGATGCCGTCGATGAGCTCGCCGAGTTTTTCGAGATCGGCGGTCGCGTGCGATTCGTTTTTCATGAGTGTCTCCTCGCGTTCGGCATCAACGCTGGCTTGGTCGCAATTAATGCGTGATGAAGCCGCACTGCGTCGCGCGCTTAGCGCAGGTAAAGCCGCGCTTTGCTATTCAACCTGCACGGTCGGCGCATAAGGTCGCCGCCTTCCGATCCCAAAGCGAGGACAGTGAAATGAGCCCGAGCGCAGGCAATCGCAAACGCGGAACGAAGAAAACGGCCGCGAAGAGCGCGCGCAAGACATCGTCGAAGAAAGCGAGCGCGACGCGTCGCGCCGTCAAGAAAACGCCGGCACGCAAGACGAAGAGCGCGGCGACGAAGAAAAAATCGACCGTGAGCAAGACGGTCGCGAGCCGGAGCGCGAGCAAGAGCACGGCGCGGAAGTCGACCGCTGCGAGCAAGCCAAGCGCACCCGCGCGTGCGGCCAAGAAGGCAGCGCCGGAGAAGCGTGCGACGCCGACTCAACGCGCGACGCCCAAGACATCGGCTTCGACGCGCAAGACCAGTGCCGCGCCGCGCAAGCGTCCCGCGAGCCCGTCGGTGGCGCGCCGCCATTTCCTGGAGCTGCTCGAAGCCAAGCAGGAGCGCGTGCGTCGCGGGCCGAGTTATCCGGCCGCGAATCCGTTCGACGGACGCCACGACACCACCGAGCCGATGCCGCATTCGGACGAGACGGCGGCGGCTGCTTCGCATGAAGACACGATGCCTTCGACCGGCGCCGAACATGCGCGCGGCAATCAGGAGATGCGCGACCGCGACAAATAATCGCGGTCGCACGGTACGCGGCGTTCAGTGCGCCGCGTACACCTTCATGACATCCGTGCGCAGCGCAGCCTGGCTGTCGCCGCGGCTGTAGAACATGTGCCCGCCCGGATATTCCTTGACCTGCACGCGATTGGGATCGCCCATCAGCGGCATCTGATCGACGATGAGCTTGGAGGCCATGAACGGGCACGAGAGATCGCCCCAGCCGTGCACGATCAAGACCTGCAGTTTCGAATCGACCGCAACCGACTGGCGCAGCTCCTGGACCGAGCCGCGATTCATCTCTTCGCCGCGATCCCACAGGCGATTCACTTCATAGCTCAGCGCGTTGTAGCGCGCGTCGTACTTCCAGCCGACCGTGCGCGTGATGAAGTCGACCATCGCCGTCGTCGTCGGCGCGATGATCGCGTCGAGGATCGGATCGTTGGTGCGCTGCTCGGGAGAGAAGGGGAACGGATCCCAGCCGGTGACGTTCGAATCGTAGCGGCTGCCGAGCTTGCCTTCGGCGCGGAACACTTCGCGCAGGTAAGCCTGCGTTTCGAGGCGCCCGCCGGAGCGGCGCACGAATTGCGCGTCGAGTCCCGAGAGCTCGGTCACGCGCTTGACGATGCGATCGATCGCCTGCGGATCGGAGCGGCCCTTGAGGAGATCGGTGACGTAATCGCCGCGCGTGTATTCGATGATGCTCTGCATCGCGGCGTCGCTGAGCTTGCCTTGGCGCTCCAGATTCGCCGCCGAGATGCTCGGTAGCGTCAGCATCCACGGCAGCGGAGAGAGATCGCCGTTGTTGTCGGCGGTCGGATCGAGATACGGCGACACCAGCACGAGCCCGTTCATCGCGACACCGAGCCGCGTCTGCAGGAAATGCGTGATGCGCGGTCCGCGGAATCCGCCGTAGCTTTCGCCGACGAGATATTTGCGCGAGGTCAGGCGGCCGTTCTTGACCAGCCAGTCGTAGACGATGCGCGAGAGATATTCGATGTCGGCGCTGGTCGAATAGAACTTCTTCTTCGCCTCGTCCTCGGCGATGCGCGCGCGGCTGAAGCCGGTGCCGACCGGATCGATGAACACGAGATCGGTGAAATCGAGCCACGTTCCCGGATTGTCGATCGGCGTCGCCGGGTCCGACGGGCTGTTGCCTTCGGCGCCGAATTGCACGCGCTTGGGACCAAGCGCGCCGAGATTGAGATACACCGACGATGCGCCCGGACCGCCGTTGAGCGCGAACGTGACCGGACGATCGCGACCGGGCACGGTGTACGCGACGTACATCACGTCGGCGATCGTCTTGCCTTTCTCGTCGAGCACCGGCAGCGAGCCGACGGTGGCATCGTAGTCGAGCTTGTGTCCGCCGACGGTGGTCGTCTGGCGCACGGTTTTGTCGGCCGGGAACGGCGGCAGCTTGAAATCGTCGCCCTTGGCCTCCTTCTGGTCCTTCGGCGCATCCTTCGCATCGTCGGCGAAGGCCGGCATTGCGAGCCCGGCGAACATGAAAGACAACGCGAGCGCCGCAGTCGAACAGCGGGTGAGCATGATGAATCCTGATGGCCGAACGGGAGTCGTCGAGAATAGCCACGCCATCGCCTGGGGCGATGTGCCGAAAGGACTGCCTCGGCGCGCGTGCGCTTTGCAGCTTTTTGCAGGCGCTTGGCGCCGCATGAAGAAGCGCCGACGCATCATTCTCGAAACGTAGCCGGAGCCGAACGATGATGCAGCGCCTGATCCCGAAGATTTTCTACGTGCGCATGGCCGACGGCCTCGATCTTTTCGTCGACGGCCTCGGCTTTAAGGTGCTGCACCAGGACGAAACGCTCGCCATCGTCGCCCGCGAGGGCTGCAAGGCGTATCTCGTCGAGGACGCCGAATTCGCCGCGAAGGACCGCCCGGAGCTCTCGATCGAGACCGATGCGATCGAAGCGATCTATGCCGACATCCGCGCGCGACGCGCCGACCTTCTGTACCCGAACGACGACGGCGTCGCGAAAAAACCCTGGGGCGCGCTCGAGTTCGCCGTTCGCGACAAGACCGACGTCTGCATCATCTTCCGGCAGTGGCCTGCTGATTGAGGAAACGGGGACGGATTGCCGCAATGCAACGTGACATCTTGTCGCGTCATCAATCGGCTCTAGCGAGCTTATTGATTTTAAAAGGAATAAATCCAAAATAGTGCACGTGCTGCGACGCACAAATCATTCGCCGAAAACGACTTGCCCCGTATCGGCGACGCGCAGCTTCACGGGAGGAATTTGGAGGTTACGGATGAAAGCACTATTCCCGATTGTTTTGGCCCTTTTCCCGATGGCGAGTGCTCTGGCCGCGCCCGCCGCCTGCTCGGTCGCCATCAACAACGATCCCGTCGTGATCCGCATGAACAAGGACGAGTTCCGTATCGCGTTCGGCGTTACCGGTGAGCAATGCCGCGAAACCGGCTGCTCCGGCGTGATCCGCTACAAGGCGGAGTGGCGCACCGAGGACGGCGCGGAGGCGGTCGACAGCAAGCTCCTGAGCTATGACATCCCGAGCGGCTCGCAGCACTCGATCGCGGTCGATCGTCACTATTTCGACACGAGCGAAGGCCGGCACACGACGGACGTCGTCAAGGTTAGCGTCGACGACGTCAGCTGCGCGCGCCCGCGCCTGACGGCCGGGCGGTAACGCTGCGCAGGCGCGCCGGTCGTCCCGGTGCGCCTGCGCCATTTCCGGAACGGCACAACGGCCCAGTCCGCTGTGCCGACGTGACGCCCATGCAAAATGCGACGCAAATACCGCCGGTCGGGGCCACAATCGCTATGATGGGGTCGCCGTCGTCGGGGAGCGCGAACGATCGCCGGCGGGCCGCCGAGATTGGGCGCCTTTGTAGCGTAGTATAAAGATCCGCCCAGCCCTGCGGTCTGATCGCTGCGGCACGCTTGAGGGGATCGAGCATGGGCGATTCCGGATCCGCCGAGCTGTTGCAGGGTCTCCAAAGCGAGATCCTGGAGGCGATCGCGCGCGGCGAGAATCTGGGCGTCATCGCCGAGCTGGTTTGCCTGCGCGCCGAGAGCCTCGCGCCGAGCGCGATCTGCTCGATCCTGACGGTCGACTCGCAAGGCCGCCTGCATCCGCTCGCGGCGCCGAGCCTTCCGGACGATTACTCCAACGCACTCGACGGTGTCCCGATAGGACCCTGCGCCGGCTCCTGCGGGACCGCCGCGTGGCGCGGCAAGCCGGTCGAAGTCAGCGACATCGAAAACGATCCGCTCTGGGCCGACTTCAAGAACCTGGTCCTGCCGCTCGATCTTCACGCGTGCTGGTCGAGCCCGATCAAGGTCAGCGACGGACGCGTCGTCGGCACGTTCGCGTTCTACTACCGCACGAATCGCGGTCCCGCCGAGCTCGAACGCGAGATCGTGGCGCGCTGCGTGCACGTCTGCGCGATCGCGATCGAGCACGACGAAGTGCAGTCGCGCATTCATCAGCTCGCGTATTTCGACACGCTGACGGGCTTGCCGAACCGCACGCAGTTCCACGATCACGCCGCCAACGTGCTCGAATCGCTCGATCGCGGGCTCACGGTCAATATCCTCTACGTCGATCTCGATGATTTCAAAAGCGTCAACGACACGCTCGGCCACCGCGTGGGCGATCTGTTGCTCGAGAAAGTCGCCGTGCGACTTTCCGACACGATGCCCAAAGGCGCGTTCGTCGCGCGTCTCGGCGGCGATGAGTTCGCGGTGGTGCAGAAAGCGGCGAACGGACGCGGCGGCGCCTGCGCGCTCGCCGAGGCGATCATCGGCGGCCTCGACAATCCGTTCGAGATCGACGAGCAGACCGTCGGCATCGGCGCCAGCATCGGCATCGCGCACACGCAAGCCGGCTGCATGGATCTCGCCGAGCTCTCGCGCCGCGCGGACATGGCGCTGTACGCGGTCAAGAGCGACGGGCGCGGCACATATCGTTTCTACACGCCGGACATGGATTTGGCGGTGCAGACGCGCCGCGCGCTGAAGGAGGATCTGCGCACCGCGATCGCGCGCGGCGAATTCTCGCTCGTCTATCAGCCGATCATCGCCATCGAGACCGGCGATCTCGTCGCCGTCGAAGTGCTGCTGCGCTGGGATCACGCAACGCGCGGCAACGTCGCGCCGGGCGATTTCGTGCCCATCGCCGAGGAGATGGGCGCGATTGGCGTCATCGGCGACTGGGTACTGCGCGAAGCGTGCCGTGCCGCAAGCGGCTGGCCGCAGCCGATCAGCATCGCGGTCAATCTGTCGCCGCTGCAGTTGAAGCAGTCGGGCCTCGTGCTCGATGTCGTCGGCGCGTTGAGCGGATCGGGCCTCGATCCGGCGCGGCTCGAGCTCGAGATCACCGAAAGCGCGCTCCTTGCCGAGAACGCGTCGACGCGCACCGCGCTCAACGAGCTGCACAAGATCGGCATCGGCATATCGCTCGACGATTTCGGCACCGGCTATTCCTCGCTGCGATCGCTGCGATCGTTTCCGGTCGACAAGATCAAGATCGACAAATCCTTCGTCGGCGACATCGGCCGCAATACCGATTCGACCGCGATCATCCGCGCGGTGATCGGGCTCGCCGGCGATCTTGGCATCCGCACGGCGGCCGAGGGCATCGAAACCAAGGCGCAGCTGCAGTGGCTGGCGACGCACGGCTGCACGGAAGGCCAGGGTTTCTACTTCTCGCGGCCGCTCGCCGACACGGAGCTGCGCAGTTTTCTCGCGACGCGCGAAACGACGGCCGAAGCGCTTCCGCGAATCGGCAGGCAGTCGGGTTAAAATCCGCGCACGGGATGGCCGGTGCGACCAGCGCTACGTCGCGTCCCGGTTCTCCGCACCGTTCTTCCTGCCCGATCGATGAAATACCTGATTATTGCTGCCTTCTTCTCGTGCGCCGCATACGTGCACTTTCGCGGCCGCGTGCGCCTTCGTCCCTGGCGTCAGCTCACGGATCATTCGACTTACCTCGCGCCGCTCAACGTGCTGCTCTACGCGTGCTCGCGCGTCAGTGCCAAGCCTTATGTCGCGACCGACGCGTTCCCGGAGCTCGAACCTCTGCGCGAGCGCTGGCAGGACATTCGCGCCGAAGCGCTCGCGCTGCGCGAAGCGGAGAAGATCCGCGCGTCCGATCGCTACGACGACGTCGGCTTCAACTCGTTCTTCCGTCGCGGCTGGAAGCGCTTTTATCTGAAGTGGTACGACGACGCGCATCCGTCCGCGAGCGAATTGTGCCCGCGCACGACCGAGCTCCTGCGCACGCTGCCGAGCGTCAAGGCTGCGATGTTCGCCGAGCTTCCGCCCGGCAGCCTCCTGCGCAAGCACCGCGATCCTTACGCGGGATCGCTGCGCTATCACCTAGGCCTCGTCACGCCCGGCGACGACAAGTGCTACATCGAAGTCGACGGCCAGCGCTACAGCTGGCGCGACGGCGAAGCCGTGATGTTCGACGAAACCTTCATCCACCGGGCCGAGAACGCGACGCAGCACGATCGCATCATTCTCTTCTGCGACGTCGAGCGGCCGATGAAATACCGCTGGGCGACCGCGTTGAACCGCTGGCTCGCGCAGAACTTCATCGCCGCCGGCGCCTCGCCGAACATGGACGGCGATCGCACCGGCGCGCTGAACCGCGCGTTCGGCACGTTCTATAAGGTGCGCCTGTACGCCAAGCGCCTGCGCAAGACGCGCAAGAAACTTTATTACACGCTCAAGTTCTCGCTGATCGCGCTGGTGCTGCTGGCGATCCTCTGGCCGTAGTCCGGTCGGGCGACCCGGCGCACAATATCCCGATGGGGACCGACTTCGTGCTCGTCTCGCGCTGGCGCATCGCTGCGCCGCGCGAGAACGTCTGGCAGGCATTGAAACATCCGGCCGAGTGGCCGCGCTGGTGGAGCTTCGTGCGCTCGGCCGAGGAAATCGACGGCGGCGATGCGAACGGGCTCGGCGCGCGCTATCGCTTTCATTGGGCGAGTTGTCTTCCGTATTCGATCCGGCTCTCGACGATCGTCGTCGAGATCGAGAAACCGCGCCTCATCAGCGCGCGTGCCGAGGGCGATCTGCGTGGACTTGGAACCTGGCGCCTGCAAGAGATGGGCGACGAGACGCTGGTCGAATACACCTGGAGCGTCGATCTCGATCGCGCGTGGATGCGCACGATGTTGCCGGTGTTGAGACCCGCGTTCGCGTGGAATCACAACGCGGTGATGGCGGCAGGCGAAACGGGCCTGCGCAAGCATCTCGCCGCGGCGAGCGCGACGACGTAAGCTCGCAACGCAGCGCGGCATCGAAGCGTGCTCGTCGCCGGAGTTCACCATGTCGAATCTCGTCAGCGCCGTGCGCGAAACGGCGCATCGCGGTAGCGACGATCTCGTCAGCGCGGGCCTTGGCCTCGAAGGCCTCCGTGCGCGTCCGCCGGCGTTCGCGAATCCGATCGCGCCGACGCCCGAGGAGCTTCGACGTCGCGCGATCCATACGAACTGGAACGGCATCGTCGACCTCGGCCCGCTCGGCGGCTTTGGCAGCGTGTATGGACGCGTCGCGGACGTGCCGGGCCGCGAATACTCGGCGTTCGCGCGCGTGCCCGGCGCGACATCGCCGCATCGCGTGCTCGCACAGATTCCGGATGTGTTCGATCTCAAGACACGCTGCCTCGTCGTCGCGGCGTCGTCAGGTTCACGCGGCATCTACGGCGCCATCGCGCTCGCCGGCGCCTGGGCTTTGCCGCGCGGCTGCGCCATTGCGTTCACCGACAAGGGCACCGGCACCGGCTACTTCGATCTCGATTCGCAAACTGGCGCGACGCTCGACGGCACGCGCGCGTCGCGCCTCGACGCCGCCGCGTTCGAGTTCGCGCCGGCATCGAACGAAGGCAACGGCATCGCGATCAAGCACGCGCATTCCGGCGACCATCCGGAAGCGGATTGGGGCCGCCATGTGCTGCAGGCCGTCGAATTCGGACTCGCCATGCTCGACCGCGCATTCCCCGCGCAAGCGCCGTTCACCAGCGACAACACGCGCGTCATCGTGGCCGGACTTTCCAACGGCGCCGGCGCCGCGTTGAGAGCAGCCGGCGAGGACGCGCAGCAGCTCATCTCGGGCATCGTCGCCATCGCACCGAACGTCCACGTGGCCGATCGCGGACGCGCACTGTTCGACTACGCGAGCGAAGCCGCGCTGCTGATGCCGTGCGCGCTCGCCGATGCACGCTTCGACACAGTGCCGTTCGCGCGCGGCGGCGGCGCGATACCGCCTGCATGGCTGGCGCGATGCGCGCGCCTTGCCGAACAAGGCCTCGGCGAAGGCGCCGACGTCGCCGCGCAGTCGCGCTCGGCGCTCGAACGATTGCACGCAAGCGGCTGGCAAGACGTCGCGATCGCAACCGCAGCGAGCACGACCGCCTTCGATCTGTGGCGCGCGCTTGGTGCGATGTATGCGTCCGCGTACTTGCGGCGTGCACCCGATGCGATGCCGTGCGGATTCCGATATTCGGCGATCGACGCGCAAGGCGCGCCGATCATCGCCGATGCCGCGATACGTGCTGCATGGTGGTCCGATTCGTCCGGCATCCCGCCCGGTGCCGGAGTGGCGCTACTCGGCGGTACGGATGCGTCGTCCGATCCGACCGCGCGCGGCATCGAAGGTCTGCGTGCGTTGTGGACCGGCGACGACGGCGACGCACGCACGTTGCGCAAAGCCGTTGCCGCGACCGCCGCGGAAATGCCGCGCGCCGATCTGCCGATGATCATCGTGCATGGCGAGAGCGACGGCCTGCTGCCGATCGCATTCTCGTCTTCGGCCTACATTGCAGCGCTCGAAGCGCAAGGCCGCGACCCTGTCTTCTGGCGCGTGCCGCACGCACAGCACTTCGATGCGTTCCTCGCGCTGCCCGCGTTCGGCGATCGCTACGTTCCGCTGATGGCGTATGCGTACGCGGCGCTCGATCGCATGTGGGCGCATCTTGTCGAACACGAGAGATTGCCGGCATCGCGGCGATTCGCCACGACGCCGCGCGGCTCGGGTCCGCTCGAAGGCGCCGCGCTGGATCTCGCTGCCGCGCGCTGAGACGTACACTCGCGCAATGCCGACGCCGCCGGACCTCTCGACGAACGATCGCCTGCGCGGACTTCCCGAGCGCACGCGGCAGCTCGCGCAACGCGCGCAGGCGTGCATCGAGCGCGGCGATCCGCTGCAAGCGGCCGCGCTGCTCGACGAGGCGTTGGCGCATTCCGCCGCGCATCCGGAGTTGTTGCGCCTGCGCGGTCTTGCCGATCATTTCCAAGGACGTTTCGCGGAGGCCGCCGCTCGACTGCGCGAAGCGGCGCGCGCATTGCCTGAAGACGGTTTGATCGAGAGCAATCTCGGCGCGGCGCTCGCGCAGGGCGGCGACATCGATGCTGCGCTGCGCTCGTTCAAGCGCGCGACCGAGATCGATCCGACGCTGATCGACGCCTGGTTCAACCTCGGACGCGCGCTCGAATTGCGTGCGGATGCCGCCGGCGCGCATGCGGCGTTCAGCGCCGTGCTGGAGCTCGATCCGAGCCATCGTGCCGCGCGCATCCTGCGCGCCGAAGCGTCGAAGACGCTCGGCCGCATCGACGAATCCGAAGCGGAGTTGCGCACCGTTCTGAACGAAGATCCAGGATCAGTTCCGGCATGGGTCGCTTTGTCGAACCTCAAGTCGTTTCGCGCGGACGCGGACGATCTGCGCGCGCTCGCCGCGCTGCATGCGCACGGCGCGCTCACGCCCGCGCAGCGCATCGACATCGGCTTCGCGTACGCGAGTCAGCTCGAAAGCGCCGGCAACTACGCGCGAGCGTTCGAGGTATTCGCCGAATCGAATGCCGCCAAGCGTCGTACCTTACGTTGGGATTCGGCAGCGGTCGGCAAGCTCGTCGACGACATCCTCGCCGCGTTCGAAGCGCCGCAGGCCGAAACGGAGGATGCGTCGCGCGGAAGCGGCATCGTGTTCCTCGTCGGCATGCCGCGTTCGGGTTCGACCTTGGCCGAGCAGATCATCGCTGCGCATCCGGAAGCGAGCGCCGGCGCGGAAACCGGCCTCGTCGCGCAGGTGCTGCAGCACGAATCGAAGCGGCGCGGCACGCGGTTTCCGCATTGGGTCAAGGACGCATCCGACGATGACTGGACGCGTCTCGGCGAGGACTATCTCGCGCGCATCGCCGCGCTCAAAGGCGACGCGCGCGTATTCACGGACAAGACGCTGACGAACTGGCAGACGCTCGGCGCGCTCCGCCGCATGCTGCCCGGCGCGCGCATCGTGCATTGCCGGCGCGATGCGCTGGAAACGGCGTGGAGCTGCTACAAGCACAACTTCGCGCGCGATCAGCTCTACAGCTACGACATCGACGAGCTCGCCGCGTTCTTCCGCGATCAGGCGCGCGCGATGGACGCGTGGAAGGCACGTCATCCCGATTGGATTCAAGAGCATCGCTACGAAGCGTTGATCGCCGAACCCGAGTCCTCGGTGCGTGCGTTGCTGGCGCATTGCGGTCTGCCATTCGATGCGGCGTGCCTCGACTTCCATGCCGTCGAGCGTGACGTGCGCACCGCGAGCGCGGCCCAGGTGCGCCGCCCGCTCGACAAGGACACGGCGGTCGCGAAGCGCTATGGCGCCTTGCTCGATCCGCTGCGCGGCGCGCTCGGCGATCTCTAGAGGCGCGGAAAGTTGCGGGCGTGGCGGCGTCGGAGTAGCTTGATGCGGCTCGCGCAACGCGGGCCCAACAAATTGCACAACTGATCTTTTTTTGTTGCCGGGGAGGGCACAAGGATGATCGCAAAACTTCTTTTTGCGTGCGCGTTTTTTTTCGTCATGACCAGCGCCGGGGCGCAGACGGCACCGCCGGTCGACGGCATCTACTGGAATGCGAATCAAGGCGGTCGCGGTTACGCGGTCGAGACGCAGGACGACATCGTCTTCATCGCGATCTACAACTACGACCAGGATCACTCGACGGCGTTCTATTTCGTGCAGGGCACGTGGGATCCGTTCAACCGGCGCGTCGCGAACGCGCATCTGTACACGGTCGATTCGGGTCCGTGGGTCGGCTCGCCGTTCACGCCGACCGGGCCTGTCGTAGATCTTGGTCCTGCGGTGTTCGAGTTCCCGACGTTCACGACCGGACGCTTCATCTATAACGGCCTGACCGTCAACGTCGAGCGTTTCCTGTACGGCTACGGCGCCAATGCCGATTCGTTGATGCAGGGCATCTGGCATGCGACGTTCGGCGATTTCGGCATCTACAACGGCGATCTCATCGAGGTCGACGGGCCGTGCACGGTGTCGAGCTGCGCCTCGATCCCCGAAGCGTTTCAGGGCGGCCGTTTCGCCGGCGACAGCTCGCGCGTGCTGGTCGGCGGTCGCGATGTCGACGGCCGCGTGTTCTTCCTGCTGGACAGCTCGTCCAGCTATTACGCGCTGTTCGTGTTCGAGCTGCGCATCAATCAGTGGATCGGATTCGAGGCGACATTCCTCAAGACCGACGATATTCCGGACAACGGCGATCCGATGTTCGCGGCGCGACTGACCGGACCGTCCGCGATCATCACGGGTGCCTCCGAATCCGCACAGGCGGCGATCGACGTGGCACGCGCGCAATCGACCGGACGCGCGCAGCCGGCGCGCATCGATGGAAAGGCGGTCCAGCTCGATCGCATCCACGCGATGCTGCCCGCATTGAAGCAGGCGCTGGCGGAATTGAAGTGATCGGACGCTGCTGAAGGCAAGCTTCGTTCTCGCGGAGACGCCGAGATCGCAGAGTAAAGGGATAAATCTTTACTCTGCGTCTTGGCGCCTCTGCGAGATATTTCGTTTCTTCTTGCCCGAGTCGAGCAGAGCTCAGCTCGCCGCGGCCTGCAGCCTCCGCTCGCGGCGCATCCGCTTGCGGTCGCGACGTCGCGCGGCGAGGCGCGCGAACACAAGGTAGATCGCCGGCGTCGACAACAGCGTCAGGCTCTGCGACACGATCAATCCGCCGATCATCGCGATGCCGAGCGGTTGGCGAAGCTCGGCGCCGGTGCCGAATCCGATCGCGAGCGGCAGCGCGCCGAAGATCGCGACCATCGAGGTCATCATGATCGGCCGGAAGCGGACGAGGCAGGCCTCGCGGATGGCTTCGAGCGGCGGCAAGCCGTGCTGGCGTTCGGCGACGAGCGCGAAGTCGATCATCATGATCGCGTTCTTCTTGACGATGCCGATCAAGAGGACGATCGCGATCGTCGAGATCACCGAAAGCTCCGTGCCGCTGATCAGCATCGCGAGCAACGCGCCCGCGCCGGCCGACGGCAGCGTCGAAAGAATCGTGACCGGGTGGATCAGGCTTTCGTAGAGCATGCCGAGCACGATGTAGACCGTGATGATCGCACCGAGGATCAAAAGCGGCGTGTCGCCTTGCTGCTGCTGGAAATTGCGGAAGTCGCCGGCGAAATCGAGACGGATGTCGCCCGGCATGCGCATGCCGGCGATCGTGTCCTGGATGATGCGCGTCGCCTGACCCATCGTCGCGTCGGGCGCGAGATTGAAGCTGAGGCTCATCGTCGGATACTGCGAATCGTGATCGACTTCGCTCGGCGCGACGGTGTCCTGCATCGTCGCGACCGCGGTGATCGGCACCATGGAGCCTGAGGACGAGCGCACGTAGATCTGTTCGAGCGACGCCGGGCTCGCGGCCTGGTTCGGCAAAGCGCTGACGACGACCTTGAACTGATTGATGTCGGAATAGATCGTCGACACCTGGCGCTGGCCGAACGCATCGTAGAGTGCGCTATCAACCGCGGCCACGCTGATGCCCAGGCGCGACGCCGCATCGCGATCGACGACGAGCATCTGGCGCATGCCGGCTTCGTCGATGTCGCTGCCGACGTCGCGCAGCTGCGGTACCTTCTTCAACGCATCGACGAGGCGCGGCAGCCAGGTCTGCAGCTCGACGATGTCGTCGCCCTTCAGCGAAACCTGATATTGCCCGCCGCTGCCGCCGCCCGAACCGCCGCCGCTCGGCAGATCCTGCACGGGCCGCAAGCGCAGCTGGATATCCGGTATGGCAGCCGCGGCTTTGTTGAGGCGCGTCATCACCGCGAATGTCGATTCGCCGTGGCGATCCGCAAGCGGTTTCAGGCTGACGTAGAGTTGTCCGCTCGCACCGCCGCTCGATCCCCAGCCGCCGCCGAGTCGCGAGCCGACGCTTTCGACCCCCGGATCTTTCAGCACGAGCGCCGCGAGTTTTTGCTGCGCGGCGGACATGCGGTCGGGCGACACGTCCGCGCTCGCGTTGGTGCGCCCGTTGAGCATGCCGGTGTCTTGCTGCGGAAAGAGACCCTTCTGCACGGCGCCGGCGAGAAAGAACGTGATGATCATCAGCACGATCGGTTGCAGCGCCATCAGGATCGAATGGCGCAGCGAGAAATCGAGCGCGCGGCGGTAGAGATCGAGCATACCGGCGTGGAAGCGATCGAGCCGCTCGCCGAGGCGAGAGGTCTTGCCTTCGGCGTGCGGCTTCAGGAAGCGCCCGCACAACGCCGGCGTCAAGGTCAGCGAGACCAGCGCCGAAAACGCGATCGCCGAGCACAGCGTGACCGTGAATTCCTTGAAGAACATGCCGGTGATGCCGCCGGCGAAGAGAAGCGGAATGAACACCGCGATCAGCGATGCCGTGATCGATACGATCGTGAAACCAATTTCGCGCGCGCCGGCGAGCGTCGCTTCGAAGCGCGGCATGCCGGCGTCGATATGGCGGATGACGTTCTCGATGACGACGATCGCATCGTCGACGACGAATCCGATCGCGATGACGAGCGCCATCAGCGACATGTTGTCGAGCGTGTAGCCGAGCACGTACATGATGACGAACGCGCTCGCCAAGGACAGCGGCACGGCGGTCGCGGCGATCAGCGTCGGCGCGAGGCGGCGCAGGAACAACGCCATCGTCAGCACGACCATCGAGAGAGAGATCAGCAGCGAGATCTGCACTTCGTCGATCGACGCGCGGATGATCGGCGTGCGATCGAAGAAAGGAGTGAGCTCGACGCCGGCAGGCAGCCACGCCTGCATGATCGGCACGTCGTTCTTGATGCTGTCGACGGTCGCGATGACATTCGCATCGGCCTGTTTGCGCACGAACATCAGGATCGCGCGGCGCGTGCCGTACCAGGCAGCCTGGTATTGATCCTGCTGTCCGTCGTAGACGCGCGCGACGTCCTTGAGGCGGATCGGCACGCCGTTCTTGGCCGAGATCACGACGTCGGCGAAATCGTCCGCCGTGTACAGCGAATCGTTCGCCGACACGGCCATGACGGTGCGCCCGTCGGAAAGAAAACCCTGCGGTGAAGTGACGTTCGCCGCCGCGAGCGCATTGCGCAATTGATCGGGCGAGAGACCCATCGCGTTCAGCGCGCGCAGATTCAGATCGACGCGGATCGCCGGCGTCGCGCCGCCGGCGACGTCGACGTCGCTGACGCCGTCGAGCTGCCGGATGTGCTGCGCGAGCAGCGAATCGGCAAGATCGTAGAGTTTCGAGAGCGGCTGCGTGTCCGAGGTCAGCGCAAGCGCGAGCACCGGCTGCGCGTTCGGATTCGCCTTTCGATACGTCGGCGCATTCGTGAGACCCGACGGAAGATCCGGTGCCGCCGCATTGATCGCCGCCTGCACGTCGCGCGCCGCGGAATCGACTTTGCGGTTGGTCTGGAAAATCATGATCACCGACGCGCTGCCCTCACTCGATCGCGAGCTCATCGTGTCGATGCCGGGAATCTGGCCGAGATGTCGCTCGAGCGGTGCGGCGACGGTCGACGCCATCGTGTCGGCGCTCGCGCCCGGCTGGCTCGCGGTGACGAAGATCGCCGGGAATTCCATGTTCGGCAGCGCCGCGACGCCGAGCAGGAAGTAGCAGATGACGCCGGTGACGGCCATGCCGAGTGCGAGCAGCGTGGTGCCGATCGGGCGTTTGATGAAAGGTGCGGAGATGTTCATCCGCGCTTTCCTACGTCACGCGTTACCCGATGCGCACGCCGCTTTTCCCCTCTCCCGCTAGCGGGAGAGGGCAGGGTGAGGGAAAGCTTGTGACATGACCTCACTTCTCGCAAACGCACGCGCTCTACGCCTGAACTCCAGCGACGCCGAACGACGTCTCTGGTATTTCCTGCGCAACCGTCGACTCGGCGGTTATCGATTCCGTCGGCAAGCTCAACTCGGCAGGTACATCGCGGATTTCGTCTGCCTGCGAGCGCGACTCGTTGTCGAGCTCGACGGCAGTCAGCATTTCGAGCATGTGTTGGAGGATCTGGAGAGGACGCATGATCTGGCGCGCGCGGGGTTTCGCGTCGTGCGGTTTTGGAACGATGAAGTGCTTCTGCAGACTGAAGCGGTTCTGGAACAGATTCTTCGGGCGTTGATTCAAGCTTGCCCTCACCCCAACCCTCTCCCGCAAGCGGGAGAGGGGGAAGAGCGGCAAACGGGGGATGTGGAAGGGTTGCAAGCACGAGACGATTGAAGTTTTTCCCCTCTCCCGCGTGCGGGAGAGGGGAGGGTGAGGGCGCTCTTGCGGTGTGCATCCCGCTCACGCCACACGCTCCCGCAGCGACGTGCGCCGCTCGCGGCGTTCCTTCACCCAATCCGCCAGACGCTCGAAGTAGAGATAAATCACCGGCGTCGTATACAGCGTAATCAGCTGCGACAGCAGCAAGCCACCGACGATCGAGACGCCGAGCGGTTTGCGCAGCTCCGATCCGATGCCGTTGCCGAGCGCGAGCGGCAGCGCGCCGAGGAGTGCCGCGGCGGTCGTCATCATGATCGGACGGAAGCGCAGGAGACACGCGCGGCGGATCGCATCGTGCGGGCGCATGCCTTCGCGCTGCGCATCGAGCGCGAAGTCGATCATCATGATCGCGTTCTTCTTGACGATGCCGATCAGGAGCACGATGCCGACGATGCCGTCGACCGAAAGGCTCATGCCGCAGATCATCAACGCGAGGAGCGCACCGACGCCCGCGGGCGGCAGCGTCGAGATGATCGTGATTGGATGGATGTAGCTTTCGTAGAGGACGCCGAGCACGATGTAGATGACGACGACGGCGGCGAGCAGCAACAGCACTTCGTCGGTCAGCGAGGCGGAGAACTCCGCGGCCTTGCCGATGAAGTGGCCGCGTACCTGCGGCGGGAAACTCATCGTCGCTTCGACGGCGTGCACGGCGTCGACGGCGTCGGACAGCGAGTAGCCTGGCGCGAGATTGAACGAGATCGTGACCGCGGGCAGCTGGTCTTGATGGCTGACGACGAGTGGCGCGTCCTGCGCGACGGCGGTCGCCAATGACGACAGCGGAATGGTTCCGCCGGCGCCGACCGAGAAGCCGATGTTGCCGGTGTTGCCGATGCCGGCCGGCGTTGCCGAATTGCTCGACGTGGCCTGGCCGAGCGTCGTCGCGTTGCTGCCGGTGAGCGCGCCGTTGCCGTTGCCGCGTACGGTCAGCTTGTCGAGAAGATCCGAGCTGGTGCGAAATTCCGGCGCGGCTTCGAGCACGACGCGGTACTGATTCATCTGCGTGAAGATCGTCGAGATCTGGCGCTGGCCGAACGCGTCGTACAGCGTGTCGTCGATCGTCTGCACCGGCACGCCGAGGCGGCTCGCTTTCTCGCGGTCGATGGTGAGCTTGAGCTCGTTGCCCTGGTTGGCGAGATTGTTGCCGACGTCGGCGAGCTCGGGGCGCTTGCGCAGCGCATCGGTCATGCGCGTGACGTACGTCGCGAGCTCGCCGGAGTTCACGTCGGACAGCGCGTACTGGTATTCGGTCGATGCGACGCGCGTGTCGAGCGCGACGTCCTGCACCGGCTTGAGATAGAGCGCGACGCCCGGGATGTTGACGACCGCGCGCTGCAGGCGCGGCATGACCGCGGAGAGCGCGCCGCGCTCGCCGCGATCCTTGAGCACGATGCTGAGCTGGCCCTGGTTCAAGGTCGGATTGATGGAACCTGCTCCGATGAACGCGGCGACGCCGGCGACCGAAGGTTCGGCGCGCAGCGCCGCGGCGACAGCTTCGGTGCGCTGCTGCATCGCCGGGAACGCGATGTTCTGGTCTGCTTCGACGACGCCGGTGATGAGACCGGTGTCCTGCTCGGGCAAGAGGCCTTTCGGAATCAGGATGTAGAGCGCGATCGTGACCACGACCGTGATCGAGGCGACGCCGAGCATCAGCGGCTGGCGCGCGAGCACCCAGTCGAGCGTTCGCGCGTAGCCGTCGACCGTGCGCGTCCACAGCGTGCGCTTACCGTGCGCGTGCGCGGCATCGTCGGCGGGCAGCGTGTCCTGCTTCAGGAGGTACGCGCACATCATCGGCGTCAGGGTCAGCGAGATCAGCATCGAGATCGCGACCGCGATCGAGAGCACCCATGCGAACTCGTGGAACAGGCGACCGGTGACGCCGGGCATCAGGAGCAGCGGCAGGAACACGGCGATCAGCGAGACGGTCAGCGATACGACCGTGAATCCGATTTCCTTGGCGCCGACGATCGCGGCTTCCTTCGGCTCGCGGCCTTGCTCGATGTAGCGCACGATGTTCTCGATCATCACGATCGCATCGTCGACGACAAAGCCGGTCGCGACGGTGAGCGCCATCAGCGAAAGATTGTCGAGCGAGAATCCCGCGAACGACATCACGCCGAATGTGCCGAGGAGCGACAGCGGCACTGCGACGCTCGGGATGACCGTCGCCCAGAGCCGGCGCAGGAACACGAAGATGACCGCGATGACGAGCAGGATCGTGAGGCCGAGCGTGAACTCGACGTCGTGCACCGAGGCGCGGATCGTGATCGTGCGGTCGGAGAAGACATCCAGATGCACGTCGGCCGGCAACACAGCTTGCATTTCCGGCAGCGTCTTGCGCACCTGCTCGACGGTTTGCACGATGTTCGCGCCGGGCTGGCGGCGGATGTCGAGCAGCACGGCGGGCTTGCCGTTGGCCCACGCGGCGAGCTGATCGTTCTCGACGCCGTCGACGACCTTGGCGACGTCGCCGAGCCGCACCGGCGCACCATTCTTGTAGCTGATGATCGTGGTGCGGTATTCGTCGGCGTCGGACAACTGATCGTTGGTGCCGATCGAGAAACTCTGCACGGCGCCGTTGAGGCTGCCTTTCGGGGCGTTGACGTTGGCTTGCGTCAGCGAGCTGCGCACGTCCTCCATCGTCAGGCCGAGATTCGCAAGCTGCCCCGGATTGACCTGCACGCGCACGGCGGGACGCACGTTGCCGGCGATCGAGACCAGGCCGACGCCGGAAATCTGCGAGATCTTCTGCGCGATGATGCTGTCGGCGTAGTCGTTGACGTCGCGCAGCGGGCGCGTGTCGGAGGTCAGCATCAAGGTCAGGATCGGCGCGTCGGCCGGATTGACCTTGTTGTAGACCGGCGGATACGGAAGATTGTTCGGCAACGTGCCGCGCGCGGCGTTGATCGCGGACTGCACGTCCTGGCCGGCGGCGTCGATGTCGCGGTCCATGTCGAACTGGATCACGACGGTCGAAAGCCCCGCCGACGAATCCGAGCTCATCATCGAGATGCCGGAGATCTGGCCGAACTGGCGCTCGAGCGGCGTCGTCACCAGTGCGGCCATCGTCGATGCGCTGGCGCCGGGATACTGCGTCGTGACGACGAGGCTCGGCGCGTCGATGTCCGGCAGTGCCGAGACCGGCAAACCGCGAAAGCCGATCATGCCGAGCAGGAGCAGTGCGACCATCAACAGCGAGGTCGCGATCGGGCGCTGGATGAAGAGCGTGGAGAAACCCATGGTCGTAACGCCGGCGTCGTCGACCTAGCCGCCACCGCCGCCGCGGCGTCGCGCGCCGCGCTGGTTGGGCTGCGTCGATTGATCCTTGAGCTTGGCGAGATCCGCCGCGCTGGTCGGCGGCGCGGCTTGTCCCGGCGCCAGCGCCTGCACCTTGCTGCCGGGCTTGAGGCGGAACTGGCCTTCTGTGACGACCTTGTCGCCGACCTTGAGGCCCGAGGTGACCAGGATCGAATTGTCGCCGGCTTCATCACCGAGCTTGAGCGGCGTCATCGCAACGGTGCTGTCGGCCTGCACGACGTACGCATAGCTTCCGTCGGGACCGCGCTGCACGGCGGTCGCCGGGACGACGAGTCCGCTCTTCACCGTCTTCACTTCGACGCGCACGTTGACGAACTGGCCGGGCCAGAGCGCGTTGTCGGGATTGGCGAATTCGGACTTGAGCTTGAACGTACCGGTGGTTGTGTCGATCTGGTTGTCGACGACCTTGAGCACGCCGTCGGCGATCGTGTGGCTGTCGGCGCGGTCGAGCGCGGTGACCTTGAGCGGATCGGCGCCGCCGCTGGCGCGGACGAGATCGAGATTCTGCTCGGGCAGGCTGAAGATGACGTTGATCGGATGCACTTCGGTCAGCACCACGATGCCCGTGCCGCTGTTGGCGGTAATGAGATTGCCGACGTCGACCTGGCGGATGCCGGCGATGCCGTCGATCGGTGCGGTGATGCGGGTAAAGCCGAGCTGCGTCCTCGCGCTCGAGGCCGCCGCTTCGTCGGCGGCGACCAGTGCTTCCTGCTGGCGCACCAGCTGGCGCTGGTTTTCCAGATCCTGCGCGGCGACGAAATGTTTCTGGATCAGGTCTTCGTAGCGCGCCTGCGTGCTGCGCGACGCGGAGAGTTGCGCCTCGTCCTGTTTTTTCTTGGCCAGCGCTTGATCGAGCGCGGCCTGGAACGTGCGCGGATCGATCTCGGCGATGAGATCGCCGGCTTTGACTTCCTGGCCTTCCTTGAAGTTGATCGCCTTCAGCTGGCCGCTGACCTGCGCGTTGACCGTGACGGTATTGAGCGCTTGCACGGTGCCGAGCGCGTTCAAATAAATCGGCACGTCCTTGGCTTCGGCGGCCACGACCGTGACCGGCACCGGTGCATCCTTGGCGTCGCCCGCACCGCCGCGCGCGCCGAAACCCGTGCCGGTGCGATGCTCGACGAGCCGCCAGGCAATGATGCCGACGAGAACGACTGCGACGATGACCAGCGCCCATTTCCAACGCGACATGCTCGATAACCTCCTGGAACGCCGGACGCCGGCAGTGTGGACGGCCGCGCTGCTCGCCACGAAGGGGAGGCTAGCAGCCGTCTGTGCAGATTGGCGTGTGCGATGAGTAAATGCGTCTTTACACCCGCGGAAAGCGCTTTTTGCTTCGAATTTCAGCGCCGGTACACGCTTGCTTTGGCGCTTCTTGACACCACATGAAAGCGACAGCCCGGTCGGCCTGTCTCATGTGCCGACCCCGCAGGGACCGCCGGGCGCGATCAAGGTTTCTCGATCCGGTGCAAATACCCGGATCGTGCGTGCCCCGGAAGCGGTTCCGGTTCCAAAATCCACCGCAGTTTCGAGGAGGTTCCATGAACACCGTCTGCGCGATTCCCGGCGCGGCGCTCGCCGTCGACCGCTCGCATGTCCCGAACCCCGCTCTCGACGTCCAGTCGAGCGACGGCGCGCCGTCTACGGCCGTGCTCGCCGGCGGCTGCTTCTGGTGTACCGAAGCGGTCTTCCGCGAGCTCGATGGCGTCATCGAAGTGACGTCCGGCTATTCCGGCGGCACCGCATCGACCGCGGACTACAACGCCGTCTGCAGCGGCATGACCGATCACGCCGAGGCGATCCGCATCACGTTCGATCCCAAGCGCATCAGCTACGGCGCGCTTCTCAAGGTGTTCTTCGCCGTCGCGCACGATCCGACCCAGGTCGACGGCCAGGGCAACGACCGCGGCCGTCAGTACCGCTCGGCGATCTTCTACGCCGACGACGCGCAGCGGCAGGTCGCCGAGGCCTACATCCGCCAGCTCGACGAGGCGAAGGTGTTCAACGCGCCGATCGCGACGAAAGTCGAGCCACTCGATGCGTTCTACGATGCCGAGAAGTATCACCAGAACTACGCGGCGCTCCATCCGGAGCAGGCATACATCGCGCACGTGGCGGCGCCGAAGGTCGAGAAGCTGCGCGACAAGTTTGGCGAGCGGCTGAAGCAGAACGCCTAACTCTGATCAATCCCCTCTCCCGCTCGCGGGAGAGGGTTAGGGTGAGGGCAAGCTTGCGAACGCCCACAAGAGCCCTCATCCGCCTCCGGCACGTGCACTCGGTGCATCCTTGCACCTCGCCTTCGGCGGCTTCGCCGTGCAAATCGGCAGTCCTGCCGATTTGTCTCCCGCGGAGCGGGAGAAGGGAAAGCACACGCATCCACCTCGGCAATATTGAAGTCACGCAAAACCTGGAGCCGACGATGACTCAAGACACCCACACCGCCACGACCCCGCACAAATCCGCGTCCGGCTACGACTTAGGTCCGCTGTCGCGCGACGAAGTCGATCGCCTCGCCGCCAAGCTCGATCCCGAGGAACGCCGCGTGCTGCTCGATCACGGCACCGAGCGCGCGTTCTGCGGCGGACTCCTCGACAATCACGAAATCGGAACCTATTCGTGCCGACTGTGCGGGCTTCCGCTGTTCCGTTCGGACGCGAAGTTCGATTCCGGCACAGGTTGGCCGAGCTTCTTCCAGCCGGTCGATCCCGAGCACGTGCGCGAAATCCGCGACGAGAGCTACGGCATGGTCCGCATCGAGATCCGCTGTGCGCGCTGCGACAGCCACCTCGGCCACGTCTTCCCGGATGGCCCGCCGCCGACCCACAACCGCTATTGCATGAATTCGGTCGCGCTCGAATTCGCGGCGGACGAAGCGGCCAAACGCTGACGGCGTTGCGCATCGCGGCTTGACGGCCGCGATGTGCGTGTTTTCCGTAGCCGTCCGAATTGTTGCGCCGCGCCAGGCCTGTCGCGGCGTCCGTGGGCGCATGGCCGCGTCCTATGCGGCCTTCGCGATTCCCACGCAATTGCTGCACTGCAATTTGCCTATTCCCGCGCGTGGGCTCACTCTTTACCCGGCCAACGGTTCGGGCATTTCGCGCATATGCGCGGCGTCGCCACCGTCTCTGGCGGCGCCACAGCCATTGCAGAGGATTTACCGATGGGCGACTCCTCGATAGTCGTGAGGCACGCGTCCCGCATCATTCGGGCCGTTCGCGGCGAGCAACGTGCGACCGTCGCGCCGCATATCGCCAAGTCGTGGAACCGGTGCCTGACCCAGTACGGGATGGAACCGAACGGCGCGCGCGCCACGTCCGTGCTCGAGCCGAGCCAGCTGCGCGAGCGCCAGCAGAAGCTTGGCGAGCTTCTCGGTATCGCCCGCGCCGAGATGGAAAGCCTGTACGACCAGATCGCCGGTTCCGGCTATGCGGTCATCCTGGCCGATTCGGACGCGACGATCCTCAGCACGATCACCGATCCGGCGCTCAAGCGCGAGTTCCGCCACGCTGGTCTGTGGCACGGCGCGCTGTGGGATGAGCAACACGAAGGTACCAATGGCCTTGGCACCTGCGTCGCCGAGCGCGCGTCGGTGACGATCCATCGCGACGAACACTTCATGGGGTACAACCTCAGCATGTCGTGCTCGGGCGCGCAAATCATCGACGCGTACGGCGGCCTTCTCGGCGTGCTCGATGCCTCGTCGGTCAACTGCACCGACACGCGAGTGATCCAGCGCCACACGATGGCGCTGGTCAACATGTCGGCCAATCTCATCGCGCGCGTGCATTTCCTGCGCGAGTTCCCGCAAGCCTGGGTGCTGCGCTTCCACAGCCGTCCCGAATTCGTCGGCCTTCTGCACGAAGCGCTGATCGCGGTGTCGAGCGAAGGCCGCATCCTCGCCGTCAACGAGAGCGCGCTCACGCAGCTCGGCCATCCCGATCGCAACAGTCTGGTTGGATCGCCGATCGAAGAGGTCTTCCAGTTCGCATTCGCCACGCTCGATCAGCGCGCGACCACTGCGCCGCAGACGATCTGGCCGATCCGCGACGTGCAGCACGGCCGCCGCTTCTTCGCACTGGTGCGCGGACCGCAGCAGCCGGGCCACAACAGCGCGACGCTGCGTCCTCTCGCGAGCGAGCCGCTGCGCAGCCCGCCGACGACGCCATTGACCGAAAGCGGACGCCGCCACGTCGGCGCCGATCCGCGCATGCAGCACAACTTCAACTGCGCGCAGCAGCTCTTCGGCAAGCGCGTGCCGATTCTTCTGCAAGGCGCCACCGGCACCGGCAAGGAAGCGTTCGCGCGTGCGATGCATCAGATGTCGCCGTGGGCGAACCGCGCGTTCGTCGCGGTCAACTGCGGATCGATTCCGGAATCGCTGATCGAAAGCGAGCTTTTCGGCTACACGCGCGGCGCGTTCACCGACGCCGACCGCCACGGCCGGCCGGGCAAGATCCTGCAGTCGAGCGGCGGCACGCTGTTCCTCGATGAAATCGGCGACATGCCGCTGACCTTGCAGACGCGACTTCTGCGCGTCATCGAGGAATACGAGATCGTTCCGCTCGGCGGCGACACGCCGGTGCCGGTCGATCTGCACGTCATCAGCGCGAGCCACCGCGATATCCGCTTGATGGTGCAGGAAGGCGAGTTCCGCGAGGATCTGTATTACCGCTTGAACGGCACCACGTTGCATCTGCCGCTGCTGCGCGATCGCGCCGATCGTGCCGAGCTGATCGAAGTGCTGCTGCATGAAGAGAATCCGGGCGGCGATCCGGTACACATCCAGCCCGATGCGTTGCACGCACTGCTCAATTACTACTGGCCCGGCAACATCCGCCAGCTGCGCAACGTGCTGCGCACGGCTGCCGCGCTCTGCCACGACGGCGTGATTCGCCTGCCGAACCTGCCGCAGGAGCTGCTCGATCACGCCGGCAACGAGCCACGCGTTCAGGAGCCTGTGATTGCCGCGGTCGCGACGACGCCGGCCGGCGACAGCTGCTGCCGCACGCCGCTCGATTCGGCCGAGCACTCCACGCTGCTGCGCGAGCTCGAGCGCAACCGGTGGAACATCACGCACACCGCCGATGCGCTCGGCGTCAGCCGCAATACGCTGTATCGAAAAATCCGCAAGCATCAGATTCCGCTCGCCGAGTAGCGGCCCGGAATCCACGAACGAAAACGGCCCCGATCGGGGCCGTTTTTTTTCAGGCGACCCGAACCGAGCATCGTGTTCAGGCCCGCGAAGTCACACCGTGACCCGGCGCGTCATGTGCTGTCGATGATGCCCTGCATCTCGCGCGTCGGACGAACCATCGCGAGCAGCATCGACGGCGGCACGGGCTTGCTGAGGAAATCGTGGAATCCGACCTCCCACGCGCGCGCGCTCGACTGCTGATCGGTGCGCCCGGTCACCGCGATGACGCGAAGGCCCGCAAGATCGGGATCGGAGCGAAGCTGCCGCGCGGTTTCGTAGCCGTCGAGCCCCGGCATGTCCAGATCGAGCAGCGCCACGCTGGGCCTGAGGCGCCGGCACAATTCGAGCGCCTCGGTGCCGCTGCCGCAGCAATGCACCTGGTAACCTTTGGATTCGAGAAAAAGAGCGAACGCCCGGCAGATGGCCGGGTCGTCGTCCGCAATGACGATGATGTAGTCGTTGAGGTGCATCCGCCGCCGTCGCAACTTGCGTGCCACTGTGGCCGAGGCTGTTAAGCATAGTGCAACCGAGGTTCCGGCGCGCTGTTCGGGAGGGAGCCGTGCGGCCCTGAGATGAAGCGGTCTACAGGGAGCCGCGATTTTGCTTTTTTCAAGATTTTCGTGAGGTGTGCGCCGCGCGCGCGCCTGTAGGATCGGCGTTCCGCCGTCGCGCCATCGCGCGGCGGCCATCAGGGTGATGGCATGCGAAGATCGAAAGCGGTAGCAGGCGCTTGCGCGCTCGCGCTGGGGTGCGCGGGTGTCTCGTCGAGCGGTGCCGCGGAGCCGGCCGAAGGGGAAGCGAGCCTGCCGACCGTCGTCGTCACGGCGACGCGCACCGAGCAATCCTCGTTCGACGTGCCGGCCTCGATCGATTCGGTCTCCGTCGGCGACGGCACCGACACGCTCGGCGTCAATCCTTCCGAATTCCTCGACGGCGTGCCGGGCCTTTCCGCGCGCGACCGCCAGAACTATGCGCAGGACGAGCAGATCTCGATCCGCGGCTTCGGTGCGCGCTCGACCTTCGGCGTGCGCGGCGTGCGCCTCTACACCGACGGCATTCCCGCGACGATGCCGGACGGGCAGGGCCAGGTTTCGCATTTCAATCTCGATTCGGCCGATCACATCGAAGTGCTGCGCGGACCGTTCTCGGCGCTGTACGGCAATTCCTCCGGCGGCGTCATCCAGATTTTCACCGCCGACGGCACCGATCCGGGACAGATCAAGGCCGGCGCCGCCGGTGCGAGCTACGACACGTGGCGCGCGAGCGTCAACGCGCGCGGCGTATCGGGTCCGGTCGACTACAACCTCGATCTCACCCATTTCGAGACCGGCGGCTATCGCGATCACAGCGAAGCCGAGCGCGAATCGGGCAACGGCAAGGTCAACATCAAGGTCGGCGACGGCGGCAAGCTGACCCTGCTGCTGAATACCGTCTCGATACCAGGCGCGCAGGATCCGCTCGGTCTCACGCGCGCGCAATTCGAAGCCGATCCGCGCCAGGTCGCTTCCGCCGCAGAAACGTTCAACACGCGCAAGAGCGTGCATCAAACGCAAGGCGGCGCGCTCTTCGAGCAGCAGTTCGCGTCCAACAACACGCTGAAGATCACCGGCTACTACGGACAGCGCGACGTCACGCAGTACCTCTCGGTGCCGGTTGCGACGCAAGGCAATCCGCTGCACTCCGGCGGTGTTGTCGATCTCGAAGGCAACTACGGCGGCACCGACGTGCGCTGGATCTGGAAAGGCGATCTCGGCGGACGTCCGTTCGAAATCGCCGCCGGCGTCAACTACGACCGTCAGGATCAAGGGCGCAAAGGTTTCGAGAATTTCGTCGGCGACGTGCTCGGCGTGCGCGGTGCTCTGCGCCGCAACGAAGACGACACCGTCTACGACTTCGATCAATACGCACAGGCGACCTGGAATTTCGCCGATGCGTGGTCGCTGACCGCGGGCGTGCGCCACAGCGCGGTCAAGTTCAATTCCGACGACAAGTTCATCACCGGCACCAATCCCGACGACAGCGGCCACGTCGATTACAGCGCGACGACACCGGTCGCGGGACTCATGTGGCGCGCGTCGGATATCGCGCATTTCTACGCGTCATACGGAAAAGGATTCGAGACGCCGACGTTCAACGAGCTCGCATATCGCGCCGACGGCGGCTCGGGACTCGCCTTCAATCTCGTGCCGTCGAAGAGCAAGAACGGCGAGATCGGCATGAAGCTTCGTCCCGACGCGACGATCAACGCGAGTCTCGCGCTGTTCCGCGCGGACACGCGCGACGAGCTCGCCGTCGCGACGAATTCCGGCGGCCGCACCACGTACCAGAACATCGGCAAGGCGCGCCGCCAAGGTGCCGAAGCGGCATTGAACGCCGCGATCAATGACGACTGGCGTTTGCAGTTCGCGTTCACCTGGATCGACGCGACGTTCCGCTCCGGATTCCTGACCTGCGCGAGCGCGCCGTGCACGACGCCCGACACGCCGGTGCCAGCCGGCACGAAAATTCCCGGCGTGCCGAAAACCGATTTTTCCGCGGCGCTGCAATGGGGCCACGACATCGGCTGGCGCGCCGGCGCCAAGGGCGACTACGTCGGCTCCGTGCCGGTCAACGATCTCGGCACCGACGCCGCGCCTTCGTATTTCGTGCTCGGCCTCGATGTCGGCTACGGCTTCGAGATGTCGTCGGGACAATTGCGCGCGTTCTTCAGCATCGACAACGCGCTCGACAAGAAATACGCGGGGTCGGTGATCGTCAACGATGCCAACGGGCGGTATTTCGAGCCGGCGCCGGATCGGACTTATATGGTGGGGTTTCAGTGGTTGTGGGCGCGATAGTGTTCTGACGTCGTCATTCCGGCGGAGGCCGGAATCCAGCTTTTTGGCGTCGTCGTGACTAATCGCCACGCTGTCATCCCAGCTCAGCACTATGCCGTCATCCCGGCGGAAGCCGGGGTCCATTTGCTGTTGCTTTGCTTTGATCGGTTCGGTTTTCTCCTAAAACACATCCGTGTGTTTTCCGTCCGCCTTCCTGGCGGCCGGGTCACTTCTCTTTGCTTGCCCAAAGAGAAGTAACCCAGAGAAAGGGCACCCCCGCGGTCGCGGTCGCCGGGCATCGTGCCCGGCGACTTCGTGAGGACGCTACGGGGTTCGCTGACGGCACGTCCCTGTGCCGGCAGCGAACTCGGCGCGATCCATCGCGCCGCCCCTTCGGGCTTTTCCTCCGCGCCCTCACCGCGGCCGAGGGGGACCCCGGTGGAGCAAAGAAGCGGACGTCCTGTCCGCAGAAGCAGACGCGTCGCTGCGCTCGCTAAGAAAAAACATCCCGCATTCCGACGACGCCATACGCCGTCATTCCGGCGAAGGCCGGAATCCAGCTCCTACTTTGGTCATCCCGGACTGATGGACTTTTGAACGCGGGAAATTTTCCCGATCGCATTCGTCGCGTGCGTGATTCGCGTGGCATCGCCCATCGAACTCGCGCAAGATGCATCGAAAATCGGCACGGAGCACTTCGATGCAGATGTCGCGCTATCTCGTCACGCGCATCGTCGCGGTCAGCGTCGTGATTCTTCTTGCGGGTCTTAGCCTTGCGCTCTGGCGTGCGCAGTTCGACGTGCAGCGCGAGGAGCGCGGTGCGATCGAGATCGTGCGGCTCTTCGAGCATCTGTATGCCATCGAGAACGGGCCGTCGAGCGCGATCGAGGCGAATCTCGAGGCCTTGCGTCGCATCAACGCGAGCAGCGACTTGCGCCATGTGCAGCTCGAGCTTCGCGACAGTTCCGGCGCGATCGTCGTCGCGCCGCGCGATCGTGCGCAAGCCGGCGCGCTGGAACGATGGTTCGCCGCGATCGCGCCGGGCATGCGCTCGGCGGTGGTCGATCCGTCGGGGCCGTGGTCGCTGGAGCGCAACGACGGCGCGGGTTTCGCCGCAACGTTGTCGCTCGATCCTTCGAGCGAGCAGCGCGAGGCGCTCGACAATCTCGTCGGCATGCTGCTCGTGCTGGCAGGTTACGGTTGCGCGCTGCTGCTTGCAGTGTATTGGGCGTTGCGGCGCACGCTGGCGCCGATGCGGCCGATCCTGGGCGCGATCGGACGCTACGAGCGCAACGAATTCGCGCATCGCCTGCCCACGCTGCCGTTCGCCGAGATGGATCGCATCGGACATGCGCTGAATCATCTTGCGGGGACGCTCGCAAGCGCGCAGGAAGAGCGGCGCGTGTTGAGTCTCAAGCTCGTGTCATCGCAGGAAGAAGAGCGCGCGCGTCTGGCGCGCGAGCTGCACGATGAATTGGGCCAGACGTTGACGGCGATGCGCGCCGACGTCGCGTGGCTGGCGCATCGCACGTCCGCGGAGCCGGAGACCGCCGGCGTGGTGCGCGAGCTCGCCGCGCATTGCGAGCGCTTCCACGCGCAGGTACGCGATCTCTTGCGCCGGTTGCGCCCGCAAGGCGGCAGCGCGGCCGGGGTTCCGCTCGAACGTCTGCTCGGCGATCTCGTGCAGAGCTGGCGCGAGCGGCCGGGACAGCGAACCGTCTATTCGCTGGATTGCGATCTTGGCGATCGCGCGGTGCCCGATAGTCTGGCGCTCGCGTTGTATCGGTTGACGCAAGAAGCGTTGACCAACGCCGCACGCCACGCGGAAGCGACGCGGGTCAGCGTGCGCGTGCAGGCCGATGCCGACGGCGGTATCGAATGGTGCGTCGAGGACGACGGCGCCGGTTTCGATTCGGCCGAGAGCGCCGCGCGGCGCGGCAGCGGACTCGCGGGTATGCGCGAGCGCGTGTGGGCGCACGGCGGCGACATCGAGATGGAACCGCGCAACACGGGCGGCGGAGCGAAAGCCGGTTTGCGCGTGCGTGCGCGCTTTCGCAAAACAGCAGTGTCGGACGAGCTATTGCGCGTCGAGGGGTGACGCGGTCGAAATGAGTCCGTGCGTCTCGGCGTAGCGATACATCTCCAGCGACGAGGCGAGCCCCGTTTTCTGGCGGATCGCGGTCTGGTAGTTCGATACGGTTTTCGCGCTGAGCGAGCGCATCGCCGAAATCCGATCGACGCTGCGACCTTGCGCGAGCAGGAGGAAGATATCGAACTCGCGCGGCGACAGCGCGACGTGCGTCGGCACCGGTTTGCGGTTGCGCTCGGCCAGCGAACGCGCGATGTCCGGCGATACGGGACAATGTCCGCCAGCAAGATCGCGCACGGCGCAGACCAGCGATTCGGGCGGACTGCTCTTGGTGATGTAGCCGCCGGCGCCACCGCGGAGCGCTTGCTCGGCGAGATCGGGGCTTTCGTGCATCGTGAAGATGAGGACGCGAAGGCGCGGCACGCGCCGGCGCAGCCGTTCCAATGTCGCGAGGCCGCCGCGTCCCGGCATCGTCAGATCGAGAATCAGGATGTCGGCTTCGTTCGCCGCGAGCCATCGATACGCGCTTTCGCCGTCGCCGAACTCGGCGACGATCTGCATGCTCGCGTCGAGCTCGAGCAGGCGCCGATAGCCGGAACGGACGACCGCGTGATCGTCGGCGATCGCGATACGCAGCACTGGGCTCGCGACCTCGGCCGCATCGTGCGCAGGTGAGAAAGCAAAAGGCGCCGTTCGCGGAACTGCGAGAGCGGCGCCGGACAGCGGGGAGGACATGCGCGGAAGGAACGTGCCCGCCGTCATGGACGAGCGGGCGCGTTCCGTATGTGTGTCAGGACTACTTGAGAACGCCCGCCAGCTTGGCGGCCTGCGTCGCCAGAGCATCCATCAGCGGCGGCGACAGGCAGTCGTACGGCTCGAGGCCGATTTCCTTGATGCGTCCGCGCACTTCGCCCATGCGATTGGGATCGAAGCCGCCTTCGATGATCGAGGAGACGAACGCGGCGAACTGCGGTTCCTGCCAGCCGGTCTGCGGCGAGAGCTCGGTGTGCACGAAGTCGAGACCGTAGAACGCATGCTTGTTGTTCTCGATGCGCCCGTACATGTGCACGCCGCAGTTCGAGCACGCGTGGCGCTGGATCGTCGCGCTCGGATCGACGACCTTGAGTTTGTCGGCGCCCTTGGTCACCGACACCTTGTCCTTCGGGATGACGGCGATGACCGAGAACGTGGCGCCTTGCGGCTTCCAGCACTTCGTGCAGCCGCACGCATGCTGGTGCACGACGTTCGAAGCGAGCTTCACTTCGACCGCGCCACACTTGCAGCTAAGCGTGCCGCCGGCGAAATTCGGATCGCCTTTCTTGATTCCTTTGTCGATGGCTGGATGAAGGGTAACGGCCATATCTCTCACCTCACGTTATTTTTGAAAAGTGCGCGGCACGCCCGCGCAGCGCGCACCCACCTAGAATTGCTTGTTGAATTCGCTCATCGCGACGCCGCTCATCAGAAGTTACTTATCAGTAACGGATGACCGAGCGGATCACCTTGCCGTCGTGCATCAGGTCGAAGGCATGGTTGATCTGGTCGAGCGGCAGCACCTCGGTCACGAACTCGTCGATCTTGAGATCGCCCTTCATGTAGTTTTCGACATAGCCCGGCAGCTGCGTGCGGCCCTTGACGCCGCCGAACGCCGAGCCGCGCCAAACGCGGCCGGTAACGAGCTGGAAGGGACGCGTCGAGATTTCCTGGCCGGCGCCGGCGACGCCGATGATGGTCGATTCGCCCCAGCCTTTGTGGCAGCACTCGAGCGCCGAGCGCATCACCTTGGTGTTGCCGATGCACTCGAACGAATAGTCGACGCCGCCGTCGGTCATGTCGATGATGACCTGCTGGATCGGCGTGTCCTTGAAGTCGGCCGGATTGACGAAGTCGGTGGCGCCCATCGCCTTGGCCATTTCCCACTTCGACGGGTTGAGATCGACCGCGATGATGCGCGAGGCCTTGGCCATGACCGCGCCCTGCACGACCGCGAGGCCGATGCCGCCGAGGCCGAACACGGCGACGGTCGAGCCCGGCTGCACCTTGGCGGTGTTGAGCACCGCGCCGATGCCGGTCGTGATGCCGCAGCCGAGGAGGCACACCTTGTCGAGCGGCGCCTTCGGATTGATCTTGGCCAGCGCGATCTCGGGCAGCACGGTGTATTCGGAGAACGTGCTGCAGCCCATGTAGTGCAGGATCTGCTTGCCGTTCTTGGAGAAGCGCGAAGTGCCGTCGGGCATCAGGCCTTTGCCCTGCGTCACGCGGATCGCCTGGCACAGATTCGTCTTGCCGGATTTGCAGAACTTGCAGACGCCGCATTCGGGCGTGTAGAGCGGGATCACATGGTCGCCGGGCTTTACGCTGGTGACGCCCGGGCCGATCTCCTGCACGATGCCGCCGCCCTCGTGACCGAGGATCACGGGGAACATGCCTTCAGGATCGGAGCCCGACAGCGTGAACGCATCGGTATGGCAGACGCCGGTGGCGACGATCTGCACGAGTACTTCGCCGGCCTGCGGCTTGCCGAGATCGACCTCCTCGATCTCCAGAGGCTTTCCGGCCTCCCATGCGACTGCGGCTCTAGTTTTCATTGCTCAAGATCTCCCAGGAAAATCCATTTGCTGCGGCGTGCGTCGAGCGCCGGCCGCCGGTAAAGAGGCGCGGTGATTTGTGCTTTTCTCCGCGGAATGCGGCGGTCGAACGACCTCCCCCGGGTGGCCGCCTTGCTTTGAGTCGCGCGCACTCCGTGCGAGCATCAAGGCAATCTGCATGCCACTTGGAGAGATCTCGTAACCGCTGGTTTTCAAACGGGTTCTTGCCCTTTCTGTCATATCCGCGCGCATTCGTTTCGGCGCAGCGGTGAAACGGAAATGGAACAGCTGTTCCGAATGGCGACGGGCTTCGTAGATAGGGTCACTACTGCGGGATTACGACGCCCCACGGAAGCTCGCCGACCGGGATTTCCTTGACCACCTTGAGCGTCTCGGTATCGATGACGCTGACGCTGTTGGAACGGCCGTTGGCGACGTAGAGCTTTTTGCCGTCCGGCGTCAGCGCCATGTTCCACGGGCGCTTGCCGACGGGAATCTCCTGGGTCGCCTTCATCGAGGCCACGTCGATCACCGACACGCTGCCGGCGCCGCCGTTGGCGGCGTAGACGCGCTTGCCGTCATGGCTGACCGTGACGCCGGCCGTGCGCAACGCCGTCGCGATGCTTGCGATCTTCTTCTTCCCGGCGACGTCGATCACGTCGACCGTGTTGCCGGTTTCCTGCGCCACGAAGTAGTGCGTCGTGCCGGGAATGAACGCCGCGCCGCGTGGATGCCCGCTGGTCGCGATCGTGCCGATGGATTTGCGCGCGGCAACATCGATGACATCGAGGTTGTCCGAGCCTTCATTGCTGGTCAGGAGCAGCTTGCCGTCCGGCGCGAATTCGCAGTGCTCGGGATTCTTGCCCTGCACCGGAATGCTGGCTTCGAGCTTCATCGTTTTCGGATCGATCAGCAGCACCTTGTGCTGGCCTTCCGCGCAGACGGCGATCTGATCGCCTTTGGGCGACAGACGCACGCCCTCGGCGTCGTCGCCGATCGCGACGCTCGCCGTGACCTTGTCGGTGGCGGGATCGATCGCGACGAGTTTGTCGTGCTCGGCGTCGACGACGTAGAGCACGCTGCCGGACGCATTGGTATCGATCGCCTGCAGGCGCTTGCCGAGCGCGTTGCCCGCGGAGAGCGTGCGCGTGACGGTGTCGGTCGCGGTGTCGATGACGGAAATCGTGCCGCTTTTCTGGTTCGGCACGTAGGCGAACGGTGCGGCCGACGCGATCGGCGCTGCGAGCGCCAACGCGAGCGCGGGGTGCCGAAAGCACCTGCGATGATTCTTGCGCGTCCGCACTTCGAATTTACGCACTCCGAACTCCTGTGAAATCTTTTTCATGCGAGGCATGAAGCACCGCAACTCGCGCAGCACGCACGAGTCGCTTGCGGCGTTTCAGCGTTCCTCGGGCGGCGTCCCGTATTTGTATTTCTGATCGGCGCTGGGGTTGTATTTGGAACGCACGAACGTCAGGATTTTCCACAACTCATCGCTCGTCTTCAGCAGCGTTCCGAACGGCGGCATCGGACCGACGACATTCTCGCGGCCTTTGCGCATGTAACCGTTCTTCTGCAATTCGTCGCTGCCGAGCGTGACCAGACGGAACAGCGTATCGTCGTCGCCGTCATAAACCCAGGTGTCGTTGGTCAGGGGCGGGCACATGCCGCCGCCGCCGCCACCGCCGTGGCAGCCGTTGCAGCTGTAGCCGAGGAAGATCTTCTCGCCCTCGGCGACGATGTCGGCCTGGCTGTCCTTGTACGGATTCTTGAGCTGGCCCTTGGGCGTCTGCTTGACGAGATCGGGCGGCGTGATCTTCGTGTAATCGACGGTCTTGGCGGCATCCGCTGCCTGCGCCGGACCGTTGAGACCAGTTATCGCGGCGAGCGCAAGCGCCACCGCGACGGTTCCACCAAACACTTTCTTCAACACAGCCAATCTCCTCTGATCGAGAGCCAAGCGATAGCTCGTTATTTCGAGTGACTTAAATCGTGTGCAGCAATGAAATGATTCTGGACCCGGCGGCTTAAGGGTGCCTAACTAAAATCGCGTTGCGCCATTTACGCAATAGGCGAGAAAGAGCCGATGGCGCGCGATAGTTCGTTTCGTAATGACGCAACGAATTTTTGACGCGCGATTCGCTGCGTTGTGCATGCACGCCGCCGCGGAGTTCGCCGTCGTCATGTCGATTTGCCGCCGGAGCGCTGCTGCGCTTCCTTGAGCAGCTTGACGATCGCATCGCTGTTGCTCGATTGCGCGATCGTGAGCGCGGTGCGTCCGTCTTCGGTCTTGATGCTGGGATCGGCGCCGGCCTTGAGCAGCATGTCGGCGATCTCGGAGCGATTGCCGGCCGCCGCGATCATGAGCGCAGTGACGCCGCCCGGATTCTTCGCGTTGACGTTGGCGCCCTTGGCGATGAGGCGCTGGGCGATACCGCTCGAGCCCGACGTCGCAGCCAGCATCAGCGGCGTGTATTCGCCCTGGCCGACCGGATGATTGACGTCGGCGCCGGCATCGATCAGGACGACGGCGGATTTGTCCTTGCTGTTCTGCGCTGCGATTGCGAGCGCCGTGAGGCCGCCGGCTTCGCGCGTCACGTCGCTCTTCGCGCCGTTCGCGATGAGGAGGCGCGCGAGATCGTCCTGATCGCTCCACGTTGCGTACATCAGCGGAGACCAGCCGGAAAGATCGGTCGCATTCGGGTCGGCTTTGTGCTCGACCAGATATTTCGCGATCGGCGCGAAGCCGAAGCGCACGGAATTGCCGAGCGCGGTGTAGCCGTCGCCGTCGCGCGCGCTCGCATCGGCGCCGTGCTCGATGAGATAGCTCACGCGATCGATGTCGTTGGCGACGACGGCGTGGCCGAGCTCCTCGTTCTTGTCGGCGCCTTGCGCCAGCCACTTCTTGAGATCGGCGACGGTGGTGCGCGGACCTTCCTGCGCCGTGCGCGTCTCGGGCGTCGCGATGTCCTTGTACGGACCGTGCGAAGCCAGATTGCCGTCGATGATGCAATCGTCGCACTTGACCAGCGGCACGCCGTAGTCGTCGAGGATCTTCCGGATCTGATCCTTGCTGTCGTGCATCGCTTTTTCGATCGCGGCTTTCAATTCCGGCCGGCCGCGCGGCACGGCCATCGCCATGTCGAATTCGAGCGGCACGGTCTCGTCCATCAAGTTGACCGGCTGGATCACCAGCGGCGCTTTCTTGATCGTCTTGTAGTAGCCCGCCATCGGGCCCCACACACCGGCCATCTCGATCTTGCCGTCGATGACCTGCTGCACCTGGTATGAGGGCTGGTTCTCCGGAACGAGATCGCCGTTGTGGGAGAGATACTGGATGACGGTGTTCTGCATGATCCCGTGCGCAGCGAGCGCCTGGCGGATCGCGGACACCTGGAACACGCCGATGCGCACGCGCTGCAGCAGCGGGTCGTCGAAATTCTTGACGGTGTAGCCTTTGTCGTCGCGGTACACGAGCACGAAGCTCGAGCGATACAGCGGCGTCGTGATTTCGGCGCCTTCGGTATCCGACGCCATGTCCATCCACAGATCGCAGCTTCCGGAAGAGAGCGTGCTGCGCATCAATCCGCGCTCGATCGACGGACGCCAGTAGTACGAAACGCCAGTGCCGAGCGCCTGGCCCAGCACTTCGGCGATCTTGTTCTGGAAGCCTTCGCCCTTGTTGTTCGAGAGCGGCATGTTGCCGGGATCCGCGCACACCGTGAACGAGCTCAGCTTGGCTTCTTCGGCGGCCGCGCTTCCCGCGGCTGCGGCGCAAGCGATCACAAATGCGGTACGAAGCATCGTCTTCATGGCGCACTCCTCTCGGGGATCAACATAAGACAGCGGGGAGGGCTGTTGAATTCCGTACCCCGAGAATGATTTCGACGCTGATGCGGGGAAAAGTCCAGCGCATCGCAGAGCGAAAAACGCCCGGCGCCTAGGCGCCGGGCGTTACAACGGGTCAAACGATATACAACAATCCGATCATCCGCCGACGCGGAACGTATACAGCGTGCCGCCCTGCGGGATGTGGTTGAGGCCGGCGGCCTTGGTCATGGCCGTCGCGCCGATCGCACCGAACTTGTCGGAAAGATCCAGGCCCGCGGTGACCGGCAAGCCGATCCATCCGCCGATGCCCGACCACACCGTCACGTACGTCTTGCCCTTGACCGACCACTGGATCGGGTTGCCGATGATGCCCGAGCCGAGCTTGCGCGACCAAAGGACCTTGCCGTCGTTGCGATCGACCGCGCGGAAGTCACCGCCGAGCGAGCCGTAGAACACCAGGCCGCCGGCCGTCGTCAGCGTGCCGCCCCAGTTCGGGTACGGATCCGGCACTTCCCACTCGGTCTTGCCGGTGACGACGTTGAACTTCTTGATCTTGCCGGTCACGCCGGGCTTTTCCGGATACATGTACACGTTGGCGAACACGTACACGGTGCCCTGCTGCGTGTGCGAGCGTTCCTGCGGATTCAACTCCATGCACCAGTTGTTGGTCGGCACATAGAAGTTCGCAGGATCGTTCGGATCGACCGACGCGGGCTGCTGGTCCTTGCCGCCCATCGCGGACGGGCAGGCTTGCACGTTCTTCTGCGGAAGCAGCGGAGAGTGCTCGGCGACCTTGACCGGACGACCGGTCTTCATGTCGACCTTCTCGGCCCAGTTCACGGTCACGTAGTTGTGCGCGCGAAGCAGCGTGCCGTCGACGCGATCGAGGACATACGCGAAGCCGTTGCGGTCGAAGTGGACGAGCGCTTTGTGCTTCTTGCCGTCGATGTCGAGGTTGTCGACGAGGATGACTTCGTTGATGCCGTCATAGTCCCACTGGTCGAACGGGGTCATCTGATAGGCCCACACGGCTTCGCCGGTATCGACGTTGCGCGCGAAGATCGTCATCGACCACTTGTTGTCCCACTGGCCGTTGTTGCACGCCTCGAACGTCTGCGGCTTGGCGCCGCAACGGAAGGACGGGCTCCACAGACCGGGGTTGCCGGTGGCGTAGTACACCAGGTGCAGATCGGGGTCGTACGCATACCAGCCCCAAGCCGCGCCGCCGCCGCGCTGCCACTCGTCACCCGGATACGTATGGATGCCGAGATCCTTGCCAGCGGTGCCGTAGTGCGGGTTCTTCTTGTTCGTGTTCGGCGTCAAGCAGACGTCTTTGTCCGAACCCGTCGAATGACATTCCCACACCTTCTTGCCGTCGGCCAGCGCGTACGCCGTGAAACGGCCGCGCGCCGCGAACTCGTCGCCGCCGAAGCCGATCATGACCTTGTCGTTCGCGATGATCGGAGCAGGCGTGATCGTCTCGCCCTTGTCCGGATGCGCGTGCTTGACGACCCAGTCTTCCTTGCCGGTCGCGGCATCGAGTGCGATCACGTAGCCGTCGAGAGTGCCGAACACGAGCTTGCCGTCGGCATACGACATGCCGCGGTTGACCGTGTCGCAACACGCGCGCGGAACGGCCGATTCGTCGCGGCCGCTGGTCTTCGTGTAGTTCCACACCTGCACCGGATGATCCGGATCGGAAAGATCGAGCGCCTGGATAATGTTCGGCCAGCCCGACTCGATGAACATCATCGGCTTGCCGCCGACGTCGCTGATCACCAGAGGCTGACCCTCGTGGCCACGCAGCGTGCCGCTCGATTGCGCCCAGGCGAACTGCAGATCCTTGACGTTCGAAGCGTTGATGTCCTTGAGGGCGCTGTAGCGGTGCTGCATGAGGTTGCCCGCAGGCGCACCCCACTGGTTGGGGTCTTTGAACCGCTGGAATTGTTCGGTATCGGACGAGGCCATGGCCGCGCCGCAGGTACCGAGCAGCGCTACCGCAGCGCAGTACAGCTTGACTCGATGTTTCGCTGTAAGCCAACTCATCTTCAATTCTCCTCCTGCATGGGTCGGTGGTACTTCCGCCGCAACGCGAAAGCAGCCGGCGAACAGTCATCAGCCTTGTTTCTACGCTTGCGTGGCCATGGGGTTCGCGAAGTTTTTCTGGTAGTCGAAGTTCTAAAAGGTCCGCGCATGCCGCAGACGCCGGCGCTTGCTCATGCCGGTACGGCCTGCGATGCGGGCTCTTACCTGCAGCGGATGTGCCAAATGCCCGTTAAACGGAAAAATTCCATCGCATCAAGCGATTGCAAATTGTTGCGGCGCAACGATTTTTTCCGAGTGTTCCATCGGCGGAACACCACAGACGGGCGCGTTGCACCGCGCTTGGCATAGCGCTCTGGAACGGCAATGAACGAGCCTTGATCGCGCGAGCACGGGATCAACGCGCACGCGCGATGGCGCGGCCGGCGAGTACCGGCCGCGTGGCGCTGAGCTTTGAGTTTCAGTAGTCCGCGGCCCGGATCGGGATGCGGCAATTCGGCAGCGGCCGGACCCGGCCGCTGCGCAAGCGCGAATGCGCGGTTTCGATTCGTCAGTCGACGTCGAACGACTGCAGCTCGACAGGGATCGTCACGTTGATCGTGCCGAACATGCCCTGGCCAGCCGCACCGTGAATCTCGCAGTGATAGCCGATCGTGCCCGGCGTCGGAAACGCGACCGTCGCCGACCAGGCCGCGGAGCTCGCCGCCCCGTTGCCGCCGTCGGCGTCGCACCCGTTGGCGCAGCGGAACGACGTCACCGCGCCGGCATCCGACGCCACGTTGTGGAATCCGCCGCCGTTGGTGAACGTGACCGTGTCGCCCGCCGTGATGTTCAAAGTCTGCGGCGAGAACGTAAGGCCATTGGGATCACCGACATTGACCGCGTGATCGACCGCCCATGCCGGCGCTGCGATCATGCCCAGCGTGGCGACAATGCCCGCTGCTGTGATTTTTAAAAGCGAAGAGCGCATATCTACATCCTCCGTACTCATTTGGGACCGCCGGTTTCCCCGCCGCCGGTTCCTTTACTGCCCTCGGATTTGCGTTGCGATTAGACGCCATGCGTTCGCATGGCGTCGCTTATGCTGTTGAGTTCGTTCAACAACCATTACCCTTTCGATGACACCGCCCTAGTGATGGCGATGTCAGATAATTCATCTTGCGAACAAGTGCTTATCCGTCCGGCGCGCTGTCGCGGCCACTTTTGCTCGCATCCTTTATAAACGCGGCGGAAAAACCATTGTCTTGTGAGCGGCCCAATCAGCGGCCCGACTCGATCCAAAGCGCGACCGCTTTCATCGATTCCTCGTCGAGGGTGCGCGCGACCGGAGCCATGATCCGATCGCTGCTCGACGTCAGATGCTTGTCGTCGCGGAAATCCTTGAGGCGTTGCACGACATAGTCGGCGTGCTGTCCGCGCAGAACCGGATACGTGCGATGCGAAGCGTCCTCGCCTGCGAGCGGATGTCCGCCCGCGTCGGCGCCGTGGCAACCCTGGCACGGCGGCGTGCCCCTGGCCGTATCGCCGTTGCGATAGATTGCCGCGCCGCGATCGGACGCCGGCGCGCTCGCGTTCGCGGACGCCGGCGCCAGCGAGGCGAAATAGGCCGCGAGATCGCGCATCGCGGCCGCGTCGAGATTGGCGACCTGAGAGGTCATCGGCGATTCCGGCCGAGCATCGCGCTTGAACTCGATGAGCTGCCAGTAGAGATATTCCGCGTGCTGCCCCGCGAGATTCGGAAACGCAGCGGCCGGCGAGATGCCTGCCGCGCCGTGGCATGCGCTGCAGACAGCGGCCTTTTCCTTGCCGGCGCTTGCATCGCCTTGCAACGGCTCGATGCGGCGAAGATCGATGAAATCGTGCGCGCTCGCTGCGAAGCTTGCGAGCATCAGCGCGAGCGCGAAGGCGAGAGACGGGCGAAAGGTCATGTCGGTCTCCGCTCAGAGCTCGATGTTGACGAGAAGACCGACGAGATTGGCGCTGTAGCTCTCCGGCCCGCCGTCGGTGTAGACGCGGTGATCGATGACCTGGCCCGCCGCGAAACCGGAGTAGTGCCAGTCGTCGATGTGGCCGCGCTCGTAGTAGTCGAACACGCGCAGCGACACGCGGCGCACGATCGGAATCGTGACGCCGAGCGTCAGCCCGTTGACGTGATAGTTCATCGGCGGGAACGAATTGCCCGGCAGGAAGCCGTCGGCGAAATACGCGAGCGCGGTCGGCGACGCGAAGCGATAGCTCGTCGTGCCGCGCGCGTAGATGTAGTTCCAGCTCGCGTCGATGCGCACGCGGCCGATCGTGTGATTCAACGTCGCACCCGCGTTGTGATTCTTCTGCTTGTCGTCGGCCCACCAGCGTCCGTCGAGCGGATACGTCGCGCCGCCGAGCGTCGGATCGGAACCGGTCTCGATGTCGTTGACGTTGGCGAGTTTGAGCTTGGATTCGTCGTAGCCGTAGAAAAGGCTCGCGCTCGTTTCGGGCGACGGCTGCCATTCCCATTGCAGCGCCGCGCCGATCGTGTCGTATTTCTGGCGGCCGAGCACTGCGTCGTAATCGTTCCAGTCGCCGCGGATCGATGCGCTCAACGTCATGTCGTCGCGCGGCATGAAGGTCGCCATCAGGTCGACCTTGTTCTCGTCGCGGCTCGCGACGTCGTACTTGCGCAGCGCATCGACCGTGTGTGGCAGCAAACCGCCTTCGGGCACGACGAAGCCGGGGAGGCTGCTCGAATACGTGAAGTCGTACGGATCGTAATCGTACGTGTCGCCGTTCTGGCGCAAGTAGGTGACATTCGCGCGGAACGTCAGCCAGTCGAGCGCGCGGTTGACCCAGGTCAGCTTGATGCTGTTCGAATCGACTTCGCTGCGCTCGCGGTTGCTCGGCTCGTAGCGGCTGAACGTGTAGGTGGCGCCGAGCGTGTCGTGCTGGCCGATCTTCCAATCGGCGCCGGCATTCGCGTCGATCGTCTGCATGTCGAGCGGCAGGCTCGAGATGCGGTTGTAGTTCGACGGCGCCGTCACCGGATCCCAGAAACCGACTTCGCCCGGCACGATGCTGCCTTGCGATCCGTTCTCGCTGACGTAGCCGTATTGTCCGGTCAGCGGGTTGTAGGCGATGTAGACGTTGCGGTAGTCCTCGCGATTGAAACGCAGGCCGCCGCGCACGCTGATGTCGGACGTCGGCTGCAGCACGATGCGTCCATCGACGAGCGTGGTGTCGATGCTCATGTCGGCGTGCTTGCGCGACAGCGCATCCGGCGTATTCCACTTCGCGCAGTCGTACAGGAATGGATTCTGCGGCCCGAGGCCGGAGCCGTTGAGATCGATGCCGAACACGCCCTGGCAATTGATCGGCGCGATCAGCGCATCGTCCTGCGACATGCGTCCGCCCGACGCCGTCAGCGACACTTCGCCGTTCATCGGCAGCTTGCGCGTGAACGTCGCGGAAAGATTGTGGTAGTCGTTGTCGGGCTCCATCGCCATCTGGCCCTGATACAACGGCGCCGACGTCGCGCCCGGAACGACCGGGTACAGCGAGAACGGCGACTGGAAGTTGTAGCTCCGGTAACGGTCGCGATAGAACGAGCCTTGATAGCCGAAATCCATGCGCCACACGTCGCCGGCGTAGCGGAAGCCGCCGTTGAGATTGATCGTCGAATCGTCGATCGGCTTGGTCGTTTCCAGCACGCCGCCGTTGTCGGGGAACGGGAAGTTGAAAAAGAACGTTCCGCCGTATGGCCGCGCACCCTTGCGCTGCTCGTCGGTGACGTTCGCGTACGCGGTCCACTCGGGCGTCAGAAACATGTTGAAGCCGAGGCCTTGTTTGTCGCGCTTCACCGACAGTGTGCGTTCGGGCGTCGCCGCGGAAACCGCCGCGACTTCGGCCGACGTGCTGCCGCCAGGCACAAGACTCGACGGCAGCGTCAGGTTGTTCGAGCCGACGCCGTTCCAGATCGGCCGCGCGTTGTTCGACAACACGTTCGGCATCTGGCGCAAGAATGCCTGCACCTTGTAGCTGCCGGCGCGTCCGAACACCGCCTGGTAATACTGATCGTCGTCGCTGATGCGGCTCGCGCGCACGTTCGCGTACGTGCCGTCGTCCGGGCGCTCCCAGGTGTAGTCGAGGAGGCCGAGAATGAGCCCGCTGTCCCAAGCGACGTAGCGGTTCCACAGCGCGTTGTTCTCGTCGCCGCCGGTCGCGACCGCGCCGATCGAGAGCACGCCGTACGACTGCCATTCGCCGCGATCGGTCACCTCCGGCGGCTCGGCCGGGCACATGTAGAGATTGCCAGTCGGCGAGCGATGCTCGCCCGGCGTCAGCCACGACGTGCCGCGATCGTCGCGCTCTTCGCCGGCCGCGCCCGCGGTCGGATCGAGCTTGTTCGCGCGCCACGTGTCCACGCCAACGCCGGTGTCGGCAAGAGCGAAGGAGCACGCGAGCGAAAGCGATAGAGCCGTCATCCCGGCGAAGGCCGGGATCCAATGTGATCTTCCGCGCAAGAGCAAAATGGGTCCCGGCTTTCGCCGGGACGACACGAGGGAAGCGGTCGAGCGAGCGTGAGTCGTCATCGCGTGTCCTCCCCTCACTCGTGGAACTTCGGACCCGACGGCGCATTCGAGCCGTGGATGTTCGCGTGGCAGGTGATGCAGCCGCGGCCCATGATGCGTTCGTCCGGATGCGTGCCGCTGGCGAGCGATTGCGGCGTCTGCAGATCGTTCGGATGGCGTGTCGAGCTGTGGCACTGCTGGCACAGGAACGGAATCGGCGCGACCAAGAGCGTCTGCTGATTCGATCCGTGCGGCGTGTGGCAGTTGAGGCAGCTCTCGCGCACCGGCGCGTGCTCGAACAGGAACGGTCCGCGCTTTTCGGCGTGGCACTGGTAGCAGGTTTCGTTGACCGTGTTGGTCTTCAAGAGCGGACTCGTCAGCGAGCCGTGCGGGTTGTGGCAGTCGTCGCAGCTCATCTGTCCTTCCGGCAGCGGCATGTGCGAGCGACGGTTGAACTGCATGCGGATGTCCTTGTGACATTGCGAGCAGGTG
>Ga0068859_100000037_pt1 | contig 165480 bp, 155 predicted proteins | sample KBSSwiS22_FD_66585 | JGI IMG/M metagenome (GOLD analysis project Ga0068859, IMG submission 66585) | Switchgrass rhizosphere microbial communities from Kellogg Biological Station, Michigan, USA - KBS Switchgrass S2-2 | ecosystem: Host-associated > Plants > Roots > Rhizosphere > Soil ...
TTCAAATTCATCTGCTTTTTGTAGGACCAATGAGTTACCAGGTATTCAATCACTTTTCTCATATCCTCTAATGCCTCGTCAGTCCATTCTATCGCGTAAGCCATTCTTTGATTCTTTTCTTTGCTTCTTCATGCGTAACTGTATTACCGTTTTTAACCTGTTCCAATGATTTGTTTAATCTCTCCAATTGTTCAGGCGTTAAATCATTATGGGTATCTTCTGCTTTGCCGTATTCTATAGCCGCTTCATGCAGCATCTGCAGCGCCAGTTCATCATCCATGGCATCAATCTGCTCATGCAATTTCTTTTTTAACAAATCCTTATCCATCAGTCTTTAATTTGCTTAAAATTACGAATTTTATCGCATGGATGCAACCTACTGCTTTATCCTCCCCGGTCTTAATAATTCAGGACCACAGCACTGGCAAACGCATTGGCAAAAAAAATATGGCTTTACACGTATTGAGCAAACCGAATGGGATACACCCGTTTGTGATGAATGGATAATGGCCATTGAAAACAAGGTGATACAATCTCCTTTGCAAGAGGTTGTTTTAATTGGTCATAGCCTGGCATGCTGTACCATTGTAAAATGGGCCGCAAAATACCAACACCGCATAAAGGGTGCTTTGCTGGTAGCTCCAAGCGACACCGAAGCCCCCTCCTATCCGCCCGGTACTACCGGATTTACACCAATGCCCTTATTCAAACTTCCTTTTCATTCTATTGTTATTGCCAGCACCAATGATTTGTATGCAAGCATGGAAAGAGCACAATTTTTTGCAGATAACTGGGGCAGTAAACTAATAACCGTGGGTGCGCTGGGGCATATCAATTCAGCCTCCAACCTGGGCAACTGGCCGCAGGGATATACTATTCTACAACAACTCATTAAATCCTGAGCATGATTATACAACACAAACAAATTGGCGGCAAGGGAATGTTTTATGCAGGCCGTGATGGCGCTATACTGGCAGAACTGGTTTACAGCAAGCCGGCCGATAATAAAATGATCATTGAGCATACAGAAGTAGACGACTCGCTGGCCGGCAAAGGCGTGGGACTGCAACTGGTGCATACGGCGGTTGAATATGCGCGAACGCACCAAATGAAAATCATTCCGCTTTGCCCTTTTGCAAAATCTGTATTTGATAAGAAGGCGGAGTACCGCGATGTGCTGGCGTGATCAGTTCCCGGTTCTTGGTTCTTAGTTCAGCGTTTTTGTTTTTTCAGACCTGGCATACCCGGCAATCTTTACATACTGAACACCGAACAGAGAACTCTTAATTCTTAACTCTTAATTCTTAACTATAAACTGCGAACGCAGCGCTAAAGAACGCCTTTGGTACTTGGCAAATAGTTACTCAGCGGATCCCGTTTTACCGCCATTCGTATAGCCTTTGCAAATGCCTTGAAGATAGCTTCTATTTTATGGTGTTCATTGTCTCCATGGCATTCAATATTGAGGTTGCATCTGGCGGCATCAGAAAATGATTTGAAGAAATGAAAAAACATTTCTGTTGGCATCTCGCCTATTCTTTCCCTTTTAAATGATGCATTCCAGACCATCCAGTTGCGGCCGCCAAAATCTATCAGCACTTTGGCATCGGCCTCATCCATGGGCAATGCAAAGCCATAGCGCTCCATACCACGTTTATCTGCCAGCGCTTTTGCAAATGCTTCGCCCAGTGCAATGCCTGTATCTTCTATGGTATGGTGTTCGTCTATATGCAAATCGCCATTGGCCCTTATGGTAATGTCCATCTTTCCGTGGCGGGCAATTTGTTCCAGCATATGATCAAAAAAACCCAGCCCCGTTACAATTGCTGCTTTGCCCGATCCGTCGATATTTAAATCGATTTTTATCTGTGTTTCACTGGTATTTCTTTCATGCACTACCTGACGCAAACCCAGTCGCAGGTATTCATATATAGCAGCCCATTGTGTGGTTTCCAGCGCTATGGTCCCGTCTTTATGCAGGGAAGCCGCTTTATCGGCAATTTCTCCGGCGCCAAGGCCCGGCTCATTGTTTAGCCAGATACCACGGCAACCGAGGTTTTTTGCGAGCTGAATATCAGTGATGCGATCGCCGATAACATAAGAATTCGCAATATCGTATTTATCGTTGCCCAGGTATGCTGTCAGCATGCCAATACCAGGTTTGCGTGTGGGCAGATTGTCTTTTGGATAAGAACGATCAATATACACTGCACTGAAATGTATACCCTCTCTTTCCAGGCTTTTCATTACCAGGTTGTGCAATGGCCAGAAAGTATCCTCCGGAAATGCAGGTGTGCCCAATCCATCCTGGTTGGTTACCATTACCAGTTCATAATCAAATTCGCGGGCTATACGGCCCATGTATTCAAACATATGCGGGTAAAAGCCAAGTTTGGCAAATGAATCCAGTTGGTAAGTAGGTGGCGCTTCGTCAATAAGCGTTCCATCGCGGTCAATAAATAATATTCTTTTCATTTAGTGTTTTACGGGTGCTTTTTTAGCCGGCGTTTTTACTACAGGTTTTTTCGCGGTCGCTGTGGTACCTGCTGCTGCTTCCCTTGCAGCTTTTACATCTGTTACTGTAACCGCGCTTGCTTTATTGCCAAAACTATTTCTTACAAAAGTGAGTGCATCTGCAATCTGCTGATCGGTTAACTGGCCGGCCTGCGGTGGCATGGGATTATGAAAATCGTCTCCATCAATTTCTATCTCTCCACCCTTTAAACCGTTCAGTACAATTTTTACCAATGCCTTTTTGTCGCCCAGCACCCATTTGGTTTTTGTCAATGGGGGGTTCATGCGTGGTACTCCCATACCATCTGCCTGGTGACAGGCCAGGCATTTTGCGTCATATACTTTCTGCCCTCTTTCAACAGAGGCTTTAATACCACCCGCCTGGGGTTTTGTTTGAAAAGAACTGAGGACTACTAAAAAAACAATGCCGCTGCCGATAATGATTTTCATATAAAATTGTTCAGACTTATGCTGTTGTACAAATGTGCCAGCCTGCCTGCAGGCCAGGCGGGCAACGGTGTTTAATAGAATTAGTGTTTCATTGGCTCAACAAAACTATTTGCCATTGTAAGTTATCTTCCAGATAGAGCCGTTGTTATCATCCGATACATACAGGTTGCCATTTTTATCCTGTGCAAGTCCGCATGGCCGGTAAGTAGCCCTGTTAATATTGGCACCGGCAAAACCGTCTGCAAATACTTCCCATTTGGCGGTGGGCATACCATCTTTAAACGGAACAAACACTACAAAATAACCAGCCTGTGGCTCTGGTGCCCTGTTCCATGATCCGTGAAAAGCAATGAATGCACCGTTTTTATACCTGGCGGGAAATTTTGAACCGGTATAAAACAATAAAGCATTGGGTGCAAGGTGACCGGGAAATTGTACAATTGATTTTGTTTTGTTTTCGCAACGGCCCACTTTGTTTCTGTCGCCACCATATTCAGGATTGAGCAGTTTGGCATTTTTTCCGTTATCAAAATAACAATAGGGCCAACCACAGTCTGATCCTTTTTTTATGCGGAACATTTCTTCTGCCGGATTTTCGGCACCTTCTTTCTGGCTAAACATTTCGGGATAAAACTGAAACAGCATGTCCCTTCCGTGCTGCATTACATACAAATCATTTACTTCAGTATTCCAGTCAAGTCCCACTACGTTGCGCAAACCGGTAGCATAGCGTACGCCATCGCCGTAACCCTGGTTCAGCTTGTCTGCCCTGAATTGCCAGATGCCTCCGGCCGAATCGAGTATAGGGCAAGGATCCTGTCCGGGCGATCCGTTTGTTCTGTCCTGCACCTGGCAACAATTGGATGGCGCACCAATATTTACATAAATGTTGCCCTCGTTATCCAGTGTAATGGATTTGCTTTCGTGCTGGTGATGATCCCATAACCCAGTTATTATTTTCTGCTCAGAGGCTTCGTCTGCCTTTCCGGTCTGCTCATTTATTTTATAGCGATATACAGCTGTGTTGGAAGAAGCATACAAATAACCATTTTTAATGGTAATGCCGGTGCCCGTGTAATTGCCAAAGCCGGTTGTTTCATCTGCTATCCCATCTCCATTGCTGTCGTGCAACCGGTAAATGCCTTTTCCATCTTTTAATTTGTCCAGTTTTACAAATATGTCCCCATTGGCTGCAACAACAATATGCCTGGCGCGGCCCAAACCCGCTGCTACTTTTACCGAAGTAAAACTGGCTGGTAAAGTAATGCCGCCGGCATCTGCTTCCGGCGCACGGTTTTTAACTTTGGTGGTATCGCCCGCACAGGCTGCAAGCGTTAACAGGAACATGCAGTTAATAAAAATAGTAACCCCTTTTAAACAACGCATATAAGATGGTTTTATAAAATTAAAAATACCTAATTTAACAGGAAGCTTTCCAGGTTTTTGATTAAATCTTTATTTTCCTTTTCGGTACCGATGGTTATGCGCAAACAACCTTCGCATAATTCTACCCTGCTGCGGTCGCGCACCACGATTCCTTTCTTCAGCAAATAATCATAAATGGCCCTGGCATCCGTTACTTTCACCAATAAAAAATTTGCATCACTGCCATATACTTTTTGCACCAGGGGCAGCTTTTTTAATTCCACAGCCAGTTCATCGCGCATCTGCACAATCAGTTTAATCATATCATTCACCTGCCCTACTTCTTCCAGCGCCTTTAATACCAGTTCCTGCGTGGCCTGGCCAATATTGTAGGGCGGCTTTACCCGGTTGTATATCTCAATAATGGCTTTACTTGCAAAAGCCATACCCAGCCTCAGTCCTGCCAGGCCCCAGGCCTTGCTGAGCGTCTGCATCACCAGTAAATTGGGATATTCGGGCAATTCAGCTATAAAAGAACGGTGTTTGGAGAAATTAATATAAGCTTCGTCTATTACCACCAGCCCGGGAAAATTGTTCAACACTGTTTCGACATCTTCGCGATGCAGTGAATTGCCGGTGGGGTTATTGGGCGAACACAACCAGATAATTTTTGTGTTGTCGTCCACCAGGTTTTCCAGGTGTATCAAATCCAGTTGAAAATTATCCAGCAGCCTGGCCCTGCGCACTTCCACATCGTTAATATGGGCGCTTACCTCGTACATGCCATAGGTGGGCGGGCAAATAATAACATTGTCTTTGCCGGGGTTACAAAAAGCGCGGTAGGCTGTGTCAATGCATTCATCGCTGCCATTGCCCAGGAAAATATGCTCCGGCGCGATGCCTTTTATGACAGACAATTTTTCTTTTACTTTCCATTGCAGGGGATCGGGATAGCGGTTATACCACTTCGTTAGCGGAGAGCCAAGACTGTTTTCGTTGGCATCTAAAAAAATACTGGCCTGTCCTTTAAACTCGTCCCTGGCGGTAGAGTAAGGCACCAGGTTTTTTATATTCTCCCTAAGCAGGTTATTGATATCGAAACTCATTTTTTTATGTTTCCGGCTTTTGTAATGCTGTTAATTTTTCTTGCCTGTCTGTCGGCCAGGCAGGCGTTGCACCCTTGTACATACTGGCATTGGGTGCTGAACGTTGTTTATTCATTTCTTCAGGCGAATGGAAACTGCATTTTTATGCGCTTCCAGTCCTTCTGCTGCGGCCATTATCTCTACGGTGCTGCCAATATTTTGCAGACCTTCTTTACTTAATTGCTGGTAAGTAATTTTTTTTACAAAACTATCCACGCTTACACCACTATAAGCTTTTGCATAGCCATTGGTAGGCAGGGTATGGTTGGTACCGCTGGCATAATCGCCCACACTTTCGGGGGAATAATTACCCAGGAATACCGACCCGGCATTTACTATTTTTTCGGCCAGTGCCTGCGCGTTTCTGCAACTCAGTATTAAATGCTCGGCCGCATATTCATTCAATAAATTGATTGCCTCGTTTTCATCATTTACAATTATGATTTTGCTGTTCACCAGCGCCTTAGCTGCTATCTCTTTTCTTGGCAGTTGTTCCAGTTGTTGCCGAATCTCATGTTCAATACTTCCAACTACCGACTCACGGCTCACCACCAAAACCACCTGGCTGTCTGGCCCGTGCTCTGCCTGCGATAAAAGATCCGCAGCCACAAATGCGGGATCAGCGGTTTCGTCGGCGTACACAGCAACTTCACTGGGGCCGGCGGGCATATCAATGGCAATACCTTCCTTTTGTATGAGTTGCTTGGCACAGGTTACATATTGGTTTCCCGGTCCAAAAATTTTGTATACCTGGGGTATGGTTTGTGTGCCATACGCCATGGCGGCGATGGCCTGTACGCCGCCGGCACTGAAAATTTTTGTAACCCCCACTGTTTTTGCTGCAAATAAAATGGCGTTGTTTATTATACCCTGTTTACCGGGTGGCGTACACAATATGATTTCTTTGCATCCGGCAATTTTTGCAGGTATAGCCAGCATTAATAAAGTGGAGAACAACGGTGCAGAGCCACCGGGAATGTATAGTCCAACTTTTTCGATGCCTACACTTTTTCTCCAGCATTGTACACCCGGCATGGTTTCTATTATTTCCACCGGGCTTACCTGTTTTTTATGAAAAGCCGTTATGTTGGCAGCCGCCTGTTGAATAGCCGCTTTTAATGCCGGTGGTATTTCTTTTTCTGCTGCATTGATGTGTTTTTCATCTACCAGTAAATTACTGAGTTCAACACCATCAAATAATGCCGTATATTTTTTTACTGCGGCATCGCCCCCGGCCTTCACTTCCTGCAGGATAGCCGTTACTTTTTGTTCCAGCCCGGAAGCATCCAATACCGGCCTTGCCAGTATTTTTTTCCATTCGCTGTGTGGTGGCAATTTAAATGTCTGCATTTTCAATGTATATCACCCGTCCGGTGTTGTTTTCGGTTTTTTTATATCCTTGGTCCCCCCCAAGGGTTTTAGATTGTCTTTTTACGCCTGTGTGGCATATGAAATTTGCTGTCAGATAACCATCTTCTCAATGGGTATAACCAATATACCCTGTGCACCGGCTGCTTTCAGCTGTTCAATTTTTTCCCAAAATTCGTCTTCATTCAACACACTATGCACACTGCTCCAGCCGCTTTCTGCCAGGGGTAAAACAGAGGGACTTTTCATACCAGGCAATAATGCCATGATCTCTTTTATTTTTTCATTTGGGGCATTCAGCAAAATATATTTATTTCTTTTTGCCTTCTTAACAGCCCGGATACGGAATAATAACTTGTCCAGCAGATCCAATTGCGGCTGACCCAGCCCGTTGTTTTTTATCAGTACCGCCTGCGATTGCAAAATGGTTTCAACTTCTTTCAGACCGTTCATAAACAAAGTAGAGCCGCTGCTTACCAAATCGGCCACCACATCGGCCAGGCCTATACCAGGCGCAATTTCAACCGACCCGCTGATTTCATGAATATCGGCCTCTACATTGTGTTGTTTTAGATAACTGCTTACCAAAAAAGGATAACTGGTAGCAATGCGTTTGCCTTTTAAACCAGCTATGCCATCATAGTGCTGGCTGCGTGGTACAGCAATAGACAGCCTGCATTTGCCAAAACCCAGTTCTTCTACAACCGCTGTTTTTTTATTTTTTTCAAACAATACGTTTTCGCCTACAATACCAATATCGGCAACACCATCTTCTACATACTGCGGAATATCATCATCGCGCAGAAAAAAAACTTCCAGCGGAAAATTATCACTTTCCGTTTTTAGCCGGTCTTTTACATTGCGCAAATCAATACCGCATTCCTTCAGCAGCCTTACTGAATCTTCATATAGCCTGCCTGATTTTTGAACGGCAATCCGGATTTTGTCTGTCTGAACCATAATTTAATTTATAAGATTTTAAGAATTGCGGATAAGTGTGCTTTTACATTTTTGATTTCCGGTCCTTTTGAATTGAAGACTCGTTGAATCAAGATTTGATCAACCGTCCAACTTCTGTGTTATATGCTTCCAGTTAATTTTTGCCTGCGCAAGATCGATATTTTCAGGATTATTAAAGTTTTTTAGCTCAATCACTTCCCGGAAACCACTATCCGGCACCGTATGAACTTTCATTAGCGCAGCTCTGAACTTTTCAGTAATCTTTTTATTTTTTAATTCAATCATTAATTTTATTGTGTTCCAAAAAATCAAATATATCCTGCCATTCGTGGTTCAGACAACAAAAAGGGCCTACTTGCGTAAGCCCTTCAATGTTTTATAAATGCACACAAACACCATTGGCTTACCAGGCAGGTAAGTTTGTATGATGATGTGTATGTGTAAACGGTGTCATAATGTTGCCGCAAAAATAGTACTTACCGGTTGATGACAAAAAATATTTTGGCAGATACTAACTGATGTAAGTTTTTTGGCCACAATCCTGCTTTAACAGCAGTTCCTGTTAATTATTGCTAACTTCAACCCGTTAAATGCTGCTGCATGAAAAATCGTACCTGGTTCATCCTTGCTGGTTTACTGCCGCTGATAATTGTAATTTTTACTTCCGCCTTTAAACGAACCTACAGAAAGCCAAAGCTGGTATGGGCAGATGAATTCAATTATAATGGCCTGCCCGACAGCGCCAAATGGAGTTATGATACGGGCGGTAATGGCTGGGGCAATCATGAACTGGAATTTTATACCGGTAAAAGGGCCGAAAATGCGCGGGTAGAAAATGGCAACCTGATAATAGAGGCGCGTAAAGAGAAATGGCAAAACAATGACTACACTTCTGCGAGACTGGTTACTAAAGGAAAGGCCGACTGGCAATACGGGCGCATGGAAATAAGAGCACGATTGCCAAAAGGTACCGGTACCTGGCCAGCTATCTGGACCCTGGCCTCCAAAGACCACATGCGATGGCCCGATGATGGCGAGATTGACATCATGGAACATGTTGGTTTTCACCAGGGCTATATACACGCCAGCATTCATTGCAAAAAATACAACCATGTTATTCATACCCAGAAAACCGATACCCTTTTGGTAAAAGATTGCTCTGAAAAATTTCATGTATATGCATTGGACTGGACCGCAGACAGCATAAAAATGGCAGTCGACGACCATGTATATTTCCGGTTTGCCAATGAGCACAGCAGCTATGCCGCATGGCCATTTGACAATAAAATGCATTTGCTGTTAAACCTGGCAGTGGGTGGCGACTGGGGCGGGACCAAGGGCATTGCGCAGGACATATGGCCGCAAAAAATGGAAATTGACTACGTACGCGTTTACCAGTAAACACAATTATAATCCACACACAATGGGTAAAATAACAATTGGCGAAATTTACTTAACCGGCCTGGCCCTCAAAGAAAAGACCATTAACGCGCACGGACAGTCGGGCATCGATTGTAAAAACCTGTGGCACGAATTTGACAATGGCAACTATGCATCTGCCATCACGGATAAATTAAGCGATGATATTTATGGTGTTTACTATGACTATGAAGGCGACAGCACCCAGCCTTTTTCTTATTTTATTGGATGCCGTGTAAAAAAAGGAGCGGCTGTGCCGGCAGGTTTGACAAGCCTGGTTATACCAGCGGGTACCTATGAAAAGATTACGGCTACGGGCAAAATGCCGGACTGTGTTATCAAAACCTGGAGAGATATATGGTCTGCAAACTACGAAAGAACCTACCAGACAGATTTTGAAGTATACGACGATAGAAGTAAGGATTGGAGTAAGGCCGAAGTAGACGTTTACATTTCGGTAAAGGATTAACCCGGCACTGTGTATCGCATAACAAAATGTTAACCTTGCTTTTTGTGCTTACTTTTTGCAGCTTACTTAAGTCATAGCAATATTAAACAAGGCAAATGAAAACTTTTTTACTTATTGCTCCATTACTGGCAACAGCATTTATTACCAATGCCCAGAAGGTTGACAGTATTTGTTTTCATCTATATACCGACAGCCTGAAAAAAGGCACCTACAATTATATTAATGTAGATGGCAAACTCAGCAACAGCAAGTGGCTGCCTTTAACGGAAAAAGAAATTAGTCTTACTGCCAGCGCCGGAACATTTAATGGCAACAGCCTTTTTATAGACAGCAATTTCGCGGAAGAAAAAGTAACGGTAAAGGTATTGCTGAAAGCCAACCCCGCGGTGTCAAAAGAAATTACGATCTACATAAAAAAGATGGTCGACAATGAGCGCCTGAAAACAAGCGAGGAGGTAATGCATCCCCCGCGGAGGAGAAAAACCGGCTAGTACCGGCATCATCCAATGCAAAAAAAAAGCACCCTTAAACAAGGGCGCAATCTTATAATAAGTACAAACTGTAAAAAAAGAGACTACATTTTTTTGGCGTCGTCCAGGAACTTGGCAAGACCAATATCCGTTAATGGATGTTTCAGCAAACCAAGAATGGGTTCCAGCGGACAGGTGCAAACATCGGCACCGGCTTCTGCACATTTTACAATATGCAACGCACTGCGGATGGATGCGGCCAGAATTTCTGTTTCAAATCCTTGTACAGAATAAATTTGTGCAATCTGTGCAATCAATTCAACACCGTCCCAACTGCTGTCATCTATACGCCCAATAAAGGGCGATACGTAAGTAGCGCCTGCTTTTGCTGCCAGGATTGCCTGACCTGCAGAAAACACCAGCGTACAATTGGTCTTTATCCCATTGTCTGTAAACCATTTCAGGGCCTTTACCCCATCCTTAATCATAGGCACTTTTACAATAATATTGGGATGGATGGCAGCCAACGTTTTACCTTCGTCGACAATGCTTTTAAAATCGGTTGATAATACTTCTGCACTGATATCACCATCCACCATTTCACAAATTGTTTTGTAATGAGCATGGATAGCTGCAGTTCCTTTAATGCCTTCCTTGGCCATTAATGAAGGGTTGGTGGTAACCCCATCCAAAATACCCAGTTCGTTGGCTTCTTTAATTTGTGCAAGATTGGCTGTGTCAATAAAAAATTTCATGATAAATATTTTTGAACCCCGCGGGGGAAAGAGAAATAAAAAAAAGGCAGGCTAATTACATCGCACCGCTACAACCGCCTACTCTTGCTGCGTTCCCGCCCTGGGAGGGTTCAGCAGGAGCTGGTCGTGTAAGACCTGCCGGGCGCAAATATAAGAAGTTTCATGAAGTTTGACGGGCTAAAATTCTTTTAATTCGCAGACTTTTAATTTTACTACAACTTTATACATCAAACAATAAAACAATTTCGTTTTTTAATACCCTGTCGTATAAGAATTAACGCGTGCCAGGCCAATTAGTTCATCTACGCGGCCATTTATGCCGCGGTAGTAAACAAGAATGGTATAGCTGTTTTCCGTATCCCATAAATTGCCTTCTGTAAAATCAAAGCTGGCAGGCCCGCCCTGTTTATCTACCGTGATATAATCATAATTATAATAACCATTTTTTAACAACAGATCCGTTTCATAAACGCCTTTGTCTGCATTGAAAACCATTTTTGCTTTTGCATCCCTGCCATAATTGGTCAGTTCGCCAAACAAATAAATATCCTTACCGGCAAGTTCGTTGTTGCCTGAAGGAACAAATGTAAAATGTGTATCGGCAAAATCTGTTTGCCATAACGGGTTCAGGTTCTCTATTGTTTCGTTATAGTACATCCCATTGTAGTCTTTATAGTAAACCAGTCGTTGCGGTGTTCTGTCCAAATCTGGTTTAACGTAGATATCGGTAGAATTGGCATTGTATGTAGCGGTGGCTACCCGGTCGCTCTGCAAACGAAAACTACGCAGATCCAGCCAGCGCCATTCGCGCCCACCCGGAAAAACAATGTCTTCAGAATTATACTCCAGCACGTTTTGCCGTATGAATGTGGGTTTGAGATCTGTGAAGGCATTGTCCCACCGGTTGTTTTGCAGAATGCATACTTTTACCTGTTGCAGGGCATTAATGATGTTCACATTGCCGAGGCTGACATTGAAAATAATTTTCTGGTAAGCCCTGGAAATCCTTCCGTCAAATGGTTGCTGCACCTGTGCACCCACAGTCGCTTTTTCTTCCACTACCAGCACACGGCGCGTAAAAATAAGGTTCGAGGTATCTCCGTCTGCAAAAACTTTCAGCAGGTAATTGCCCGAACGCGAAGGCACGCAACTTCTTTCCGGAAGCGTTACCATATAATGGGTATATTTTACCAGCGCAATGGAAGAGTTACGATAAGTAGTAATGCGGTTTTGGGTAAAGCCTTTTATATAATCAAATTCACTGAGTATGGTTTTATTCCAGTCTGCATTACAAAGCTGCCAGGTATAGGAATAATTGCGTATGCCGCCATTCAGATCATCAAAATTGAGATCCAACTGATCAGCACCATTTAATTTTATAATGGGGTAGCCCAGCTGGTTGCCGCTGATATTCAATTTTACGTTGCGGATATTGCCTGCATAAATCTGGTCGGGCACCTGGGCAACTGCCAATAAGGATAACAATAAAAGCGCTATAGCAGAACAAACGGTCTTTTGCATGAGTGGTTAGATGAGATTGAAAACACTAAAGTTGTACAAATTTGGCTAAAAAAACCACAAAAAGATGAGCTGTTAGCCAACACAACCTATTTTTGATCCACTAAACATCATTTTTTTTGAACATCGCCGGATTTATTGCTAAACGCATAGCCTTTACAAAAGAAAAATCTTTTAGCCGCTTTATCATCAGGCTGGCTACGGCTGCTACCGTGTTGAGCGTTACAGTTATGATTGTGGCATTGGCCATCACCAATGGATTTCAATATACCATCAGCCAGAAAATTTTCAGCTTCTGGGGACATATAAGAGTCCAGCACTTTGAAGCCGGCAAAATTGCCAACGCCGAAGAAATAGCCATTGCAAAAAACGATACGGTGGCCCGCTTATTAAAAAGCAATCCCGATGTTCAGTCTGTAAATACTTTTGCCACCAAAAACGCCATTCTTAAAACCAATGAAACCATTGAGGGAATTCTGCTGAAAGGGGTGGAAAAAACCTATCGTTTCGGCCAGTTGCAGCAATTTTTAAAACAAGGCCGCTGGATAAATTTTACAGACAGCGGTTACAGCAATGAAATTGTGCTCTCTGCCTATACAGCCGGCCAGTTGAAGTTAAAGCTGAATGACCCGGTTCTTATTTACTTTATCCAGAGCGATGGTTCGCCCATAAAAGCCAGGAAACTAACGTTGACGGGTATCTACAAAACCGGTATTGAAGAATATGATAAATACATTGCCATAGGAGATATTAAACTGATTCAGCGCCTCAATGGCTGGAGCCCGGATGAAATTGGCGGTTATGAAGTTTTTATTAAAGATTACCGGCAAACAGACAATGTAAACGACAATATCTTTAATGCTTTACCGGCTTCCTGGTCCTGCAAAAGCGTTAAAGAAATCAATCCCAATATATTTGACTGGCTGAATTTACAGGATACAACCATTGTACTGGTACTGGTAATCATGACGGTGGTAGCCGTGCTAAACCTTATTACCTGCCTGATCATTTTAGTACTTGAAAGAACCAGGATGATAGGTGTTCTTAAAGCCCTCGGCGCTCCCAATCCCTCTATTCAGCGTATTTTTTTATACCAGGGCGGTATAATTACCCTTACGGGCATATTACTGGGCAACCTGCTGGCTTTGCTGCTGTGCTGGCTGCAGCAGCGCTATGGCTTTATCAGTTTACAGGAAGAGATGTATTATATTTCAAAGGTGGAAGTAAGACCGGAATGGTGGCATTTTGCCCTGGTAGATGCAGGCACTTTTATTGTTTGCTTTCTTATACTTATCATTCCCACGCTCATTATAAGACGCATACAACCAGTAAGGGCCATACAGTTCAGGTAACCCGGGGATCAGGAATTAGGAATTAGGAAGCGGGGATTCGGAACCCGTCCAAAAAAAGTTGATGCAGTTACCCCATTAAAATATAATCAATCACCAATTCCTAACTCCCAATTCCTAATTCCCTTTTATAAGGTGCGACAATATAATCCCCGTTGCTACTGCCGCATTCAGCGATTCAGCATGGCCAATACGTGGAATGGTAATGCGGTGTTTACAGGCTTCAAGCAGCGCGGGGCGGATGCCTTTTGATTCATTGCCTATTACAACAACGCCTTCCTGTATGGCTGGTAAACCATTGACAGCCTTACCGTCGAGCGCTGCGGCATACAGCTGCAACCCCTTTGTTTTTTTTATCAACTCCATTAGATCTGTGTACAGTAATTGTACCCGTACTATACTGCCCATGGTACCCTGCACCACTTTTGGCGCAAAAGCATCTGCACAATCCGTACTGCAGATAATATGACCAATACCAAACCAATCGGCAATGCGTATAATAGTGCCCATATTGCCCGGGTCCTGGATGCCGTCCAGCATCAGCAAAAGCTTACCGGAAAAATCAGTTGGCGCTGCTGCAGGCTTTTTGAAAACCGCCAATACCTCATGCGGTGTTTGCAGAAAAGAAATTCTTTCCAAATCCGGCTCCCTTATTTCAATTACCCTGTCTGCCGGAATATGCTGCAGTAACGCAGTATGGGCCCGCACCCATTGCGGAATAGCATATACATTTACCAGTGCAGATGGCAACGCTGCCAACAATTCGTTAATTATCTTGGGGCCCTCAGCAATAAAAACCCCCTCTGAATCTCTGAATTTTTTTTGGCCCAGACTTTGGATATATTTGACCTGCAATTTTGTGATCATCTATTGTTCGTTTTTTTCGAATATGCATTCATTATGTAAGCCCGTTAAACTTTACCTGTTTGTACTAATTACCAGCCTTACCGCTATCATACCCGGTTGCATAGTTCCCAAAAAATACCAGCAAAACAAACCCTTTGTATATTCAACAAATATAAACATACAGGGCAATCTTCCTGTTTCGGAAAAAGCAGATCTAAAATTAAAACTCGAGAACCAACTGGACGATAGCCTGAAAACGGTGCTGAAAACCGTTTTCCCGGGTATAAAATTTCTGATGAAGCCGCCCGTTTTTGATACCGCCGCAGCCCTGCGTTCGGTTATTTTTATGAATAACCTGCTGCATGCACAGGGTTATTATAAATCAACCATTACCTGGGACAGTTCAATAACGATAAAAGAAAAGCAGCAACGCGCTTCGGTAAATTTTACCGTTGTGCCGGGCAAGAGTTATAAGTTTGATTCCGTTAATTACCGTTTACAGGATTCTGCATTGCAAATGCTGGCGCTTTCCAGGCGCAACGGTTCATTGTTAAAAAAAGGTCAGCCTTATTCGGTGGATATTATATCTGCCGAAATGGACCGCCTGGTAGAGTTGTTCAGGAACAACGGTTATTATAAATTTTCAAGAGACGATCTGAATGCTGAAAGAGATACCGTGTTTTCGGCATTGATAAACCCTTCGCTCGATCCCTTTGAACAACTTCGCCTGCTGCAACAGGCAAGAAGCCGGCAGCAAAACCCGGTAATGAATGTAACCATCCAGCTGCGCAACCCTGATGCGGTTAGCCATTTCCGTAAGTACTATATACGGAATGTAAATATTTACCCCGACCTGGGTCTGCTGGACGACTCAGCCAGCGCTCCGAAATATGATTCTGTCACTGTGAATGGCATTCATATTTTCAGCAGGTACAATAAGTTTAAACCAGAATTTATTGCCTCCAAATCATCCTTGCAGCCAGGCAATCTTTTCCGGCTGCGCAATTCTGCCAGAACCTATACCAATTTTACGCAGCTCAATACTTTTATCCAGGTAACCATTGAAATGATAGAATTGCAGGATTCTTCCGCCCAGGTAGATGCCATAATAAAAATGTACCCTTCCGTAAAACAGGATTTGAGTGTAACCGCAGACGCCAGTTATAATACCGGCGATATCATTGCCACCGGTGATCTTTTTGGCGTTGGATTAAATTTTGGACTGAACAACCGCAATGTTGCCAGACAGGCCATACAGTCAAGTACCAACCTGCGTACGGGTGTAGAAGTTAACCTTGGCAGTAATTTCATCCAGACATTTCAAACAAGCCTTTCACATAGCTATACTTTTCCAAGACTAATTGTTCCTGATTTTATACTGCGTCATATCAAAACAGATTCACTGCGCACACAACGTACATTGCTCAATTTTAACGGTGCTTATACAGACAGGAAAGACTTTTATTCACTCAAATCACTGAATGTTTCACTGGCCTACCAGGCCACCAAGAGCCGCCGCCTTAGAAAAAGCCACACGTGGTATTTTAGTCCTTTAAATGTGGAATATGTGCTGCTTAACCCCAGGGATCAATTAAAGCTTTTGCTTGACAGTGTGCCCAACCTGCAATTCTCCTTCAATACCGGGCTGGTAATAAGTTCAATACTGGGCTATAATTATATACAAACCGGCACTGATGGCGCCAAGAAAAATGATTTCAGGATAGGATTGGAAGAAAGCGGTGGATTAACAGGAATGATTAAAACGCTTGACCGTGATGCCAACCTTTATCGCTTTGTAAAAATAGATGCTGATTTTAAACATTATATTAACTACAAAAAGTCTGCCCTTGTTTTTCGTTTATATGGCGGCATAGGCATTCCATACGGCAGAGACAAAGACGGAGTGAGAGAACAGCAGTTGCCTTTTTTTAAGTCGTTTTATGCCGGTGGCCCTTATAGCATGCGTGCCTGGCAGGTAAGGCAACTGGGTATTGGCTCATCGCCTTATTTTGATACGGCGGTAAATGCCAGGAATGTCGATCGCTTTGGCGATATACAACTGGAAGGCAATATTGAATACCGGTTTAATCTTGGCACCCTGTTTAATGTTGTAAAGTTAAAAAGCGCCTTGTTTACGGATATCGGCAATATCTGGTATCGCACAACGCAGGGGAATCCAAAATACATCGGTGCAGATTTTAATATCAATAAATTGTATACCGATATTGCGGTGGGAGCAGGAACCAGTCTTCGTGCAGATTTTGATTATTTCCTTATCCGGTTCGACTGGGCCTATAAACTAAAAGACCCGGTTTATTCAAACGATAACTACGGATGGTTTCATGATGTACAATTATTAAAAGGCCAGTTTCAACTGGGTATCAACTATCCCTTCTGATTGAACGCTCCCTTTACCTGCTCTTCCAGTTGTTGTATACTCATTGCATTTTCCAGCCTGAATTCACCAATGCCTGTTCTGCACAGACTGCTCAGGTAACCGCCACAACCCAGTGCGGCTCCAAAATCATTTGCCAGGCTTCGTATATAGGTACCCGTTGAACACCGGACCCTGAACTGCACCACCGGCTTGTCAATCGCTGTAATATCAAATGCCTCAATAAAAAGTTTTCTTGGTTCAAGTTCAATCATCTCCCCTCTCCGGGCCATTTCATATACCCGCTTGCCATCTTTTTTTATAGCAGAGTGCATGGGTGGCACCTGCATTATCTCTCCGGTAAAAGCCTGTGTAGCCGATTTAATTTGATCTGCCGTAATACCGGTAATATCTTTTGCATTTTCGGGCCTGCTTTCCAAATCAAATGTAGGTGTGGTGGCGCCCAGCGTAATACTGCCTGTGTATTCTTTTTGCTGCGCCATGTATTCATTGATGCGTTTGGTAAATTTCCCGGTACAAACAATCAACAAGCCTGTTGCCAGCGGGTCAAGTGTGCCGGCGTGCCCTACCTTTCGTATTTTAATAAGCGATCGTATTTTTTGTATTACATCAAACGACGTCCATTCATAAGGTTTGTCGATGAGCAAGACCTGTCCCTCTTCGTATATATTAGCCAGCTTTTCCACTACTATTTTTTTCGAAGATAAACAATTGTAACTTGAGCGGCCAATTGACCATTGACCATTGACCATTGACCATTGACCGTTGACCATTGACCGCTGACCAGTGACCGCTGACCAGTGACCATTAAATCGCCTGTCTTGCCTTTAGCTCAAGGTATTTGTTCAGCGTATTCACGGTTACATCCCTGGGTGGGGTAAGAATGGAGAGGATACCATATTGCTGCAGCTCCTTCACAATCATCTTCTTTTCAAATGCAAATTTTTCTGCAATGGTTTTAATATAAACAGATTCAACATTATCCGTAGCGGAGCCGGTTAAATCCCTCAGTTCGGTATTTTCAAAAAATACTACCAGCAACAGATGGTTTTGTGCAATCTTTCTGAGGTAAGGTAACTGCCGCTGCAAACCTGTCATACTTTCAAAATTGGTAAACAATATAACCAGGCTGCGCTGCGTAATACGGGTACGTATATGCGCATATAGTCTTTCAAAGTCGCTTTCCAGGTAACGTGTCTTCTGGTTATACAGTGTTTCCAGCACGGCCTGCATCTGCGTAGCTTTTTTGTCTGCCATCAGCACGGTACCCAGTTTTTCAGAAAATGTGATCAGGCCGGCCTTATCCTGTTTCAGCAAGGCGACATTGGTAAGTACCAGGGAGGCATTAATGGCATAATCCAGCAGGCTTAAACCCTCAAATGGCATTTTCATGGTACGCCCTTTATCAATAACACAATATATCTGCTGACTTTTCTCATCCGTAAAATGATTTACCATCAACTGGCCTTTTCTTGCGGTGGCCTTCCAGTTCACAGTGCGGTAGTCATCGCCCCGGACATATTCCTTTATCTGCTCAAACTCCATGCTGTGTCCAATCCTGCGCATTTTTTTTATGCCTGCTTCACTCAGGCGGTTATGAATAGCCATCAACTGGTATTTGCGCATTTGCAGGTAAGATGGATATACCGGCACTTCCCTGACTTCATTGAACCTGAACCGCCGCTTCACCAGCCCCAATATTGTTTTTACAAATAAATTTGTTCTGCCAAATTCGTAGGCTCCTCTTTTTACCGGGCGCAGATTATATTGAATAATTTTTGCCGATTGCGGGCCAACGGTAACTTTAAACAGGATATCCCTGCGCTGGAATTGGTGGGGTATTTCATCTATTACTTCGGTATACGCATCAAAGGCATAGAAGCTTTCAATGTTTATTCGTACCGGGTTCTCATCGCCATTACTAAAACGGTCCGCATGGCTGCGGGCAGCAAACATGCCGCGGCTGCTGACAAACAGCAATAAATAATCCACTAAAAAAAATATAACCAGCGCAGCAAATACGCCAAACGGAATAATACCCATCCAGGTAATAAAAAAGCGCAACAAAAAAATTACTGCACACACACACAGGGCCCCATACATCCTGCGGCTGAAAAACAAATCACTGATATATTTTCTCCAAATCTTTTTCAAAAAATATTTTATTAGGTGTGGTGGCAGATGTTCAAAAAAATCAACTACAGCTACAAGCATTTCTGACCCGTTCCCTCCGGTGATGCAAGCTATTTTTTTCACCGGCCGGCGATTCTATTCAAATAGCAGCAGTTGCTACCTGGGTACTTCAATTTTCTTTAGAATGGTCTCTATCACCTCGTCTGCGGTTCCGCCTTCCATTTCCTTTTCTGGTGTCAGAATAATACGGTGCCGCAATACCGGTGCCGCAATTGAAATAACATCATCGGGTGTTACAAAATCACGGCCACGCATAGCTGCAAATGCCTTTGCGCCTTTCAATATAGCCACGGAAGCGCGCGGTGAAGCGCCCAGGTAAAGCGCTTTGTTATTCCTTGTTTCATGTACAATCCGGGCAATATACTCCAGTACCCTGGGTTCTATGAAAAGGCCACTTACCTGTTTACGGTAGTTTTCAATCTCAGCAGCCGTTAACACCCGCAGCACTACATCATTAAAATGGGTGGTTTTTCCCTCATGCGTATTTTGTAAGATTTTTATTTCCTCTTCCATACTCGGATACTGAACCCTTATTTTAAAAATGAACCGGTCCAGCTGCGCCTCGGGCAGACGATAGGTGCCTTCTTGTTCTATCGGGTTCTGCGTAGCCAGCACCAGAAAAGGCGCAGGCATTTGGTAGGTAACCCCGTCAAAAGTGATTTGCTTTTCTTCCATCACCTCAAATAAAGCAGCCTGGGTCTTTGCCGGCGAGCGGTTTATTTCATCTATCAAAACAATATTACTGAAAATGGGGCCCTGCTTGTAAAAGAATGAACCGTTCTGTGGATTAAAAACAGAAGTTCCCAAAACATCGCTTGGCATTAAATCCGGTGTAAACTGTATACGTGAAAACTGTACGTCGATGCTTTTTGCCAGCAGTTTTGCAGTAAGCGTTTTGGCCACGCCCGGCACCCCTTCAATCAGCACATGACCATCGGCCAGTATGGCTGCCACCATCAGGTCTACCATCTGTGACTGGCCAACAATTACTTTGCCTATTTCTTCCTTAACACGCTGAATGGCGGTGGTAAGACCCGAAAGATCTGTGCGGCTGCTATGTACTGCTTGTTCTTGTTCCATAATTTATTTTGCTTTTGCGTAGAATGAATCAATCTGGTTACTGAGCGTTATCAACGCCTGGTCTGTTATCTGCTCACTGTCATGAATTTCGGCTATAAGATTTATCAGCTGCCTGGTTTCATTCTCTCCTGCACCGCTTTTTTTAGCCAGCAGCTGAATAAACTCATCATCAAAATGGCTGGTCTGCAGGTAAAATTGCGACCGCACAAATTCCATAAAATAATTTATTTTTTTCAGTGCAATATTTTTGTTGTTGTGCTGGTTGAAATACACGCTGCCCACGGTTTGCACAAAATCAAGTGTACTGTTGCGGGGTGGTTCAATAACGGGTATCACCCGCTGTTTTCTTTTCATTTCAAATAGTATAAACAACAGGATGGCAAAAATGCTGACCCGGAAAGCCCATCTAAGCCAAATATTGCTGAGTATAAACCTGAAGGGGCTGCCGGAACCTTCAGGTCCCAGCTTATAATATTCATCCCAGTAAATTCTTTTTACTTTTTTTGGCAAATAAGATAACGCTGTGGATGTGTAACCGGCATTTGCTGCAGTAAGCATAAAATAATTGCTGAAAGCAAGTGGTGCTGCATGAATAAAAAAGGCACCGTCTCCGTAAGGCACTTTTATAAAATTGATATTATTCCGGTTGTTGGTACCCAGCACAATACTGTGCAGGGTATCTATTTTATTAAAATATCCGTCCAGCGTCATAGCAGTAAATCTGTAATCTTTTTGGGCATGCAGGGCCGGGCTGGTAAAATTAATGGTGGTAGAATCTTTCCCGGCAATATCGATATGGCGTGTGGCACTGAACTTTAGTGTATCCATCAATGTCTTGCCGAAATTGCCGGCCGCAATAAATACATAATTACCGCCAACGACATAATTCAGCAACTCGTTTAAATCGTCTTTGGATATTTCCACGGCGGGTTCTGCCAGCAGGTAGGCTGTGTTTGAATCTGTAAAATTATTTACCTGGTTGTATATGGGCTGCCTGTAAGAATTAATGGAAGCATTTGGAAAGATATCTTTCAACTGTTTGTACAGGATATAGGAACCATAGGGGGATTTCTCATCTTTAGAAAGGTTCACCGACCAGTTTACCTCTTTGGGACGGTTCATTTCTGCCAGCACATAAAGTGCCAGTACCAATACAAATGCTGCTATAAAACGTCTGTATCCTTTCACTTAAAGTTGGCGGTTAAACTGGTTAAATTGTTCATGTACGGTGTTAAAGGCTGTTGCATCTATGGGCATATCGCCATACCAGTTGCTTTCAAATTGTAATGTAAGGTTACTAAAAGAAGGTTGGTATGCGCTTCCCTGCAATTCGTCTACATAGGCAATATTGGTCTTATTAAGCTGCCAGTTAATTAAATTTTTATCGGCCAGTATTTTTAGCGATTGCAAGTACAGCAGCCGGACCGCCAGGCGGTAGTCGTTATCTTGTATTGCCTGTGCTATTGCCTGTTCAAAATTAATGCTGTGTATGTTTTCATCGCTCACCGCATAGCCCGATACATCGCCGGTATTCCTTTTAAACAAACTTCCCCTGTTCATTCCGGTAAGTTTGTAGATAAAAAAGACTATTACCACTACAGCCAGTAAAGTAAGTACTGTTTTAAAAGTAATGGATCCACCTTCGGTGCTCAGCATTTCGTCGATTTTGTTCCAGAACCATTCCCAGAAGCGTTCCCAAAGAGATTTCGGGGGCTCTTTATAACGGTCATACTGAAAATCCTGGTCTTCTTTGTACGATTGCATTTTTTCCGGGCTGAAGGGTCTTGCCTGTATGGAAGAAGAATCATACAGAATTTCATGCGGATCATGTCGGTATTGCGATATCCCGCTGTGCATAAAAAAAAGGGCCGTAATAAAAAGAAATAAGCGCATGCTCAATACTGTTCTTCTATGTTGTCAAAATTATTTTTATCGCTGCCGATGTTTTCTATGCGGTTAAGGATGCCGGTACCGTCGCGCCCTTCAGCGAGTGAAAAGTACTGGAATGCTGCTGCAATAAAATAAATAATATAAAAAGTAAATGAAAAAATGTTCAGGAAAGAGGTGGCTATTCCAACGGTAGCACCAATATCTTTAGTTGTAAAATAAGCAGCCAGCCCTATCACAAGTCCTACTACTACACTTATTATGCCGCTGCTGACGTAGTAAATAATAACTGCTACCAGGTACACGGCCAGTGAAGGCCAGAAATTGGTCTTAATAATATCAAAACACCGGTAAAAAGCTTCGCTGAAACCTGCATCTTCAATCATTATTACAAGGGTAAATGGCACAAAAACCACCCATAAATAGATGCCCGGAAAAAAACAAAGAAAACAGCCAACAATGGTTAAAATGCCAACAGGTATGCTATAAAAGAAAACCCGGAAAAAATATTTTTTATACAGTGTCCATATTTCCTCAATGCCCGGCTGCCGGCCGTCATTTTCAAGGTAATACTTAAGATAAGCACCCAGCACCACTTTCATGGAGGTAAAAGTGAGGAGCATAAAAAGGATCACCATAAAGTATTCAATGGAAAATAAGCTGGCGTACGGGTTAGCGTTATATTGCCTGTTTACCCCTCCGGAAAATATTTGCTGCAGCAAACCACCCATGGTATGCGATTGATAAAGGCCGTTAAAAATGGCCTGGCCCAGCATAAAAACACCACAGATGGCAAAGAAAGAGGTAAGCAGCGGCTTCAGGTTTTGCCGGAGAAAAACAAATGTATCATTGATGTTGGTACCAAAGTCCCTTATTTTTCTGAGCTCAATTTTTTGTTCAGCCATAATTGAAAATTTTGGTCTGCAGGCGCTTGATCATCTTTATCTGCAGCTTCCATGCGTTTATGTAATTGTACAGGATATATGATAAAATACCAGATAATAAGCGATAATGAAGAAATAAGAATGAGCAGTTTGCTCCAGGCCGGCATTTGCTGGTAATGCCTGGTCACATAACTTTCAAGAAAAGCGGCCAGTATAAAAAAAGGTACCAGTCCAAACACCAGTTTCATTCCGTCGCGCCCGGCTTTTTTAACTGAATATGACCGGCTGTATGTTTTTGGAAAAAGCAATCCATTGCCCAGTATCATGCCTGCACAGCCTGCAATCACAATTACAGAAAGTTCTATAGTGCCATGTATAAATATGGCCAGTACGGCCTGGTAACCCAGGTGCCTGGCTATAAAATATTGCAGGAAGGCGCCCACCATAATACCGTTCTGGATCATCAAAAACACGGTGCCGATAGAAAATGTAATACCAAGCACAAAGGCCACAAAGGCCACTCTGATGTTATTAAAGCCAATTTCTAAAAACATGGTAAAAGAACCGTCATGTTTGTATACGCCAAAAGGATCACCTTTTTCAATATTTTCATTGGTCATATTTACATAGCCATCGCCCAAAATAAGACGGATAAAAGAATCGTCGTATTTGGCAGACAGTGCACCCGCGAAAGCAAATACAATAAAAAACAAAAACGCATAGAGTAGCTGCCACTGGTATTGCTTAAACATATAGGGCAATTCATATTGCCAGAAACTGGCAATACGGCTCGATTTTTCCTTTTTATTTTTATAAATCTTCTGGTGAAATAAAGAAGTAATGCCGTTCAGGTATTTGGTAGTATTGCTTTTGGGGTAAAAAGTACGGGCATAGGAAAGGTCATCCGTAAGTTCAATAAACCGGTCGGCAAAAGTATCAGGGTTATCAAAAAGATTTACCTCTGTTTCGTATTGCTTCCACTTTTCAGCATTTTGTTTTAAAAACTGGGCTTCTCGCATAAGGTTAAGGGTAGTAAGATAGCAGAAAATTTCATTCCTTACCACTTTCTGTGTAGGTTTGTTTTATTTGGCAGCACCCTTACTTATTATTTTATAAATGAATACAATTAAAATCACAACCACCCAGAATATTGACCTGGAATATGACCTTGCCAGCGTGGGTGAACGCATTGTGGCCTGGCTGATAGACCTGGGCATTTTTATCGCTTATTTTATCGTTGTTTCTACGGTCATCGGCTTTGGTGCATTGGATTCATTTATAACCAAAAATCCATGGGTAGCCATCTTTTTGATGGTGCCTTTCATTTTTTATAACCTGGCCTGTGAAATATGGCTGAACGGGCAAACCGTCGGCAAGAAAGTAATGAAATTAAAGGTGATTAGCCTCAACGGCGAACAGGCCACCATTGGCCAGTATATGATCCGCTGGCTGTTCCGCATGGTGGATATCTATCTTTTTGATGCGCTGATTGCTTTTATTGCTGTAATAGTGAGCGAAAAAAAGCAACGAATTGGCGATATGGTGGCGGGTACTACGGTTATTAAAACGGTACCACGTTCTTCTATCAACCAAACCATCTATGTGGCGGTACCCGATCTTAATTATACCATTTCATTCCCCGAAGTAAGCAATTTTTCAGACAGGGATATGCAATTGATAAAGGAGGTAATCATTAATGTAAACAAGACCGGCAACAGTGTACTGGCCTACCAGGCGGCAGAAAAAATTAAAGCTACCCTGCATGTACAAACCAATCTTGACCCCCTGTATTTTTTACAGGTATTGCTGGCAGATTATAATCATATTACATCAAGGGAATAATTCAGGCTTTTAGCCACCTGAAAGGACTAACAGGAATATTTCTTGCCACCCAAAAAAACAACACCACGAACAGTATTGTTTTTACAAATGCCGGAGAATAAAAAATATGCTGCGCGATTTTTTTGTTGTTAAAAACATTCCAGGAAAACACAAACGCAGAATAGCCGACTAAGGGAACAGCCAATACAAACAATATATTATAGTCCAGTGCATCGATTATCCGGCCGTGTAATAAGGCGGAAGCGGCGCGCTGAGATCCGCAACCGGGACAGTCGAACCCGGTTAATGAATGAAAAATACATCCCGGGTACAAGTCACCTTTACCCGCGGGATAAAAAAAATATAGCAGCGATAAGGTTATCACTGCTATTGTAACAAGTATAAATTGAGTTAGCGCTTTTTTATTCATGAAATACTATTGCTGTAAATGCCGGGACGCCATAAAAAAGCTACCAAAACCAAAAACAAACACGGCTATACAATACAGTATGGCACAAGCAAGTCCCACAAAAAAACCAATCTTGGTCCACTTGGCCGCATCTTTCGATGCCTGTAATGCACCAGCGTGATCACCTGCCGCCCATTTACTGTTTACCTGAGAGGCAAATACAATACCTGCAATACCAAAAGGCAGGCAACAAAAAATAAGTACCAGGATAGATTCTACCAACCAGTTCTTGGGTGGAGCCGATGGCGGGTTTTGTTGAAAGGTTTGCTGTTCCATGGTTTATATTGGTTTGATTAATAATCACACAAGTAAATAAAATTACCCCGGATTTTAAAATAAAACCCACTCTTTTGAGAAAGAGGAACAGTGTTTTGGAACAGGCAAACCTACTACCATCTCTAATATGCCCTTGCAAACAATACCCTTTCCTTACTGGGTTTGCCCGTTAAAATACATTTGCCTTCTTCCTGCGGGTTATTTAATGGTATGCAACGGATAGTGGCCTTTGTTTTTTGTTTAATCGCTTCTTCTGTTTCGGCCGTTCCATCCCAATGCGCTGAAACAAAGCCGCCTTCTCCATCAAGCGTTTTTTCAAAGTCGTTCCAGTTATCTACTTTGGTAATATGCCCGTCGCGGTAAGCCTTTGCCTTGTTGAACATAGCCTGCTGTATCTCGTCGAGCAATTGTATAATTGAAGCGCCTAATCCGTCCAGGCCAATGCTTTTCTTTTCTCTTGTGTCGCGGCGTGCTACTTCTGCCACATTATTCTCCAGGTCGCGGGCGCCAAATGCAATGCGCACCGGCACGCCTTTCATTTCATATTCTGCAAATTTCCAGCCCGGCCGGTTATTGTCGTTGTCGTCGTATTTAACCCTTATACCCGCTTTTTTTAACTGGGCTACCAGTTCCAGCACTTTTGCGTCTATCAATGCTTTTTGTTCGGCCCCTTTGTAAATAGGCACAATCACTACCTGCAGGGGGGCTATTTTTGGCGGCAATACCAAGCCATCATCATCGCTGTGTGCCATCACCAGCGCACCTACCAGGCGGGTACTAACACCCCAACTGGTTGCCCACACATAATCCAGTTTATTTTCTTTATCAGAAAATTTTACGTCGAAGGCTTTTGCAAAATTCTGCCCCAGGAAATGCGAAGTGCCGGCCTGCAAAGCTTTTCCATCCTGCATCAGCGCCTCAATGCAATAAGTATCTTCTGCACCTGCAAACCGCTCACTGGCGGTCTTTACACCTTTTATTACCGGCAGGGCCATCCATTCTTCAGCAAATTCAGCATATACATCCAGCATTTGCCGGGTTTCGGCTATGGCTTCCTGCGCGGTGGCATGGGCGGTATGTCCCTCCTGCCATAAAAATTCGGCCGTGCGCAGAAAAAGGCGGGTGCGCATTTCCCAGCGTACCACGTTTGCCCATTGGTTTATCAGCAGGGGTAAATCGCGGTAAGATTGTATCCAGTCTTTATAAGAATTCCAAATAATCGTTTCCGAAGTGGGGCGCACAATCAGTTCCTCTTCCAGTTTGGCTTCGGGGTCAACAATAACACCGTTTCCGTTGGGATCATTCTTTAACCGGTAATGGGTTACCACGGCGCATTCTTTTGCAAATCCCTCCACATGCGCGGCCTCTTTACTTAGAAAACTTTTCGGTATAAACAGGGGGAAATAAGCGTTTACATGCCCGGTAGCTTTAAACATCTTATCCAGTTGATCCCGCATGTTTTCCCAAAGGGCAAATCCGTGTGGTTTTATCACCATACAACCCCTGACGGCCGTATAATCTGCCAGTCCTCCTTTTAAAACAAGATCATTGTACCATTGCGAATAATCCTGTGCCCTGCTGGTAATTTCTTTGGCCATATGTATAATTTTGCGCCGTTAGCCATAAGCTGCTGGCTTTTAGTCCCTATTCCTCGCTCAAGGCTAAATACCGATGGCTAACAGCCGTGAGTTTTTTTAACATACTACATGCAACATTTAAATTGTTTTTATTGCCTGTTACCTGTTATTTGTTGTAATTTTAACGAGCGGTTCGCAAAAGTAATTTTAAAACATCAAACACTTTATATGAATACCAGAATTTTACTCCTTGCCTTAAGTGTTGCTGCGCTGAGCAGTTGTTCGTCTGTCTACAGAAGTGGCCAGACACCTGATGACGTATATTATTCCCCCGCCCGTGTTCAGGCAGACAGGGGCAGTGAAGACAGCTATGTAGATACCAGGCAGCATAAAGATGGTACCAATTACCAGAGCTACGAACAATACCAGGACAATTACCGGGATGATCGCTTCCTGAGAATGAGTGTTGGCAATCCATACTATATGAATTCGTATAACGCCTACAGCGGTTTCGACTGGCGCTACAACAGTTTTTATGACGGGTTCAATTATGGATTTAGCAGCCCCTGGAATAATTATTTTGCCTGGAATAATTTTTACAATCCCTATGCCTCACCGTTCTCTTATTATGGCGGCCTGGGTTTGGGCTTTGGCTATTATGGCGGCGGCTATGGCGGTGGATACTATGCCGGTGGCGGTGTAAAATATACCAACTACGCCACTCCTATCAGCAGACCGGTGGTGTTTAATGTAAACAGTTATTCAAACAACCGGCCCGCAGGCAGAACCTATACGCCTTCCAGCTATTATAATAATGGACAGCGCTATAACAATGGCAACAGCACAAATAATAACAGAAGCTATTATAACAATAGCAACAACAATGCCCGCAGCACGTATACACCTTCCACCAATTCCAATAATAACAATACCTATACGCCTTCACGCAGCTATACGCCATCTTCTTCCGGCGGCTCATCTGGCGGAAGCGGGGGCGGCGGTGGTGGCGCTGTAAGCAGACCTGGCCGTGGTAATTAATTAAAAGAATCAAAGAATAAATAATACAGCATAACATAGCGTGAAAAGAGGAATGTTGTTTGAGTACTCAACTTAAACCTTCCTCTTTTTTATTGGCCTGTATGCCCGTCAATATTCAATATTACTACTGTATGAAAAAAATCATTTTATTAGCGACCGTTTTTCTTGTCACCATTGCGGGTTTTGCACAGGTACCAGAAGATGCATTAAAGTTTAGTTGGTTTGGTCCCAATGGTACGGCCCGTACCCAGGCCATCGGCGGCGCCATTGGTGCTTTGGGCGCAGATGTAAGCGCCAATTATGTAAACCCGGCGGGTCTGGCATTTTTTAAAACAAATGATTTTGTTGTTTCTCCCGGGTTTTCTTTTTTAACAAACAAAAGCAATTTCAGGGGCGATGTAAAATCTGTCAATAATAGTTTTTTTAACCTGGGTACCAGCGGCGCGGTATTTGGTTTTAACAACAACGGCAGCCGCTGGAATAGTTCTGCCTTCAGCATTGGCGTTTCCACCATTGCCAATTTCAACAGCCATATCAGCTATACCGGCAGAAATGATTTCAGCTCTTACGGAGAACAATATGCTTCGGAAGCTGCCGCCAGCGGACTCGATATAAATGACATCGCCAGCAGCGACGGTGTTTCTATTGGTACACGGCTGGCCGCTTACACCTACCTTATCGACACGCTAACCATTCCCGGCAACACCAGCCCCGATGTAGTAAGCATGGCACAATGGAAACATTTAAAAAACGGAGCACCCTTTCTCGTCAGCCAGCAAAACAATATTCAAACAAGCGGTGGCATTACAGAAATAGCCATCGGGTTTGCCTCTACCCATATGGACAAATTTTACCTGGGTGGAAGCCTGGGCATTCCCATCGTGAGTTATCAAAGAAACAGCGTGTTGACTGAAACAGATGTTACCGGCGATAAAGACAATAATTTTGAGCACTCCACACTCACAGAAAAATACACCAGCAAGGGGGTGGGCTTAAACCTGAAAATCGGTGCCATCTACAAACCGGCTGATCAATTGCGTTTAGGCCTGGCCGTTCATAGTCCAACTGTTTATGGCTTAACAGATACCTACTATGCCAGCATGACTACCAATACCGAGAATTATGTGCATACCAATAACAGCACCATTACCGCCAGTTCAGATCAGACACTCGGCCTGGATCCCCGTTATAAATATGATCTAAACAGCCCCTGGCGCTTTATGTTAAGCGGCGCGTATATTATTAATGCGGTAGAGGATGTATCGCAGCAAAGAGGTTTTATTACCGCCGATGTTGAATATGTTACCTATAAAAGCAACCGGTACAAATCCGCCGGCGAAAATACCGACAACACTTATTACAGCGGCGTTAACCAGGCCATTAAAGCCTACTACAAAAATGCTTTCAACTTCAGGGTAGGTGGCGAACTGAAGTTTACCACCTTTATGGCCAGGCTGGGTTTCGCTTATTATATGGATCCGTATAAAGACAGTGAACTGAAAGGCAATAAAATGTTGCTGAGCGGAGGCCTCGGTTACCGCAACAAAGGCATGTTTATAGATATTACTTATGTACAAAGCCTTATCAATGATGTGAACTTTCCTTACCGCCTGTCCGACAAAGCCAATACATTTGCCATGGTAAAAGGTACCGGCGGAACAATTGCGGCAACGGTAGGAATAAAATTTTAGGTTAACCGCAAAGGTGAGAAAAAGAGAAGACGACATTTTTTGTTGCCGGCTGTAGTATTTCAATGTTACATTGTTGCTACGCTCAGTTCAACTGCATATCGTTGATGATCGCTTTTACCGTCGCCGGATTTCATCCGGGTTATTGGTGGTGCGCCCTTTCAGGGTTGGTGCGATGTGGTATATCTATTTACGAGGGACTCCGTCCCTCGCTGGTATATGACGGCCCTTCAGGCCTTTAGCCGGCCACGAAACAAACATCGTAACTTGCGCCGCCAAAACCTCCGACCTCCGACCTCCGACCTCCGACCTCCGACCTCCGACCTCCGACCTCCGACCTCCGACCTCCGACATCAGACATCAGACATCAGCCATCAGACATCAGACATCCTGGCTCAAAAAATCCCTGAACCAATAGCCGGATTGCTTTACAGTTCTTAGTTGCGTTTTGAAATCGATATGCACCAGGCCAAACCTGGGGTTATAGCCCTCGCTCCATTCAAAATTATCCGTGAGGGTCCAGGCCATGTAACCCTTAATCTTAATACCATCTCTTTTTGCCCGCAACAGCGCCTGCAGGTATTGCTGGTGATACAAGGTTCGCTCGTTATCGAAGACCTGGCCATTCACCAATTTATCCGGAAAAGCAGCGCCACTCTCTGTTACAATAATTTCTTTTACCGCCCCATACTTCCAGAATTTCTTAAGCACATTGTAAAATCCGTCAGGGCTTATCTCCCAGCCCATGGCCGTATGCGGCACCTTTCGCGCAGCCGCTTTTACTTCAGTGGCATTTATATAAGGTATAAAAGGACTGTGCTTTATGACCACCGGGAAATAATTTTGCAGGCCAATAAAATCCATGTCAAAACGCAGCCGTTCGGTAAACTTCCATGATTTATTGACCAGTTCCAGTTTCTCTATAAGTTTAAAATTTTCATTGGGATAACCCTTGCCCAGCAGCGGTTCAATAAACAGCCTGTTAAGAAGGATATCTGTTTTGCGTGCGGCTTCAATATCTTCCGGTTTGTTGGTATACGGGCGCACTTCTGAACAGGAAAAACTGGTACCAATACAGGCATTTTTAACTTCGCTGCGCAAGACCCTTCCACCATCTGCCTGGGCAAGTGCCGCATGGTGTACTGCTTTTAAAAAATTATCCAGCCCTATTTTACCTGGCGCGTGACGGCCCAGCATATAACCCAGCGATGTAAATCCAGCCGGTTCATTCAGCACAATCCAGTTCTTTACTTTATCGCCAAATGCTTCCGCGCAAACCGTTACATATTTTATGAACCACCGGTTCATCAGGTGACTGGTCCAGCCACCTTTTTGTTCAAGTGCATGGGGAAGATCCCAATGATAAAGCGTAATAAATGGTGTGATGTTTTGTTTGAGGCATTCATCAATCAGGTTGTGATAAAACTGAATACCCGCCTGGTTAACTTTTCCCGATCCATCGGGCATAATGCGCGACCATGAAACAGAAAACCTGAATGTATTAAAACCAAGCGCTTTCACCAGCAACAGATCGTCTTTGTACCGGTGATAGAAGTCTGTAGCAACATAAGGTTTCGCTCCGCCTTTTATCTTACCCTGCCGCCGGGCAAATACATCCCAGATAGAAGGTCCTCTTTCGTCTTCATTCCAGGCTCCTTCATTTTGCGCGGCCGCAATGGCAACACCCCATAAAAAATGGTTGCCAAAATCTTTTGCTGATAACTGGTGGTGCGGGCGGTTCATGCAGTACTTGCAAATTTGAGCCATTTAGCTCCCAGGTATGTTAACCATCTATTAAGTTTCTAAAATAAAAATGCCCCTTCAAAAGAAGAGGCATTTGTGTTTTTTTTGAGATCAGCGCCTAAACCTGTGTTTTTACGCGGCTTTCAAAATGATAGGTGGATATATGGGTCTTTCACAGATTTCCAGAAGATTAAAATTCCTTTATTGCCTGCTTGTAATTTTAATTATTGGATAGTAGATCCTATTTGCCAGCAATTCTTACACCAAATTACGTAAATATTTAATAAGTTGATTATAATCAATTGGTGAAAACCAATTAATTGATTCGTCTTTTGTAAACCAGGTTAACTGTCGCTTGGCATAATGCCGGGTGTTTTTCTTGATATCTTCGATTGCCTTTTGCCGGTCTGTCAGCTCGTCTGTATATTCAAACATTTCCCTGTAACCCACTGTCTGCAGGGCATTCAGCTGACGGTACTGTTGCAGTAACCCAACTTCCTCTTCCAGACCGGCTTCCATCATTTCATCTACGCGGTGATTGATATTGCGGTACAATTCCTGGCGCGGAAGTGTAAGACCGATTTTTATGATACGAAAATTTCTTTTTGCTTTTACGTCCTGCTGAAAAGATAAAATCGATTTGCCTGTGTGCATGACCACTTCAAGAGCACGCATGATACGTTGCGGATTTTGGATCTCGCCCACCGCATACCAGGCAGGATCTTTTTCCTTTATCTCATTTTGCAGCCAATCAAAGCCATCATTGCTATACCTGGTATTTATTTCATAGCGAAGTTGGGGGTCGGCCGGCGGAATTGCATCCATGCCCTCGCAAAAAGCCCTGATATACAAACCGGTTCCGCCCACCATAACCGCTATATCGTGCTCATGAAAAATTTCACCAACCGCATTAAGCGCATATTGTTCAAATATGCCGGCATTTACTTCGTCAAAAATTGAATGAGAGTTGATAAAATAATGCTTTACCAGTTGCAATTGTTCAACCGTAGGTTTGGCCACACCAATATTTAATTCTTTAAAGCATTGCCTTGAATCGGCAGAAATGATGGCCGTTGTAAAATGTTGCGCCAGGGCCAGTGCAACTGTTGTCTTGCCCACGGCCGTAGGTCCGGCTATAACAATACATGTTTTTTGGGAGGCGGCTGTAGGCATAGGCCTGAAGTCAGGAGTCTATAATTTTTACAATGCAAGCTTAGCAATAAAACCTGATTGGTTAATAAACTAATACTTTATACGATGCTCCTTTTAAGGTTGGTGAGAACAGCAACAGATAATCAGCATGCCTGTTTTCAACGCGGCAGACGGCGCAGGGAAAACAGCAGCTTACCGCTGGCCAGCCGCAATGCACCGGACTATATTTCTTCTGTACTTTCTTCGCTTGCTTCTTCACCGGCCATGTCCCCATCCCCGCCGGTTTCTTCGCCCTCTTCTCCAAATCCTTCTGCACCGGTTACCAAATCATATTTTTCTTCCATCTCCGCCAGTTTATCGCTTACCAAACCTTTTGTGCCGTATTGGGAAGGAGGAATACCTTCAGTTCTTACCATGGCCGGGTATTCGAGCCTTGGATTTTCTTCCTTTGATACATTGATGAGTTCCAGCAGGAACACCCAATTTTTTGCAAAATCGTATTCATATACAAATTTCTGATTGGGATCTATAATTTCCGATCCAACCGTGGTGGCATCCATCAGCAGTGGTTCCACTTTGTACTTTTTATCATATTTGGCAAGGGTAATTTCTTTACCGCGCTGCCAGTGGTCATTACTCCTGTAAAAAGTAGCCTGGTGCTTGTTGTCAAATTCATATGCCTTTAATATGGCATGGTGCAATTGCAGAAAATGTTGTGTATGCCGTATCGCCACGTCGCGGTAGATGCTGTCGTCCTGCTCAAAATATACCCTGAATTTTAAGATAGCCATTGCTGTATTTTCAATTTAAAATATTCTGCTGCCAGGTTTATACAACGGTTCTGAACACCCTTAAAGCCTCCCGGCTCAAATTAAACACTGCGCCCATTTATTTACCTGCTTCAAAAGTAAAACAAATATCCAATTTACAACCAGTGGGCAATAATTAGCCGCTGCCCCGTTTTGCAATCCAATTATTGCTTCGCTGGTTCCAGGTTCAGTTCCCGGGCTTTGTTAAGCATCAGTTCATAAGCGGCTTCGTAATTGTTCTGAATAACGCCGTCCAGTATGGCATCTTTTATGGCGTTCTTGATATCGCCCACAGCCCTGCAGGGTGGCAAAGCAAATATCTCCATAATCATTTCACCTGTAATGGGCGGTTGCCAGTTGCGGATGCGGTCTTTTTCTTCGACTGCTTCCATTCGCTGCCGCACCAGCTCAAAATTCTCGAGGTAGCGTTTTACTTTTAGCTTGTTTTTGGAGGTAATGTCTGCTTCGCACAAAGTCATCAGCGCATCTATATCGTCGCCCGCATCAAACAGCAAACGGCGGATAGCTGAATCAGTGATGTTTTCCTTTGTTAATCCAATTGGCCGCAGGTGCAGCTCTACCAATTTACGAACAAAACGCATCTTTTCATTCTGCGGCAGTTTTAACTTAGCAAATATTTTGGGAACCATCCGGCCGCCTACTACCTCGTGCCCGTGAAAAGTCCATCCATGTCCTTCTTCAAATTTTTTCGTGGCTGGTTTGCCGATATCGTGCAAAAGGGCTGCCCACCTCAACCAGATATCGCCTGTTTTATTGCTGATATTGTCTATCACCTGCAGCGTATGGTAAAAATTATCTTTGTGCCCCTTTCCGTCTATATATTCGGCACCTTCCAGATCGGTCATTAGCGGAAAAATAATATGCAACAAACCGCTCTGGTAAAGCAAATCAAAGCCGATGGAGGGTTTGGGGCTCATTAATATTTTATTCAGTTCATCAGTAATACGTTCCTGGCTAATGATCTTAATGCGTTCTACGTTCTGTTTAATGCCCAGCCATGTTTTTTCGGATATGGTGAACTGTAATTGTGCTGCAAAACGGATGGCCCGCAACATGCGCAACGGATCGTCGCTAAAGGTCTGGTCGGGATTAAGCGGCGTCTGAATAATTTTATGCGCCAGATCCTGTATACCATTGAAGGGATCGAGCAATTTACCATAGTCCTCTTCATTTAGACTGATGGCAAGCGCGTTGATGGTAAAATCGCGCCTGTTCTGATCGTCTTCCAATGTGCCGGGCACGACATCCGGGTTACGGCTATGGTATTTGTAACTCTCTTTGCGCGCACCTACAAATTCTATTTCAAAATCATCCAATTTTATCTGCGCGGTGCCAAAAGTTTTAAAAAAAGCAACCGGCGGAACAGGACTAAACTGCAATGCCACTTTGTGCGCCAGTTCAATACCGCTACCCACACAAACAATATCTGCATCCTTTGTCCTGCGACCAATCAGTTTATCGCGCACAAAACCACCGATGATATAGCTGGGCATTTGCAATGCGGCAGCAGCATGTGCAATTTTTTTAAATACAAACAATTCATGCGCTGAGCAATTGATCTCCATACCGCAAAAATAGGAAATACGAAATGTGGAAATAGGGTGAATGTGATAAATGTGAAAATGAAGAACCAAAATCCAAAAATTCCGAAATCAGCCATCCTCACATCAGACATCAGAGATCCCCTCACATCAGACATCAGCCATCCTCACATCAGACATGGTCTGCAGCAGTTGTTCGTCTTTTATAGTTAGAGCACATTTGAAATGTCCCAGGGGGCAGGCTTTTCTGCCATGTAAACCACAGGGCCGGCAGGGCAGCGGCTCTTCTGTTTCAACAATAAAACTGGCATTGCTTACCGGCCCAAATCCAAATGAAGGCACAGTGGAACAATATACGGCGGTTACAGGCGCATTAACCGAAGAAGCAAAATGCATGGGTGCTGAATCATTTACATAATTCATGCGGGCATCTTTCATTAATGCGGCCGATTGAAGAAAATTAAGCTTACCACACAGGTTAGTCACCGGACCGCCCGTAGCCCCGCTTATTATTTCATCGCACAAAGCCCTGTCGGGTGGTGCACCCAGCAAATAGACATGATACAGGGAAGGCAATTTATTTATAAAGCTGATCCATTTAGCGGCCGGGTATTGTTTTGTAAACCATACAGAAGAGGGCGCAATACAGATATAGGGTGATTGTTTATACGATTGCACCAATGCATAATCATTCTCAGAAGGATAAAGACGCGGTTTAAAAACAATCTCATCGGTGAAATGGGCTATCAAATCATTGTTGCGTTCTGTCTCGTGCCTGGGGTGCTTGCTGGTACTGATAACATGTTTCACTTTTTTGGTAAACAGATAACTCAGCGGGTTTTTATCGAACCCAATCCTTTCTTTGGCCTGCGAAAAAGCAGTTAATATACCGGTGGCGGCAAACCGCTGTACATTGATTACCTTATCATATTTTTTGCTCCGGATAACATGCAGCAACCGGCGCAGATCTTTTATTTTCCCTTCTTTTTTGTCCCATATCAATACTTCCCGCAGGTAAGGGTGGCCGGAGAGCAATCCCTCATTGCCCTTTCTCAATAAAAAATCAATCTGCGCCTCCGGAAAATAAGCATGCAGTTTTTCAATGATGCCGGTAGCCAGCACCACATCACCAATAAAAGCGGTTTGTATAACAAGAAATTTTTGCAAGAAGCAAATATAGCCCTGATGGCTGATGTCTGATTTGGTGATGGCTGATTTCTTTTGGCCGGAAAGCCCTTAATCCTTTATACACAAATAATTTTCCAACCTGTCAACTTCTCTTCCATTTTCACATTCATCACATTTATCACATTTCCACATTCATCACGGTCTGATCACCTGCACTGCGCCTCCATTCCACCTGACAACAGCCGACGGTGTTGCAGAAGCGGTATCATGCTGCCGGTAACGAACCACATAGCCCACGGCGTCTTTTACAGAAGCTGTAATATCCTGAAAACTGGCAGGTGTTGCCTGGCCACTGATATTGGCCGATGTAGATACAATAGGTTTGCGAAAACGTTTTATCAGGTGTTTACAAAACGGTTCTTTTACAATGCGGATGCCTGCACTGCCGTCTGCTGCCAGCAGGTTTTCTGCCAGGCCTATAATGCCGTCATATATAACAGTGGTGGGTTTGCTAACCGTATCAAGATAGTCAAACACGCTTAAATCGGGGGCGGCCACATATTGCAACACATCCCTTTCATCTGCCAGTAATACAATCAGGCTCTTTGCTTCAGATCTTTGCTTGATGGAAAATATTTTTTCTACCGCGGCTGCATTGGTGGCATCGCAACCCAACCCCCAGACTGTATCAGTTGGATATAAAATAATACCACCGCGCTGTAACACATCCAGGCACCTGTCAATATCCGGTAAAAAATCAACCATAACTGTTTGTCTCTGGTAGTAGCAAATGTAACAGTAATTGTGTGAATCACTACACCAAACCAGCACGCGTACTACTGATCAGAATTTATAACTAATGCCAAAAGAACAGTAAAAGGCATTGCTGATTATTTCTGCAGAGGTTTTTGTAATGGTGGCGCCGCCATTTGAAGGTACCAGCTGTACGGTTATAAGGGCCGGATTTACCGGCAACACATACACTGGTATAAGGCTGAATGTAAATTTTTTAACGCTGTAACTAACGGGAAGGCTGAATTCATAATCGAGCATTTTATATTTTGAAGCGTCTTCCACTTCCGCCGTTACATCATAGGTAACCCCCGGGTTTTTCCTCCTTGTTTTTACCCTGCGTTTATTGTAATAAGAGCCATAATAATTTTGTGTACTGCCGTTGGCTTTTACGGCAGGTGTAATCTGTAGTTTATCATTCGCACCGTAAAAAGTATGCTCCAGTCCAAAAGAAAGCAGGTAATCGGGTGTATCGCTAAAACTAATGCCAGCCTCTACCGTTGGTTTAATATAGATAAAATCATAGCCCCCGGAAGCAAGCACCGTTCCCCTAATTTCTGATTTTACATTGGTGCTTTGGTTATTGTAAAAAGATTTATTGGCCGATATCTCACCATCAAAATTGCCCAGGTAGAAATCGTAACCCGCTTCTATCGTAAACAGATCTATACGGCTGCTGCCCGACCGGGCCAGGTAAGACAAGGACCCATCAATAAAAAACCCCGATTTGTCGTAATAACCAATCATGGGTGTAATATAAGGGGTAGCCACTGAATCCTGCCGGCCGTTGTAGACGGAGTTGGTCAGGTAACTCAGCGAAGCCGAAAAATAAGATTTCAACGGTATTGTTTTTGGCTTGGGGGCTGTTGTGTCGTCCTGCGCAAAAACACCGGAAACAAAAGCAACTAATAAAAAGCTAATAAGTGTTCTTTTCATGGTTAAAAGCTTGTTGACAGGGTAAAATAAAAGCTCTTCCGTTGCCGGACCTGGTCCTTAACAGGTTTATAAAGGCTCATTGTATGCAAGGCGGGTTATTGACTGCCGGTGTTTGCCGGGGTTTAAATAAAGAGGGCCATTTTCGATAAAAGGGAAGCTTTTTACGATAAAGCGCTTTCCCCTATCTTCGTAACAAAATATTTACTGTATGAATCTCCATGAATACCAGGCCAAGGAACTTTTAAAAAAATACAATGTGCCCGTGCAGGAGGGCATTCCGGTAGACAATGCTGGCGCAGCAGAAGAGGCGTATAAACAATTAAAAGTAAACTATGGCAACAGCTTTGCCGTGGTAAAAGCGCAGATACATGCCGGTGGCCGTGGTAAAGGAAAAATTGTAGGTACCGAACAACGTGGGGTGGCTGTTGGCAAAAACGCAGAAGATGTAAAACAAATTGCCTCCCGCATATTGGGCGGTACCCTGGTTACCATCCAAACCGGCGAAGCAGGTAAAGTGGTAAACAAGGTATTAATAGCCCAGGATGTGTATTACCCGGGTGCCAATCCCGTAAAGGAATTTTATTTGTCTGTTTTGCTGGACAGGGCAAGGGGGCAAAACGTGATCATGTACAGCACCGAAGGCGGTATGAACATAGAAGATGTGGCGCATGATACCCCGGAAAAAATTTTCAAAGAATGGGTGCACCCGGGCGGCACACTGCAGCCCTTCCAGGCAAGAAAGATTGCCTTTAACCTGGGATTAAGCGGTGAAGCATTAAAGAATTGTGTGAAATTTGTCACCAACCTGTACAATGCCTATGTTGGACTGGATTGTTCGATGCTTGAAATAAATCCGCTGTTCAAAACCAGCGATGAAAAAATAATAGCGGTAGACTGTAAAATGAACCTGGATGACAACGCCATGATGCGCCATCCGGAACTGGAAGCACTGCGCGATATCAGCGAAGAAGACCCTACCGAAGTAGAAGCAGGCAAATACAACCTCAATTTTGTGAAGCTGGATGGCAATGTAGGCTGTATGGTAAACGGGGCAGGTCTTGCCATGGCCACCATGGACATGATTAAATTAAGTGGTGGTGAACCCGCCAACTTCCTTGATGTGGGAGGTACCGCCAATGCACAAACGGTGGAAGCCGGTTTCCGCATTATTTTAAAAGACCCCAAAGTAAAAGCCATTCTCATTAATATATTTGGTGGCATTGTACGCTGCGACCGCGTAGCACAGGGTGTAATCGATGCCTATAAAAGCATGGGCAATATTAAGGTGCCCATCATTGTGCGCCTGCAGGGCACCAACGCCACCGAAGCAAAAAAACTGATTGATGAAAGCGGGCTGAAAGTAAAATCCGCCATTGTACTGAGTGAAGCAGCGGAACTGGTAAACCAGGCAGTTGCATAAAATTAAAATCTCATTCCAATAATTTAATCCTGTCTTTAAAGGCAGGATTTTTTTTTGAGCCAGGCAGTCGACTATCTGTTAAACCTTTTGGCCTGCCATTCCGGTAGGCTGGCGTCGCACGCTTGCACCAGGCGTGCCTACAGCACGCTAAACGACCGTTTTATTCAAGTTCTGCCCACGAAATGTTCCGCTGGAACATTTTCAGAACAGTTATTTTGAAAACGCCAACAACAGTGTTGAAATGCGATCATAAATTAGCGCGCAATATTGTTGACTCCTGAAACTTATGTATACATTAGCATTTATATTGTAGTCAATATAAAAAACCTTTTATCCTAAAAAAATTTGAAGCGGAAGACAGCATGACAATCACTTCGGGAAACCTTACCACCACTCACACCCGGCTACACGGATTAGATCATTTACGCGCACTCGCTATCACCTTTGTTTTTATCTATCATTACGGTCATGTTTTTCCCTCACCAGAGTGGATAACCGGTATCAGTAAATTTGGGTGGACGGGCGTGGATCTTTTCTTCGTACTAAGCGGGTACCTAATTTCATCGCAACTCTTTGCAATAATTGCCAAAGGGAAAAATATCTCCTTCAAAACATTTTTTATCAAACGCTTTTTCAGGATTATACCGGCCTACCTGTTGGTAGTGGCCATCTATTTTTGCTTTCCGGCTTCCAGGGAAAGGAGTGCGCCCGCCCCACTTTGGAAATACCTCAGTTTTACTCAAAACATAGGTCTTGACTTGCGCACCCAAGGTACTTTCTCCCATGCATGGTCGCTTTGTATTGAAGAACAATTTTATTTATTATTACCACTTACACTTATTGCACTGGTCTATGCCAAAGCAATAAAAAAAGGGATCGCCTTACTGGTAACGCTGTTTGTACTGGGCATGGCTGCAAGATGGTATATTTATGACAACGTTGTTTTAGCCCGTTTTAATGAAGAAAATAGTTGGATAAACTGGTACAAATGGATCTACTATCCCACTTATGGGCGGCTGGACGGACTGCTTACCGGTGTTGGCATTGGAGCCCTGTTTCAATTCAGGCCAATGATAAAAGAAAAACTGACAGGCTACGGCAACCTGCTGCTGGCAGGCAGTTTGGTTGTTTTAACCGTTGCCTATTTTCTTTGCATCAATGAAGATTCGTTTAATGCTTCTGTATTTGGTTTTCCACTTGTAAGCATTGGATATGGCTTCCTGCTAATGGGCGCCATCAGTCCAAATTGTTTTTTATATAGGTTCAAATCGGGTATTACGTCAAGGCTGGCTGTACTTTCTTATGCTGTTTATCTTACGCATAAAATAATTATTCATCTTATACAGGGGCAGTCGGACAAGCTCAACATAGCAAAAAATGGGGTCTGGATGTTCCTGATTTGTACTATTGCCTGTGTAGCCGCCGCATACTGCATGAATTTTTTAATTGAAAAGCCTTTTTTGAAATGGAGAGATAAAATACTTAATACCCGGCTGCAAGAATCTACCGCTAATAAATAGTAACTTTCATAAACCTTAGCAAGAGGTCGCAGCACGAAACATGAAAAAAACAATTCTCTTCTTATGTGTTATTACAGCAGGCGCCTGCAACAATCCTGCAGACAAAACACAGGCATTGCAAAACCGCATCGACACCCTGGAGAACAAACTGGCACATACCTATAAGCCCGGGCTGGGAGAATTTATGAGCTCTATACAGGTTCACCATGCCAAGCTTTGGTTTGCCGGACAAAATCAAAACTGGCCGCTGGCCGATTTTGAAACGGGCGAAATAAAGGAAGCACTGGACGATATAACGATTTATTGCACCGACAGACCGGAAGTACAACAACTCGCCATGATTAACCCGTCTATCGACAGCATCAGCAATGCCATCAGCACAAAAAATCCACAAGACTTCAAAAGCAGTTTTGTGTTATTAACCGCCACCTGCAACAATTGCCACCATGCCACCAGCCACGCATTCAATGTTATTAAAATTCCGGATATTCCCCCGCTCAGCAACCAGGATTTTAAGAACACTTCCAGGTAGGCAAATTTCCGGCCCGGCGGTTCATTATCTTTACATCAGATAAACCAGTAACAATTGGGAGATTTCTTTTACAGCACCCTGGGAATAATTATCACCGTTGCGCTGGCAGCATCGGCCTGTACAGCTGTTGTTATGATATATCTTATGCTGAAAAAAGAAAGAAAAGAAAAAGCCGCTATTGAAAAGAAGTATACCGAGCTGGAATTAAAAATTCACTCGTTTGAACTGGATACCATCAGGTATAAACTTAACCCCCATCTTTTTAAAAATACACTCAATTCAATTCAGTCGCACGCCTATCAAACCTATTATGCGCTGGACAAGCTTTCCAATGTGCTTGATTTTATTTTGTATGAAAGCGAACGCAAATTTGTTTCATTGAAAGAAGAAATTGAATTTGCGCTGAACCTTATTGAAATCAACCGCATTAAAATCAGCCCGCTTTTCAATCTAAGTTTAAAAAACAGGATCGACGAAAATCATCCGTTGTATACACAGCAACTGGTAGCGCCACTGATAACCACCGACCTTATTGAAAATGCATTCAAACACGCAGATTTGCAGAACGAAGATGCTTTTATTGCCATTGTGTTTGAATTGAAAAATGATAGTTTTTCATTGACTGTTTCCAACAAAATAAGCAATGCATCCCCTCTCAAAAAAGAAAAAAGCGGTGTTGGAAAACCCAATCTCAAAAAAAGGCTCGACATTATATACAGGGACAATTACAAACTGGACCAGTTTTCAGAAGGGGATGTGTATATTTCGTCTTTAAAAATTAATTTGCTTGAACACAAAAATAAAATGCTTGCTGCTGGATGATGAACTGCCGGGGCTTACCTACCTGAAAATGATGTGCGAACAGGTGGCGGGCGTAGAAGTGGTAAGGGCATTCAATGACCCCCTGAAATTTATAGACGAAAGCAAAGAAGTTGATTTCGATTTAGCCATCATTGATATTGAAATGCCGCAACTAAACGGCCTCCAGGTAGCGCAACAGTTAGCCGGTAAGCCCGTTATTTTTACCACGGCATACAAAGAATATGCTGCAGAGGCTTTTGACCTCAACGCTGTTGACTACATCAGGAAACCCATTCAAAAAGAACGCCTGGAGAAAGCCATACAGAAAGCAGCAGAAAAAATAAAAACCACTACTCCCAAAACCCAATTTATACAGCTCAATACAAACAAAGGAAAATCTTTGCTGTTTTTTGACCAGTTGCTTTTTATTACAACCTCTCCTGTTGATAAAAGAGACAAGATGGCGCGATTGGAAAACGGCGATGAGTTACTGCTGAAAAATGTTTCCTTTTCGCAGCTGTTATCGGTTTTGCCGGAAAAGGATTTTTGCCAGATCAATAAGAAAGAAATTATTGCAGTAAAAATTATAGCGTTTTTTACACACGATGAAGTAACCACTTCTGTTATTAAAGATGGAAAACCAATCAGGTTTTCGCTGGGTGATATTTATAAAACCAGTTTTCTGAAAAAAACCTCCGCCTGATTTTGTTACAAAATTTACCTGTCTTGTTACATAAAACCAGTTAAAAGCCGTCTTCTCCCTGTCTAAATTTTATTAAGCACTAAGTTTGCTGTCAAAACTGCCGTATGAAAAGATATAAGAACGCTGTTTTTTATGTAGTCACCATTGCCGGTTTTTCAGGATTGATTTGGTTGATATTACAGAAGGGTTTGTCGTTGGAGGGTAACAAGGTAAATCAATTTGTTCCTCAAATTTCTGCATCTACCTGGCACCAGTTTAAAGAAACATTTCTTCAGAATATTACACACCCGCTTGCGTTGTTGTTGTTACAGGTTATTACTATTATCCTGGTGGCGCGCATTTTTGGCTTTTTCTGCAAAAAAATCGGGCAGCCTTCTGTTATCGGCGAAATAATAGCGGGTATTTTGCTCGGCCCTTCATTTGCCGGCATGTATTTACCAGGTTTTTCTGCTTTTCTTTTTCCGGTAAAATCTTTGGGCAACCTGCAGTTTCTTAGCCAGATTGGCCTTATACTATTCATGTTTGTGGTAGGCATGGAGCTCGATTTAAAGGTATTAAGGAACAAAGCAAGGGACGCTGTTGTGATCAGTCATGCCAGTATGATCTTTCCTTTTGCACTGGGTGTTACACTCGCCTATTTTATATACACACAATTTGCCCCGGCCAATGTAAAATTTCTTTCTTTCTCATTATTTATTGGTATCTCTATGAGTGTTACCGCCTTTCCTGTGCTGGCAAGAATTGTACAGGAAAGAGGGATGTCAAAAACCAGGCTGGGCACCATTGCCATTACCTGCGCAGCGGCAGATGATATAACCGCCTGGTGCCTGCTGGCAGCAGTTATTGCAGTAGTAAAAGCAGGTTCAATACTGAGCGCTTTTTATACCATACTGATGGCCGCGGCCTATGTATTTATTATGCTGAAAGTGGTACAGCCTTTTCTAAAAAAACTGGGTGAAAAATATTCCAATAAAGAATCGTTCAGCAAACCGGCGGTGGCCATTTTCTTTATTACGCTGTTACTATCTTCTTATGCCACCGAAGTTATTGGCATCCATGCGTTGTTTGGCGCTTTTTTAGCAGGTGTAATTATGCCCGCCAATACAAATTTCAGGAGCATTTTTATAGAAAAAGTTGAAGATGTGGCGCTGGTACTTTTACTGCCGCTATTTTTTGTATTTACAGGATTAAGAACCCAGATAGGGCTGCTGAATGAACCTTATTTATGGAAAATATGCGGGTTAATTATTGTGGTAGCCGTTACCGGCAAGTTTTTAGGCAGTGCACTGGCAGCAAAATTTGTGGGACAAAACTGGCGTGAAAGTTTATCAATCGGCGCCCTGATGAATACCAGGGGATTGATGGAACTGGTAGTGCTGAATATCGGTTACGATTTGGGCGTACTTAGTCCTGCCATCTTTGCTATGCTGGTATTAATGGCACTGATTACTACTTTTATGACGGGGCCGGCGTTGGATCTGATCAACCGGCTTTTACCGGGTAAAAAAACCATTACCATACCCGATAGTATTGAACATGCAGTAAAATATAATATTCTTGTATCGTTCAGCACACCCGAAAAAGGTGTTTCATTGCTGAAGCTTGCCAATACCCTGGTTAAGAAATCAGTCAGCAATACAAATATTACCATGATGCACCTTTCTCCCAGCAATGAACTGAACCAGTTTAACCAGGAAGAATATGAGCGGGAAAGTTTTGAACCGGTAGAAGTAGAAGCAAAAAGGTTGCACCTGCCCGTTACCACCATGTTTAAACCCTCTTTACAGATAGACACCGAAATCAGTCACACTGCCAACTCCGGCCATTTTGATTTGTTGCTGATTGGCATTGGGCAGTCTGTTTTTGAAGGCACCCTGCTGGGAAAGATCCTGGGTTTTACCACAAAAATTATCAATCCCGAAAGGTTATACGACACCATAACAGGAAGGGAAAAATTGTTTGAAAATTCATTGTTTGATGAGAGAACAAAAAGTATCATCAAAAACGCCAAAGTACCGGTTGGCATATTGGTAGACAAAGGCCTGAAAAAAATAGAAACGATTTTTATACCGGTATTTTCTATCAGCGACAGCTTTTTGCTTATCTATGCCCAAAAACTAATACACAACAACAATGCAAGGGTTATTGTGCTGGACAGTACCGGGGTTATAAAACAAAACCCGGAAATGAAAGAGGCGATTCGTTCTATTGAACAAATTGCACCCAATCATATAGCACTCTACAATGAAAATAAAATTGACAAAGATTTTCTTGCTGGGCAGGATTTAATGCTGATAAGCCTGGATAGCTGGAGAAAGGCCATTGAGACCCAGAGTATCTGGCTGCCGCAAACGCCCTCTACGTTAATACTTAAACCATAAAGCAGTATTTTAGCTGTTATGAAACCTTTATTTGTACTGATTGTAACATTCATATTGTCGCTGCTATTAATAAAACTTTTCAATAGCGGGTGGAATTTTCGGCTGGCGGGTAACATAGCCATGAGTGTCATGTTAGTTTTTACAAGTATCGCTCATTTTGCTTTTTCAAAAGGCATGACACTGATGATGCCGTCATTTTTTCCACTAAAAAAACAAATTGTCTGGAGCACGGGTCTATTAGAAGTATTTGGCGCAATTGCCTTGCTGGTTCCAGCATGGCGTTCTGCCGCAGCCATCGCTTTAATTGTATTTTTCATATTAATTATTCCTGCAAATATTAACGCCGCTATAAAAAAAGTTGATTACCAGAAGGCCAATTATGAAGGAAGCGGAATAAATTATTTATGGTTCAGGGTCCCGTTGCAGGTTTTCTTTATTGCATGGGTGTATTGGTTTGCTTACCGATATTGAATCTGAAGGACAAGGGTTAAACAGAAAAAGAGAAACTATAACCGGAGTTATTATCTACCGTATTTAAGGAATATGATGATGCAGTACGGATAATTTAAAACCAGTACTGCCCGTGCCGTTAAGCAATCCTGAAAACATAATACTGTAAATACCCTGCGCGGCAAACGGGTAAGCGGCCACTGATGCATATATTTCCTCAGTGCCTGTTTTTTTGAATTTTACGGTATAGGCTGCCCGCCTGTAAGTAGTTGTATCAAAATTTTGTACGGCAGCAGCTTCCGCAGTTGAACCAATAAATGTATTGGCGCTGTCGAGCCGCACGCTGTCTGTTACACCATTCACCAGCCATATATCTGCTTTCACACCTGTATCGGGCACCAGGTTAATAATACGGTACTTAAATGTGCCTGTATCGGGCAGGCTAAGATCGTCTGTTAATTGCATAATGCGAACCGGGGCTGTTGCCGTGCTGGTATCAAAAAAAATAAAACTGCTTCCTGCCGCCGCCATTGAATAAATATTTTTATCGAGCAAGGTAGTTGAGCCGGCTTTCACAGTAATAAGATTGGTGCCGGCCGGCACCTGTATATACGCTGAATCTGCTTTAACGGAGCTTTGCCCCTGTGCAAGCGGGCTGGCTATAATTGAACCACCGTTCCATGCAGCAGTAATGGCATCCAAAGACCATGTACCGTTATAAAACAATACGCTGGTGGTAGTGCTGTTGGTTTTTTTGCAGGAAACAAAAACGACCACAGCAATCAGTATCACGAATGCAAAATATTTCATAAAGGGTACTGCTTATTTATCATATTTCATTTTAAAAGCTGTTAGATCGGGTTGTATGGCACGCGGTCTCGTTAATTCGTATTCGTAGATCAGTTTGCCCAATTGCTTCATAAAAGGCATTCCCACCGTTTCATAGTCGTATGCATCATCATTTAAAATACCGTCTGCGTTACAATAGATCCTGGCGCTTAACATAAATTCTATTTTTCTGTCAAAATCAACTATGCAGGCTACATCCGTCAGGAAGCCATAGGCATCTCCTATTTTATTAAATATACGCAGGTTTGGTAGCAGGGGTCCTTTTTCAGCACCATAGAATAAAAACTTGCCATAGGCAGGCCAGTAAGCGGCCGTATCTGCACTGTACGGAGGGTAGTCACTTTCTGTGGGCAACTGCGACATATACTGTTTTACAAACCTGTAATCATCGTCGGTAAAATTAAAGCGTTGCCGCTGACTTACAGACTGTGGGAATAACACACTCCGCAAAACATCTGTTAAATCCTGCAATGAAATGCGGTTTTTTGCTGAAAAATCCATGGCATGATGAATCAATCCTTCACTACTATAATAACCTGTACCCACAGAGTCGTGCCTGACTGAATACGTTTTCTCATTAAACTGCATGGGCTGTCTGTACAGCAATTTACCCGCATTGTCATAAAAGGTAATGGCATTGGTATGCCTGTTTTCATCCGGCGTCATACTTATTTGCAGGCGGTGTAATATTTCTGCATCTGCATAACCCATTTTATGCAGTTTCTCATTAATGTATTGCTGGCCCATAAATTCATACAGGCGGTTGAATGCATCATTGTCGCTTACCATGAATATTTTTTTTACATACTGTGCTACTGTTGGTCTTCCATCTGTTGTTGAAGGATCATTGTACACAGCAGACTGCCTGCTATACCCAGCATCCGTAATAAGCGTACTGTTTTTGCCGAGCCCGGGCAGGCTCAGTTCATGCAATGCCTGCAACGCAAGCAACGCTACCGGCATTTTTACCGTAGAGGCAGGATAGAAATATTCGGCAGAATCGATATTAAAATAATATGGCGTAAAAACCGGTTCATTGTTTGCCTGCCGGTTTATTTGTGTGTAAATGATTTGTACTTTAAGTGCTTTCCTGTTTTGCAGGATTTGCGCAAAATATTGCGGCTTTGATTGCAGCAGATTTTCCATAAATGCGTCTGTGCGGGTATGGGATGCAGCCGGCAGGGTATCTTGCACCGTCAGCTTTCCGGATGCGCTGCAGGCAGTCAACGACAACAGCAGTAAGCCAAATCCTGTTATAGTAAATCCAGCGATGTTCATTTGCCAAAAATAAGAAGAAAAGTTGCGGAGGTCCGAACATTCATCCGGGATGCTGCTACAATTTCAATACAATGGAAGTCGACCCTGTAAAAAGATATAGCTGGCATCCTGTATTCTCCGATACATTTCATGGTTTCATCTATATTTTTTCAATGCCCGCGGGGGGCTCAATAATTTTAACGCAATAAAATTATTTGTATGCTGCAAATTCCATCTTTTGTTTACAGGACGCTGTTATTAATTGTTGCCACAGCCGGCGCCGCCCGTCTTTCCGCACAAACAGAAATGGTGAAGCAACAAGTTGTATTTGATGATAGCAAAAAAGAAGCTGCTGCCCTTGTAAAAAAAACGTATAACGAAGCGGCCAAATCATGGTATGCCGTGTACAACACTGCCAGTTCATTGCGTGTATACCTGGCGGTAACCGACCCTCAACAACAGGAAAAAATAGTAATGAACGGAATTCAGCTGTGGATCGATGCCAGGGGCAAAAAGAATAAGAAAACGGGCATTCTGTACCCGTTTGTTTCCACGGTCAATAAAACCAGCTCATCCCCGCCGGATATAAACCGGCCTTTGAATTTCAACACCGGCGGGCATGATACGGTGACCATACAGGCATTGGAAACAACGGTTGCCGCATACCATGAAATGCAACTTACCGGCTTCAAAGAAGATCTCAATGGAGTGCAAAACAGCCACCACCCTTCGGGCATTCATGTGTCGATGTACTTTATAAAAGACACCCTGTTTTACGAAGCACAACTACCCCTTAACACTTTACCAGAAGCGCCTGTATTAAATTCGCATATTTCTGTTGGTATAATAGAAAAGGGCATGCCATTGCCCGGATTCAATGGTAATGGAGGAATGCTCCCGCCCGATGGAGGCGGCCCCGGCGGAGATGGCATGATGCCGCCGCCCGGCGGACCAGCCCCTGGCGGAGAAGAGGGAATGCGTATATTTGAAGATGATATTATCTGGTATAAATTGTCGTTGCAGGATATTGTTTTTGTCAGATAATTCAACACCCAGGCGTACTTGAAAACTGCAATAAATCAAGCTACTGATGAAAACCCGTGTTATTTTTTCTGAAAAAAAATTTTATCACCCAACAATAGCAACCAATGCAACGTATCAGGTAGTATGCCGGTCCACAATTTCGCTTTCAACGGCATTAAAACTACCACCACTGCTATGCTCACCCTTCCCATTACTGTTACTATGAGAATAGGCCGGTACCAGGAATATTTATTAACTATTTGCGGCCGGTAACAAAAAACTGTTTATTTTTCTTTAATAAGCGCGACTTATGAAATCTTTTAAGCCTGTTTGTCTCATTTTTATTTTTGTTGTAGTTGCAGGTATTGTCCACTCACAGGAAAACACGGGCACAGTGCCCGGCAGGTGTGGCACCATGCAAAACCTTGCCATAAAGCTACAGGGCAGCCCCCGGCTAAAACAAAAATTTGAAAATGAAAGGGCCAGGTTTAATACAGCCGTACGCCAGGGCATCTACCGGCTGTCCGATATTCAAAACCAGCAAAACGCCAACCGTACTGCGCTGGTGGTTCCCATTGTTTTTCATATCGTGCTTTCCAATCCGGGTGTTGTAACTGATGCACAAATTCAGGCCCAATTGGATACATTAAACAAAGACTATGCTGGCAACAACGGCGATTCAGTACATATACCTTCTTATTTTAAGCCCCTCTTTGGCAAATCGGGTATACAGTTCTGCCTGGCAAAACAAACGCCCAATGGCGAACCAACCACCGGCATTGAGCGGATTACCACCACCAAATCATCTTTTACAAATACCGATGATGGCGTAAAACACGCCTCTTCGGGCGGGGCAGACAACTGGGATCCTTCCAGTTATTTTAATGTATGGATTTGTGCATTGGCGAATGGCATTTTGGGATATGCCACTTTTCCGCAAAGCGGGGCAGACAACGACCAGGGCGTTGTGGTGGAGTACCGGTCATTGCCAGGAGGCTCCTATGCCGTATACAGCGGCGGCAAAACACTTACGCATGAGACCGGGCATTATTTCAACCTGTACCATATCTGGGGCGATGATGATGGTGCATGCAGCGGCACTGATTATGTTGATGATACGCCCAACCAGGGAAACTCAAACAGCACCTGTCCAACCGGTATTAAAACTGATAACTGCACTACCACAGGCAATGGCATCATGTACCAGAACTATATGGACTATACATACGATGATTGCCTGGTAATGTTTACCACAGAACAGGTAGACAGAATGGAAAGTGCATTTATGGCTTACCGGTCTTCGTTATTGAGTTCTATTGCATGCCAGAATCCGGTATCGTATAATATTGACGCACAACTGAGAACCATTAATCTGCCCAAACAACGTATTTGCACCAACCCTTTTGCACCGGTCATCACCGTTAGAAACCGTGGCATACAAACGCTTACGGCGCTTACTGTAACTACTGCTATAGATGATGTAATCACCGGAACGTATACCTGGACAGGAACACTTGCACAATTGGCTTCCACAGATATTACACTCAACCCAATAACAGTTACGGCCGGCAATCACATATTAAAAGTATATTTATCCAACCCAAATAACACGACAGATCAAAATACCCTCAACGACAGTACTACCATTAGTTTTCAATATAACCCGCCAGTCAGCAGCGTGTCGGAAAGTTTTGAAGGTGCCGTATTTCCGCCTGCAGGATGGGATATAGTGAATGCCGACAATGGCATTACCTGGCAAAAAGTAACTGGTGTAGCCAAAACCGGCAATAGCAGTGTTATGATCAACAACCTGGATTACAATGCTGTTGGCCAGCAGGACTATCTGCGCCTGCCCGACGCAAATGTTGCCGGTGTTGACTCTGTATTCCTTTCCTTCCAGGTAGCTGCTGCCACCTCCTCCGATATCAATACGCCGGGCAATATCTGGGATACGCTGGAAGTGGTGATAAGCACCGATTGTGGTAATACCTATACCAGTCTGTATAAAAAATACGGAACCAACCTGGTTACCCATACAGCCGCCACAACAAAAGCTTTTATACCTACGGCTGCCGAATGGCGTAAAGATTCTATTAATATCAGTAACTATATAACAGCAGGCAAAATTCTGCTGGCATTCCGGAACACTACCGGTGCTGAAAACAATATTTATATTGACGACGTAAACCTGCGAACAGTAACCGTTAACCCCAATTTAAAGAGTAAGGGATTTCTTGTTACGCCCAGCCCGACCAATGGGCTGCTGACTATTCAATTTTATCCGCAGCCTACCGATATCAGGGGCATACAGGTTTTCAATATAAGCGGACAGAAAGTGGCGGAAACAATCCCCAATGGCCAGTCCAATTATTATACGATGGATATTGGCCGGTATTCGGCTGGTATTTATACTGTACGTGTAGTAATGGGGAATGAAGTATTGACGAAGAAAATAATTAAGTATTAAGAAATGTCGGATGTCTGATTTTGGGATGTCTGATTTGTTAGCGCGGCCATTCATTTATTTCTACTGATGTCTTTTGGCGTAACAAGGCGGTTCTGGAGAACAGAATTAAGATATGTCGGATGTCTGATTTTGGGATGTCTGATTTGCGGGGACGGTCTCACACCAAAAGAACGTCAAGAATAAAAAATATATAGATATAACTTCACAAAAAATCAGACATCGTCACATCAGACATCAGCCATTCTAATTTGTCCATTTCTCCAGTTCATCGGCCACTTTGCGATCGTTGCTCAGTCTTGGCACTTTGTTCTGCCCGCCCAGCTTGCCGATGCTTTTCATGTATTCAATAAAGCCGTTTTTCTGAACAGGTTTAATCTGCAATTGCTTTAAAATATTACCCGCAATCAGATCATCATAATAAATATTTTTTTTGCGGAGGTTGTTGTCCACTTTTGTGGCAAATTCACTCAGGCTCTTCGGCGGGTTTTCAAATTCCACAAACCATTCGTGAAAGCTTTTGCCATTGCCCTGCTGTATCATGGGCGCTACGGTAAATTCAGTAATGCGCACATTCTCTTCTTCGGCGGCTTTCATTAAACTGTATTCCACTTCTTCGCCAATTACGTGTTCGCCAAAGGCAGAAATAAAATGTTTAATGCGGCCCGTGACCACCAGGCGGTAAGGATCTACTGAAAGAAACTTCACTGTATCGCCAAGGCTATAACCCCATAAACCGGCATTGTTATTTATGAGCATGGCGTAGTTTTCGCCCACCTGCACTTCTTTTAAAGACAGCCGGGTTGGATGCTCTTTTAAAATATCAGCGGCGGGAACAAATTCAAAAAAAATGCCGCTGTTGGTATTTAATAATAAGCCCTCTTTTTCCTGCGAATCCTGGAAGGCAAAAAAACCTTCTGAAGCGGGGAAAGTTTCAATACTGTCCATTTTCTTACCAATGCTGGCAAACAATTTGGCCTTATAGGGCTCGAAATTGACGCCTCCATGCACCAGCACAGTAAGATTGGGAAAAATATCTATAATGGGTTTGCCCGTTAACTGAATCAGTCTGTCGAAGTACATTTGCATCCAGGGTGGTATACCGCTGATAAGCGTCATATCCTGGTTCAGCGTTTCTTCTACAATTTTATCCAGTTTTGTTTCCCACTCTTCTATACAATTGGTTTCGTAACTGGGTAATTGGTTGGTACGCAGGTACCTGGGTATATGGTGGTTCACAATGCCACTGAGCCTGCCCGTGGGTATGCCTGCCACCCTTTCCAGCTCGGGCGAGCCCGATAAAAAGATCATTTTTCCATCGGCAAATTTGTTATTACCGCTTTCGGCCATATAGCAAAGAAGCGCATTCCTTGCCGTGTTGATATGATTGGGGATAGAATCGTTGGTGATGGGTATGTATTTTATACCGCTGGTGGTTCCGGAAGTCTTGGCCAGGTAAATGGGCTGTCCTTTCCATAACACATTGTGTTTGCCCTCCTTAATCTGCTCTATATAGGGTTTGTATTGTTCGTAGTCCCTGATGGGTACCGCCTCTATAAATTCCTGGTATGTTTTGACCGCCGGTAGCTTATGATCGGCCCCAAAAATGGTTTTACTGCCTGTTTTTAGCAAATCCTGGAAGATTTTCTGCTGATCCTCAACCGCATTTGCCATATCTTTTTTGACCTGTCTCTGTACATATGAAGCAAAAGGCTTGGCAAGAAAAGACTTGACTTTCATAGTTCTTACGTTATTGGTTGGCAAAGATATACCGATAGCAGGGTTGAAAGCGTTAAATTATACCCGAAATAAATGAATTTTCTGTTTGCCCGTATTGAAAATAGCCTTACTTTTGCACTCCTTAAATCGGAATATTATGTTCGCAGTTGTAAAGATAGCCGGCCAGCAATTTAAAGTAGAAAACGGACAGACTTTGTTTGTTCCCCGCGTAGATGGCACCAATGGTGACAAAGTGGAGTTTTCAGACGTGTTACTGACCGACACTGACGGTAAAGTAAACGCAGGCGCTGCGTTAAAAGCGACAGTGAAAGCAGAAATACTTGGCCAGGTTAAAGGCGACAAAGTGATTGCTTTTAAAATGAAAAGAAGAAAAGGATTCCGTAAAAAAACAGGTCATCGTACACATTACACCAAAATAAAAATTGAAAGCATTGCATAACTTAATTGCACTATTGCAATTAACAGCAAATTGTAATCATTATACAAATTAAAAAATTCTTCTCATGGCACATAAAAAAGGCGAAGGCAGTGTAAAGAATGGTCGTGATTCGCAAAGCAAAAGACTGGGTGTAAAAATTTATGGTGGACAGCCCGCTATCTCCGGCAATATTATCGTTCGCCAACGCGGCACAGTTTATCATCCTGGTAAAAATGTAGGTGTAGGAAAAGATTTTACATTGTTTGCTTTAACTGATGGTTTGGTTGAATTTAAAAAAAGCCGTGGCAACAAAACTTTTGTTTCTGTTAATGCTGCTGAAGCTGTTGCTTAGTAAAAATTTAACAAATCGCAAAAAAATTTGCGTATTCTAAAAGAAGTTTATACTTTTAACTTCGTTAAATTCTTTTACTAACCATTTAAATTCAAAAAAACATGGCAACTGCAAAGAAAGCCGCAAAGAAAAAAGCTGCACCAAAGAAAAAAGCAGCAGTAAAAAAAGCAGCTCCTAAAAAGAAAGCTGCGAAAAAAGCTGCTCCTAAGAAAAAAGCAGCTAAGAAGAAATAAGCTTCTTCAAATTATCAAATACAGAAAGTCCTGGCAATTGCCGGGACTTTTTTTATGCGCTGAAGTCCTTCCAGGCCTGGGTTTCCTTGCATCCGGCCCCCTACCCATCTGCCAGGTTTACATAAATACAAGCCGCATGCTTTATTTTTGTTTACACGTATTTTAAAGATTGATATGAAAGACAATAGCTTTATTGCCGACCAGTTTTCATTGCTTTCCAAATTAACGGATATACATGGCGGTAATTCCTTTAAGTCAAAATCATATGCCATTGCCGCCTTTAATATTGAAAAACTGCCGGAACAGCTTTCGGAAACAGCACCGGATAAAATATCCGCCTTAAAGGGTTTTGGCGATTCTACTGCAAAAAAAATTACTGAAATCCTGGAAACCGGCAAACTGCAGGCGTTGGAAGACTTAATACTGCGCACACCACCCGGTGTACTTGAAATGCTTGCCATAAAAGGCCTTGGGCCAAAAAAAATTACTACCGTATGGAAAGAGATGGAAATAGAAAGCCTGGGCGAATTGTTGTATGCCTGCAATGAAAACCGTCTGCTGCTGTACAAGGGCTTTGGAGAAAAAACCCAAAAAAGCATACAGGAAGCAATTGAATATTATATGCAGAACCAGGGCAGCTTCTTATATGCAGAAGTTGCCGCCATGTTTCCTTCAGTAAAAGCCTACCTGGAAAAATGTTTTTCTGCCGGTGCAGTAGCGGCCACAGGCGCTTACCGAAGACAGGAAGTAACGATTGATGAACTGGAATTTGTAATTGCAAAAAGCAATGCTGAAATAAAACCTGCATTTCAGACTGCACAACCGCCGGAATTATTGCTGGAAAATGATACCACCCTGGTATATAAATTAAAAAATGGATTGAAACTTCATTTGCATACCGGCACCACCGGTTTGCAGGAACGATTGTTTCGAACCACCGGGCCTGCCGCATTTACTGAGGCATTTGCAAAAAAATTCCCCAAAGCCGGTTTTAAAAACGCCAAAGACAATAACGATGATGCTATTTTCACTGCCGCCGGCATCACTTATATACCCGCCTGGTTGCGCGATGCTGAAGGAATACTGGAAAAAACTGGCAATAAAGCCCTGCCTGATATAATAACCGAAAACGATATAAAAGGAATTATCCACACCCATAGCAATTGGAGCGATGGCACCAATACCATTGAAGAAATGGCAAAAGCATGTATTGCCAAAGGCTATGAATATCTTGTTATCAGCGACCACAGCAAAAGCGCCTTTTATGCAAATGGACTAAAAGAAGACCGTATACAGGAACAACACCGTTATGTAGATGAACTGAATAAAAAATACGCCCCTTTCAAAATTTTTAAGAGCATTGAGTGCGATATTCTTAATGACGGAAGCCTTGACTATACAGACAACATACTTTCCAGTTTTGACCTGGTAATAACATCTGTACATGCCAATTTAAAAATGACCGAAGAAAAAGCCATGATGCGGTTGCTGAACGCCATCAGGAATCCCTACACAACCATACTGGGGCATATGACGGGCCGGTTATTGTTAAGCCGGAAGGGCTACCCGGTTGATCACAAAGCAATCATAGCGGCCTGTGCAGAACACCAGGTAGTAATAGAATTGAACGCACATCCCCGGCGGCTTGATATGGATTGGTACTGGATCAATGAAGTCATTGAGAAAGGTGTGCTGATATCAATAGATCCTGATGCACACAGCACCGCAGGCTTTGATGATTGCCGTTACGGCGTACTGGCTGCACAAAAAGGAGGACTTACCAAAGACAAAAACCTGAGCAGTTTTTCTTTAAAAGAGTTTGAACATTTTCTTGCACAACGCAGGAAGTTTAAGAAACTGTAGCTGCACCTATAAATGATGGCTGCAGGGTGATGGTTACTCCAGCCTCGATACCCTGAACAAAGGCAGCTTAACAAAAAAAACAGAGCCTTCATTTTCTTTTGTTTCAAACCACAGTTCTCCTTTTGCCTGTTCAACAATATTACGGCTCATAGCAAGGCCCAGGCCGGTACCGGATGTTTTGGTCGTAAAATTAGGCGTCCAGATCTTTTCCTGCACATGCAGTGGTATGCCGTCGCCATTATCGGATATTTTCACAATGATATGACCATCTTCCAATTCTTCGGACATCACAATTTTTTTAAACTCCTTGTTATCGCATGCTTCTACGGCATTTTGCAGCAGGTTGGTGAACAACCGGTTCAACTGAGTTTTATCTGCAAACAAAATAATACGTTGTGGCACCGGGTGCCATTCAAACTCAAGGTTTTCGGTTGCCATATAAAGAGATGTCAGCGAATGCAGCATTTCATGCACATCAAACACTTCGCTTTTGGGGTTGCCAATATTGGCGAATTGCGAAAAGTCGGCAGCAATTTTTGAAAGATGGTCTATCTGCTCCACAAGGGTTCTGGCAACTGCCGATGTCATCTCTTTTACATTGGGCGAATTATTATCAATGGCTTTCTGCAGGTATTGTATACTTAGCTTCATGGGTGTTAGGGGGTTTTTTATTTCATGCGCTACCTGCCTGGCCATTTCCCTCCAGGCGCCCTCCCTCTCGCTTTTGGCAAGCTGGGCCGCACTGGCTTCCAGCTTATTCAGCATTTTATTGTATTCAGTAACCAGGCCGCCTATTTCGTCATTGCGGCGCCAGGGAATTTCTTCATTGGTTTTGCCCAGGTTAATGGCGCGCATCTTGTTACTGATAAGTGTAAACGAAGCGGTAATGCGATTGGTGATAAAAAGCGCAATAGCGCCGGCAATTAAAAATATAAATGCATTCAGGTTTATGATAGCTACAAAAAAATTGGATATCTCCCTTTTTAGTTCTGTCTGCGAGTCAAAAGAAGGGATATTCAGGTAAGCATATGCGTTGCCTGCTGCATCCCGTACCGGGCTATAAATACTCTGGTAGCTTACCTTAATCATCTGCTCCTCGTTAATGTACTGTATAAGATTCAGATTATGCAGGTGGTAATATGCCTGCGGGTTCATTTTTTCACTAAGAATGCCCTTGCTGTACACAATTGAATTGGACGATACCACCAGGTTGCCTTTCAGATCATAAAAATTAATATCCGTTCCATGAATTTCCGCTACCCGGCGTACCATGTTTTCCAAATCGTCATTTGCATGCGCTTCATAAATCTTTACCATATCGTCAAACACTTCGCCCTTTTTTATTTCGGCCTGCACCTGGTTGTTCATGATCTGAATGGCCTTGCTAAGCCTTTCTATATTATTTCTTTTATACCGATCTATAAAGAAAATAATAGTAACAACACTGATAACCCCGAAAGAAATAAAAGTGATAAGTATAAACGTACCATGTATCTGCGACCGGAGATTTAGCTGGAAAAACTCTTTCAGCAAATGCCACCGTAATCTTGTTAATATAAGTAAGGAAAAAATGCGGAACACCACCAGCAGCAGCAGGAAAGTAGTAAACAGGATAGACAAAAGGGTCATGCCCTCAATATAGTAATTGTCTTTTCTTACCATGACGACTACTTTGTCGGTATTCTTATACCAGAGCTCATCATAGCCGTTCTGCTTTCGTTGTTCATACTCCAGCCTGGGTGTCTGCTCTGGCGACAGCAAGGTTGGAAACGGGTACTCATTGTAATAATCAACCAGCCGCCCTCCGCGGTACACGGCAAAATAAGAGTTGGATGAATATTCCGGCAGGTATTCATGGTGAGGCTTTAACAACTCAGGTATCAGCGCATCATTCTTGTATCTTTTAGGCATCGACCGCACAAAGAAATAACCTACTATATTGTCGTTCGTGTCTTTAACCGCTTTCTTGTAGATATAGGAAAACTTATCAAACGATTTTGGCACATAACGCAAATTCGGCACATTGGTAGGCCTGCCTTCAACCCTGAAAATAATATCCAGGGTATCGAAAGAGACAGGTTCTTCATCATTAAACAGGGGTTTATGATTTTCCGAGGAATCGAAAGTATAAATCCAGGTATCGTATTTATCAAGGTAGGCGGTGAAATTTTTTGTAATCAGGCTGTCTTTCAAAAAATGGTTGGAAGACTGCACCCTGAAGCGATCGAAACTGTCAAACAAAAAATCATTATCGAAAAAAGAAAGGGCAATACTCAGCATTCTTTCGCTGGAAGGATCTGACTGGGTGGAGAGTCTTTCCGCAGTCTGTTTACGCTGTTGCAATTCTTTCTGCTGGTTTTCGATAATGATGACAGCAGATATGGAACAGGAAAATATAAACAGCCAAATCAGCACTTCAAAAATGGTAACCCTGAAATCGTTGCCGGAAATAAAATGCTGCTGCAGGAACCATACATAGGCAAGCAGCCAAAGCAATACATAAATATTAAGCTGTACAAAAGAATAGCTGCTTACAAAAGTCAGCAGTATAAGCCCTATTATGGAAATAAGAACAAACAGTATATATTTCGATTTTTTCAGCAGCGGCGATATCAACTGTAAAATAACCTGCGATAAATAGAAAAAGCTGAGCGACAAGGTAGCCAGCACGATAAAACCGCCCAGGCTGTTAATATTCGCCAGGCTGTAGAAATTAGTTACATTAAAAGATATCTGGGCATCTGCGATAAGGCTTTTAATGATGCTGGCAAAAACAAAGGTGGTCACTACCAGCAAAACCACGGGCAGGATAAGCGCTACCCAGTACCAGCTTTTTTTACTGCTGAGGCTAAACCGCTTCTCTCCCACTTCGCGGTGTATAAACAAAACAATCCAGCAAAAAAGAAAAGCGTTTATCAGCAAATCGCCCAGGGAATTGAGTACGAGACTGGAACTGTATATGCTGGGATCAAAAATATCATACTGGCGCAGGTTCAGCAGCGAGGGAAATGCATAAGTAATGCCCCTTAACAATAATACGATGCCAATAATGGACCCGATACCAACAAGATAACCGTACGTATTTGAAAAATAATGCGCCGCATTGTGTACAATAATGAGCAATAATAGAATGGCTATTATATTCAATGTAAGTGTAAGCCAGTTGGTATTTTCTTTTTCACCCAGAAATTTTGCCTGCAGATAAAAAAGTGTTTCGCCGGTAATGCTCTGCACCGGGTAATCTGTTTGCGCAGCAGAAATGGTAACGCTTTTTTCTGCCTGCGGATAATTGACAAATTCTCTTTTGGCAAACCCAAGGAAAATCTCCTGGCGAACCGGAATTAACGCCAGTACCACCAGTTTTCGGTTATTGGCAATCGTTACCGGTCTTCGTATGCATATATACTGTCCGTTGGTAAGTTTCACCAGCTCATTGGTTGCTGCGCCCTGTGCCAGGCTGGTGGCGGGAAGTATAAATTGCGTATTCCAGAACTTAAGGTCTTTATTTAAGGTGTCGTCATCGCTGTATAGAAAAAAATAGTAAGTTTTTTTCTCGGTAAGAGCATTTAACTCGCTGGCTGAATAGGTTTCATTGGTCAGCCGGCCAAGCAGGGCAGTGTCTTTGAGCAGCACATCAAAATCTCTTTCCTGCTGCTGTATATCGCTTTCAATATTCTTGCGCAGGTATTTGGCAGAAGAAGAAGAATACCAGTAATTATCAATGATAAAAGCTATCGTAAACAACCAGGCGGCTCCCAGGAAAAAGAAGACATTTTTTTTTACAACCTGCTGATAGAAATTTTTCAAGATGCCGGGTTTTGCTTTTTGATGCTGTTCCAGATAGCGTCCATTTCCGCAAGGTTCATATCAGCCAGCATACGGTTTTGAGATGCTGCGGCCTGTTCCATCTGTGTAAAACGCCGGATAAACTTTTTGTTGGTCTTTTCCAGTGCATTTTCAGCATCTACTTGCAAAAACCGTGCATAGTTAACCAGCGAAAAAACCAGGTCGCCAAACTCTTCTTCCGTCTTACCGGCATCGTTTAATTCAATGGCTTCTTTTAATTCAGCTATTTCCTCCTCTACTTTATCCCAAACTTGTTCCCTGTTGTCCCATTCAAAACCAACCTGCTTTGCTTTTTCCTGCAGGCGCATGGCCTTTACCGTTGCGGGCAATGCTGCCGGAACGCCGCTCAGCACCGATTTTTTTCCGTTTTCTTTCAGTTTCAGTTTCTCCCAGTTTTTTTTAACATCCTCTTCATCTTTTACGGTATCCAGCCCGCCGTTATTGGCGGCACTTGCATAGATATGCGGATGCCTGGCAATTAGTTTTTCAGAAACCCCATCCAGCACATCCTGCAGGGTGAATTTATTTTGTTCTGTACCTATTTTCGCATAAAAAAGAATATGCAGCATTAAATCGCCCAGTTCTTCTTTAATGCCATTCCAATCCTCTTCTGTAATCGCATCTGCCAGCTCGTACAGTTCTTCAATACTCAGCTGCCGCAGCGTGTGAATGGTTTGTTTTTTATCCCAGGGACATTTCTCGCGCAGGTCATCCATAATATTTACAAGGCGGGCAAAGGCTTCAACAGGTATTTGCATAAATATATTTTGTAATTACTAAGAAAAACGGATAAGTGAAAGAACAGCAAAAACGGCAAACAGTATTGCAACCACCACCAGCGAAAACATGTTTAACAAAATAAACTTAAAAATGGTTTTTACCCTGTTTTGTTTATAAAATTTTCGCATGGCTTTATATAAATAAAACAATATGCCCAGTACAATAATGAATTTAACAACAGACAGCCACTGCCAGTCTGCAGCAATTTGCAACTTATCAACAGAAAAGTATACCAGCAAAACAATCAGCGAGGCGCAGTAAACATGAATGGAAAAAATGGCGTGGTCTGCATAATAAAAATCCCTTCTGGCGTACAACAGCAGCAATAAAAATGCAAAAACAGGCAGCGATACAAACAAAGCCTGTGGCAATGTGTGCATGTATTTTTCCATAAACAATGCCATGGCTTCTTTATTGTTGTCGCCATATTTTTCACGAAGCAGGATGCTTTTGCGGGTCATTGCCCTTTTTAACCAGTCATCTCTCTTTTTTTCGGGAAGGGCCTGCTGTACAGAATCATACGCAGGCAACGTATAAAAAACATTTATACTGGTTAACTTAAAATTTTTGTTATCCTTCGGGTCATATTCTTTAATCTTTAAACCGGACCTGTCAGCGGGAGCATATTTTTTCGCGGTATCCGCTTTCGCCTTTAACTGCTGCTGCTTTATTGAATCAAGCCGCGCCTCTTCTTCAGCATTTTTTTTTAATACCGCAGCATGTGCATCAATATTTTTCCGGGAACGCAGTATAGCTGCCCTCAAATCCGGGTCGTTTAAATCTGCGTCGTTTTTAACCGCCAGTGTTTTACTAAGCGAATTACTGGCATCAGTCAGTTCTTTTAATTGTTCCCGGCTGTCTTTTTTCTCCGTTATTTCAGCCGGATTAAACAATGAAAAGAAAATAATAAAGAAAAATGCAGAAGTAAAAACATACATGCGGATGGGATGCAGGTAGCTGGCCCGCCGTCCCTTGATATATTCAGATGAAAGAAACCCGGGCCTGGCTAACAGGTATTTGCCGGTGCTGAAAAATTTACCATCGAAATGGGTGATATCATTAAAAAAATGAGATACAAGGGTCCATACCGTTTCTTTTGGCTCAGTATTCTCCTGCCCGCAGTTTGGACAATACCTGCCGGTAAGCGCAGTACCGCAGTTTAAACAAACCTTTTCTTCTCTCTCTTTTGAATGAGACACGGCAGTAAATTTGCTTAAAAATAATTATGAATTTTTTATTGACCTAAAATACATTAATTAGCAGCCAATTGCGTTATAAACTCATGAATATGCGGAATACCATAACCCTGTCATTTACTATCATCCTGCTTTTCTTTTGCTGCTCCGGTTTTATGGCAAATGCACAGTATTTGTATAAAGATATTATCGTTACCGGCCAAATCAACGCCAATTACAGGGTATTGAGAGACAACAGGGTAACCCATGTTACCCTTAGCCCCTCTGCACTGGACCCCACGCAAAACAACGTAACGCTGCAACAAACCATTTATCCTTCGCAGCAATTGATGGTCACTTACACCAAAGTGCCCAATGCGCCAGAATCCTGGTTAAAATCTTATTTTAGTGCCACTGGCCTGCTGGTTAAAACGGTCGACAGTTCTGCGGATGTTGTAACCACGTCTTTGTACGACTACGATGATGGCAACCGCATAAAAACCATCAGCAGCAATTCGGTCCCGGTGAACGACCCGGCGGAGCGTGAAACCCATAGCTGGAACTACAACAGCAACGGGCAACCTGTACAAATGATTAAGATTAAGGATGGCATTGACACCACTTTTGTAAGCTTTACAAGCGATGAGCAGGGCAATGCCGCAGAAGAAACCGCCATACGCAAAAAAAGCAAACTGCGTACAACCTATTACTATTACGATGCGCAGCACCGGCTTACAGATGTGGCCAGGTTTAATGAAAGGGCCAACCGGGTTTTACCCGATTACATGTTTGAATACAACGATGCTGCACAGGTTACACAAATGATAGTGGTACCCGAAGGAAGTGCAGACTACCAGATCTGGAAATACACTTATAACCAGCAGGGGTTAAAAACAAAAGATGATTGCTACAGTAAAAGAAAAGAAATGGTAGCCAGCATTGCGTATAATTATTCTTTTGGCAAATAACGTGTAAGACCACTGATATCAACGGCAGACCGGCTGGATTTATCATCCCCGAGGTTATCAGTTCAGCGCCCGGTTTCTGCAGCTTACGTGCTCAGTGCCAATCATAATTGTATACAATATACCCCCAGGGTTCTATATTAAATGAATGGCCCGCACTGATCTCTTCTTTTACTCCCGTAAATACATTTAACGGCATTCCGGCAAGCGCGGCATCATCCGTTTTTATGGTTTGCCGTTTTGAGGAGAGATTTAATATCACCACTATTTTATGACCTTGCTTCTCTCTTATATAAGCATACAGGGCCTTATCGTCTCCCACCGTAATTTTTTTGAATGAAGCATCTGCTGCCAATGCGGGCGTTGATGCGCGCAGTCCAAGCAGTGTTTTATAAAATGCCGCCCTTTTGTACTTGCCAAACCTAATGGGGTTTTTATAAAAAAAACTGATGCTATCCAGCACAGGCTCTTCCTGGCCGCTGTAAATAAGCGGTATACTGTTGCGCATGGTTTGTGTAAAAACGGCAAACGGTGCGTGTTTGGCGCCGGGCATGGTGCCATAATCTGCTTTATTCCAGCTATTCTCATCGTGGTTACTGGTAAAATACATGCGCACGGCACCTGCTGGAAATGTGCTGTCCTGGCGTTTCAGAACAGTGTCAATAGCCAACGCATTTGTGTTGCCGGCGGCAATTTTTTTCAGCGTTGCAAACATGTCCCACGGGTAACTGATATTAAACCCATCGCGGTGCAATGTGCCCTTGTCTCCTTCTGCCAGCATAAAAACATCTTTTACTTGCTTCAGTGCAGTAATGCATTGTCTCCAGAAGTCATCGGGCACTTCACCAGCTACATCGCAACGAAAACCATCAATATCCGATTCAGTTATCCAAAACTTCATGGCTGCAATCATGCTATCGCGCAATTCCATATTATCGTAGTTCAGATCGCGGGTATCTGTCCAGTCAAATGCAGGCACGGGTTTGCCATCTTTACCCTTTGTAAAAAAATCCGGGTGGCGTGTAAGCCATCCATTGTCAGCACCGGTATGGTTGGGCACCCAGTCGGTAATTACTTTAAAACCCAGTTGATGAGCTTTTGCTACCAGGTTCTTCCAGTCCTGCATATTGCCAAACTCAGGATTAACGGCTGTGTAATCCCGTACGGCATAATAGCTGCCCAGTTTACCCTTTCTGTCTGCTACGCTGATAGGTGTAACAGGCATAAACCAAAGTATCTGTACACCCATTGCTCTTAGCCTGGGGAGCGAAGCCGCAAATGCGTTAAAAGTGCCTTCCCTGGTATATTGACGCACATTGACTTCATAGATATTTGACTGCATGGCCCATCCGGGCATTGCAGCTGTTACAGGCATTTCCTGTACTGCGTCTTTTTTTGCCGTAGGTTCTGGCGTTTTATTTTCCGTTTCGTTATTATTACAGGCAACAATAACCAGTATGGCAAAAAAGCAAAGCAACCGGTAGTAATTCATATTTTTTTATTTGACGCAGGAACAGACGCGGGCATTTACCCAGCGATAGAATTTACGGCAGCTCCTGTATTTTTAAATTTTTCCATCTTACTTTAATACCTCCGCCATCATGTATTTGCAAGGCAATAAACCCTTCGCCCGCACCGATTTTCTCATCCTGCAGATCTACCATCATATGCCCGTTTAACCAGGTAGTGACCCGGTCATTAACAACTTTAATCTTCATGGTATTCCACTCACCCTGCTTTAAATATTTTTCATCTGCCGGCTTGGGCTGCTGCAGCCAGCCCCGGCCATAAGACTCATAAATGCCACCCGTATGCAAATTAACGGGTGCCACTTCTACCTGCCAGCCACTTATTTTTACCCCTTCAATGGAAGACCTGAAAAAAACGCCGCTGTTACCGTTGGCCTCCTGTTTGAATTGCAGCGTAAGGATAAAATTTTTATAATTTTTCCGGGTTGATAAATAACCATATTGTTTATCGGGACCGCTTTCACAAACCAGTTGTTTGCTGCTGTCTGCGTACCACTTTTCCGTGCCATTGACGGTCCAGCCCGTAAGATCTTTGCCATTAAAAATAGATACCGCTTTTTGTGCTGTTACCGCCTGAAAAGTGCTTACCAGAAACACCGCTGCCAATAATTTTTTCATTGTATCAAATTTAAAAACCGGAATATAACAATTGACTGAAGGTATAAAAAATGATTAATACCCTATCTATTATTGCCGAAGTGTTGCCAGCCCGGTGGCCTGTGCGGTCAATAATTCTTACACAGATGGCAATGGCGTTTTCCAGATGCGCATGTACCAGTAAACAGGAAATCCAATCATACCGGCAAATATGAAAATCAGCACCCAGACGATGCGTTCTGTACTGTCTATTGTTTTATTATTGATGCTGTGTACGATAAAATAAACAAGTAAAAACAATGAACACACAGCCAGCAAAATAATGGCGGCTACCATACCCGCAATTCTTTCTGCTAACATGGCAGGCAGTACGTCTTCTTCATGAACATGCCTGAAGATGCTGATAAAAAAACTAAAGAAAACAATAAGATACACGATAAACAATACAATGGGCAAAAAGGACAATAAACCCAGCAGCAGTTTTCTCGTTGTTGACATGGTTGAATCTTTCCAGAAAGATAAAGAAAAATCCTGCTGTTTGACCCGTCATACGCATGTTTCCCAAAAGCGCTTATGCCCGTGTTATAAAATCACTTATCTTCAGCACACAAACATACCTGCTATGCCTAGTTTTATTACACAGTACTGGTGGCTTATTCTGGTACTTATTTTTATTTTCAGCGGACTGGTTACGGTTAACCAGGGTTTTATAAATGTAATTACCCTGTTTGGTAAATACCGTCGCATACTAAGACCAGGTTTAAGTTTCAAAATACCGGTGTTGGAAGTAGTATCAAAAAGAATCAGTATACAAAACAGGTCGGTAGAGCTGGAATTCCAGGCGGTAACCGCCGACCAGGCCAATGTATATTTTAAAAGTATGCTGCTGTATGCTGTACAAAACGCCGATGAAGAGACCATTAAACGGGTTGCATTTAAATTCATCAGCGATCGCGACCTGATGCAGGCGCTTACCCGCACCATTGAAGGAAGTATACGTGCATTTGTGGCAACCAAAAGACAGGCAGAAATTCTGGGCCTGCGCAAAGAAATTGTGGAGTTTGTAAAAGACCAGATAGACCATTCACTGGAAGAATGGGGTTACCACCTGCTGGATTTACAGATAAACGATATCACATTCGACCAGGCGATTATAGACAGCATGAGTAAGGTAGTGGCCAGCAATAACCTGAAAGCGGCGGCCGAAAACGAAGGCCAGGCATTGCTGATTACAAAAACCAAGGCTGCTGAAGCTGAAGGTAATGCCATTAAGATTTCTGCTGAGGCGGAAAGACAGGCGGCCCAGTTACGCGGACAGGGTGTCGCCTTGTTCCGTGAGGAAGTGGCCAAGGGTATGAGCCATGCTGCCGAACAAATGAAACAGGCCAACCTCGATACCAACGTTATTCTCTTCAGTATGTGGACAGAAGCCATTAAAAACTTCGCGGAACTGGGCAAGGGCAATGTTATATTCCTGGATGGCAGCTCTGAAGGAATGGAAAAAACCATGAAACAGATACAGGCCATGATGGTAAAACAAAGCGGAACATAGTATGGAGTATTGAGACTTTAGTATAGAGACCCGTGGCTATAGTACTGAGATTTTAGTATTCAGACACGCGGAATAGGCCTCGCCTGAGCACCGAATCTTGCGCCTCGTCTAAATACTAAGTACTGAAATCTGTATACTATTTATATCCGGACACGCGGATGACGCCTCGTCTAAGTACTAAATACTGAATACTGAAATCCCGGACGATGGCGCCTCGTTTGAGTACTGAATACTAAATACGCTATACTTTTTTCTATACAAAATGTTAAGCTATCAACCTGAAGCAGCGTTTAAAGAAATAATCACACTATTTTCACCGTTCATGCGTGGTGCGGCATATGAATTGTATTACGCGCTACATTTGTAAGTAAAACACATAACCCCATGAATTTATTTCTTCTCCAGGTCATAAGGGATACCGCATTGGCAAGGCATATAACGGACTCTGTACTGGCTGCCCAGCAAACGGCCAATAATGGATCTGCCGCAAAAATGAACTTATTTGACCTGCTGAAAGAGGGTGGAGTTATTATGATACCGCTGGCATTGCTGCTGGCACTGGCTATTTTCTTTTTCTTTGAACGCTTAATCGCCATCAACCGCGCCAGCAAGATTGACGCTAATTTTATGAATATGATCCGCGATAATATTCTTAGCGGTAATATTACAGCAGCAAGGGCACTGGCAAAAAATACCAACAACCCGGTAGCCCGTATGATAGACAAAGGGCTGCAACGTGTTGGCAAGCCTATAGACTACATAGAAAAAAGCATGGAGAGTGTGGGCAAACTGGAGATATATAAAATGGAAAGGAACCTTTCCGTATTATCACTGGTTTATGGTATAGCACCCATGTTTGGTTTTTTGGGTACCCTGTTTGGAATGTTGCAGTTGTTTTTTAATATCAATACCACGGGCGATTTTACCCCGGCTTCCATTGCAGGCGGTATTTACACGAAGATTGTTACTTCTGCCTCTGGTTTAATTATTGGTTTGCTGGCATATGTGGGCTATAATTTTTTGAATACGCAGATCAATAAAACCATTAACAGGATGGAAGCAGCCAGTGCAGAATTCATTGATATTTTGCAGGAGCCGACACGATAATTATTTTGAATTTTATATGATGAATTTTAAATTGAATAATCAAAGACCTGCGGAGACCATTCAAAATATAAAACCCAACATTTAAAATAGTTTTAAATGAACCTTAACAGGCGCCTTAAATCTCACCCCGAACTGCATGCAGGAGCATTAAACGATATCCTGTTTATACTGCTGTTCTTTTTCCTGATTGTATCTACGCTGGCTAATCCCAACGTAATAAAACTATCTACTCCAAAGGCGAAAAGTGATACCAAGGCCAAGCAAACCGTTATTGTAAATATTAAACCGAACGGCCAGTATATTATTAACGGGAAAACACTTACCATCAACGATATCCGGGCTTTTGTTCAACCCTATATTGCCAAAGATTCTACCCAGGCAACCATAGCCATTAATGCCGATAAAACCGTGCCCCTGGATGATGTAGTGGCTATTATGCGCATTGCAAGGGATATGGGCGCCAGGACTACCCTGCTGGTAGATAATAAGAAGCAGTAGTTTGGTTGATTGGTTGATTGGTTGCGCTGTTGGCAATCATGTCAACAACACAACATTAACAACTACGAAGAGCAGCAGAGCACCGGCCAGTCAACTAATCAACTAACCCATCACCTTAACCATCCGGTCTCTTCCCTGCAGATCCTTTCTCAATTCAATACTGGTAAACCCTTTTTGCCTGTATAAATCATTTATAGCACGCCCCATGTTTTCATGAATTTCCAGGTAGACAGAACCGTTTTTGCGAAGATGCATTTTTGCAAAATCAGCAATCACTTCATAAAATTGCAAAGGATTATCGTCTTTTGTAAACAAGGCCAGGTGGGGTTCGTATTGCAGCACATTGGCGGCCATTACTGCCTTATCCTGCTCTGGAATATAAGGCGGGTTACTGATGATACTATCAAACACCGGTAATTGGCTGCGCATAGTGTCAGAGAGAATATCCAGCAGGTGAAAATGAATATCCAATTGCAGATCGGTGGCATTTTTTTTTGCCACAGACAGGGCGCCCGCACTCACATCGCAGCAATGCACTTCGGCCCCGGGTAATTTCTTTTTTATTGCCAGGGGTATGCAACCACTTCCTGTACCAATATCAAACACCGACTTTGCAATTCCCAATTCCCAATTCCCTGCATCCTTTATCAGCCAGTCAGCCAATTCTTCGGTTTCAGGCCTGGGTATCAAAACATTCTTATCCACATACAATTTCATGCCATAGAACCAGGCCTCCTGCAAAACATATTGCAGCGGTGTATGCTCCAGTAATGCCCCGGTATATTGTTCAAATAATTGTTCCTGCTTTGCAGAAAGTGGCACCGTTTTATTCATAACCCGGTCAATTTTCTTCCATCCGGTTATATGTTCCAGCACCAGGTCGGTAATATTGCCTGCTTCCCGCTCATCGTACAGGTGAAATAACTGAAAACGCAATTGCAGGCTGGCTTCATGAATGGTCATGTAACAAACTTACGGGAAAGCTGGCGGAAAATTTCATGCCGTAGACCGGCGCGGTAAGCCGCAAAAGCTGTATTAAAGCATTGCTTCTTTGCAGTCTTTGCGTGAAACAATTGTATTTTTGCCCCCTTGCAAACACATGAAACATATATGCAGCGCTGCATCGAACTGGCGGGGCTGGGCGCGGGTTCTGTAGCTCCCAATCCAATGGTAGGCGCAGTGCTGGTGCATAAGGATCGTATAATCGGTGAAGGCTACCATATGCAGTATGGCCAGGCCCATGCAGAAGTAAACTGCATCAGCTCAGTAGCAGAAAAAGACGTGGCCCTGATACCATCATCTACCATCTATGTCTCGCTGGAACCCTGCGCCCATTTTGGGAAGACGCCTCCCTGCGCAGATTTGATCATTGCAAAAAAAATTCCTTTCGTAGTAGTTGGCTGCCGCGATCCTTTTATAGAAGTAGATGGCAAGGGCATAGAGAAATTGCTTGCAGCAGGTATACAGGTAACACAACCGGTACTGGAAGCTGCCTGCAAAGATCGCAACAAAAGGTTTCTCACTTTTCACACACAACACCGTCCTTATATTATTTTAAAGTGGGCGCAAACAGCCAACGGCATCATTGGCAACAATGACAATTCAAGACTGTTGATAAGCAATGATTGCAGCAACCGGCTGGTGCACAAATGGCGCAGTGAAGAAGCAGCTATCCTGGTGGGCACCAATACGGCGCTGTTTGATGACCCTTCGCTTACCACCCGTTTATGGATGGGTAACAATCCCACCAGGCTGGTAGTAGATTTGGATTTGCGCCTGCCATCATCTTTGCAATTATTTAATGGCGCGGCACGCACCATTATTTTTAACAGTCTTAAACACGAAGAACAGGGCAATCTTTTATATTACCAGGTTACAAAAGAAGTTAGCATTGTTCACCAAATTTGTAATGCGCTGTACCAATTAAACATTTTGTCGGTATTAATAGAAGGTGGCGCGCAACTACTGCAATCGTTTATTGATGAAGACATGTATGATGAAGTAAGAATAATAACCAATAACAATTTACAAACTGCCGGCGGTATACCTGCGCCGGCCGCCAGCCGCCTGCAATTGCAGGAAAGCATACCATTGCAGTCCGATACGGTTCGTTTTTATAAACCCGTATCCAAATAAATGACCGTATGCTATTCCTGATTGGCAGTATTATACTCACTTCTTACCTTACGCTTTCATTTAAGGTAACAGAGCGGTTGCGCATCAATACTTTCCAGGCAATTGTTTTTAACTACCTTACCTGCGTTATTACCGGCTCATGGTTTAATGGGTATTTTCCTGTCAGTGCTGCTGCTGTGCATCAGCCCTGGTTTCCATGGGCCTTATTAATGGGTACTATTTTCATTGCCACCTTTAATATTGTTGGCTTTACCACACAACAACTTGGTGTGTCGGTTGCATCGGTTTCCAATAAGCTATCGCTGGTTATACCATTTATTTTTTCTGTAATACTGTACAGGGAGCCGCTTACTATTTTAAAATCAGCCGGTATAGTACTGGCCCTGGTGGCCGTTTACCTTACCGTAAAGCGCAACAATGCAGACATTCAGAAGAAAACCGGTAAATGGTTGCTGATTCTGCCGCTGCTGCTTTTTGCCGGTAGTGGTTTACTGGATACGCTCATAAAATATACCGAACAGCGTTTTTTGAATGGAAGCAATAACAATGATTTTTTGATAACCGCTTTTGCCAGCGCCGGCTGTATTGGACTAACGCTTCTTTTTATATTGCTGATCACCGGCAAACAACGATTTGATTACAGGGCCATATTGGCGGGCTTAGCCATCGGATTTCCCAATTATTTTTCCATCTGGTGCCTGATGACGGTGCTAAAACTGTACGCCGGAAACAGTTCGGCCATTATTCCCATTAATAATATGGGCATTGTATTATTTAGTGCGCTGGCAGCATGGCTGTTGTTCAAAGAAAGATTATCATTGGTAAACTGGCTGGGCATTGTTTTGTCAGTATGCGCTATTGCGCTGATTGCTTTTGGATAACCGGCACCGGCCCGGATGGGTAATAAAAATAAAGAGACATGACAGAGAAAGATTTTTTTTATACTATTGAAAAAACTGCGTCGGCAGAATTTAAAGATCGCGGCAGCCAGTTTATAGCTTTTGCTTTTCCGCTGCAGACAAAAGACGAATTTAAAAAACACCTGGGCACCGTTAAAAACGAACATCCTAAAGCAACGCATTATTGTTTTGCCTATCGCCTGGGGCTGGATGGCAACAATTTCAGATCCGGCGATGACGGCGAACCTTCCGGCACTGCAGGCAAACCCATTCTGGGACAAATAGACAGCAGGGAATTAACCAATACACTTATTATTGTGGTGCGTTATTTTGGCGGTTCGTTGCTGGGTGTTCCCGGCTTAATTAATGCGTATAAAACTGCAGCCTCACTGGTACTGCAGGTAACGCCTGTTGTGCAAAAACAGGTGGAAATAAATTACCATCTTCAGTTTGATTATACCATGATGAATGACATTATGATGATTGTAAAACAATACAATTGCAGCGTACTGAGCCAGGACATTCAATTGTTTTGCAGTATGAATATCGGCATTCCCGTTAACCGGATAGATTCAATATTGAACAGGCTAAATGACATAAGGAATGTGCAATTAGAAAAGCTGAAGTAAGTTTTCAAGGCTGCACAATGATATGCACGCTGCATTTCAGACGTTGTGTATTTTTTTATGGCTGGCCCTTCCGCGTTGCTACCTGTTTGCAAATCTTTCGCTCACCACCAAATCTTTGCTGCCCGCAGTATACATGTAAAAACCTTCTCCGCTTTTAACACCCAATTTGCCGGCGGTTACCATATTTACCAATAGCTGGCAGGGTGCATATTTAGGGTTGCCAAAACCATCCTGTAAAACCTTCAGGATAGAAAGACAAACATCCAGGCCAATAAAATCGGCCAATTGCAACGGCCCCATGGGATGCGCCATTCCCAGTTTCATTACGGTATCAATGGCTGCAACACCTGCTACGCCTTCATACAAACTGTAAATAGCTTCGTTTATCATGGGCATTAAAATGCGGTTGGCAATAAAGCCCGGGTAATCATTTACCACGCATGGTGTTTTACCCAACTGATTGGTAAGTGCCACAATTGAATCAGTGACTGCCTGGCTGGTGGCATAACCGGTAATGATTTCTACCAGTTTCATCAGCGGTACAGGATTCATAAAATGCATGCCTATTACAGATTCGGGTCTTTTGGTAACGGCTGCAATTTTTGTTATGGAAATAGAAGATGTATTGGTAGCTAAAATAGCGGCAGCAGGTGCGGCCGCGTCTATCTGTTTAAAGATATCAAGTTTTACAGCGGTATTTTCTGTTGCTGCTTCTACAATTAACTGCGCTTCTTTAACACCTTCTGCAATACCTGTAATGGTGTGCAGGTTACCCAATGCAGCCTGCTTCACCGCTTCAGTTATAGTTGCCTTACCCACCTGCCGGTCAAGATTTTTTGTGATGGTGACAATGGCTTTATCCAGTTGCGCCTGCGACACGTCAATAAGGTTCACCTTAAACCCGTATTGCGCAAATACGTGGGCGATACCATTGCCCATGGTACCCGCGCCGATAACGGAAACTGTCTGAATCATTGTTTGAACGGGGATTTTTGTGATTGTTAACTGTGCAAGTTTACTCTTTTTTAAGGAAGTAGTTGTAAGGCATTACAATAACAGCATTTTGGATGGTGATCAACACCGGCGTCCTGAGAAAGAAAATTTGGTACCATCAATGCATGATGCGGTAAAACAATTTTTATTGCACGTCAATCCGGCAATGTGCCGGTGACTGATTTTTATATCGCCGGCATATTACAAATACTATCATGGTTCCCGCAGTTTGCTATTTGTTTTTGAAATCGCCCCGTTTCCAGGCCTGGATAAAATCGGCCCATGCCAATGGATTTAACAGGCCGATGGGCGGGGTTTGTCCCTGGTAATAATATTTTTTTGCACCCTGGGCCAGTGCATAGTTGGCGGATTCTGTACCGTCTCTTGGCAGGCCGCGCATCAATGCCCGCCGTGTAGCGGCATCGTTATTCTTGCGGGCTATTTCCAGGTTATCATCGGGTATATCGGTATTAATAAAATCGCGTTCAAACTGCTCACGTGTTGGCCGGGGTTTAATAATGGTGGCAGGCAGGTAAACAGTATCGGTAACCATTAGCTGAATAATACTTTGCTGGTTGCCTTCCAGGTTACGCGGTATTTCAACCAGCTTAGGTTTATAACCAATGCTGGTAAATTCTACTTTATCGCCCTTCAATACCACGATGGAAAAAACACCCTGTTCATTACTCATTGTACCACGGTTCTGACCTTTTACTATTACACTCACAGACGGAATGCCTTTCAGGCTGTCAGCCGTCATTACCACACCGTACAATTGCACAACGGAGTCTTTAAGTTGCGAAAACTGCGCCTGGGCTTTACAGGCAAACGCGGCTGCGAACAATGTAAAAAGTAGCAATCTTTTCATCCGTAACAATTGTTTTATAAAGGCCGGTTATTAATTATGCCATACAAACTACATACCCGTTGCCACCCCTTCCTAATTAATTTATTTTTAATCAACTGCGTGCCCTGCGCGCCATTAACCAAACCTGGTTATGTTGGCTCCAAAGATAATTACTTCATTTTTTAGAAATACAACAAATTGCCCCCTCTATTGGTTAATTTTGCGGCAAAATAGTTTTTTAACATAACCTTTTTAGCAATAATGGAGCAGGAACAAATACTGAAGGCCTTGAGTACTGTGCAGGAACCTGATTTAGGCAAAGACCTCGTAACACTTAACATGGTAAAAGACATTCTTATAGATGGCAACCATGTTTCTTTTACGGTGGTGTTAACCACGCCCGCATGCCCGCTGAAAGATATGATGCGCATGGCCTGCGAGCGCGCCATTACCACCCTTGTTAACAAAGACGCAATTATTAAAGTAAATTTTATTTCCAATACTTCTACCAATCGCAAAGACGGCGGACAGGTGCTGCCAAAAGTAAAAAATGTAATTGCAGTGATGAGCGGAAAAGGCGGAGTTGGCAAAAGCACGGTTGCCGCTAACCTGGCACTGGCGCTGGCCCAGGGCAATGCAAAAGTGGGACTGATGGACGCCGATATTTACGGCCCCAGTGTACCCATTATGTTTGGGGTAAGGGGAGAGCGGCCTATGATGATGGACATGGGCGCCAATGAAAAAGGAAAGATAGTACCCCTGGAAAAATATGGTATTAAATTAATGAGCATTGGCCTGCTGGTAGACGATAAAAGCGCAGTGGTATGGCGTGGCCCTATGGCCAGCAGTGCTATCCGACAGTTTGTAACAGATGTTTTTTGGGATGAACTGGACTACCTGGTGATTGACATGCCACCCGGCACCGGCGATATACACCTGACGGTATTGCAAACAATACCTGTAACAGGCGCCATTATAGTTACTACCCCGCAGGAAGTAGCATTGGCAGATGCTAAAAAAGGAATTGCCATGTTTGGACAGGCACAATTGCGCGTACCCATCATTGGCCTTATAGAAAACATGAGTTATTTTATCCCGCCAGGAGGCGGGACCGAACTGCCGGAAACCAGACATTACATATTTGGAAAGAACGGTGGAAAAAAACTCGCAGAAGAATATGACCTGCCGCTGCTGGGACAAATTCCCCTGGTGGAGAACATACGTGAAGGTGGAGACACCGGCATACCGGTTATGATGAGCAATGATGAAATAACAAAGGCTGCCTTTGCCGCATTTGCCGCTCAAACAGTAAGAAGCATTTCTATGCTGAATGCACATATGGAAACTGCGGAAGTGGCCGGGGTTGTAGCATAAAACAAATACAGGTGCATAGCGCAGGTGGTAGACCAATCATTTTCCAAAAGGCAGTTTTGTTAACAGGATATAGCAGCCGGCAACATTTGAAGCCTTCACCCATCAATATGTAAACCCGGCTTTCATGGGCTTTTGCAAGATTGCCGGGCCCGTAATGCAGGTGAACCTGTAAGAGTAGGCGCCCTGCCACGAGTGACCAACTTCCCAATAATGAATACAGCAAAAAAAATAGTCCTGTTTGCGCTTGTAGTTAGCTCCTGCCATACCACCAAACCTGCGACCATGAATTTACCAGCATTTGATACCGAGGCCCACCGCGGTGGCCGGGGCCTGATGCCCGAAAATACCATACCCGCCATGCTGAATGGCCTGTCATTGGGTGTTACCACACTTGAAATGGACGCAGTTATAACCAAAGACGGGCAGGTGATACTCTCCCATGAGCCTTTTTTCAATCATGAAATCACCACCCTGCCCAATGGTAATTTTGTTGAAGAAAAAGAAGAAAAAAAATACAATATCTATACCATGACCTATGCCGAAACGCAGCAATATGATGTGGGCATGAGACCGCATCCGCGTTTTCCGCAACAGCAAAAATTAAAAGCTACCAAGCCATTGCTGAGCCAGGTAATTGACAGCGCGGAAGCATTTGCAGCTGCCAGGCACCGGCCATTACCGTTTTATAACATTGAAACAAAAATACAGCCGCTGACAGACAATATTTTTCATCCCGGACCTTATGTATTTGTAGACTTGCTGATGAAAGTGATACTTGAAAAAAAAATCAGCGACCGGGTCATCATCCAGTCTTTCGACCCGCGCAGCCTGCAAATTGTTCATAAAAAATATCCCACCCTGAAAACAGCCCTGCTGATTGAAGATTTTGATAAGCGATCGCCGGACGATCAGTTGAAGCTGCTGGGATTTACGCCCACCATCTATAGCCCTGCCTATCAATTGGTAAATGAACACTTATTGCAGTACTGCCACCAGAAAAATATGAAAGTAGTTGCGTGGACTGTTAACGACAAGGCGGAAATTGCCCGCCTGAAACAATTGGGTGCAGACGGCATTATCAGCGATTACCCCAATTTGTTTTAACGCCTGCTTAAATCAGTTCCTTCAATTTTTCTATTACGGTATCTATTTCTTCCTTCGTATTGTTTTTTGAAAAAGAAAAACGTACTGCAATTTTATTGGGATCGTTGTTAATAGCGCGGATTACATGCGAGCCCTGGTCGGCCCCACTGGTACACGCGCTTCCACCCGATGCGCAGATATTGTTGATATCCAGGTTAAACAAAATCATTTCAGATTTTTCCGTTTTGGGAAAGGATACGTTGAGCACAGTGTACAGGCTTTTACCGAAAGTATCGCCATTAAAAGCAATTCCCCTGATATTTTTCTGCAATTGCCCGGCCATGTATTGCTTAATGGCAAGTATGGCGGCGCTGTGTTCTTCGTAATGCACCGTGGCCAGTTCAAGCGCTTTGGCAAAGCCAACAATGCCGTATAAATTTTCCGTGCCTGCCCGCATATTGCGTTCCTGGCTACCTCCATGTATATAAGGTTTGATGCTTACATTTTCATTGATGTATAACATGCCCACGCCTTTTGGACCATTGAATTTATGTGCGGCGCCGGTAATAAAATGCACCGGTGTATTGCGTAAATCAAAAGGATAATGACCTACTGTCTGCACGGTATCTGAATGAAACACCGCATTGTATTTTTTGCAAATATTGCCGGCAGCATTAATATCCAGCAGGTTGCCAATTTCATTATTGGCGTGCATTAAGGTAACCAGGCTTTTCTTTGCCGTTGCCGCCAGTAGCTTTTCCAGGTCCTCCAAATCAATATGACCATCGGGCAGCAATTTTACATAACTCAGGCTGGCTTCTCCGCGGTGCTGCAGGTTTTCTACTGTATGCAGTGTAGCGTGGTGCTCAATGGGTGATGTGATAATATGCGTGCAACCCAAATCGCGCACAGCAGCATTAATAGCCGTGTTGCTGCTTTCTGTACCACCTGAAGTAAAAAATATTTCAGCAGGGTGTGCTTTTAATATTTTAGCCACGCTTTTACGGGCGGTTTCAATTGCCAGCCGTCCTTCTCTTCCATAAGAATATATAGAAGAAGGATTACCGAACTTTTCGGTCAGGTAGGGCATCATGGTTTCTAAAACAATGGGATCCAATGCAGTGGTAGCGGCGTTGTCAAGATAGATTCTTTGCATGTCGTTCAGGCTATTAGCTGTTAGCAATCAGCCGTTGGTAAAACAGCCAAAAGCTTCAATCTTTATAAAGTTGGCAAAGATAAGAAGAAGCTAACAGCTAACAGCTATTAGTCATTAGCTATTAGCGCTTTTGATACGCCAGGAATGTTTTTTAAACCCTGCAGACGATTTTTTTTCAGAAAAACAGGATTTCGTGTGTGCTTAAGGCCAACAGCTAATAGCTATTAGCCTTAAGCTATTAGCCTTAAGCTATTAGCACTTTTGATTCGCCAGGAATGTTTTTTAAACCCCTGCAAACGATTTTTTTTCAGAAAAACAGGATTTTCGTGTTTCCTAAAGGCTAACAGCTTATAGCCAACAGCTTCTCCCCTACATAAATTCCTTAATATCCTGCATCAGGCGCAATGCGATATTATTGGCAGTGGTTTCGAAATTACTTTCGGCGTAGATACGTATAATGGGTTCTGTATTGGAAGTACGCAGGTGTACCCAGTCATTATCGAATTCAATTTTTAAACCGTCTTCTGTGTTAACGGGTTGCTTTTTATACTTGGTTTGTATTTTCTCAAATATGGCCGGCACGTTAATACCTTTTTCCAGTTCTATCTTATTTTTCGAAATAAAATAATCCGGGTAGCGGGCCCTGAAAGATTTCAGCCCGTTTTTGTGTTGTGCCAGGGCACTTAAAAATAAACCAATACCTATCAATGCATCCCTGCCATAATGCAGGTCGGGTACAATAATACCGCCATTGCCTTCGCCACCAATTACGGCATTGCTCTCCTTCATTTTTTTCACCACGTTTACTTCACCTACTGCCGAAGGAAAATACTGGCCGCCATGTTTCAGGGTAATGTCCTTTAATGCTTTTGTAGAAGACATATTGGAAACGGTATTGCCTTTTCTTTTTCCCAGCACATAATCGGCCACTGCCACCAGCGTGTATTCTTCGCCAAACATGCTGCCATCTTCACAAACAAAACAAAGCCTGTCAACATCGGGGTCTGTAGCAATGCCAAAAGAAGCGTTCTGTTTTTTTACCTCAGAGCTCAGGGCCGATAAATTTTCCGGAAGCGGTTCAGGATTGTGCGCAAACTTTCCATTTATCTCTCCGTTTAATACAATTACATCCTCTACACCCAATGCCTTTAAAAGCGGGGGTAAAAAAAGCGCGCCGGTAGAATTGATAACATCGATTACTACCTTGTAATTTTTTAATTTAATAAGTGCGGCATCTACCAGGGGATAATTAATCACCGCATCAATATGTTTTTGAAGCGTATGGGTGTTGATTAAGCAATGCCCCATTTTATCTACGCCGGCAAAAACAAAGTCGCCCCTGGAAGCCAGTTGTAAAATAGCCGCTCCATCTTCTGCGCTTATAAATTCCCCGTCTTTATTTAATAATTTTAATGCATTCCATTCTTTGGGATTATGACTGGCCGTAATGATGATTCCACCGTCTGCCTGTTCCCATACAACTGCCAGTTCAACGGTAGGTGTGGTAGAAAGCCCCAGATCCACCACGTTAATCCCAAGCGCCAGCAAAGTATTTATTACAAGGCTGCTTACCATATCGCCGCTGATGCGTCCGTCGCGGCCGATCACTACTTTTTTTCCGTTATGCTGTTTAGAAAGCCAGGTGCCGTATGCTGCGGCAAATTTTACTATGTCGGGAGGAGTTAAATTCTCATTGCTGTAGCCGCCAATGGTTCCGCGAATGCCTGATATGCTCTTGATTAATGCCACCGTTTAATAAGGTTTACTTGAACTGCGAAAATAAGGGTTTATTAAGAAGGTCCGGATGGCTAATCAAAGATTTGGAGGAAACTTATTCATATAAAGATAAAATAATAATTTTTCATTTAAAATACTTTAAACGGGGTAGTTCTTTATTAAATTATTCACATTTATAAACCGGCCGATTCTGCTGTATTCAGTGTTTCCCAGCTACTTTTGATGAAATTTCTGGTATGGCCCCTACCGCAGAATGGTTTAAAGAATGGTTTAACACTGATTATTATCATCAGTTGTATTCCGACAGGGATGAAGTTGAAGCTGCCCGCTTTATTGATTTGCTGCTGACCCGCCTGCAATTGCCTGCAAATGCCTTGCTGGCAGATATTGCCTGCGGAAGAGGGCGCCATTCAAAAATACTGGCCGCCAAAGGTTTTGATGTAACCGGCATCGATCTTTCACCAGAAAACATAGCATTTGCAAAACAGTTTGAAACAGAAAACCTTCATTTTTACCAGCACGATATGCGCCTGCCATTCTGGGTAAATTATTTTAACTGCGCCTTTAATTTTTTTACCAGTTTTGGCTATTTCAGAACAGAACGCGAACATTACAATGCCATCCGCACCATTTCCAATTCCCTGCAACCGGGTGGTCTGCTGGTGCTGGACTATCTGAATGTTCATTATGCCGAAGACCATTTTACAGACAAGGCTGAAAAAAACATAGATGGTGTCAGCTATCACATCACCAAATGGCACGATGAGACACATTTCTACAAAAAAATTGTTATAGATGACAAAGCAGCCGCAGCCCCGCTTGTATTTACTGAAAAAGTAGCCAAATTTTCTTTGGGCGACTTTAATGACATGTTCGCCTATCATCACATGCAGATACAGGAGGTATATGGCAATTACGCTTTGGGCAATTACGATGTAAAAAAATCGCCCCGGCTTGTTATCATTGGCAGGAAGATGACGAAGTAGCTGATGACATGACCGGTTGAGGGATTAACCGGCAGCATTTTCACCGGCAGTCTATAACTTCTTTTTATTATGCAGCAGCATATAACGGGCTGTTTCATATAACGCTTCCGCATATGCGCGGTTTACTGCCGTGAGGGAGTCCTTTTTGTCTGTACCGGCAATTGCATTAAAATCGGCCCATACCATTTTTTCCTGGCTGCCCTGCTGGTTACGCGTATAATACCATGGTCCGTTAATAACGCCTATATCTTTGTTATTGGCATCATAAATAAAAGCCAGGTTGCTTTTGCCGCTGTCTGCTGCAAATTGTTTTACCAGGTCGCGGCCAAAACCGGTATTGGTATAGTTGATATTTGCCAGGCCGGCAAGCGTAGGCAATACATCTACCTGCGATGCTACACAATGCAGCCGCCTCGCTGCCAGTAATTTTGGCGCATAAAATAATAAAGGCACATGGTTTCTCGTCAGGCCATCATCACTCCATGATGGTGGAAACATATTGCCGGCATTTCCGTTAATGCCATGATCGCCTACAAACATGAAAATAGTGTTATCGAAATATTTTTCCTTCCTGGCGGCTTCAATAAAACTTTGGTAACAAAAATCAGTGAAGCGGAATGCATTCAGTTCTTCATTATTGTCAAAACCATATTTTTTTAAACTATCGGCCGACAGGCTTATCTTTTTAAATTCTTTCAAATCTTCCTCCGGTATAGTGTAAGGCCGGTGGTTATCGGCTGTTTGTATTACCGCAAAAAAAGGTTTGACCGCTTGTCTTAAAATATTGTTGGCTTCTTTAAAAAGGTTTCTGTCGCTGATGCCCCATACATCAACTTTGGAGGCCTTGTAATCCTGCTCTTCATAAATGCGAAGATCCTTAATATTATTGGCCAGCAGTCCCCTGATATTTGCCCAACTGGTACTTCCGCCCAAAAAATAATATTTATCGTACCCGTTAAAATCATTGATAATGGTATGCTGATCTACCATGGCCGGGTTGCGGCTGGCGGTCTTATTCAATTCTACATCCTGTATACCCGTTATACTTGCCCACACGCCACGTGCTGTGCCAAATGACGGCGTAAAGCAATTATCAAAAAACAGACCTTGCCTGCACAATTCATTAAAATATGGCGTGGTATTAAGCGGGTTGCCCCACATAGAACTTTTATAGGCGCTGAACGATTCGCAGATAACCATTACGATATTGGGCTGCCCTGAAATGGAATCATTTTTTTTTGCGGTTACCGTTCTTTCAAAACTGAGTAACGAAGAATCTGGTTTTGTTACCCCCAGGTAATTTATTACCAGCGGGTAATCTTTTCTTACTTTAGCAATATTGAAAGAAGATGATCGGAAACTCAGTGAACTAAAAAATGACTGAAAGGGGTTCAGCGCCAGGTTGGCCTGGAAATCGCTGCCCAGATCAAATGCATCGCTCCAGCGAAGCGGATACTGCCCCAGTCTTCCAAAAATACCCAGCGCACAAAGCAAAAAAACCAGTACGCCCCATACAATTCGTTTTGATTTGCCGCCCTTATATACAGTATTGCTTATTCGCCGGTACAGTATACGGATAAGCCACCACAGCATTATAAAAGCCACCAGCATAGCCAGCACTATTCTAATCACCGGGTAAGTTTGCCAGACCATGGTACCCGAAATTTTTGCGTCTTCCAGGAAACTTAGTGCACTGGCATTGAGCCGTTGCAGCAGGTAACGAAAATGCAAAAAATCAAATACGTAAAGCACAATTAATGCAATAAGAAAAATGGATACAATGGAAAACGCCACGGTTTTGCCGGCCTTGCCCGAAAAGGGATCCAGTGCCGGAACGGAACCAAAAATCAACAGCAGCAGGCAAACCACGCCCACTTCACGTGCATCAAAACGAAATCCCAGCCAGAACGACCTTGCAATGTCTGCACCGTGTAAACCGGCCGGCGCGAAATAACCATATACCGCTATCCTAAGTACGAACATCAGTACAAAAAAGAATAAAGCCATTGCAACTATGAAGCGTATAAGACGGGGAATACTTTGCATACATGTAAAATCTGCTGCAAAATAGTTTAAAATCAACACTCAACTTTACTGATTACTTTTGCAGCATGTTTTTTTTACAGGCAAGCGCCGGCTGGTTCTCGGGTATTGAGCCTTTTGACAGGAAATTATTCTTTCTTGTTAACAATAATATGGCAAATGGTTTTTTCGATACCGTAATGCCCTTCCTGCGCGAATCGAATTTATGGGTGCCGCTTTACCTGTTTATGCTGGTATTTGCGGTGGTTAACTTTGGCAAACGCGGTCTTTGGTGGATGCTGTTTGCCATTTGCACGGCGGCTGTTTGCGACATGGTAAGCAGCCATCTCATTAAAGATCATATTTTCAGGCTAAGACCCTGCAATAACCCGGCGCTTGCCGGCCAGATAAGGGTGCTGGTGAACTACCGGCCGCAAAGCTCCAGTTTCACTTCTTCGCACGCCGCCAACCATTTTGGCATAGCTATGTTCTTTGTAACCACCCTGCAACCCTATACTTCGTCATGGATCAGGCTTTTTTTTGTATGGGCTGCCATCGTATGCTTTTCGCAGGTATATGTTGGTGTGCATTATCCCTTTGATGTAGTGAGCGGGGCACTGCTGGGCTGCCTGCTGGGTTATATTATTGCGGTATTTTTCAATAATTACGCAGGATTAATTAGTTTACAAAATAAAAGAGCCTGATGACAGATGTTTTTATACTGCTTGCCCTTATTTTTTTGAATGGTTTATTTGTAATGTCTGAAATAGCGCTGGTATCGGCAAGGAAATCAAGGCTGGAAAACCTGGCTTCAAAAGGCGATGCCCATGCAAGGGTGGCCCTTGACCTGGCCAACAACCCCGATTTGTTTTTATCTGCCGCCCAGATAGGTATTACGCTGATTGCTATTTTAACGGGTGTTTATTCCGGCGAAAGATTTGGCGTTTACCTGAAGCCGGTAGTAGAAAAATTCGACCGGCTCAGACCCTATGCCGGCACCATTTCTACCAGCATTATTGTTGTTATTGTAACTTTCCTGTCTATCATATTTGGCGAGTTAATTCCCAAACGGCTCGGTTTGCAAAAAGCCGAACGCCTTGCACGCCTGGTAGCCCGCCCCATGATATTTTTTGCAAGACTCACCCACCCTATTGTGTGGCTGCTCAATAAAACCAGTAATATATTTTTCAGGCTTTTGAATTTAACCGGCACCAAAGATGAAGCCGTAACAGAAGATGAAATTAAAGCTATCATCAGTGAAGGAACAGAGCAGGGCACCATTGACGAGGCAGAGCAGGAAATCATTGAACGCGTCTTTCACCTGGGCGATCGCAATATTACTTCGCTGATGACACACCGCAGCGATATTACCTGGTTTGAATTAAACGATAACGAAGACGCGATAAGAGATAAAATTGACAAGGAACCTCATTCTGTGTATCCAATCTGCGATGGCGATATTGACAATATTAAAGGCATTGTTTCCATTAAGGACCTTTATGTTACCAGCGATGACACCCCTTTCAAAGATATCATGAAACCAGCCCTGTTCGTTCCGGAAAACAACAGCGCTTACCAGGTGCTGGAAAAATTTAAAGAATTGCGCGCGCATTGCTGCTTTGTTGTGGATGAATATGGCAGCATGCTGGGCCTTATTACACTCAATGATATCCTGGAAGCTATTGTGGGCGATATACCGGAACCCAATATGCCCGATTATGAAATTACCGAAAGGGAAGACGGGTCCTTCCTGGTAGACGGGCAAATACCATTTTATGATTTTCTTACCCGTTTTGAAAAAACAGAATGGATGAATGAAGGCGAACATGATTTTGATACGCTGGCCGGTTTTATATTGCATGAACTGGAACATATACCACATACCGGCGAAAAACTTACCTGGCGTATTTTTGATTTTGAGATCATAGATATGGATGCGCAACGCATCGACAAGGTGCTGGTAAAAATAAAAGCAGAACCCAAAGAAGAAGTGGCAGCCTAAGCCTGTTGGTTAATGCCGCAAACAATTACCGTATTAACTTTTTGCTAATAAATATTTCCCATCCTGGTACAGTGTTTGAAAACCATGGTCTGTAATTTTGAATTACAGGTAGTACACCGGTTTTAGTATGGAAAAACACTTATTATCTCACTGTAAAAATACTTTTGAAGTGCTTCTGGCACAATTATAGGAAATAATATCTTTTGTAATCCGTTTTATTAAAAATCCATTTTACCTATGAAAACTGTACCCAGGTTTATTCTCTCAGTATGCACAGCCGCCATTATTTTCGGCAGTTGTAAAAAAGACAACAGTATGTCTCCGGCACTGCTTGCAGACAGCGTTCCGGAAACAGCACCGGCTGTTCAAACTGCAGTTAGTGCTACCGTAAGTTCACGTATAGGCGGTTTCTACCAGGCATTGCCCGCCCGCTACGATTCAACCACAAAGAAATATCCCCTGCTTGTTTTTTTGCATGGCATAGGCGAATTGGGAAACGGTACTACCGATTTATCACGTGTGCTGGTGAACGCTGTTCCCAAATTATTAAAACAACATACTTTCCCTGCGCAGTTTACTGTGAATGGCACCAGCTATTCATTTATTGTTATCAACCCGCAGTTTAAAGAATGGCCCCAGGCTGCCGATGTAAACGCCATGATAGACTACGCAGTTAGCCATTACCGTGTGGATGAATCAAGAATATATGTTGCCGGTCTTAGTATGGGCGGCGGCGTTACATGGGATTATGCTGTGGCTTATCCCGGCCGTGTAGCCGCCATTGTGCCTATCAGCGGCGCTTCATGGCCAACCAAAGACCAGTTGGCCAATATAGCCAGGGCCAACCTGCCTGTATGGGGTTTTCACAACAATGACGATTCGACTGTAAATGTTAGCTCCACTATCAATAATGTAGCTTATGTAAATTCATTCAGCCCGGTTACAGCGGCGCAAAAAACCATCTGGCCAAGCGGTGGTCATGATGCATGGACCCGCGCCACCAATCCGGCCACCAAAGAATGCAATAGCAAAAATATGTACGAGTGGATGCTGCAATATTCAAGAGACATTAAAAAATAATCTTTTCGTTCCCATAAAAAAATCCTCCTGAACAATACAGGAGGATTTTTTTATGGTATCCTTTTAAATCGCTCCTGCTATTTCATGTGTAACCCCATCTTTTTGCAAAAGGAATTGCTTTTTATAAGCTTTGCAGACCAGCACGACCATCATCACCCGGCCTTGTTTAAAAAATACGGACTAAAAAAAATTCCATTCCTGCCCGGAAAAAATCTTCGAAATGTTGTTGCCGGCGCAACCATATTTAAAGAATATCTCTCTAATACAAGCAGGTTGTTTATTTCAGATACCATCGTAAAACTGCGTGGTATTATCACAGTTGGTTTCATTGTATTTTTTCCATTTTTCACATTGCCTGTAGCAATTATACCAGGCCCCGGTTATTAATTCCGGAATTAGGTTCCATTAAAGGGAAGGAATATACCCCTTAATAATTGCAGCATGCTGAGAAACAGGTAACTAATCATTGGCATTGCAATTGAAAGAGAAACACAGAGAAATTAACCCAATGAAAAAACAAACCGTAACCCGCAACACCATCGTCTTCGTGCTTTTACCATTGGCTATTTTTGCCCGGTTGGCCGTAAATGGACAGTCGTCTGGCGCCAATATCGGTACTACTGTAATTACCACAGCTACCGTTAGCACTAATGTGGCGATTTCCAAAACCGTTACTGCCTCGTCATCAGATAATGAAGGCCATACAGCGCAGTATGCCGTTGACGGTAACCAGCGCACCCGTTTTTCAACAGCAGCTTCAGATAACCAATGGCTGTCTGTTGATCTGGGCAAAGCTTACCTGTTAACCAGTATCATGTTTTTATGGGATAAATCTTACGGCAAAGATTTTGATATTTTATTTTCAAATACCGGCACTTTTACTGATTTGTACAGCGCCGGCATACAGGTAAGAAATCATGTATTAAATGGCAATGCTATCGCTGCCTTTGATACCCTGCTAACCAGGTCAAATACAGTTGCCCGCTATGTAAAAATACAGGGCATACACAGTGCCGGCGGAAATGGTTATTCACTATGGGAAATGCAGGTTATTGGCGTTACCTCCTCTACCAGTTTATTCCCGGTGTCCGTAACAGGTTTTACAGGTACCCCGGCAAATAATGCCACCCTGCTGGAATGGACAACCATTACAGAATACAGCAATGCCGGGTTTTCCGTTGAACACAGCAATGATGCTGTCAATTTTTCTGAAATAGCCTGGGTTGCCGGCCGCAACGCAGGTACCGTTACAACTCATTATGCATACACAGATAAGCTGGCGGCCACCGGAAAAAATTATTACAGGCTGAAACAGACCTGGCTGGATGGCAAAATAGGCTACTCGCCGGTAATAACGGTTAGCGTTAGTGGAAACAGCAGCGTAAATGCCTATCCTGTACCGGTAAAAGATCATCTTACTATTGAATACAAAGCAAATGCCGGAGAAAGCATCAGTATTGCGTTGTTTAACACAGGAGGCTTTCCGGTTTATACCTGCAAATTGCCTGCCCAGGGTACACAGCAAACAATGACCATTAACAGAACAACGGCCATGATAGCCGGCGAATATTTTCTTATTGTAACTTCTTCAGACAATAAAAAATACAGCAAAAAAATAGTGTTGCAATAACCATACAAGCTGATTGAAGAAGGCGCTTTTTTACAGCGCCTTTTTTTATGCGTATTGCACAACACATATTCTTAACCAATTTTTAATCTTTGCCTGACTGGTGCCGGCAAGGCCCTTACAACACAAGTGGCATGTTTTTGAATGGTAATAACATTATCCTGCACCTGTTTCTTACTGTTGCCGGCAATAAAATAAATACATTGGATGCACCCGTTCTGGCTAAATTGCAGGGTCTAAAAACCAATTTTATGGCGCTTCTGTTCAAACTACAAAAAATGTTCTTTGCAGTAATTATAATGCAACTGCTGCACCTTTATGGCGAAGCGCAAAGCAAATGGCCAAAGGAAATTCCTGCGCCCGGCGGCGGCAGCATTACGCTGTACGAACCGCAACCGGAGAAATATTCAGGTAACAGCCTGTACGCAAGGGCAGCAGTATCTATCACCAAAAGATCCGGCGAAGAGCCTGTGTTCGGCGTAATGTGGTTCAATGCAACACTTGAATCTGGCCCCCAAATGGCTGTAATAAAACAAATGACGGTAGTGCAATCCAAATTTGCAGACAACGATGAAGCCAGTAAAACCTCCCTGAAAAATGCAGTGGAAAAAGAAATACCGGCAATGAATATTCAGTTTGAAATAAACCGTTTGCAAACACTGGCAGCAGCAGAAAAAGAAGAAGCGGGCGCTGATTTAAGAAATGAACCGCCCGAAATACTTTACCGCAACAAGCCCACCACGTTGATTGTGCTTGACGGCGAACCGGTAGAACAACAGGATGAGGATCTTAACATGACAAGGGTGGTGAATTCTCCCTACCTTATTGTTAAAAACCCCGATGACAGGAAATATTATTTATACGGTGGTAGCTTCTGGTATAGCTCGCCCAATGTAAAAAGCGGCTGGATAAATGTAAAAAATCTTCCTGCTAAAATAAAAAGCATAGATGCTGTTATGAAACAGGAGGAAAAGAAAGATACAGCGCAAAAAGATCAGACCAAATTTACTTCCACTACCGATATCCTGGTAAGCACGGTGCCCGCCGAGCTTATTCAAACAGAGGGCAACCCCACCTACCAGGCAGTAGAAGGATCAACGCTGTTATATGTAAACAACTCGCTCGATGAAATCTTCAAAGACGTAGAGAGCCAGAAAAATTATATACTCATTGCCGGGCGCTGGTACAGCAGCGCATCGTTGAATGGACCCTGGGCGTATATAGCGCCAGATGCGTTGCCTGCTGCTTTTGGCAATATTCCGGCAGGTTCAGAAAAAGATGGCGTGCTGGCCAATGTAGCCGGCACAGATGAGGCCAATGAAGCCATGATTGATGCCAGGGTGCCTCAAACAGCCAAGGTTGACCGCAATACGGCTACCTGTGAAGTTAGCTATGATGGCGATCCCAGATTTGTTCCGATAGAGAATACCAATTTGTCACTGGCAGAAAACAGCAGCCTTACCGTGATGCTGGCACCCAATAACCAGTATTATGCACTGGAAAACGGTATCTGGTTTATCAGCAGCAGCGCCAACGGGCCCTGGCGGGTGGCCAATGAACGCCCTTCGGATGTAGAAAAGATTCCGGCAAGCAACAGCGCTTATAATGCACGATATGTGTACGTGTATCAAACCACCCCCCAATATGTATACGTTGGCTATACACCCGGCTATATGGGCAATTATATCTGCGGACACACCGTAGTTTGGGGCACAGGCTGGCACTACCGGCCCTGGTATGGCAGGCGTTACTGGCCGCGTCCTTATACCTGGGGCTTTGGCATGCATTACAATCCATGGGCCGGGTGGAGCATCAGCTTTGGCCTTGGATTTAATAATGCGTGGTACCGTTACCGTAATGCCCATGTATGGGGCTGCGGCTGGTTTGGTCCGCCCAGGTACAGGCCGCCCTACAGGCCCTGGGGATGGAATGGCGGATATTATGGCAACCGGCCGGTTAATAACAGGCCCATTGTGAGGCCGAATGTTACCTACAACCGCCCTGCCAACTGGAACAGGCCACAGCCAGTAAGACCACAAAGACCGGTTAATATGTACGACAGAAGAAGAGATGTTGTGGTAACCAGGGATATTATACAAAGACCCGTAACACGACCTGTTGGAAGACCAGGTGGTGACAATAACAATCGCCCCGGACAGGGAGACAACAATATTGGCCGGCCGGTTACAAGGCCAATAATAAACCCTGGAGATAATGGTAACAGGCCGGGCAGACCTGGAGACAACAACGGCGGACAGCCCGCAACAAGACCTGTTACCAGACCAGTAACCAGCCCGGGAGATAACGGCAACCGCCCGGGCAGACCCGGAGACAATAACAATGGCGGACAGCCCGTAACGAGGCCCATTGTAAGGCCGGGCAATGACAGGCCAACTACAAGACCTATTTTGCCTCCCGGCGACCATCAGAATCGCCCCACGCGTCCTATAACGCAGCCAGTAACACCACCTGCAGACAATAACCGCCCTGCGGCAAGGCCTGTTACCAGGCCAATTAATCAACCTGATAATAACAGACCGGCGCCGCGGCCTGTAAACCGCCCCTTGCCACAGCAACCCGCCAATAGCAACAGACCAGCACAAAGACCTTTTACAAGACCGGCAAGGCAGCCAGATAATAACCAGAACAGGCCTGTGGCAAAACCAGGTGGAAGGGATAGAAAAGAAGATTAATGAAAAACAAAAAAAGCCTGCTGCAGGATTGTACATGTGTACATGCTGCAGCAGGCTTTTTGCTATGCGGTAATGCAAAATTATTATAACTGGCAACTACCCTTTACCGTTATACTATATCAGGATGGCCTGCATTGTTTGCAGAAAGAAGCAGCCAGCCGATCAGTTATCAGCTTTTTTCTTCCCATACCTGCAGTAAATACACAAGGGTCTGCATGCTTTTTTGCATGTCCTGCACGCTTACATATTCGTGTTTGCCGTGCAATGCCATTTCCCCGGTAAAAATATTGGGACAGGGCAAACCCATAAATGATAGTCTTGATCCATCTGTCCCACCTCGTATACCGGTTGTTATTGGTTGTATACCGGCACGCTCCATCGCTTCACGCGCATGTGCAACTACCTGTGGGTGCAGATCCAGCACTTCTTTCATATTGCGGTATTGCTCCTTTACTACAAAATCAGCTTTTGCGCCCGGAAATTCAGCAAGCGCCGATTCTACTTTATCCCGCAGAAAATTCTCATAGGCTTCCAGTTTGGCAGTGATAAAATCGCGGATGATAAATTGCACACTTACTTTCTCGGCTATACCGTCTATATGTAACGGGTGAACAAAGCCATATCGTTCTTCGGTTGTCTCGGGCGACAATTCATCTTTTGGCAATGAACTGATAAAATATGCCGCCACTTTTAAGGCATTTACCAATTTCCCCCTGGCCGATCCCGGGTGCGCACTGATGCCATAAAATGTAACGGTAACACCATCGGCAGAAAAATTCTCGTCTTCTATGCTGCCTATTTCGCCGCCGTCGAGCGTGTAGGCAAAATCTGCCCCCAGCTTTTTTATATCGGCCTTGTCTACACCGCGGCCTACTTCTTCATCTGGCGTAAATAATATTTTTATGGTACCGTGTTTTACTTCAGGATGCAACTGCAGGTAGTTGACCAGGTCCATTATCACAGCCACACCGGCTTTGTCATCTGCTCCCAGCAAAGTGGTTCCCGATGCGGTAATGATATCTTCGCCAATTTTATGTTTCAGGTAGGGATGATCCGACGTTGAAATCACCTGGGTGGTATCATCGGGCAGTATGATATCGTTGCCATCATAATTCCTGTGCAGCAGGGGCTTAACACCTGCACCACTGCAATCGGGGGCTGTATCTACATGAGCACAGAAACATATTACGGGCACCTGTTTATCTGTATTCGAAGGCAGACTGGCATAAACGTATCCGTATTCATCCATATGCGCATCTGTAATGCCCAGCTCCTGCAATTCATTTACCAGAATCGCGCTTAAATCTTTTTGCTTTTCGGTAGAAGGGAATGAAGTTGATTTAGGATCGCTCTGCGTATCTGTCTGCACATACCGCATTAACCGTTCCGCTGCCGTATATGAATAGTTATCAAACATAATAGTTGTATTTTTATTTGTAAAATCAGGCAATGTATTTGTTGTCATTGTAATGCTGTGATTGATGATCAAAAGCAAATTAACATAAATGAAACCAGAACTCCATAACAAACCGCTTATTCCATATGGATGGCTAAGAGCCGTTATTTTTTTTATGTTGTATATAGCACTGGTGGTGGCGGCCGGTGTTTTGTTATTCCTGTTTCAAAAAAAATCGCCTGCCGGCACCGGCAAATCGATCTCCCCGGAAGGCGTATTCTATCTGGCGGTTGTTATCAATGCTTTTATTTCGGTGATCCTTGTGTGGTTATTCAGAAAAATAATAGACCGCCGTTCTTTTGAAAGCATTGGTTTTACATTCGAAAAAAATGGCGCCCATGCAGGCTCCGGGTTTTTCCTGGGCATCTTCATTTTGTGCGCGGGTAGCTGTATTTTGTATTTCACCAAAAACCTGCAGTGGACAGATATCAGCTTTAATGGCAATGATTTGTTTATCGGTTTTGGCTTTATGGTAATTGTTGCTTTTTATGAAGAAATCGTTTTCAGGGGTTATATACTCAACAACCTGATGGACTCATTGTCTAAATGGCCTGCATTGGGAATTTCTGCGCTGCTATTTTCGCTGGCGCATCTTTCCAATCCCTCCTTTTCTGTGGCAGGCGCCTTCAATATTTTGCTGGCAGGTATTTTACTGGGCCTCAATTATGTTTATACAAAAAATCTTTGGTTTGGTATTATGTTGCATTTTACCTGGAATTTTTTCCAGGGACCCGTGTTGGGATATGAAGTCAGCGGCATGCCTCTCAAGAGCCTGCTGCAGCAAAAGATACAGGGCAATGAACTAATAACCGGCGGAAAATTTGGTTTTGAAGGATCGCTGTTGGCTACTGCCTTTTATATTTTGGCAATTGTGGCATTTTTATGGGTGTATGAAAAAAAATACCAGCCGTTTATTCAGGCGGAAAATACACCGGTTGCAAATTAATATTACTTCAGGCAAAAGCTATTTATTGCAGTATAAATAGAAAGGGTTCATAGTTGCGGCGCGAACGCCGCTAACTATGAACCCTTTATCACCGGCCTTTATTTAAGGCATTATTATCAATGATTTTGCACCAACAATTTCTACCAGTTCAAGATCAAAGACTAAATCTTCGCCTGCCAGCGGATGATTGGCATCCAAAGAAATAATATCGTCTTTTATATCTGTAATAACTACGGGTATTACCTGTCCGTCGCCGCTGGTCATGTTTAACTGCATGCCTATTTCAGGCACCATTTCAGGCGGAAAATTAGCTCTTGGAAATTCAACCAGCATGCCTTCATTAACCGGGCCATATGCATCATCTACTGGTATATTGATTGTTTTTTTATCCCCTACTTTCATACCGGTAACACCATCATCAAAACCCTTGATTACCATACCACTGCCAACTTCAAATTCCAACGGCTCACGCCCTTCACTGCTGTCGAAAGTTGTTCCATCCGTAAGACGACCATGGTAATGAACTTTTACAGTATCACCACTTTTCACTGTTTGCATAAACTTAATTTTTAAAATAATAATTGAATTCCTGTCACCTCTGTTCAAATCAACATCGTACAGTACACTTCAGTGATTGAAGCAGTGAACGAAAAGGATAAAATAAAGAGGATTTATTGCCCGAAAATAAGGCAATGTTTTACATTTTCCATTAAAAAAATTTAAAGGTGTCCGGGGCATTTTTAACATCCTTTTTTGAAATTAATCAGCTGGCCCTGCTCCTGATTACAATAATAAATCGATCACACATTTTTCAGCCCGGTTCAAGCTGTTACTGTAATTATATTGTTTAATAACTGCGCCGGATAAAATTTAAAATGGGTTAAAACAAAAACCGCTTCTTTAAGAAGAAACGGTTTTTGCTATGGTAGCGAGCTTTGCTATGGTAGCGAGCATTATTGCTGAACAACCATTTTGGAGGTAATGACACCATCTTTTGTGACGGCTTCTACCAGGTACAAACCGTTGGCCAGCCTGCCCAGGCTTACCGGTATTTGCTGTGTGCCAGTTTTATTATTTGCTATTTGCCTTGCCAACACCTTGCCATTTTGATCCAATATCCTTATTTCGGCGTTTTCCAGGTTTCTTAGCTGCAATACAAATGAACCGTTGTTGGGATTTGGAAATATACTGATACCTCTTTCCGTTGGTGTTATTGCAGGTTCCACAGATCTCAAAGCACTATTGCTGCAGGGGCCTGGTTTTGCGCCAAGCAATAAGGCCACTAACACCTGGTTCTCATTTATACAGGATTCAATATTGCCGTGCCGGTTTGGCCAGCATACCAATACCCTGTTCAACTTTGGCCCGCAACGTGCATCTATTACCTGGATGGTCTTTGATGCAGTTACCTGGCAACCCAGCGAATCAGTGACGGTTACACTATACGTATAATTGCCGGCAGCAGACGGGCTTACAGTTATTGATTTACTGGTTGCGCCGGTTGACCATTTATAACCATACTCATTTCCCGGCAGGCTGGTTCCACCGGCGGGAGAAGCGGTTAAGGTAACGGAGGAAGGTCCTATACCCAGATACAGGGTATTAGCCTGGCCCCCAATCAACAGGGGATAAACATCGGGTATAGCAACTTTCAACGGATTATCTACTCTTACCGGCGTTTGACAGGTGGCACTGTTACTCCACCAATCGGTAGCTGTCCAGGTAATTAGATTATATCCGGGATTAAACAACCCGCTGGCATTGGCGCCCATACCTTGCCGGGTGGTGGCTCCGGTAATGCTGTACCGGATTTCCCTGATGCCGGATGGATCTGTTGCAACCAGTAATGGAACAATATATTGACCAGACGACTGGTTACAAAATGTTTGTTTAGGCACACAGGTAATAGCCGGCGGTGCAGTGTCCCTTACTATACCTCCTATTGCTAATTTTTGAGTAATGGCCCCTATAGCACTCAATGTAAGAGAATCGTGGTATACACCGGCGGAGATACCGGCTTTAAACCGGATGTAAATTTTCATCACATTCAATTCGCCGCCCGGATTGGTACCGATAGACATACCTGCTGGAAACCATGGCCCTCCTTCATTAATGGATATTTCATAGTTATCCGGCCCGTTGAGGTTTACCGCTCCTTCCACGTTATTGGCGCTGACAGTAAAATACCTGGCAGCCGATGGCACGCCCGCATTGGCTTTTAGCTGCAGGTTCGGCTTACTTAATTTACGAAGCCACTGTCCAAATTCGACACCAAAATCCTGGGCAGCTTCGCCTGCATACATATTGCCATGATCATCCAATGTGAGGTTACCAATTGCAAAAAATTTCGCGTCCGATCCAATGCTGTCTGCATGACCCGTACCGGACCCGGCCAGTAAAGCTACATTCAGGGTGGGCGTTATCTTATAAATCCCGAAATCCTGGTAGGTTACCAGGTTGTCGACGCTCAGGTACATATTGTCTGACCGATCTATGGTTAACCCGATTTTCGCTGCAGACAAGTCGGCCGGAAAACCCGGTAAATGGATGGTTGAAACCATACCATCGGTTGAAATTTTACGGACCTCACCGCCTTCATTGGTTACCAGTCTACCCTGATCTACCACAACCAGGTTACCGGCATGATCAAAAGCCAGCGCGGCCGGATTTCTGAACGAAGCTGTACTGCGCGGACCGTCTGTCTCTGCAGAAAGGCCATTGCCGGCAAATACAGAAACAACACCCTGGGGTGTAACCTTAAGGATGGCGTTCTGGTCACCATCGGCAACAAAAATATTACCAGCTTTATCAACCGCCAGCCCGTTGAAATTGGGATGCCGGCCAAGCCATCCATTGCTTCCTACCAATGTACTTACTACACCGCCCGGTGTTATTTTGCGTAGTGCATTGTTTCCTCTTTCGCCCACATACAGGTAGCCTGCATTGTCTAATGCAACGGTTACAGGGAAATTAAACATGGCTGCTGTTCCCACCCCATCTGCAAATCCGGCCTGGCCATTACCGGCAAAAGTGGTCACTACCGCATCCGGCGTTATTTTTCTGATGGCTTCATTGCGGTTGTCTACAACATACACATTGCCTGTCTTGTCTGAAGTGAGATGGGTGATTTGATGGAACCGGGCTGCCCTGCCAATGCCGTCCACAAAACCATGTACACTGTCACCCACCCAGGTAATAACCGAAATAGGATCAAAACTTACTGCGGGGACATTGCTTGCCAAAGGGGTTGCAGCCGTATATTCCCAGAAATCGCTCAGTCCGGTTGACTGGGTTTCACTATTATTGTAGTACCCTACTCCTATATAACCCTTGTCTCCAATACTCAACCCTGCTCCATCCCACCGGCCAGTGCCGCTAAAACTGGCTTTTTTAGTCCAGTTATTTAATGCAGGATTATACTCCCAGCAGTCATTGGTGCCGTTGGATGCAACATGATTATACCCGGCAGCAATATACCCCTTGTTACCAATACTAAAACCCGAGGCGCCAAATCTTGTTCCACCACCAAAATCTGCTATCTGACTCCATACATTTGCATCCTGGTCGTACTGCCAGCAATCGGATAAATCGGCCAGCACATCACCGCCTGCACCAGTACAGAGATATCCATTACTGCCAATACTGAAACCTGCAGCCCCGTACCGGGCAATGCCAGGCAAATCAGCTTTTCTCGTCCAGGTATCAGCAGCCGGATCGTATTCCCAAAAATCTTTTACGGTTTTTATTACATAATTGACATACAGCTCTCTTCCCATACCGATATATCCTTTATTACCAATAGTGAAACTGGTTGCACCCAACCGTGGAATGCCGGGGAAATCAGCCTTTTTCGTCCAGCTATTGACAGCAGGATCATATTCCCAGAAATCATTGTCATGGGCATTGGGATCCACCAAATAACCAGTACCCACAAACCCTTTATCACCAATGCTGAATCCCGTGGCGCCAAATCTTGCTTTCCCCGGAAAATCAGCTTTTTGGGCCCAGCTATCATTAACAGGATCATATTCCCAAAAGTTCTTTTGATTGATACCTGTCAATGACCCTATATAACCTTTGTTACCGATGCTAAAGGAAAAAACTTCCGCTGTTGCTCCGTCGGGATAAGCAGCTTTTTTTGTCCAATAATCCTGTGAAATCAACCGACTGGTTGTTAACAGGAATAACAGTATAACGTACATTAACTTTCTTTTCATAAAAAAAAATTGGGGTTAATAATTATTGGATCAGGGCTCGGGACCGAAAGCTTTTTTTACAACAGTTTATTGAAGTGATTACATAAAATAATTCCGGTTTAATCATCACCCCCATTGTCTTTAGTTCCTGCGCTGCTGTCGGCCACAGTTGATTGCTTTTTGACAGGTCATGACCCTGCCCTTGCTATTGAATAAAATTTTGTGGTGCAGCTCGTAACGCAGGCACAGTGGAGTTTAATAAAAATATTCTGCAATAGTTTCATCACAGTTCTATTAAAAGGCGGGATCGTTTACCCATGAAATCAGCCATTGTAGTTTCAGTGGGGAGGGAGTAGATATTTTATCACGCCATAAAATTCTGTCTGAAGCCCGGTTAAATAAATGATGCCTGTTGGCAGTATCAATGATTATCGTCATCTCCCGGCGATCTTGCCGGGGATTTATGGCAGCCGGTATCTTTCATCTACCTTCGCAGGCATGAAAACGGATAAGGCATTGAGGATTATTTTTATGGGCACGCCGGAATTTGCGGTAGCCTCGCTGGATGCACTGGTAAACGCGGGGTTTAATATCGTTGGCGTTATTACCGCGCCTGATAAACCTGCAGGACGCGGTATGAAGCTTACTGAAAGTGCTGTAAAAAAATATGCGGCTGAAAAAGGATTACATACACTGCAACCGGAAAAGTTAAAAAACCCGTTATTTATTGAAGAACTAAAAGCACTGAAAGCAGACATACAGGTGGTAGTGGCATTTCGTATGCTGCCTGAAATAGTGTGGAATATGCCGCCCATGGGCACTATCAACCTGCATGGATCGCTGCTTCCCCAATACCGCGGCGCGGCACCCATCAACTGGGCCGTAATTAACGGTGAAAAAGAAACCGGCGTTACCACCTTCAAACTACAGCATGAAATTGATACGGGCAATATTTTATTACAGGAAAGTTTTCCAATTGGCGAAGACGAAACAGCCGGTGAAGTACACGATAGAATGAAAGAAATTGGCGCAGCACTACTGGTAAAAACGATACAGGGATTGGCAGATGGAAGCCTGAAAGAAAAACCCCAATCGTCAATTGTCAATCGTCAATCGTCAGTAAGCGCCCTCAAACATGCACCCAAAATTTTTACTGAAACCTGCCGGATAGACTGGAACAAACCGGCACAGGAAATTTATAACCTGGTACGCGGACTGTCGCCGTTTCCTGCAGCATTTACTTTTTTAAATGACAAAACGCTGAAGATTTATAAAAGCAAAAAAGAAATTACACCACCTGCTGCAATGCCTGGTTCTTTTCTTACCGATCATAAGACCTATTTGAAGTTTGCCTGCACCGATGGCTTTATTTATGCAACAGAAATTCAACTGGAAGGAAAAAAGAAAATGATGATTGATGAATTTTTAAGAGGCTACCGGTTTTGAAATGAAGTTGTTTCGTCTCCTGGTGCTGAAGGTTGCTTACATTACAACAGGCTTGCATACTGCAAAAAATTACCGCAGTGTTAAACCGCGGCAATGCAATGAATTATCCTAAAAAAATATTAATATATTAATACCTTAACTCCACACTAAAACGGCTGCCCGTTGCATCCAGTTCGGCTGCGGCCGCATCACTTAGCCTGGCTATCAGTCCCATGCTTTCTTTCATGTCTGGCAGGTTACCCAGCACTTTTGCAAAAATGGCTTTGCCAGAAACCGGGTTGTTAACCCTTATTATTGTACCTACAGGTATATTATTTACAAGTGCATAAAATTTACCATCGCTCCAGCCGCTGGTGCTTTTAAAAATACCCGCATTGCCGCTCACAGATTTACCCCCATCCTCGTACTGTGTTTTAAAATAACTGATCTTTGATGCACCGCCGGTATTGCTAACAAGAACCGGGTTACTGGTGGTAGCGCCAGTGGCTACGGTATTCGTAACTACAGGTTTTGGTTCCTGCTTTACCGGGTTATTTTTTGCCGCATCATTGGTTTCTGCAACAGGCGGTAATGTTTTCTTTTGATCTTTTACTTCAGTCTTCTTTTCATCGGGCAAAGTAGCCACCACCGGATTGGCAGGTGTAATTTTGGTTTCGCCCTTTGCTGCCAGGGCCGACTGGCTTGTTTTTACTTTCAGGTAGCCAACAATTATGGTAAGACCCGCCTTTGCCTGGTCTTTATTTATATTGTTCCATTTCTCCAGGTTTTCTATGGGTACTTTATTGTAGTTAACACTTACACGGTACAACCATTCTTTTTCCTGTATGGTATGGTGTACAGGCACAAAAACCTCATCAGCACCTTTACTGCCATCCTGTGAAAAATTTTCAGCCGTTAATGGCACTTTAAGTGTCTGACCAATGGCTAATGCTTTATCCAGGCTCAATGCATTGTATGGTGCCAGTTGTTTTGGGCTGATATTATAAATACGGCCAACGCTGTACCAGTTTTCTTTCGCCTGCACAGTATGCACTACATAAAGATTGGGTGACACGCCCTGTACCTGCAAATCACTCACCTGCGCAAAACCCGGCAGCACACAAAACAGGTACAAACAAATAAGTAACCATCTATTTTTCATAGTTATATTTTAAACTTCCGCATTGCAAATATGAAAACTTTTTATCCATTTTTAGTAAAATTAAAGCCAAAATGCCGTAATTATCTCCGGTGATAATTTGCCTCAGGCTAATATGAAGCGATTTACGCCGGCTGCTTCATTATACGCCATTCTTTTGGGTAATAATTGTTGAAACGGTTAATCAATGCTTTTATCCAGCCAAGGTTGTAACCCTCATATTTAACCAGCATCCAGCCCTTATACATGGTATTTATTTTAATCTCGTCCCTTCTTAAATATTGTATAGCTTCCTGCCTGTTTAACGCAAAATAAGGTATGCTTTTATTAACGATGGTACTAACGGCCAGTGCGTGATCGGGTATCAGATCCTGTCCTGCCAATTTACCGGTTGTTATACCAGCCCTCTTCAGATACAAAGCAGATTGCAGCACAGCCAATTCATTTGCTATGCCAGCGGGAAAAGCCATGATAGCATCTTTCTGTTTAAACAAAAAAATATCCTCCTCTTCATTTATCCAGGGTCGTACAAGCAATTCTTCTGTCTTGCCCAACTGCTCTATTTTGTTTTTTCCCGGTCTGGCGCCGGCAAATAAAGCTCCCTCTTTTTTTCGTGCCGCTGCAATAAACAATCCTTCCCCTTTTACTTTATCAGGATAAAAACGATACCCCGGCATCTGTTGTTTTGCAGAAAATGTTTCCACAATATTCCATTCTTTTGCTGTTTTAACCCTAATCCCTTCCGCCTGAAACGCTTCATGCACCCAGTCCATTATCATTTCATCTTCTTCTGCAGAATAAGAACAGGTTGAATAAATAAGAAGTCCGTTTTGCCTCAATGCTGGCCATACATCTGCGATGATCCTTTGCTGACGCTGACTGCAAAGTGCTACATTGTTTTCGCTCCATTCAGTGATGGCTTCAGGATCGCGTCTGAACAATCCGCTGCCGCTACATGGCGCGTCAATAACTATTACATCAAAATAATTTTCCAGCCTGGCAAAATGAGCCGGATCATTATTGGTGACCACCACATTGGCCGCTCCCCATTTCACCATATTTTCTTCCAGCACTGCTGCACGCGATTTGATTACTTCGTTACAAACCAGCAAACTTTCCTTATTGATCAAAGATTGCAATAAGGTTGATTTCCCACCCGGCGCGGCGCAAAGATCCAATACTCGCAATGGTTGCGACAGATTGGCTGTTTGTTCCAGCACCTGTTCTACAAACATGCTGGATGCTTCCTGCACATAGTAAACACCTGCATGAAACAATGGATCAAATGTAAAAGAGGGGCGGGCGGCCAGGTAGCAGCCATTGGAAGACCAGGGAACTTTATCGTGAGGCGCTGGGTGTGGCGCGTGAGTACCCATATCCGATATGACTGTTTTGGCAGGATTGAACCGGATAGAAGTCACTTGCTCGCCACTGTCATGAACCGCCGTAAAAGCAGGCTTATCAAAACCGGTAACATTTTGCAAAGACCGTAACAATGCTGTGGGAAGTGTCAATTATTTTTTTGTAAAGATAGCAGCTAAACGCTCTTGATTTCTGCAATCAGATCCTGCAAAACTTTTTTAGCATCGCCAAACAACATAGACGTTTTGGGGCGAAAGAAAAGGTCATTTTCAATGCCGGCGTAGCCTGGTTTCATGCTTCTTTTGTTTACAATACAATTTTTAGCCAGTTCAACATCCAGTATGGGCATACCGTAGATGGGTGAAGCGGGATCTGTTTTTGCCGCCGGGTTCACTACATCATTGGCGCCCAGTATCAATACTACATCAGTGGTAGAAAATTCTTCATTGGCCTGCTCCATTTCCAGCAATTTATCATAGCTAACATCAGCTTCTGCCAGCAAAACATTCATGTGCCCCGGCATACGCCCGGCCACGGGGTGAATAGCATATCTCACTTCCACGCCTTTTTCTTCCAGTATTTTTTCCAGTTCATGGCAAACATGCTGGGCCTGTGCTACCGCCAATCCATAACCGGGAACAATCATTACTTTTTTGGCATAGCTCATCAGCATGGCGGTATCGCTCAAAGAAATTTCTTTGTAATGCCCCTGGTCTTTTGAGCCCGACGGACCGGCTACCGGCTTTACACCAAAAGAACCAATCAGTACATTGGTGAGCGATCGGTTCATGGCCTTGCACATTAATATGGTTAGCAGTGTTCCTGCTGCGCCCACCAAAATACCTCCGGTAAGCATGGCTTTGTTATTATACAAAAAACCGCCACAGGCGGCAGCAACACCGGTAAAAGAATTGAGCAGAGAAATGACTACCGGCATATCGGCGCCGCCAATGGGGAGAACGAAAAAGACACCATACAGAATTGCGAGAAATAAGATAACAAAAAACAAGTAACCTACCCATGCATCGGCGACAAGTATGGCTTCCCCCAATTCTTTAAATGAATGTCCAATATTAATAAGCAAAAAAACCGCGCCGGCAATGATTAGAAAAAAAATAAAAAGATTTACGATATGCTGGCCTTTAAACGAATAGTCTTTTACACGACCATTTAATTTCCCCCATGCAATCATACTGCCCGCGAAAGAAATAGAACCAATTATTAACCCAAGTAATATAATCAACAATATGCTTTCGGGAAAATGCATTCTTACATTATTATTTCCACCGAGTGCATCAAGTGGAGGATAGGATGTCCATCCGGCAATAGGTGGATTTCTGAGTAAATGCCTGAATTCTACAATACTTATCAATGCCGCACAGGCGCCGCCCATTCCATTAAACAGGCTCACCATCTCAGGCATGGCGGTCATTTTTACTTTTTTTGCAGCCAGTGTACCAACAATACTTCCAATTACCAGCGCGGTAAATATCCACCCGTAATTGTGCAGCGCTTTTCCGTTATCATCCTTGTACAAAAAAATGGTCGCGAAAATAGCCATCGTCATGCCCGCTGCCGCTATCAGGTTTCCCCTTCTTGCAGTAGCAGGATTAGAAAGCATCTTCAATCCCAGGATAAATGTGACCGAAGCAATGAGGTAGCAAATTGTCAGTATGTTTAACTCCATAATTTAATTTTCATGCAATATTTCACGCAAAGACGGCAAAAAGGCGGAGAAGCAAAGATTCAATTCTATCATTGCTCCCACCCACCACAGTCAGACTTTTTTCTTCTTAAACATCTCCAGCATCCGGTCGGTCACTACAAACCCGCCCACTACATTTAAGGTTCCCAATATCACAGCAAGAAAACCAAGTATCAATGCAACATAGTTATCCGCTTCCGCTTTGCCCATTACAATGATGGCTCCAATGATTACCACACCATGAATGGCATTCGCGCCGCTCATTAAAGGTGTATGCAATACACTGGGGACCCGTCCAATTACTTCAATACCTAAAAAAATCATCAGCACAACAATATAAATCATTTGCTCATGTGCGTATATCCAACTAAGCATATTTTAAATTTTGAATTTTATACTTTGAATTCTTCTACTATCACATTTACACATTTATCACATTTGTCACATTTATCACATCCCCAATAATTGTTTCACCCGCTCATTCACTACTTCTCCCCCATATGTTATGCAACTGCCTTTTACCAGGTCATCTTCCCAGTTCAGGTTCAGCTTACCTTCTTTGCCGATGATCAGTTGCAAAAAATTAAATAGATTTTTTCCATACAGTTTGCTGGCATCTGAGGGCATTGTAGCCGCCAATGCAGAATTGCCAACAATGGCCACACCATTGTAATAAACGGTTTCATTGTTTTTTGTGAGTACGGTATTACCACCTGTAGCGGATGCGAGATCAATAATGACAGACCCCTTTTTCATAGCAGCAATCATGGATGAAGTTACCAGCACAGGCGCCGGTTTACCAGGTATTTGCGCAGTAGTAATTACAACATCTGCTTTCGCGATGCTTTCAGCAATCTTTGCCTGTTGTTTTTCCAAAAATTGCGCTGACTGTTCAACTGCATAGCCACCTGCCCTGCTGGCATCGGCGGCGCCTTCCACTTCAACAAATTTGGCACCCAGGCTCATAACCTCTTCCTTTACCGCCGGCCTTGTATCAAAAACATCTATTACTGCGCCCAATCTTTTTGCCGTAGCAATGGCCTGTAGTCCCGCAACCCCGGCACCCAATACCAGTACTTTGGCGGGCGGTATACTTCCGGCGGCCGTCATAAACATGGGAAAATATTTTGGGAAAATATTGGCTGCCAGCAACACGGCTTTATAACCGGCTATATTGGCCTGGCTGCTCAATACGTCCATGCTTTGTGCCCGGGTGGTACGTGGCAGCATATCGAGACTAAAACTGGTAATGCCATTGGTGGCCCAGTTTTTCATTTGCTGAAAATTAAAAAGCGGCTGGTAAATGCCTATAAGGACTTTGGCGCCGGGAATTTGTAAGGGAGAAACGGGTGGCTGAATGCAACAAATAATATCTGCTGCCTGTACGATATCTGCAACTGGCTTAATTTGCGCACCGGCTTTGCTGTAATCCTCATCGGAGGCAGAGGCTTTTACACCAGCCTCCGTTTCTATATAGACTACTATCCCTTTTTTTGTAAGCGCTTTTACAGTTTCGGGTAGTAATGACACGCGTGTTTCGAATGCCGGTTCCTGCAAAACTCCAATTATCATAGTATATTGTTCTGCCGGTAAGATAATGAGTTTTTTTTATGATCCCTATGCCCGGGTGAAAGTTTAATAGCTGCGCGGAAATGAGCGTGCCCGGTATTCAATAGTGGGGTTCCATAATACAATAAATGCTGCTTATCCTGCAATTCTTCACCTGGGGCTTATATTTCCACTCTGCACCTGGTTTAAAATCGTATTACAAAATGCTGCTTCACCTTAAAATCGGTGCTAAAAAACACAATGCCAATAAAAAAAAGATCAATGGTTAGCATGCAGGCAGGATGTTTTTTAATTTCCTGCCAGGCCGATTCCATTTCTTTACTCCAGTGGATATCATCAAAAATTAAGATACCGGGATAGTTTATTTTTTCCAGTATCTGCTCAAAGTAGTCAAGGGTTGGCTTCCTGCGATGGTTGCCGTCAATAAATGCCAGATCAACAGTTCCTGCATTTTTCAAAACCGCTGGAAGGGTGGTATCAAAATTACCTTCGGCAATGCCGATATTTTGAATGCCCAGTTGTGAAAAATTTTCCCTTGCCACGGCAGCTACCGCTGTTGCACCCTCCATGGTAATAAACTTTGAATTGGGGTTGCCCATAGCAAGATAGGAAGCAGATATACCCAACGAAGTGCCCAGTTCGATTATGGAAGCAGGATGGTAATAATTAACCATGCGGAATAAAAGCTGCCCATACTTTTTTGATTTGGCCGCTTTACTGGCCAGCGCTGCTACAGTTCGCTGCTTTGCAGGGCCGCTTACAGAACCCGCGCCAAAATCTTCTATTAACAGCCTCCGGTCATCGGTCAGCAAACGCCGGCGCAGATCTTCAATTTTTGTGTACGCGTAAAAACTTCTTTTATCCCTTACTACATTGGTAATAAAATCAAATACAAAAGGCGAATGAATACCATGGCCCCTTCCATTAGACGCCGTTATATAATAGCGGACAAACCTGGCGGCAAGACGTGTTGCTGAATACAAGAAGAGTTAAGAATTAAGAGTTAAGAGTTTAGAGTTAAGAATTGCGATGATTATGAAACAGCTAACAATGAAAATCAGCTTCTCCGCATCTTCGAAAGCGTATTGGTGTTTTTCATCAACCGGAAAATAAGAATTGCGATGGTAGTGAAACAGCCAACAATGAAGACCAGCTTGCCAATTTTCACATTTATCACATTCCCCGCATTTTCACATTTATCGCTTCCTCACATTTTCACATTTGCCTTTCTCTCCCACACCTGGAAACTGTAGGCATACTGGTGTTTATCATCTTTTTGAAAATCAATATTGGAGAACAGGTGCCATTCCTTATCGCTGAATGCCGGGAAAAACGCATCCCCCTCAACGTTAGCATGTACACGGGTAAGTACTATCTTATCGGCCATGGGCAGCGCTTCAGCATACACTTTACCGCCACCCACAATAAAAGCTTCTTTTGCGTCGGTTGTTCCGGCAACCTGTATGGCTTCTTCCAGACTACCCGCTGTTTTTATTGGCCCTTTGGGCTGCAAAGAATCAGGGTGATTGGTAATCACAATATTAAACCTGCCGTTCAATGGTTTATTATCCAGCGATTCAAATGTTTTTCTGCCCATAATAACAGGCATGCCCCAGGTGGTATTTTTAAAAAACCGGGTATCATTGGGCAGGCTCCAGACCAGCTTGTTTTTCATGCCAATCACATTATTTTCCGAAGCTGCCGCCACCAGAGTTAATATCATACGGAGAAATGAATGGTTAATAATTAAAATCCCGTCACTGCAAAAAAATCACACGGCCACAGGCGCTTTAATTGCCGGGTGGTGCTGATAGCTTTCAAGCGTAAAATCTTCGTATTGAAAACTAAAGATATCATTTACCGCGGGATTGAGCTTCAAGACAGGCAGCGGAAAAGGGGTTCTGCTTAGCTGCAATTGCACCTGCTCCAAATGATTATTGTAAATATGAACATCGCCAAAACTATGAATAAAATCTCCGGGCTCCAGTCCACATACCTGCGCTATCATAAGTGTTAGTAAAGCATAGGATGCAATATTAAAGGGTACGCCTAAAAACACATCCGCACTCCGCTGGTACAATTGACAGGATAATTTTGATTTTCCTTTGCCATCAGCAGGGGGAGCAACATAAAACTGGAACATATTGTGACAGGGCATTAAAGCCATGGAAGATAAGTCTGCCACATTCCAGGCGCTTACTATCATCCGTCTGCTGTCGGGATTTTTTTGTATCTGGCCAATGACATCCTTTATCTGGTCATAGGTTTTTCCATCAGCGCCCTCCCAACTGCGCCATTGTTTTCCGTATACGGGTCCAAGATCGCCTCTTTCGTCGGCCCATTCATCCCAGATTTTTACGCCATGTTCTTTTAAATAAGCAATATTGGTTTCACCCTTTAAAAACCAAAGCAATTCATAAATGATACTTTTCAGGTGAAGCTTTTTTGTAGTAACCAGCGGAAATCCCCTGCTTAAATCAAAGCGCATCTGGTAGCCAAAATAGCTTGTGGTACCAGTGCCGGTACGATCTGTTTTGGAAACACCATTATCAAGTATATGCTTTAGTAACTGATGATATTGCTGCATGCCTGCAAGTTACTATGGAATCAGCATTTTATCGTTCACAAAAAATCCCTGTGGGGAAACTGTTAATTGTGGATCAATTTCCGTTTTTGACGCAATATTTCCACATTAACAGCTCCTTACACGGGTTCCGGAAAATCAGTATTACCGCTATTGACCCAATTGCCTGGTAAATTTTTGAGCACATCCTTCTATACACATTGGCCTGGCGGGCGAAAGGGAAACAAAGCCCTGTACCGTGTCTATGCTAAAAGAATAAAAAAGCGAGCTATCGGTACTGACCGCCGTAATGAATTGTACATGCACGCTGTCGGTTAAATGATATCTAATAGCCGTATTAAAGGGCGATAAATTACTGCTGAAACTGCCGTCTTCTTTAAATTGAATCCATTTGTCCTGCTCGTTTGCAGGGTGCCAGCCTCCGGGGCCGCCAATGCTGAAATAATACGCAGCATAATTCCATTTTCCGGTAAGCGTGGCAGGAATGGGTCCTCCTGTTTCTTTTCCTGTTTTTTTACAACTGTATAGGCATGCGGATAGCAGCAGTGCGCCAATTAAGCAATATTTCATTTTCTTTTTTTTAGTTTGACCACTATTTTTTCCCCACCGTTGCAAAGGGCTGCAAAATGTACGGCAATAAAAACGGCACCGGTTTTGTAAAAGTATAAATGGTGACAAAAAGCGATCGGATGATGAAATAATAACGAAGCGTTTACTGAAAACAAATTTACTTATCTCAACAACCAATGAATTATGAAAAAGAACATGATATTTATCCTGCTATTGACAAGCACGGTGACGTTTGCGCAGCATTTTGAGCTGGGCCTGAAGGCAGGCGCCAATATTGCCAATTTTACCGGGGCCAGCAATGAGGCGGAGTTAAAAGCTAAAACCTTAATCGGTTTTCATGGAGGCGGCTTTGTAAGTCTCTTTGTGGGCGATAATTTCGCTATACAACCCGAGGTACTGTTGTCTACCCAGGGCGCCAAGTTAGAACAAACAGGCACCAGTAAAACAGACTATAAGCTTACTTACATAAACATACCGGTTATGCTGAAATACCGGTTTACAGGCGGGTTCTATATAGAGGCCGGTCCCCAAATTGGCTTTAAAGTGAATGAAAAAATAGATGGCACCAGTGAGGACTTTGCAAAAAGTACCGACCTTTCTATTGCAGGTGGAATTGGCTACCACAGCCCCATTGGCCTGGGCATTGGCGCACGCTATAATGCAGGAATTTCGAAACTGGGCGATTATAACGCATCAACTACAAAACCCGACTGGAGAAATGGTGTAGCGCAAATCAGCATCTTTTATACCATCTTTAATAACAGGAAGAAATAAAGGCACAGGGCTGATATAATAACTCCATATACACATAACCAACAAAGGGATCTGTCTAACTAAACAGATCCCTTGCTGGTTGTTGCAGTAGCGTAAAATGGCTATATTTTCCTGCGTTGTATTTCCTTTTTTATGAGCCCAAGCTCGCGGCCGGTTTGTCCGCTTACAGAGCTGTTTTCATGTGCCCTCCGCATAAGATAAGGTATCACATCTTTGATTGGCCCAAAAGGCAGGTATTTACTCACCTTACAACCTGCACTGGCAAGGTTAAACGTAATGTTGTCGCTCATACCATACAACTGGCTGAAATGCACATGCGGGTGATTGAGTGGTAATTCTTTCTGATGCAATAATTGGGTAGTATACAAGTTGCTGTTTTCGTTATGAGACGCCACAATAAATGCAATGCGATCTATATGCTGCACGCAAAAAGCCAAAGCGGTGTTATAATCATTATCTGTTGCATCTTTACTTTCCTGTATCGGCGATGCATAGTTCATTTCTACTGCCCTTCTGCGTTCCTTTTCCATATAAGCGCCACGAACCAGTTTAGCCCCCAGGATAAAATTTTTTGTAACTGCTGCCTCATACGAATCTTTCAGGAAACGCAGGCGGTCATGCCGGTACAACTGAATGGTATTGTATACCACCGCGTTGGTGGTATTATACTGCACCATCATTAAAATAGTAAGCACATCCACCGGATCCTGTATCCAGGTTTCTTCCGCATCTACCAGTACGCCTATCTTCTTTTGTGCTGCCACCTGGCAAATCCGCTTCATTCTTTCATGAACGCGCTGCCATTCCTTTTCTTCGCTGGCAGTAAGCGTTTCCAAGGCTTTCACATAACGCTTCATAAGGCTGCCGGCATTTTCGTCCACACTTTTGTCCAGCTTTTCAAGCAGTCCAAAACGTGCAATTCCTGTTACTTTAATACTGATAAAAGGTATGTTGGGCTGGGTTGCTGCGTACTCAATAACACGGATAAATTCATCACAGGCATGGTCAAGGCCTTCTTCTCCGTAATCACCCCCTTCCACACCATAATCTAAAATAATATCTACGCCATACTTGCCCAGTTGTTTGGCAACAACACTGGTTTCCTGTAATGTTTCCCCGCCAACAAATTGCTTAAAAATGGTGTTTCGGATAAGGCCTTTTACCGGCAATCCCACCCTGATAAACCAGGGCGTTATACTGGTGCCAATCTTAACGAGGCTCTCATAACCCATGCTTGAAAATAAAAAGCGTGCTTTCTTCAAATCCCTGTCGCTTTTATAGGCAAAAGCTTTTTCTGTATCGTCAAAAGAAATTACCGGGTCGGTATTCATAAACGGAACAATGGTAAGCGCCAAAATTAAAGCAAAGCACTCAATTAAAACAAGCGATTTATTGTCCTTATAAAGCAGGGTTACCCCTGTTTTTTGTTAAAAGCGCAATTGCCTTAACCTGTAAAAAGTTAATGGTATCAGGTGCCTCCCTCCTGAAAGCAGTCAACTGAAAAAACCGGGCAGGAGAGCCCGCCGTAATACGGGAACACCAACAGGAAACTGTTAATAGCCGGCACATTCCAAAAATATAAAATGATGCACCGTTGTGCATGTCAATTCAGCGCAATATGTTTTATCTTCCGGTTACAAAGAAATTTAGTCATTGTACACCACAACAATATGAAAAATATTTTCCTCCTGCTTCTTTTACTCTTCTCCACCCACATTGGCTCTGCACAAAACACCATTAACCAGGCTGCTATTATTAAAGCACAGCGTACCGCATCCAATGCGGCCATTGCCCGGCACGATGTGGAAGGCATTGCAAAATACTGGATGCCCGATTTTGTACAGGTGCGTGGCAATGCAACCTGTATGACCGGTAAAGATGCCATTAAAAAAAGCTGGAGCGATCTTTTTACATCCAATCCTGAAGTTTCATATATCCGCAACCCTTCAGAAATTATCATCAGCAAAAATGATACCCTTGCCTGGGAAAAAGGGAAATGGATTGGCATTAAATCATACAGCAAGGGTGGCAATTATTCAGCCATGTGGCGCAAGATTAACAATGAGTGGAAAATACAGGCTGAAATTTTTGTATCGTTGTATTAATACCGGCATTATTTTAATTACATTATTTCATGATCATCACACATACCGATATTTACAAGTTCAGTATACCCATGCATCCCTTTACCATTGCTACCGGCACCATGCAGTATGCACAGAATGTTTTTTTGCGGGTATACACAGACGCTGGTTTTTATGGCGTGGGCGAATGCTCTGCCTTTCCTATGATTGTTGGTGAAACACAGGCTACCTGTTTTGAAATGGCAAAAGATTTTGCCGGCATCTGGAAAGGAAAAGATGCGACACAAATAGCCGCGCGTATGGATGAATTGCATGCTGCCACCGCTTTCAACAGCACCATTAAAAGTGCTTTTGATATGGCTTTGTACGATCTGGCAGCCAAAGCAGCCAATCAACCGTTGTATGCATTTCTTGGTGGCAACAAAACAAAAAAACTGGAGACTGATATTACTGTAGGTATAGCTGCACCGGAACAAATGGCCAAACAGGCGCTTGCGTTTAAACGGCAGGGATTCCGTATTATAAAAATAAAACTGGGCAAGGATCCTGTTGACGATGTGAAAAGAATAAAAACCATACGCGCTGCCGTTGGTGAGGATTTATTGTTGCGCACAGATGCCAACCAGGGTTGGGATTATGACGGTGCCGCGTACGCACTTGAAAACCTTGACCAGTACAATATAGAATTTTGCGAACAACCCATGCGCCGCTGGAATGATCACCGGTTGCCGGCATTAAGAAAAATATCACCCGTAAAAATCATGGCCGATGAAAGTGTGTTTGATCATCATGATGCAGAAAGATTGATCAATGCCGGCGCCTGTGATTATGTGAACATTAAATTTTCCAAAAGCGGCGGCATATTGGAAGCCATAAAGATCAATGCCGTTTGCGAACAAAATAAAATTCCATGCATGATGGGCGGCATGCTGGAAAGCCGTATTGCCTTATCTGCTTTTGCTCATTTCGCACTGGCCCATAAGAATGTTATTTTTAATGATATGGATACCTGCATGCTGGGGCATACACTGGACCCTGTAACAGGCGGCGTTGCCTATAACGGCTATTATGTGGAAGTACCCGATACGCCTGGTATCGGAGCGGATGCAACGGATATTTTTTTGGAGAAGTTGGAGAAGATAACGGTATAATAACTTACTATTTATTGACCCAATTCATAGGGGACAACCACAACTCTTCATGCATCGTAAATGGGGCCGTTTTTCTTCCAGCGTATTTGGCGCCGGGTAAAAGACTCATCAAAAAAACATCCTATTTACCTGGCTTTTTAATAAGGTTTGTATCAACGGAATCCGTTCCTGAAATATGCGCGATCCTGTCGCGCAGCAACTATCTTTGCGCAAATACATTTTTAGTATGATGGTTACAAAAACGCCGAATGATTCGCTGGTAATTATGACAGAACTGGTGCTGCCAAATGATACCAATACTTTTGGTAACCTGATGGGTGGGCGCCTGATGTACTGGATGGATATTGCCTCTGCGCTGGCTGCTATGAAGCATTGTGGCACACCGGTAGTAACTGCTTCGGTTGATAATATTTCATTTGAAAACCCCATTAAACTGGGCAATGTGGTGCACATAGAAGCCATGGTAACCCGGGCCTTTAATACTTCCATGGAAGTACACATGAAAGTGTGGGGCGAAGACCTGATACAGCAAAACAAATACAAAAGCAATGAGGCGTATTATACATTTGTAGCGCTGGATGCTAACCGTAAGCCAATGCCCATTCCACAATTGATAGCCGGTACAGAGGAAGAAAAAAAATTGTTTGATGGCGCCTTGCGCAGAAGGCAATTGCGTTTAATACTCGGTGGTAAAATGAAGCCGGATGAAGCTATAGAATTGAAGGCGTTGTTTACTCCCAATCTCTAACCATCCCCAAAGGATAATGTCATACGATTAAGGATCTTATGTTCCACCGGAACATCGTATGGGCAACATCAGTTTAGAATTGAAGAAGCGTGCCGCAGGCATGCTTTGTGCTTATCCGGGAAGACACGCCGCCTGAACGTAAAGCATGGTTCTAATTCAGTTCTGCCCACAAAATACCTGTTATAAACTGGGAGAACTATGAATTGGTTCTTTAAGCCAGTGATGTGCACCCTTCATCATATATTCCCTGCTTTGTTCAATGGCGTCCATTATCTGGGCCAGTATAACATCTGTAGAAGCGTCATAATCTATCTTCAACGGCTCTTTAAACTTTACAGAAAGCTGGGTGCCTTTCTTTTTCAGTCTTAATCCCTTTTTATCAAAGGCACGCCAAAAACCACTGATAACAACCGGTATTACAACAGGTTTTGTTTGTTTAATGATTAGGGCAGTGCCCTTCCGGCCGGGTGCAAAGGGTTTGGTGGTGCCCTGCGGAAAAGTAATTACCCAGTTGTTTTCCAATGCGCGTGCAATCTGGCGTGTATCTCCCGGATTAAGACCCTTGCGTTTCTCAGAATCATTTTTTGCGAGCCATGCCCTTTTTACGGTAAGTGCGCCCGCCAGTGCAAACAATTTTGTAAGCAGGCTTTTCTTCATGGTCTCTTCTGCAGATACAAAATACACCCTGGTAAACGGGTTCAACAAATAATAAGGAATGCCCAGCCGGTTCTTTTTCCCCCATTTTGTGGCACAGAAAATATGCAGGAAGGTAATGACATCGGCAAAATAAGTCTGGTGGTTACTGACAAACAAAACGTTTTGATTGGGAAGGCTGCTGAAGTTTTCAGTGCCGGAGATTTTCAGCTTGTTTATAATAGCCAGGGCCGGGTACGAAAACGACCCTACCAGCACATAAACCAGCTTACGAATGATCTTGATATGTTTTAACCTGTCGATAAATGAACCCATATGCTGAAAATTTGGCAAAAACAACCTATACGAATGTAAAACATTTGATCCAGAGTTATAATAATTGTGAAAGCTGTATTTACTTAAATTTCGATCGTAACGCCCGTTGTATTAACGACAACTATTGCAAAAAACAATAAATATGACTGTTAATGTGAACTTGCAGCAACGGCCGCATAAAACGTTGAATCTTTACCGGGTATTTTCATGAAATAATAAATATTTTTGAACGCTTCAACAAGCAATCACTTAACCCCAACTTATGCTGAATACCGTAATTTTTGATATGGACGGACTGCTGATTGATTCTGAGCCGTTGTGGGAGGAAGCCGGCAAAGAAACTCTTAGCCGGTTTAACGTAACACTAACGCCCGCACAGTACCAGAGCAGTACAGGTCTTGGAACAGCTACCTGGATAGAACATTGGTTCACCCATTTTAATATAAACCAGGAGCATGCCCCCGCTGCCGCTATCAGTATTGTAAATGCCGCCATTGAAAAGATTGAGGAAAAAGCTTTACCCATGCCCGGTGTTCAGCACATACTCAGTTTTTTTAAACAAAGAAATTTCAAGATTGGGCTGGCCTCCTCCTCGCCCATGAAGCTGATAAATCTGGTGGTAAACAAATTAGGGATCGAACATTTTATAAGCGCCAAATCATCGGCAGAAAACCTGCCATTCAGTAAACCTCATCCCCAGGTTTTTTTAAACTGTGCGGAATTACTACGCGCTGCTCCCACGGATTGTATTTGCTTTGAAGATTCCTTTAATGGTATGATTGCGGCCAAGGCGGCCCGTATGAAATGCGTGGTAGTGCCCGCCCGCCATCACCAGCAGGAAGCCAGGTGGGCAGCCGCCGATTTAAAGCTAACCTCGCTGCTGAACTTTAATGATCTTTTATTAGCGGCGTTATAGCCAACCGAATAATTGCCGCAGATTCGCAGATTATTTCACGCAAAGAGGCAAAGAGGCTAAGAAGCAAAGGCCTTGCTTTGCTCCTTGGCTTCTTTGCGTGAAAAACCGCCCGGGATAATAATCTGCGAATCTGCAGCCACAAATAAAAAGCGCCCCGTTTACACGGAGCGCTTGTAAAAGCTTATCAGCTACCATTCGTACGAATTCGTACAAATTAGTGTACTTATTTTGCTTCTTCCGGAGGCGTTGCATCGCCGCTATCGCCACTTTCCATTTTCTTCTTCAGCTCTGCCAGCACACCCAAATCGCCCAAAGTAGTTTTTTCTACTTTGTTCTGGATATTCTTAACCGCTTTCTTGGTTTGATCTGCTTCTGCCCTTGCTTCTTTTCTTACAGCCTCTTTTTCCTCTGCTTTTACCTGCTCCCAGATACGGGTATGAGATAAAACGATTCTTTTTTCGTTGCGATCAAATTCAATAACTACAAATTGCGCCGTTTCATCTGCCTGCACCTGTTTACCATCTTCTTTGGCAAGGTGACGGTTAGGTACAAATCCTTCCAGGCCATAAGGCAGCTGAACCAATGCACCCTTATCGTCTTTGCGTGTAACTAGTCCTTCGTGAACAGTTCCAACAGCAAATGTATCCTGCAATGCATTCCATGGATCTTCTTCCAGTTGCTTGTGACCCAGTTGCAGTTTGCGGTTTTCTTTGTCAATACCCAAAATCTTTACATCAATACGCTCACCTACTTTTGTGTATTCACTTGGGTGATTGAAACGTTTCAGCCAGCTCAGATCGCTGATGTGAATCATTCCACCAATACCGGTAGCCAGCTCAACAAATACGCCATAAGGAGTTATGTTTTTCACCAACCCGCTATGACGGCTTCCTTCAGGGAAAGTTGTTTCAATGGTGCTCCATGGATCTTCGCTCAGTTGTTTGATAGAAAGACTCATCTTGCGCGCATCTTTATCAAGCGTTACCACTTTGGCTTTGTGTATATCACCCAGTTTAAAGAATTCTTTTGCATTTACAGGTGTATTAGCCCATGTTATTTCACTTACGTGTACAAGACCTTCTACGCCAGGCTGTATTTCAAGAAATGCACCGTAATCTTCAATATTCACTACTTTACCTTCTACCACTTCACCTTCTTTTACATTGGCAGGAAGAATATCCCACGGATGCGGTGTCAGTTGTTTCAGGCCAAGGCTGATACGTTTCTTCTCATCATCAAAATCAAGTACCACCACTTTCAGTTTTTGATCAAGTTTCAGCACTTCAGTTGGGTGAGAAATACGGCCCCATGAAATATCGGTGATATAAAGCAGACCATCCAGTCCGCCCAGATCCATAAACGCACCAAAATCGGTGATGTTTTTGATGGTTCCTTCAAGCACCTGGCCTTTTTCCAGTTTGCTCATAATCTCGGCACGCTGTGCTTCAATATCGCTTTCAATAAGTGCTTTGTGAGATACAACGGCATTCTTGATAGTCTCGTTAACCTTAACTACTTTAAACTCCATTGTCTTACCAACAAACTGGTCGTAGTCAGTTACAGGTTTTACATCAATTTGTGAGCCTGGCAGGAATGTTTCCATCCCAAACACATCTACAATCAAACCACCCTTGGTCTTGCTGGTAACAGTACCTGTAATAACCTCGCCGGTCTTATGCACTTCCACAATTCTTTCCCATGCACGGGTAGTGCGGGCCTGTTTGCGGCTCAGGTTAAGGTTGCCTTCACGGTCTTCTTTTTCCACCACCATTACTTCCACTTCATCGCCCACTTTCAGGTTGGGTACATCACGGAATTCATTCAGCGAAATCAGCCCGTCGCTTTTAAAACCAATGTTCAGTACAACATCTGTCTTGGTTAAGCCAACAACAGCACCTTTAATCAGGGTTCCGTCAGTAATTTGTATGAAGGTATCATCATACACTTTGCTGTACTTTTCATTTTCTTCTTTGCTGTAAGAAGATACATTGCGTTTGTCAATGCTCCAGTCAAAATCGTCATGCGCGGTAGCAATTACCGGTGCAGGTGCTTTTGTTGTCGCTGTAACCTCTGCAGTATCGGCCGCAGTAGATTCCTGTGCATCAGCGTTTAGTTGTTTAACAATAAAATTTTGAAACATGGTAAATTCCCGATGGTTTTAATTCGGGGCAGCAAAGATACATGAAATGCTGTTTTGGAACAGGTTTTCAGGCGTCTTTTTTTGATACCGGCCGGTGTGGTAATTGGCAGCATTCTTGCGTCGCAATCCTTTCATCTTCAACATATTGTGCATCACTCTCCTCCGGCGGCGGCGATGGATTTTGCGGCTATCCAGCCACTGGTCCAGGCATGCTGAAAATTGAAGCCCCCAGTAACCCCGTCTACATCCAGTATTTCTCCGGCAAAGAACAGGTTAGGCATCAGCTTACTCATCATTGTATGGGCATTTACTTCGTTTAGCCTGATGCCACCCGCTGTTACAAATTCCTCTTTAAAAGTGGTCTTGCCTTTAACAGGGCATTCGTGCGCACACAGCATTTTAATAAGTTTATTCTGCAATACCGAAGGCAAACCGGCCCAGCGTGTGTCTTCTGCTATGGTGCATTGCTGCAGAAAATATTCCCACAAGCGTAGCGGCAGCCCAAAAGGATTTTTATTGATCATTTTTTGGGCGGCCAGGTTAAGCCTGAACCCCTCAAATTCCTTTCGTATTGTGTGCTCATTATATGCCGGCAGCCAGTTTACAATAGCTGTAAAAGCATAACCGGTTGCCGCCAGTTCCCTGGCCCCCCAGGCGCTTAATTTTAATATGGCGGGACCGCTTAAACCCCAGTGTGTAATCAAGAGAGGACCATTGGTTTCCAGCCTGGTGCCTGCAATTTTTACTTTTGCATTTTCTACACTAATACCCATCAGTTGGGTAATGGTATTACCGGGCATATTGAATGTAAACAATGAAGGCACCGGCGCTTCAACAATATGGCCAGTTTGCTGTAACCAATCAAACATTGAAGACTTAGGATAACCGCCACTGGCAATACATACAAAGTCTGAAGTCTGATGGCTGATGTCTGATGCCTGATTTGCTGTGCTGACAATTTCCAGGATAAATTTTCCACCTTGCTGATCTGCGGGCGCTTCCGGCTTCTGACTTCCTGCATCTGAATTCAGACCTCCGGCGCCTGGTGTCCCGGGTCTCAGGTCTGACGTCTCACGCTTCGCACGCCTCACGCTCTTCACCTCCGTGTTCATCATTATCTCAACCTTATATTTATTGGCCTCTCTCATCAAGCAGTCAATAATCGTCTGGGATGAATTGGTTACCGGGAATATGCGTCCGTCTGCTTCCGTTTTCAGTTCAACCTGTCTTTCTTTAAACCAGTTTATGGTATCGGTTGTAAAAAACTCGTGAAATGTTTTTTTTACAAAGTTGGCGCCACGGGGATATTTTTTCATCATTTCTGCAATGTCGAAACATGCATGTGTTACATTGCAACGTCCGCCGCCACTTACCTTTACTTTACTTAGTAATTTGCTGCTTTTTTCAAGAATAATTACCTGTAGTTGCGGGTCTAACCTGGCAGCATTAACCGCACAAAAAAAACCAGCGGCACCGCCACCAATTACTATCAAACGCTTTTTCTGATCGGGGTTATTAAGCATTAAATCCGGTAAGGTAAAAAAAGAAGATCCGCCAGCGTCCATAGTTGCGTGAGAAATAAAATTTAAAAGGGCCTTCCACCGGCTTTTTTTCGCCGCTTTCCAGCACTGCCGTGTATTTTACCATACCCTCAGCAAATCCCATCCCTTCGTTCGTTTCACCGGCATTGGTGTATAAATCAAAATGTACATCGTCCATTGCATAGCCGCAATCCTCAAACGCCACATAGGCTGCAAATACTTTCTTAAAGGATGCAATCATCTCGTCTTTTGTAAAAGTCTTTCCATCCGGCTGTACAAACTGGTCATCAAGATACCATTTGGCAGCATCTGTTTTCCGCACAAACCAGTCTGCCAGAAATTTGATGGCATATTCCTTTATTTCGGCTTCATGATCCGGGTGAAATTCCTCGTAATTGAAATATTTGGTTACACCTTCTACTTCCATATCATCCGTCTCATGTTCAAATAATTCTTCCGTAATAAACCTGTACTTAAAGCGCTCATCTCTTGGCCGCGTAAATTCAACTACAATATTTTTTCTGGCCAGCAACGCCTCCAGTGCCTTATATGCCTCCATCATTGCCGCATCATCCAGTTTTGCCGCTTTTACAACTACGGGGTTGCCCAGCAAATCTGCAATCTTCACCATTTTTATTTTGGCATAACGGTGTTCAAAAGCCAGTATATTTTTCAGGAATTCATTTTCCAGTTCAGGTGGCAGGTTTTCATCACTCTCATAATCGCCACCCAGTTCTGTTTTAATCTTTATACGTAAGATTTCATTTTCTATACGCAGGTTTTCCTTTGGATCATTGCTGAATTGTTCCGGATTGTTTGCAGGATTTTGTTCGTTATCCATAATCACTACATTTTACTTCTAAATGTAAAAAATAAAACCCTCTTGCGGAGGGTTTTTATAAAATTATTGCAGCACCTGCTCAGTACTGAAAACATATAAATGGGGATTTTCCTTCTCTGCTTTTTCTATTCTGCTGTAGTCGGATAATATATCGGCTCTGCCTTTCCGTATACATACATCGTGTTCGAAATGAACAGAGGGCTTGTGATCCAGCGTACGCACCGTCCAGCCATCATCTTCTGTAAACACCTCCCTTTTACCCATGTTTATCATGGGTTCTATTGCAAGCACCAATCCTTCTCTCATTTTTGGACCACTGCCACGTTTTCCATAATTGGGTACCTGTGGATCTTCATGAAGGCTTTTGCCCAGTCCATGTCCCACCAGTTCCCTTACTACGCCATATCCATGCTTTTTCTCCGTATGCTCCTGGATGGCATAAGAGATGTCTCCCACCCGGTTGCCTTCTATGGCTTTTTCAATGCCTTTGTACAAAGATTCTTTGGTTACCCTAATCAGTTTAACCACCTCATCGCCCGGGAAGCCTATTGCAAAAGTATATGCATGATCTCCGTGATAACCATTTTTTATTACACCAATGTCTATCGATACAATATCGCCTTCTTTCAGTTCATTTTCATTGGGAAAACCATGAACAACCACATCGTTTACAGAGATACAGGAATTGTATGGGTATCCATGGTAATTTAAAAAAGAGGGGATAGCATTATTGCTGCGGATAATTTCGCCTATCATTTTATCAATAGACAGGGTAGTAATGCCAGGTTTCAAGACGGCCGCCACGCTGGCCAGCGTGCTGCTTACCAGCAGGGCGCTCTGGCGCATCAGTTCAATTTCAGCCTCTGTTTTATAGTAAATCATCTTATCATTTTTCTAACTAAAAATAAAACCCGGCAATAATATAACTGCCAGGTTTTAAATATGTTTATGAACTTGTATTAAATTGTTGTAGACTGCAGGTTTTGCCTTCCCTGTATTCTTCCGCTCTTCATCAGTCCATCGTATTGCCTCATCAGCAATTGGGTTTCAATCTGCTGCAATGTATCAAGAATTACACCCACCATAATAAGCAGCGATGTACCGCCAAAGAAAGAAGCAAAGCCCTGGGTTACACCAAAAAGTTGCGCAAAGCCTGGCAAAATACCTACTATGGCCAGCAAAATAGCACCTGGCAAGGTAATACGATCCATTACAGAACCGATATAGTCTGCTGTTGGCTGTCCTGGTTTAACACCTGGTATAAAACCATTGTTACGCTTTAAATCGTCGGCAATTTGTTTTGGGTTAAATATCAAAGCGGTGTACAGGAATGTAAATCCAACAACTATCACTGCATAAATAACCATGTGCCAGGGATCTTTGGGGTCTGCAAAAATTCTGGCTATTCCGGCGCTGCTTTCAAATTTTGTATAGGAAATCAAAGTAGGCAAAAACATGATGGCCTGCGCAAAGATGATGGGCATTACGCCGGCACCATTTACTTTCAGCGGCAGGAACTGCCTGGCACCGCCAAACTGCCTGTTGCCAACTATCTGCTTGGCGTAGTTAACAGGTATCTTTCTTACACCCTGGACCAATACTATCAGTCCCATGATGATTGCAATCAAAACGGCTATTTCAATAATATAAATCAACAAACCACCACCACCACGGTTGCTTTTCGCCAGCCATTCCTGCCAAAGATTCTGTGGCAGCCTGGCCAGGATACCTATCATGATGATAATAGAAGTTCCATTACCCAATCCCTTGTCGGTTATTTTTTCGCCCAGCCACATTACAAACAAGGTGCCTGCTGTTAAAAGAATAGTGGTAGTAATGGCAAAGTACCCGGAGAAAGAGGTAAGCAAGGCTTCCGAATTAACCGTCTTAACATATGTAACATAAGCACTGGCTTGTACAACCGTAACAAGTACAGTTAAATACCTGGTCCATTGATTAATCTTCTTACGTCCACTGTCTCCTTCTTTCTGTATTTTTTGCATCTTCGGAACCAAAATGGTCATCAGCTGCATGAAGATAGATGCGGATATATAGGGCATAATACCCAATGCAAAAATAGATGCCTGTGAAAAAGCACCTCCTGCAAAAGCATCAATCAATCCCAAAGCACCGCTTTTGGCACTTTTCAGGTTTATTTTGTTTGGATCAAGGCCCGGTAAAACAATGTGAGAGCCAAAACGATAAATTAACAGCAACGAAAGGGTTACTAAAATTTTGCTCTTCAGCTCTGCAATGCTCCAGATATTTTTGAGTGTGTCTATTAGTTTCTTCACAGATGGCTAAATTTAAAAAATGAGCCTGACAAAAAAGACGCATTGTAAAAATGCGTCACACAAGTTACTGAAATTACTTAACAATCTCGAGGGTTGAACCAGAAGCTTCAATAGCAGCTTTTGCTTTGGCGCTAACAGCGTTCACTTTAAAGCTGAGTTTGCTCTTTAACTCGCCATTTCCGAGTATTTTAACGCTGTCGGTCTGACTGATAAGGTTATTTATGTAGAGGTTTTCCAGGGAAAACGCTGTAAGGCTATACTTTTCTACCAGCTGGTCAATCTGGCCAAGATTAAACACCTTGAATTCAATACGGTCATTATTCTTGAAACCACGTTTCGGGATACGGCGCTGAATTGGCATCTGACCCCCTTCATGTGCAAATTTACTAGAGTAACCGGCACGGCTCTGTCCGCCTTTATTACCTTTTGTAGCTGTACCACCTTTACCGGAAGCTTCACCGCGGCCAAGTCTTTTCTTTTTGTGTGTTGCGCCTTTTGCAGGTCTTAATTCGTGTAGTTTCATTGTCTTAATTTTTACTTAACGGGGTTATTTCCCCTCGCTTGTTAATGTGATAAATATGAAAATGTGAAAAATGTGAAAATGAGGAGATGCGGCTTTACCACATTTCCACATTCATCACATCAGCACATTACTTTTTACTTTGCGTCTTCAACAGTTACCAGGTGGTTTACTGCACGCACCATACCCAGAATCTGTGCGCTGGCTTCTACTTCTTTGGTAGAATTAAGTTTGCCCAATCCTAAAGCTTTAAGCGTTAATTTCTGACGCTCGGGCCTGTCAATAGGACTTTTTACCAGTGTTATCTTAATCTTTTTCATTCTTAATAAAGGTTAAAGGCAAAAGGCTTAGGGTTGAAGGCCTTAACCTTATACCCTGTACCATATACCCTGAATTATCCGTTAAAAACTTTCTTCAAAGAGAGGTTTCTTGTTTTAGCGATGCTGATGGGTTCACGCAGCATAGCAAGCGCCTTAAAGGTTGCCTTAACCACATTGTGCGGATTAGCAGAACCCAAAGATTTTGCCAATACGTCTGTAACACCTGCAGCTTCAAGAACTGCGCGCATAGAACCTCCGGCAATTACACCTGTACCATGGGCCGCAGGTCTTATCAGAACCTTTGCAGCGCCTTCTTTGGCCAATTGATCATGAGGAATGGTTCCTTTCATAACCGGCACTTTAATCAGGTTTTTCTTGGCGTCTTCAATACCTTTTGTAATGGCTTCCTGAACTTCCTTTGCTTTACCCAGTCCATGACCAACTACACCGGCTCCGTTACCTACAATTACCAGGGCAGAAAAACTAAAAGCACGTCCGCCTTTTGTAGTTTTTACTACACGGTTAATGGCAACTACTTTCTCTTTCAGTTCCAGGTCACCGGCTTTAACTTTGTTTAAAATTATTTCTGACATTATTTCAAGTTAAAATTTGAATTAGAATTTAAGTCCGCCTTCTCTTGCGGCTTCAGCAACGGCTTTTACACGGCCATGATACAGGTTTCCACCGCGGTCAAACACTACGTCATTCAAGCCCAGGTCAATGGCCTTTCTTGCAATGGCGGCACCTACCAACTTGCTTTTTTCTGACTTTGCCACTTTTTGCGCTGCAATGTCTTTATCCCTTGAAGATGCAGAAGCCAATGTTGTACCATTTGCATCATCAATCAACTGAACATAAATCTCAGCGTTGCTTCTGAAAACAGACAAGCGTGGTTTTTGGGCGGTACCAACAACTTTTTTGCGGATACCGTGCCTGATTTTTTGCCTTCTTATAACTTTTGCTTCCATGATTTTTTATTTACACCCCTGATGCTGCCAGGAGATTACTTGATTTGTTAATTAGTTGATCTGTCGACAGGTTAAAAATGGTTTTACCAACCAACCAATCAACCGTTCAACCCGATTACTTACCGGCTGCTTTACCTGCTTTGCGGCGCAATACTTCACCGGCAAATTTCACACCCTTGCCCTTGTAAGGCTCTGGTTTGCGCAGGCTGCGTATTTTAGCGGCAACGGCTCCCAGCAATTGCTTATCGGCCCCTTCCAGTGTAATGGTTGGATTCTGACCTTTTTCCTGTGCGGTAGCAACTTTTAATTCCTTGGGTATTTCAAAAATGATGTTGTGAGAATAACCCAGGGCCAGGTCAAGGGTATTACCCTGGTTCGCGGCTTTATAACCTACCCCTACCAGTTCAAGATTCTTTTTATATCCTTCAGTAACACCTTTCACCATATTATTTATCAAAGAACGATACAAACCGTGCAATGCTTTATGACGAATTTGATCAGTTGGGCGACCCAGTTCTACCTCTGTTCCTTTTACTTCCACTTTAATATCGCGATCTACGGGCTGTTTTAATTCGCCCTTGGGGCCTTTCACGGTAACTACATTGTCTGCACCAACTGTTACAGTTACACCACCCGGAACAGTAACTGGCTTTTTTCCTATACGACTCATAATAAATTATTATTTGAGAATGATTTAATTTAAATGCCTGTTGCGGTGTTCAGCCCTGTATAGAGAGGCTTAATTGTCACACAACATTGTATGATTAATAAATGTGGCAAAGCACTTCTCCGCCAACATTTTGCAATTTTGCTTCTTTGTCTGTCATTACACCTTTCGATGTAGACAGGATGGCTACGCCCAGGCCATTTTTTACACGATTGAATTCAGCAGGTTTTGCATAAGTACGCAAACCCGGACGGCTAACTCTTTCCAGTGTTTTAATGGCGGGTTCCTTTGTAGTGGGGTCATATTTCAACGCAATCTTAATCACGCCCTGCTTGTTATCGTCTTCAAACTTGTATTTAAGAATGTATCCTTTTTCGTACAGGATTTCGGTCATACGCTTTTTCAGGTTAGAAGCCGGAATTTCCACAATACGGTGGTTAGCCATTTGCGCGTTACGGATTCTGGTCAAAAAGTCTGCTATAGGATCAGTTACCATTGTTTATCTGTAATTGATAGTTTATAAAATTATTTACAATGCGATATCCTATGATATCAATGTTCACTTATATAAAAACGGTTGTTTTTACCAGCTTGCTTTTCTTACACCTGGTATTTTGCCGTTTAAAGCCATATCGCGGAACGATACACGGCTAAGGCCAAAATAACGGATATAACCTCTTGGGCGGCCCGTTAACTGGCAACGGTTTTTTAACCGTACCGGCGAAGCATTTTTCGGTAAAGCATCCAGCGCTTTGTAATCACCGGCTGCTTTAAGTGCTGCTCTTTTTTCAGCATACTGTGCCACCAATGCTTCTCTTTTTTTCTGCCTGGCTGTTACTGATGTTTTTGCCATTTATTAGTATTTAGATTTTTAGTATTAAGTATTCAGACTTCAGTATTCAGGTTTTTAGTACTCAGTATTCAGATCAGGGTATTTTTCCGTGTGTCTTAGTACTCAATACTATGCGCTAAGTACGCTTCTATTCTGCTTCTTTCTTTGCATTCTTAAACGGCATCCCCAGCTCTTTCAGCAACTCGTACGCTTCTTCATTGGTTCCTGCAGTTGTTACAAAAGTGATATCCATACCGGTGATCTTGTTCACTTTATCAATATCTATTTCCGGGAAGATGATCTGTTCAGTAATGCCCAATGTGTAGTTACCACGGCCATCAAACGATTTTTCATTTACGCCTTTAAAATCACGTACACGGGGAAGCGCAGTTGAGATAAACCTGTCAAGAAACTCAAACATTTTTTCGCCGCGCAGGGTCACCCTTGTACCAATCGGCATGTTCTTACGCAGTTTAAAGTTCGAGATATCTTTTTTACTCATGGTAGCAACTGCTTTCTGACCGGTGATCTGCGTCATCTCATCCAGCGCAATATCAATCAGCTTTTTATCATTCACTGCACCGTTTACGCCGCGGTTCAGACAAATTTTTTCCAGTCTTGGCACCTGCATTACGCTTTTATAACTAAAACGTTTTTGCAAAGCGGGTACAACATCTTTTTTGTACTTGTCTGCCAGGCGCGGGGTATATTTTGTAGTGCTCATTTTTTTTAGCTTTTAGCTATTAGCTGCGTAGCTGTTAGCTTGTTAAACTTTATTTTATCGTTCTGCTAATAGTTCTGAACTAATAGCCAACGGCTTTTCTTATTTGATAACCTCACCGGATTTTTTTGAAATGCGAACCAGTTTACCGGTTTCCCTGCTGCGTTTCACCTTGGTGGCAACACCTTTTTTTGCATCCCACAACATAACATTGCTGATATGAACAGAGGCCTCTTTTTTAACAATACCACCCTTTGTATTCTGTGCAGAAGGCTTGGTATGTTTGGTAATAATATTAGCGCCTTCTACCAGCAACCTGCTCTCTTCAGGATACACTTCCAACACTTTCCGGGGTTTTGTTACATCTTTGTCATCTCCGGTAATGATTACTACCGAATCCCCTTTCTTAATGCTGAATTTTGCTTTAAATCTGTTACTCATTTTATTTAGCTTTTAGCTATTAGCATTTAGCTGTTAGCCTGTTAAACTTTATTTGTCAATTCCCGCTAATAGCTAATGGCTAATAGCTAATGGCTCCTTATATTATAATACTTCAGGCGCCAGTGAAATAATCTTCATATATCCTTTATCACGTAATTCCCTGGCAACGGGTCCAAAAATACGTGTGCCGCGGGGCTCATCTGCAGGGTTAAGCAGTACAACAGCGTTGTCATCAAAACGTATGTAAGAACCATCCTTACGGCGTAATTTCTTTTTTGTACGAACGATAACCGCCTTGGTAACAGTACCTTTTTTGATACCGCCCTGTGGCAAGGCGTCTTTTACAGTTACTACAATCTTGTCGCCTATACCCGCATAATCCTGTCCGCTGTTACCAAGAACGCGTATACATAGTACTTCTTTAGCACCACTGTTATCAGCGACGTTCAATCTGCTTTCCTGCTGAATCATTTTATTTAGCTTTTAGCTTTTAGCTGTTAGCTGTTCACCAGCTGACAACAAAAAAATTATCTGATTTTATTTAAAACTCACCATAACCCGGAAGCAAATGCTGATGGTTTATGGCTACTAGCTCACAGGCTTATTTCACTTTCTCTACCACTTCCACCAGTCTCCAGCGTTTTGTTTTGCTGAGCGGACGGGTCTCCATTATCTTCACAGTATCACCGATACTGCATTCACTTTTTTCATCGTGCGCATGAAACTTGGTAGTCTTTTTAACGAACTTACCGTAAATAGGGTGTTTTACTTTTCTTTCAACCGCAACAGTAACAGTTTTTGTCATCTTGTTGCTGGTTACAACACCTATTCTTGTTTTACGCAAATTTCTTTCTTCCATAATAATCCCTGGTTATATAGTTATTAGAAACCGAGTTGTTTTTTCTTTAATGCGGTTTGCAAACGCGCGATATTTTTTCTAAGATCACGTATACTCATCGGGTTCTCCAGCGGAGAAATGGTATGCGCAAATTCAAGTTTTTTCAACCGCAACTGGTCTTCCTTAATGCGGGCGCTGATTTCGCCCTCATTTAAGCCAGTTATACTTTTTACAAAATCAATTCTCTTTGACATTATTTCTATTTTGAAAATTTGATATTATGCATCTACATCGCGACGCGTAACAAACCTTGTTTTGATGGGCAATTTCTGCGCCGCCAGCAACATAGCTTCTTTGGCAGTTGCCGCGGAAACACCGTCTGCTTCAAACAAGATACGTCCTGGTTTTACTACAGCCGCCCATCCTTCAGGATTACCTTTACCTTTACCCATACGTACTTCAGCTGGTTTTGCGGTCACCGGCTTGTCAGGAAAAATCCTGATCCAAACACTTCCCTCACGTTTCATTGCACGGGTCATTGCCTGGCGGGCTGCTTCAATCTGGCGCTCAGTCATGTGCACAGTATCCAGTGCTTTCAGTCCAAATGAGCCGAATGCCAGCGTTGTTCCACGCTTTGCATTTCCTTTAACCGGCATTTTTTGCGACTTCCTGTGCTTTGTTCTTTTCGGTTGTAACATTTTATTAAGCTTTTAGCTATGAGCTATTAGTGTTCAGATTTTTAGTATTTAGTATTCAGACCCGATACCAACTTTTCCAATGCCTTGTCTCTATACTCAATACTTAATACTATATACTATTTAGTTCCTTCTGCCACCGGCACCCTGTCCACCAGGACCTCTGCCGCCACCACCTGCAGGCCTTCTGTCTCCTCCGCCTCTCCTGTCATCTCTTCTGTCAGGACGATCATCTCTTCTGTCCGGCCTTCTGTCTCCTCCCGCACCGCCTGGTCCGTCATTCTTACCACCACTTACAAAGTTGGGGTTCAAATCACGTTTGGTCAGTATTTCGCCTTTACAAATCCAAACCTTGATACCAATCTTTCCATACACGGTCAGCGCAAATACGTTGGCGTAGTCTATATCCATACGCAGCGTATGCAATGGCGTACGGCCTTGTTTAATTTCTTCTGAACGGGCAATTTCAGCACCACCCAAACGACCACTCGCCTTCACTTTTATACCTTCAGCACCCATGCGCAGTGCAGAAGCGATAGCCATTTTAATAGCTCTTTTAAAGTTGATGCGGTTTTCAATTTGTTTTGCGATGGTGTCAGCAACAATCATCGCATCCAGTTCAGGACGGCGTATTTCAAGAATATTGATCTGCACATCATCTTTACCTGTCAGTTTCTTCAACTCTTCTTTGATACGATCTACTTCACCACCGCCTTTACCGATTATGATACCGGGTTTGGAAGTATGAATGGTTATGATAAGCTTACCCAGCGTACGCTCAATAACAATTTTGGAGATACCTCCTTTATTGATACGTGCTGTCAGGTAAGTACGGATCTTCGTGTCCTCGATCAGCCTGGAAGAAAAGTCTTTTCTGCTTGCGTACCAGTTGCTTTCCCATCCGCGGATGATGCCTAACCTGTTACCAATAGGATTTGTTTTTTGACCCATATCCGTTTTATTAGTTGATTAGTTATTTTGTTTTTGTTTCTGCAATTACTTTAGTATCTACAATCACTGTTACATGGTTGCTGCGTTTGCGCACCCGGTAACCACGTCCCTGTGGTGCCGGACGCATACGTTTCAATGTTCTTGCGCCATCCACAAAAATTGTCTTTACTATCAAACCACCTTCATCGCCATCCTCATTCTTCTGTTTCCAGTTGCTGATGGCAGACAGCACCAGCTTGCGTAAAGGAGTAGATGAGTGCTGCGGGTGAAATTCTAAAAAAGCAATTGCCTTTTCTACATCCAGTCCGCGGATCTCATCAGCCAGCAAACGCATTTTGCGTGGCGACGTTGGATAATTTCTAAGTTTTGCTACAGCTTCCATATTTTTTATAGCTTTTGCTTTCAGCTTTTTAGCTATCAGCCTTTGATAGTTATTCTAACTCACCGGCTAATGGCTAACAGCTAACAGCTGTTTTATGCGATTTTTTTACTTGAGTGTCCTTTAAAGTTGCGGGTTGGTGCAAACTCACCCAGCTTATGGCCAACCATAAACTCCGTTACATACACCGGGATGAACTTGTTGCCGTTGTGTACCGCAAGTGTATGTCCCACAAAATCCGGTGTAATGGTAGAACGGCGGCTCCATGTTTTAATAACACCTTTCTTGGATTTACCTTCATTTACGGCCAGCACCTTTTTTTCAAGATGTTCGGCTACGTAAGGACCTTTTTTAATTGAACGACCCATTTTATAAATTTGAAAATTTGAAAATGTGGAAGTGTGAAAATTCCACCGTCAAAAATTTATTTTTACTGCCTGAGCAAATATGGAATTCATTTTCACATTTCCACATCTGCACATTTACACATTATTTAGAAATCTTCTTACCGTCTTTTCTCTGGATAATTAATTTATCGCTGCCTTTTCCTTTGGTGCGTGTTTTCAGTCCTCTTGAATACTGGCCGTTCCTGCTGCGGGGCTGACCACCGGAAGCCTTACCTTCACCACCACCCATCGGGTGATCTACAGGGTTCATGGCAACACCACGGTTTCTTGGTTTAATGCCTCTCCAGCGGTTCCGGCCTGCTTTACCCATGCTTTGCAGGCTATGGTCGCTATTGCTTACCACTCCTACGGTTGCATAACAGTTAATCAATACTTTTCTCAGCTCACCGCTGGGCATTTTTAATACACCATACTTGTCTTCCTTATTGCTTAACTGTGCAGAAGAACCTGCACTTCTCGCTATTTTACCTCCCTGTGTAGGCTGCATTTCTATGTTGTGCACCATTGTACCCAAAGGCATGTTCTTTAACTGTAACGCATTGCCAATTTCAGGTGCCACATTATCGCCGCTTAAAACGGTGCTGCCTACCTGTAAGCCCTGGGGCGCAAGGATATAACGTTTCTCTCCATCTTTATAAATCAGCAATGCAATAAATGCAGTGCGGTACGGATCATACTGAATGCTGTCTACCGTGGCAGGTATATTCTTTTTATCTCTTTTGAAATCGATGATGCGGTACATTTTTTTGTGACCACCACCCATGTAGCGCATTGCTCTTCTGCCCTGTACGTTTCTACCAGCAGTTGATTTTACTTTTTCCAGCAAGCTTTTTTCGGGCGTATCGGATGTAATCTCTGCATACGCGTTACCAATTCTCCAGCGGGTGCCGGCTGTCATTGGTTTATATTTCTTCAGTGCCATTTTTTATTTTTTTATTAGCGGAATTTTCAGCTCCGCGGCTATAATTGTTTTAGTAACTTTTAAACTGCAGCGTACAGATCAATCGTTTCACCTTCAGATACGGTAACCAGCGCCTTTTTATAGGCAGGTTTCTGGCCTTTTACATAACCGGCTTTGGTAAACCTGGTTTTGCTTTTGCCTGGTATAACAGCAGTATTTACATCTATTACTGTTACTCCGTAAAAACCTTCTACGGCTTTCTTAATCTCTAACTTATTGGCCCTTCTGTTTACTTTAAAAGCATAGCGGCGCAGTTTTTCCTGCTGGGCGTTTGCCTTTTCAGTCAAAATGGGTTTTATTAAAACTTCAGAGAGTCTCATCTCTTTTTAATTTAGTTCTGTTATTAATTATGCAACTGCTTCAACAGCTTCTTCTGAAAAAACTTTGGCTGCGTTTTCTGTCAATACAAGTACCTGTGCGTTTACAATATCGTAGGTGTTAATGTCGGATAATAAACTTCCACCAACAGAAATAATATTGCGCAGGCTTAAATACAGGTTGTCATTAAATTCGGGCGATACAAACAATGTTTTTTTACCGTCCAGCTTCAGTGCTTTCAGAATACCGGCAAATTGTTTGGTGCTTGGTTTGTCAATCACCACTTCTTCTACTACCATGATGGCATTTTCTTTTGCCTTATGAGATAAAGCAGAGATTTTTGCCAGGTCTTTTACTTTGCGGTTCAACTTAAAATCCCAGCTATGCGGCTTGGGTCCAAAAATGGTACCACCACCTTTATACAAGGGGTTACGCAGGTTACCCTTACGTGCACCACCGGTACCTTTTTGTTTGTGTAATTTTTTTGAAGACCCCTTTACTTCCATACGGGTCTTTACTTTATGCGTGCCCTGGCGCTGTGCAGCCAGGTATTGTTTCACCGCCAGGTATATAACATGATTGTTTGGTTCTACACCAAATATTTCATCGGGCAATTCTACAGAACGGCCTGTCTTATTACCTTTTATATCTATTACATCTACTTGCATCGTAATTCAGTTAAATAGTTGTTGTTACTTCAGAATATAAACAATAGAGCCAATATGACCCGGTACAGAACCACTGATAAGGATATAATTTTTGTCAGCGAATATTTTCATCACTTTCAATCCTTTCATTTTAACCCTGTCGGTACCCATACGGCCGGCCATACGCATACCTTTCATTACGCGGGCTGCATCAGATGAGTTACCCAGTGAACCAGGGGCACGCTGACGGTCATGTTGTCCGTGTGATTGCTCACCCACACCATGAAAACCATGGCGTTTAACAACACCCTGGAAACCTTTACCTTTTGTAGTGCCTACAACACTTACTTTTTCACCTTCAGTGAAAACTTCCACGGTAATTGTTTCACCTATGTTTTTTTCTATTGAGTAATCGCGGAATTCGCGTGTAATTTTTTTGGCTGGAGTATTTGCCTTGGCGAAGTGATTCTTTTCGGCTGCTGTTGTATGCTTATCCTTCTTGTCGCCGAATCCTACCTGGATAGCGCTGTAGCCATCGGTTTCTTTTGTTTTAACCTGTGTTACTACGTTGGGGCCCGCTTCAATAATAGTACAAGCTGTTTGCTTGCCATCGGGACCAAAGACGCTTGTCATCCCAATTTTCTTTCCAATAATACCTATCATCTTTATACAGTTTGCGCCGTATGGTTCAAGAGACAATCCAGTAATGGTATAAAACCCTACCGGACTTCAATCCCCGTTTACCTACCGACCTTTTCCTTTATGGGGAAGTACCGGCAGTAAACAAACCCCGAACGGCTTGTTTATATGTGCCTCCCGGCATTGCGCCGGGAAGAATTAACTAATCAGAGCTCTTTTCTGGCGCCCCTGGCGCCATTGAGAGATGATGAAAAATATTTTAAGAACTATTGTTACCCTGTTAACCTTTCCGAAGCACTTGCTTCTGCCAGGCTGCGGGTGTGTTACGCTTTAATTTCAACTTCAACACCAGACGGCAAGTCCAGTTTACTCAGTGCATCTACCGTCCTGGAACTGGAAGTATAGATGTCCAGCAAACGCTTGTGCGTACTTAACTGGAACTGCTCACGGGCCTTTTTATTTACGTGTGGCGAGCGCAATACAGTAAAAATTTTCTTGTGCGTAGGTAAAGGAATAGGGCCTGTAACTACAGCGCCTGTGCTGCGCACTGTTTTTACGATTTTCTCTGCAGATTTATCTACCAGATTATGATCGTAAGACTGTAATTTAATTCTGATTCGTTGAGACATACGTAAAAGCCAGTTTTTAATTGGGGATGCAAAGGTAACGGTCTGTAAGTAACGGGCAAAGAATTTTTTGTCTTTTTTTAAGGATAAAGACAAGTTTTTTGAAGCCGGCGGTAGTTTTATCAATTAAACATCGTTGCGTCGCACACTTCTGCTTTTAGAACTACCTGCGGCACCCGTCTCAAAGCATCCTGCTTTTTCCGGAGCTTATTCTTCTAATGCCCTTATAACCAATCCATATAACTACCAGTAAAAGAATAGTAGCAATGATTACAGGCACAACAAAACTTAAAATAGAGGCACTGATGGCAACCGCATTTTCCCCGCTGGCTACTACCGGGTTGCCGGTGCCCAAGGTAGCTTTGGTCGAAAACAGGCGTAGCAAGCCCGTGCCTACATGAATGGTGCCGGCGGTGGCGCCACCTGCTATCAGCGCGGCTACCCATCTCAATAAAGAATCGCTTTCGGAAGTGGGTAATATGGCAAAAGCCAGCAATGTACCCGCTGCTATGGCCAGGGGTGCGGCTATGGCGTCTAATATATTGTCAAGAAACGGAAAGTAATAGGCTGCTATTTCCACCAGCGCAGCTGTGCCAAAACAAATAACGGCAGGTAAAGAACCCAGCCACTGCATGTCGGCCGAAAAGTTATACCAGTGATTATAAGATGCTATCGCCGCAGCCAGCAGTGGGGTAAATATGCGAAAACCACAACATGCGCTGAGCGCAATACCAAGGGCAATGGCCGAAATAATATGGTAATCGAAATGCATTTTTAACCAGGTTTAAAAACTTCTCACCCTCTTTTCCTGTTCTTCCGGTTCCGGCTGACTGTTTTTTAAAATCTCCGGTAATCCTTCATGTTCGCACTACTAAGTTATTTCTTTTTAGGCTTAATTATTAAACAGAAGGGCGGTTGGGATGGCGGGTCTGGTTCCGTTTGAAACAGCTATATTTTTTACGCCGCACTGGTTACCAATTTTCCGGCCTCGTTTTGCCAGGGCAATTTTAAGCAGCTGATTTTCCCGTCCTGCGCGAATACCGATGCCTGGATGCCAGCCGCACTAAAACCCCGCTTTTTTTGTTTCCGCAGCATTATTGTTTCTTGCGCCAGGCGGGCAATATTGCCTCATGAAACTGGTGTACATGGCCGACAAATGCTGTGAAGTGCCTGCACCTTCCGAAATGCTATGGGTTCTGTTTGGGTAAGACATCAGTTGAAACTGGCGGTTATATTTTACCAGTTCATTAATCAGCATTTCGGCATTGGAATAATGTACATTGTCATCGCCGGTTCCGTGCACATACAATAAATTCCCCTGTAAGTTTTTTGCATAGGTAATAGGTGAGCCTTTTATAAAGTCTTCTTTGTTTTCCTGCGGCAGGCCCATGTATCTTTCCTGGTAAATATTATCGTAGGTAAGCTGGTTGCCCACTGCGGCTATGGCAACACCGGTCTTATAAATCTCAGGGTACTGAAACATTAAATTCAGCGTTGCGGAGCCCCCGCCACTCCAGCCCCATACGCCTACCCGGCTGCTGTCGATATATGGCCATTTCAATATTTCTTTAGCAGCCATTGCCTGGTCGCTGATATTAACCAGTCCTATCTTCCGGTAAACAGATTTTCGCCATTGCCTGCCCTTGGGTACCGGCGTGCCCCTGTTGTCTATGGAGATATAGAAATAACCATCTTTTGCCATATCGCCATTGTATAACCTGTTATTGGCTATGCCATACTGATCTTTTACATTTTGCCCCCACGGTTCGGTATACACGTAAAATATAACCGGGTATTTTTTAGTAGAATCAAAGTTCAGCGGTTTCCGCATCCAGGCATCCATCTCTACCCCTTCTGCCGTTTTTATCTTAAAAAAAGAAATGCCTGTTGCCGACTTATCGGCGGCGGCTATTGCATCATTCACTTTATTTTCGCCATTGATTCCCTTGTGGCCCGCCAGCGCAATCCATTCTTTTGTTCCTGGTGTATAAAAATTGGAAAAACTATGAAAAGCATACCTGGCATCGGGCGAAATTTCATAGCTATGTGTACCCTGCTGATTGGCCGGGGAAAGTAATTCCGCTTTTCCTCTTCCATCCAGTTTTATGCGGTATAAATATTTTTGCGTGGCGTTGCTGGGTGAAGCCATAAAATAAACATATCCTCCTTTTTCATCTACGCGAACAATATCCATTACATCATAATTGCCCACAGTAACCAGGGTTTCTTTTTTTCCATCAGTGCTTACACGGTACAAATGACGCCACCCATCTTTTTCGCTGGCCCATAAAAATTCTTTGCCACCATTCAGCCAATCCCAGCCACCCATTGCATAATCCTGGTCCCACAGGGGCAAAATATCTATCCATGCAGAATCTGTTTCAGCATAAATTGTATGAGACACACCGGTTGCCGCATTGCAAAGCATGAGCTGGCTCTGGTTTTGTTTGCGGTTGAGGTGCTGAATGATTAATTCATTGCTGTTGCCGGCCCATTCCATTCTTGGCACATAGGTTTGTAATACAGGATCGGTGGGAATGTCCATCCATTTTGTTTGTGCCGTGCCAATATCGGCTACGCCAATTTTATAGGGCGAAGGGGCTTCTCCCGCAACAGGATACTCAACTGGTACCACCCTTGGATAAATGGAATCCGTTGTATTCAGCATCTCGTAATCTTTGGTATTCTTTGCATCAATTTGCCAGTAAGCAATTTGTTTGCTGTCCGGGCTCCACCTGAATCCATCCCGGCAAAAAAATTCTTCTTCATAGGCCCAGTCGAATGTTCCGTTAATCAGTTGCCTGCTTCCGCCGGTAGTTAACTGTTTAACAACGCCGCCTGCCAAATCTTCTACATACAAATTATAATTGCTAACGTAGGCCACTTTGGCTCCATCGGGAGAAAATTTGGCAAACATGAGCGATGAAGCGGGCAAATCTTTGCCCAATTGTTTCATATGCCGGCTGGCTATATTATATACCCAGTAATCGCCCCGTGTATCCAGCCGCCAGACTTTTTTGGTATTGGTATATATCAGCAATTGCTGCTCATCAGCAGAAAAAATAAAATTCCTGATGCCAATGCTTCTTGCCTGTCCCGGCAACTGTAAACTTTCCTTTGCAACAATAATTGTCCTGTTATTTTGCGGCAAACTGTATTTCACAATATCCCCGCCCTCTGCCTGGTAATAGCTGCTTCCGTCCTTTGCCCATTTAATTGGTTGTGCATTTGTTAATACGGAAAATAACAATCCTGCCGTCAGCATAATAAAACATAACCTGTAATACATGTCCTTTAATATTTGTGATGTAAAATAACTGATTTTATACTTGCGTTTACCAATCAGGGTAAGTATTGGATGAGTGGAAATTGTTGCAAGCTGCCTGCATACTACCTGATACACCGGGTTTCACAATATAAAAGCCCCGTGGTTGCGGGGCTTTTATCATTCCTGGATAAGAAATTAATACCTGCGTCTCCATTGGCCGGGTATCCATATATAACCGCGATGACTGCGGCGCCATCTTCCCGGCACCCAGAACATACCAGGTCTTGGCACTACCCAATAACCATCAGACCACACATAGCCATTACCACGGTATACCCAACCGCCATCGATCCAGATATGGCGCGGCGAAGGCGCTAATGGCCTGGCTCTTGCAACGGGTGCTGACGGCCGGATACTTACTTCTATTTGTGCTGATGCGGCGAAAGACAAAGTAATAAGCAATGCAAAAAACATTACTATTCCATTGGTTTGTATTTTCATAAATTGCTGTTTCAAAATTGGAAGTCCAAAATATCTGCAAGTTTAACCGTGCAAAAAAAGATCCCGCATAAAATGCGGGATTAATTATGCATTAAATTAACTATACCTGCTTTTATTCTTTAATTACAGGTACGGTACCAATCAACTTTCGTTTTTTGTAATCAAAAATACTCAGCCAATACCTGCCACTTTGCAGTCTGGCTTTATTGATAGATAATGTGCTGCTACTAGTTACCTGCTGACTGTACACTTTTTGCCCTAAAGTATTGCTGATATTAATAGTATAGATTTTCCCTGTATTCAATCCACTAACATTGATAATGCCTGCAAATGGGTTGGGGTAAACATTAATTATCTGGGCAGGAAAATCCACATCCGTTAAAGCAGTAATAGCACTACGCTCAATGTCTATACTGTCAACATTTGTCTGTTCAGTAAAACAGGTATCGCTTGTCTTCATGCTTACATAGATCCAGTTAGATCCAACAGTTAGCGTATTGGGCTGAATGGTCAATGTATTGCTGCTGCTTTCTGCCTGCAGGATATTTGTTATTCCCCTGTCTATTGCAAAAGTATATTTGGGCGATGTGCCGCCATCTGCCGCATTGGTAGCGGTAATGACTACAGGGTTTGCCAGGTTTACAACATTTGTAATGTTGGCGCTAATATTTACATCGGGCGAGACTGCAGGGTTAATCACCAGCCTGGACATCAGTGTATCGCCCATGTTTCCATTTACAAAAGAAATCAATAGCTGATGAATGCCAATACCTGCTGCAGATGTATTAATACCAAAAGTACTGTCAGCAGCAACCGGCAATATGGTTTCATCCAGTTTTACATAAACCTTTGTACTGCTTCCCGCAGCAGGAGGATTGATGATTTTAATTTTTTGTACACCCTGGTTCCCGCAGTAATTGTTTTGAAGCCCGGCTAAAACTGGCAAGGGCAAGGACGCTGCTGTTATGGTTGTGTGAAGTGTATTCGTTATTACCGGAAGATTAAAGTCAAAATAAATAGCAGCCGTATTATTGATAAGATCTCCAGCAACCACAGTTGATTTTGGTTTGATACGGTAAGCTATATAACCATGGCTTAAAAGTTCATTCCGGTTGCTGTCGGGCAGTTTACTATCAGGGAATGACCATGCAAGCTGGTTGCCGTTATTTACCGAAAGTCGGTAAGGATGGCTGCTACTTATCATTTGTAAAGAATTCCAGTCGAGTTTGTTATCAAGCGTATCCCGCACAATTACTGAGAAAGCCGTATCGTTACCGGTATTCTGAAACCGTATAAGATAAGTCAGCCAATCACCATCAAACAACTGCCTGGTAGAAATACCGCCGGCATGTATTTCAGACTTATCATTGGGATCATAGGACCCTGAAATAACAAGTTTAAGCCTGGCAGTATCATCCTGCGGGCTCAGATCATTTGCCGCATGACCGATGGCTGCTGTGAAACGTATGGTATCCCCGATATTTAAAGTGGGTGGGGCACTGTTTAGCAGATCAACCAATATACTTGCCGAATCAAAAGGATTTAATACCGCAGCATTCCAGCGAAGCGTATCTCCTGAAGTAGAAACAGGATTTACAGATGCAGATAAAAAACTTGTCCTGGCATCTTTAATAAATATAAGAGTGCCATTGTTTACAGGAACGGTACCATGGTTGGCATACATCAGTTTATAACGTACAAAAAATCCCGGTCTTGCAGCACCGTTTACCGGTAATACTGTTACAGCCAAATCTGGTTGGCTGACTGTTGGCTGAACGGCAACCGAAAAAGAATCGGTATTGAAATAACCGGTAAAGGTTGAAACATGTGATGCAGGAACAACAGAAAATAGAGAAGAGGCTGACAATACGGATGTAGTAAAAGTTCCACTGTCTGTATACAACCGGAATTGTCCATTGTAAGGAACAGTTGATTGTGTAATGCTATTCTTTGCGGTATTGATTTGTAGCTGATCAAAATTTGGTTCACCATTATCTTGTACACCATTGAGATTCAGGTCTAAGAAAGCACCTCCCTTTATTACATTGGCATTGCCCAATAATAACAAGCCGCCATTAAGAACCCCAGCGGTGCGACTGCCGTTATCAGCTACAGAACCTGCTATCGCAAAATCAAAAGCAGATAGCGCGAATGCAGTCGCGCCATACTCATTGTTGACTGTACCTGCACATTTTTGCCATACCAGGTTTCCCTCAGCCGAAATCAGCAGCATCCACATGTCGGCACCTCCGTTCTGTCCTTTTACATCACCATCGGCTGATTCTGTAAAGCCACCCAACAGGTAATCATTGTTAAGTGTGCGCTGAATACTAAGGCTGTATTCGTCTGCACTGCCGCCAAAACATTTAGACCATAACAGGTTTCCGGAAGCATCTGTTTTAATGGCCCAGACATCTGCATTGCCGTGATTGGCCGATACATCACCATCGTTGGAAAATGTATACCCGCCTGCTATAATCCCTCCATCAGTTGTAAGTGTTACGCTGTTTAAAACATCGGTACCGCTACCACCAAAATTCTTTTGCCACTGAAGGTTGCCAAGGTTATCTGTTTTAAACAGCCAGCCATCAGCATTGCCTTTATTGCCGGTTAAATCTCCATTGCCTGAAGTAGCAGATCCAGCAATAAGATATCCTTTATCGGGTGTTTGAATAATGGCGTGTGCCGTATCCCATCCGGTACCACCAAAACATTTTTTCCATTGAACGGTACCAGCAGCATCTACTTTTATCAGCCAGGCATCGTCTGTTGTAGCAAAATGGTTACCCATTATATCGCCATTGTTTGAGGTTGTGCTTCCTGCCGCCAGGAACCCACCATCAGCCGTTTGAATAATGGCATTGGCTCTATCGGCTCCGCTTCCATTGAATTGTTTAACCCATTGCAGCGTACCATTTCCATTAACTTTTCTTATATAAAAAATGCCTGGCTCGGCGGGATAATTACTCCCTCCTCCTGAACCGGCGGCAATATAACCACCGTCTGTTGACTGTTGCACGGAACTGTATGCAGGCGAATAATTGTAATCATGTCTCACCCATGATTGTTGTCCGTTACTGTCTACCTTGATCATCCAGAAATTAAGTCCTGCAGAAAGCTTATTCAGCAAATATCTTTTATAGTTTGTCAAAGTGGTGAAAGAGCTGTCCGCACCAACCATAATAAAACCCTTGTCCCGGGTAGGCTTTGCATCAAAAAAAAGATAATCCCCCCTGTCTGTAAAATCCTTATACACCCGCAACAATTTAACTTCCGGTTGTTGCGCAAAACAAAAGATAGAAACAAAGGAAAATGCTGCCAGGAGGTTCAGCCTGATACTAAAAAAAGAAACAGAGGAATAAAACTTTACCGGGTGTTGTGATATTGGCAGGGTGTTTTTAAGCGAGGTGGTCAGGTACCAAAAAATCATAAGAGGGTTTTAGTCTTAACAGATGCCGTAAAAACGAAAAAAAAATGGAAGTATTGCAATAAAAAATGCCCACAGAGACAATCCCTGTTTAAAAAGTTTTGAACAAAGGGACATATGTGCAAGAACATTAAAAACCCCGCCTTGTGGGCGGGGTTTTGGTATAATGACAAAAATCAAGTTTTACTAAGCGTTTACTTTACCTTTAATCTTGGCAATTACTTCTTCGGCAATACCAGATGGTGCTGGTGTATAGTGTGAAAACTCCATAGTAGAAGATGCACGGCCGGATGACATGGAACGCAGCTGGGTTACATAACCAAACATTTCGCTCAATGGCACTTTGGCTTTAATTACCTGCGCATTGTTGCGGCTATCCATACCTTCCAGCATACCACGACGACGGTTAAGGTCGCCTGTAACATCACCCATATACTGATCCGGTGTAACCACTTCTACTTTCATGATTGGTTCCAGCAATACGGGTTTTGCTTTCCTTGCGGCTTCGCGGAAACCTGCTTTGGCACACAGTTCAAAGCTCATTGAGTCAGAATCCACCTGGTGGAAACTACCATCAAATATGCGCACTTTCATATTGTCGACCGGGTAATTGGCCAACACGCCGGTGCTCATGCTCATTTCAAAGCCCTTCTGAATAGCAGGTATAAATTCACGCGGAATAGAACCTCCGAAAATATCGTTGATAAACTGGTAATGTTTGCCAGGATTTTCTGCCAGCCATTCTTTATCTGCGGGTCCAAATTCAAATACTATATCGGCGAATTTACCACGGCCACCGGTTTGCTTTTTCAGGGTTTCCCTGTGCTCGATGGTTGCCTGGAATGCTTCTTTATAAGCCACCTGTGGTGCACCCTGGTTAACTTCTACCTTGAACTCTCTGCGCATACGGTCAACAATGATTTCCAGGTGCAACTCGCCCATTCCACGCAAAATAGTCTGGCCGGTTTCTTCGTCTGTATTTACACGCAATGTAGGGTCTTCTTCTACCAGCTTTGCAATTGCCATACCCATTCTGTCTACATCGGCCTGGGCTTTTGGTTCTACTGCAATAGCAATTACCGGCTCGGGAATAAACATGTTTTCCAGGGCTATGGGGTGATTTTCATCACATAAAGTATCACCGGTCTTGATTTCTTTAAATCCTACTGCAGCACCAATATCACCCGCTTCAATAAAATCAATCGGATTTTGCTTGTTGGCAAACATCTTCATAATACGGCTGATGCGTTCTTTTTTGCCGCTTCTTACATTTAACACATAAGAACCTGCATCCAGGTGACCTGAATAACAACGGAAGAAAGCCAGGCGGCCCACAAACGGGTCGGTCATAATTTTAAATGCCAACGCTGAAAACGGTGCTTTTGCGTCTGCCTTACGTACTTCTTCTTCGCCGGTATCAGGATTGGTACCAATGGTATCGGGAATATCTATAGGCGAAGGCAGGTAACGGCAAACCGCATCCAGCGCTGTTTGTACGCCTTTATTCTTAAATGAAGAACCACACATCATGGGAACGATGCTAAGATCAACCGTTGCTTTACGGATGGCTTCATGCATTTCGTCTTCGGTGATGCTATTGGGATCATCGAAAAATTTCTCCATCAACCTGTCGTCATATTCGGCCACGGCTTCTACCAGTTGCGCCCTCCATTCCTGTGCTTCTTCCAGCATATCTGCAGGCACTTCGATCTCGTCAAAAGTCATACCTTCTGTTTCCATGTGCCAGATAATGCCCTTCATTTTAATCAAATCCACCACTCCTTTGAAATCGTCTTCGGCTCCGATAGGCAGTTGCAGGGGAACTGCTTTGGAACCCAGCATTTCCTTTACCTGTTTAACCACCATTAAAAAATCAGCACCGGCGCGGTCCATTTTGTTCACGAACCCAATACGGGGAACACCATAACGATTTGCCTGGCGCCACACGGTTTCAGACTGGGGTTCTACGCCATCTACGGCAGAAAACAGGGCTATCAGACCATCCAGTACACGCATGGAACGCTCTACTTCAACAGTAAAATCCACGTGACCGGGCGTGTCGATAATATTAAAAGAATATTTTTTGGTATCTGCATATTCCTTTCCTTTATTGGTAGGGAAATTCCACTGGCAGCTCACGGCAGCCGAAGTAATGGTAATACCTCTTTCCTTTTCCTGCTCCATCCAGTCGGTGGTAGCGGCACCATCATGTACTTCACCGATACGGTGAATCATACCTGTATAACGGAGAATACGCTCCGTAGTAGTTGTTTTACCGGCATCAATATGAGCCGCAATACCAAAGTTTCTTTGAAATTTTAAGTCTGCCATTATTGTATATTAAAGCGTTTAAATTTTATTACCCGGTTCCGCCGCCCGGCCGGTCGTCTGCCGCAACAGGCTTACCAAACCGGGTAGTCCCCCATTTTGCAGCCACAAAAAAAGGACTGCTTTTGGGGCGCAAAGGTAACCTTTTCGGCTGAATAAAAAAGTGGTCTTTAAAATTGGAAAAAGACCCGCCAAAACCGGTGTTGGCAGAATGGAAAGAAATGGCAATAACACGGTTGACTGATTACGCATACCGGTTCTTCATTGAAGGAGGGCAATTGTTTTTGTACAGTGTGTTTGTCCTTACAAAACATTTATCAAAATATTTCTCAAATACCTTCTTAAAATTTGTTAGTATTTAAAAAGCTTTACTAAATTTAGAATCTCATTTCTAACCTAAAAATTCAAAAACAATATGGCCAGCAAGAAAAAAGCTAAAAAGCCTGCCCCAAAAAAGAAAGCAGCCCCTAAAAAAGTAGCGAAGAAAAAAGTAGCGAAAAAAGCGGCTCCCAAGAAGAAGGCAGCGCCTAAAAAGAAAGCGGCCGCGAAAAAAAAGGCAGCTCCAATGAAAAAAGCGGCTCCAAAGAAAAAAACGGCGCCCAAAAAGGCAGCGCCTAAAAAAGCGGCCCCAAAGAAAAAAACAGCCATCAAGAAGGCTGCACCAGTTAAAAAAACACCTTTAAAGAAAACAGCACCCAGGAAAAAAGTTACACCTCCTGCGCCAGTGGCATCCACTCCTGCAATGCCTGAAATGGATGTACCGGCTATGGAAGCACCAACTACTACTCCTGAGACCGGGATGCCGGAATCTGAAGGTTAATAAATACATTTTTTATAAAAAGAAGCCATCCGCCACTGGGTGGTTTCTTTTTATAGTCATCTCCTGCCGGTTTAACCCGCCTTCATATACAGCCGCCAGTCCTTTAAAGAATACTTACAATATTATCATAGCTGCTTATTTTTGCTGCATGTTATCAATCAGTAAACGCGGACAGCAAATGCCGCCATCGCCTATACGCAAACTTGTTCCCTATGCAGAAGCGGCAAAAAAAAGGGGTATTACAGTATACCATTTAAATATTGGACAGCCCGATATTGAAACGCCGCCTCAAATACTGGATGCGGTACGCCATGCAAATTTTACCGTGCTGGAATACAGCCACAGCGCCGGCAATGAAAGTTACCGCAAAAAATTGGTTGAATATTACCAACGTGTTGGTATTGACGTAAATCACCATCAAATCATTGTCACCACCGGTGGCAGCGAAGCAATATTATTTGGAATGATGGCCTGCCTGGATGCCGGCGATGAGGTAATTATACCGGAACCATTTTATGCCAATTACAATGGTTTTGCCGTTGAAGCAGGTGTGCGTGTTATACCCATTACATCGTCTATAGAAACAGGTTTTGCGCTGCCCCCCATCAGCGAATTTGAAAAAGCCATTACGCCAAAAACAAAAGCCATTGTTATCTGCAATCCCAATAATCCAACGGGCTATTTGTACAGTGCGGCAGAAATGGAAACGCTTAAACAAATTGTACTGAAATACAACCTGTATTTATTTGCGGATGAGGCTTACCGTGAGTTCTGTTACAGCGGCACCCACACAAGCGCCCTGCATTTAACGGGTGTTGATGACCATGTAGTATTAATGGATACCATCAGCAAAAGGTACAGCGCCTGCGGCGGCCGCATTGGTGCTTTCGTTACCAGGAACAAACAATTACTGGATGCTACTATGAAATTTGCGCAGGCCCGCCTTAGCCCCCCCTCCTATGCGCAGATACTGGGAGAAGCAGCGGTTGATTTGCCGGCCAATTATTTTGATACTACAAAAGCAGAATATAAAAAAAGAAGAGACCTGATTGTAAAAAGACTGAACGCAATGCCAGGCGTGTTCTGTCCCAACCCGGGCGGGGCTTTTTATGCAATTGCACGGCTGCCCATTGATGATGCCGATATATTTTGCCAGTGGCTGCTGGAATCATTTGCCTTTAACAACAAAACGGTTATGCTGGCACCGGCCACGGGGTTTTATAGTACACCGGGACTTGGCAGAAATGAAGTGAGGCTGGCATATGTATTAAATACAGATGCCATCAACCTGGCCATGGATTGTCTGGAAAAGGCGCTGGAAGCTTATCCCGGAAAAACTGCCTGACGGGCCACAGGACTGATTGCACCACTAAAAGAACGCCATCATGAAAAACCTTACACTATTAATTCTTCTGGCTGCTTTCTTTCCTGCTTTTGCCCAAAATTACAACGATGCGCTGCCAGACGAAAAAAAAGCAGACCAGTTGCTGGATAAGTTGCGTTCAAAACAGGCTACTGATGAAGAAAGAAAAGAACTGTCTGATATCGCCAACGCAATACAGGACCGGGCACATGACCTGGACGAAAAACAACACCAGCCCAAAAAAGCGGTAGCCGAAGTTGAAAAGGCCATAGTCTTTTTTAATGCACTGAACGACACATTAAACCTGGCCAATAACAGAAAATACAAGGGCTATCTGCTGGGACGGATGGGTAAGTTTAAAGAAGCAAAAAATGAAACCGAAGCGGCCATTGATTTATACCGGCTCGGTAATATAAACGCGGGCGTTGCCATCTCTCAATTTGATCTTGCCCGGATGTTTGAATTTGAAAACAGGCTGGATTCGGCCATTTACTTCGCAGACCTGTCGCGTTCATTCTGGAAAACGAAACAGGCCGATCAGCGGGTAATAATTGCCGATAATATGCTGGTTAGCCTTTTCCTTAAATTCAACCAGCCGGAAAAAGCCAGGTCTGTACAGGAGGAATCTTCTTTGCTGGTAAAGAGCCCCAACATGCACTGGCAGTCGGTTATTGATTATTATTTTACCTCTATGCTATTATTCAGAACCATCAATAATATAGCGGTTGCAGGCGATTACCAGCAACTGTATCTTTCTAAAATTGCTGCGTTAAGAAGCCGGGGTATTATTGCAAAGTCCTATTATGAAAGGGACAGGGAATAGCGTTTCGCTCCTGCAGTATTTTCTATTTAACCAATCGTATATAAAAATAAATGACCGGCCAAACCAATTTGCAGCAACTGCTGGCAACCATGCACCCAAAATTGCAGTCGGGCGATTATGTGTTCTGCACGCTTCCGGCTCCTGTTACTATCGATCAGCAAAAGATAATCTGCCTGTTCAGGGAAGAAGAGGGCATCACCGTTGTTATTGAAAAGGAACTGGCAGACAGCCTGCAACTCTTTTATTCTTTTGTTGCCGCCTGGATTACACTTACGGTGCATTCATCGCTGGATGCAGTTGGACTTACGGCTGCGTTTTCTGCGGCCCTCGCCGAAAAAGGCATTAGCTGCAATGTGGTGGCAGCTTTTTATCACGATCATATCTTTGTAAATAAAAATGATGCTGCAAGAACCATGGAGATACTCCGTAATCTTTCGGCATCAGCAGCGTAGTGCAGAAATTTAAATGTGCTATCCGGTTTCCTGCATTATAAAATGATATTTTTACGGCTGTTATAAAACAGGCAAACATTATGGATGAAAGTATTTTAGAAGGCAAGATAAGTTTTGTGCACCACGGGAAAGATTATGTAACCATTGAATACACAAAAGACAATAAAAAAAAATCTGTCAATGGCAAAGTAGATGACGCGCGGCAGTTGCTGATGAAGGAACAGAAGCTCATAAAAAAAGTACACCAGTTTCACGAAGGCGACGAAGTGTATTTTGTGCTTGAACGTTCTGCCCGTGGCGATAAAATGGTAGCCGAAAAAATCCGCTACCGCTTCAATAATACATTGGGCAACCTGGTTAACCGTGCCCGCGCCAATAACCAGTTTACCGGTTATCTGAAGCTGGTAGAAGACAAATATTTTGTAAAAGAAACCGGCAGTTATCATTTTTTCCCGCTTATTTTATCGCCCTGGGAACTACCGCCCGATGTAACAAGACTAAACGAACCTGTTTTGTTTCAACTGGGTAATCTTGACAAACCAGAAAAACTGAACGCTACCCTTTTCTATCATAAATTTATTCCACAGTACCTGGCAGCACAAAAACATTTCAGCGCAAAAACTGCCATCAATGCCGCGGTTTACAAAATTACCCCACATGGCATTTATTTAAATCTTATCGGAGATAAACTACAGGCAAAGATTCCGGCAAAAAAAGAAATAGCCACCACCATTAAAGAGGGCGATAAAATAAAAGTTATTATTACTTACCTGAGCAGTTCAAAAATTATAGTTGAAGCAATATAAATTTTACAGTCTTCCGGATTTTACCACTTTAACCGTTACCAGCAACTGTCCCAAATGACGCATGGTATGTTCTGCCGCATGCACCAGCAGGCCCAATACGGTAGAAGGAATCCGGGCACGGCCAACACCCCGGGTTTCAAACAGCTCTTCTTCCGGTGTATTCTTTATTTGTGCCAGTGATAATTCTACCTGGTTGTTAAATTGTGCCACCAGTATACCGACAGTTACTTCCTGCGGCTTTGGTTTTCCCTCTTCCTGCAGTGCCTGCAACTGTTGTGCAGAAAGCAATTCTCCCCTGGCATAAGTAAATAACCTGTCAAGCACACCCGCCAAATGTTCCAAATGAAACCCCACAGAAGCCATACCGGCCGGCTTGTTCCACAATAATGCATCCGGAAAATCTGTCGTTAATTCATTTAGTTCTTCGTGGGCCTGCAGCAAGGCATGGGCAACAGGTTGCAGTGCGGGCAATATACCGGGCAGGGTACCACGCAACCATACTTCAGCTTTTTTATTGACAGTCATACTCAACGGTTTGCCTGGTAAATATACTAACAGGTTCCCCTTCTTTACAAAAGCCCGATACCTCCGGGCCGTTTTAATATGCCGGATTAATATTCTTTCCTGCGTTAAATGGCTGCGCAACGACTGGTTACAATCGCTAACTTAGTAAGACCAAAATTATATGCACATGAAATACTTTTTTTTATCGCTGCTGGTAACTATTCTGCAGACAAGTTTTGCGCAGCAAACACAGAAACCTCCCTTACACGGCAAAAATTGGATGGCTGTTACAGGTAAACCCCTGGCGGCCGAGGCAGGTGCTATGGTATTTCAGAAAGGGGGCAATGCAGTAGACGCTGCCTGTGCCATGATAGCCGCCACCTGCACCATGTGGGATGTGCTGAGCTGGGGTGGTGAAACACAGGCCCTGATATACAATCCTGTCACAAAAAAAGTGATTGCTATTAATGCGCTTGGATTTGCACCCACCGGGGCTACTGCAGATTTTTTTAAAAACAAAGGCATGAATTTTCCGCCGGAGTATGGACCGCTGGCCGCCGTTACACCTGGCACACCCGGTGGCATTTGTTACATGCTGGCCGAATATGGCACCATGAGTTTAAAAGACGTGCTGGGCCCCGCCATTCAACTGGCGGCAGGCTACCCCATAGAAGCACAGACCGCCAATAGTATGGAAAAAGGAAAAAAAATGATAAAGGAATGGCCTTATAGCAGGGCTGTTTTTTTACCACATGCAGGTGAAAAAAGGGAAGCGCCCGAGGCCGGCGAAATTTTTGTGCAAAAGGATTTACTTGAAACACTAACCAAACTGGTGGATGCCGAACAGGATGCATTGAAGAAGAAAAAGACCAGGAAGGAGGCGATCTATGCTGCATACGATCGTTTTTATAAGGGCGATATTGCCAGAGAGTTTGTACGTGGCTGCCAGGAACAGGGAGGATTAATTACGCTGGAAGATTTGGCTAAATGGAAACCGGTGGAAGAAGAACCCCTGCATGTTAATTATAAAGGCATTGAAGTATATAAACTGCAGCAATGGACACAGGGCCCTGTACTATTGCAATCCCTTAACCTGCTTGAAAATTTTGACCTGAAAAGTATGGGTTACAACAGCACCCGTTATATTCATACTGTATACCAGGCCATGAACCTTGCTTTTGCTGATCGTGATTTTTATTATGGTGACCCATACTTTCCACCGGAAGAACCGATGAAAGGATTGCTGAGCAAGGAGTATGCGAAAGAAAGGGCAAAACTGATTACCTACGATAAAAACAACGCAACTGCAGGACCTGGTGATCCCTACCCTTTTGAAGGAAAAACAAATCCTTTTACCAATACCATGCAGCAAAGAGGTTTTGCACTAAACACAAAAAATCAATTACAGCCAGATAATGCGTTTGCAGATTCCGCTTACCACGACAGGTTGTGGCGGGGTACCACTTCCGTTGAAGCGGCTGATAAAGATGGCTGGGTAGTAAGTGTTACACCCAGCGGTGGATGGCTGCCCGCCTGCATTGCAGGGCATACCGGAGTCGGTATGAGCCAGCGGCTCCAAAGCTTTGTGCTGGATGCTTCATTGAATCCTTTCAATGTAATAGAACCCGGCAAGCGCCCGCGTGTTACGCTCACCCCAACACTGGCGTTAAAAGAAGGTAAACCCTTTTTGTGCTTCGGTGTGCAGGGCGGCGATACACAGGACCAGAACCTATTGCAGTTTTTTTTAAACATGACCGAATTTGGTATGACCGTACAGGAAGCTACTGAAGCCGCCAACTTCAACACCAACCAACTGTGGTTATCGCTCGGCGGAGAAAAAAATGCCGATCGCCAGCCCAAGCCAGGCAGCATTATGTTACAAAGTGCCACTCCCGACTGGATTCGAAAAGATCTGAAACAGCTGGGTTATACATTGACCTTTGAAGACAGGAGCAGCGGCCCCATTAATGCTATTTATTTCGACTGGAAACATGGCACATTGTGGGGTGGCAGCAGTAACCATGGCGAAGATTATGGAATTGGATGGTAAGAATAAATGGGATGGTTAAGACCGCGTAAATATTGCAGCAGGCATTAAGACCCTGCCAGCGCCTGGCAAGCATTTTATTAAATGCTTATTGCTCCATGCAACAGCATTAACGGGTAAAAAACGCAACACAAAGAAAAAATGGGTGTAAACCCTTTTTTTCAGGGGTTCATTTTCCAACAAGACAGCCATAGTGCATTGCCTTACTGCGCGTACAAACAGGTTCAAAACATAAGCCAGCCGTTAAAAATTATTCCATTCCCTTCTTAAACCAGCCGCTGGCACGGTTTTTAAAGCCGTTTCCAATAAACAAATCATGAAAAAAATATTCTTTATACCGGCACTTGCCACCGCAGTCATTTGTTTTACTGCCTGTGGTAACAACAAAGGGAGTTCTTCAACCGGCACAGACAGTTCGGCTGCAAAAACCGACAGCTCCGCTACCCTTATACCACCTCCCGATAACAGCAGCGCCACCAATCCTTCCATGGCAGATACGGCTTTCCTGAAAAAAGATACCATTCGGGATTCGGCTAAAATGAAACATTAGGCAGGGGCAGTTATAAAAACTGTATAACAACACCAAAGTTTCAGACTAATGGCAAAATCAAAGAAAGGATTAAGAAAAGTTTTGTTCGCACATAGCGCCGGCCCGCAGTATGGCAGGGGAAAGGGAAGTTATGATTTGGTAATGTATCTTAAATCAAAATTGTCCGGTGAATTTGAAATTCATTTTCCCGTTATTGAAAAGCCCCGGTTACCTACCTATGAAAAGTTTAAAAAAATGTTTGGATGGGCATTCGCTGCAATAACTGAACCGGTTATTCTAATCGGTCATTCATTGGGAGGTTCAACCTTGCTAAAGTACCTGAGCGAAGAAAGACCTGCTATTGCGGCTTCAGCCTTATTTTTAATTTCGACTCCCCATTGGAAAAGCGATATGAATGAGTTTGAATTGAAAACAAATTTTCAGGCTTTCTTAAAAGACATTCCGGCAGTATTTCTTTATCATAGTAAAAATGATACAGAGGTACCATTCGAAAATTTGAAATTTTATAAGGGTGCTTTTAAAACGGCTATTGTTCGTGAATTACCTGGTAAAGAACACATTTTTTCAAACGGCTTACCTGAATTGGTTACGGATATAAAAAGCCTCCCGCAACGAGGTAAAAGTCATTCTTTGTAATGCATTGGAACCAGTAATATTGTCTATCGCTTTGTTCTTTCTTCCATATTCAGGTCACTGTCGAACGGGCTTTTGGTAAAAGGATATACCATTTGTTTTAAATACCCTTTGGGATAATGCGCTTCATGCAGACCGGTGCCAGCCGGCCATTCCTTGCCCGGCAAATAATACGTACCGAATATTTTATCAAGGAAGGGAAATATGGTGGCGAAATTTTTGCCATAGTGCTCCGGGTCTTCACAATGGTGCCAGTGATGGTATTGGGGCGTGGCAATGATATACTTTAAAAACCCAAAATTAATACGTGTATTGGCATGAATAAGTACTGCATGGATGGCCATAAAAACGATGTAGGTGTTAAAAGTAATTTCTGAAAAACCAAATACGTACAACGGTATAAACGCCATTGACCGTGTAACAAAGATGTCCACGAAATGCGTACGCGAGCCTGCCAGCCAGTCCATATTTTTGGTAGAATGGTGCACAGAATGAAAACGCCACAGGTAATGGTGGCTGTGGAAAAAACGGTGGGCCCAATACTGAAACAGGTCTGTTACCACGAATGCAAACAGCAATTCTACCACAAAAGGCAGCTGCTGTACCCAATGGTGCAGGCCGCCGAGACCTATCCAGCCAAAAAACACTTTGGCAGGCTGCTGTGTAATGGTACCAAAGAACTGTATAAACAAATGGCTGATTACAAAATATACCAGGTCGGTACGCCATTCTTCATGAAACTTACTTTGATTAAGGTTTTTGGGAAATACCATTTCTATCGGCACAAAAATTACCGCCATTAATAACAGATCCAGCAACATCCAGTCCAGGCCCAGGTGCCAGGAAGTTTTGTCTACCGCCCTCCCCTGCACATTAAATCCGCCTATAACAATGGTTATTGTACAAATTACCAATCCAATCAGGGCCCAGTGTTTTCTTTTGCTTAGCAGAAAACTAAGCAAGGCAAAAAAGAAGGAGGCAATAATGGTAGCCGTTAGTAAAATGGCCATCGATTTACCTGTATATACCGCGCGGAATTCAGGCGAAGTAAGCCATTCGGGAAAGCGGAAACAAAAAACAGCCAGGAAAGACAACAGGCCAAGAAAAATGGATATATAGCCACTTATTTTTCCTTCACCGAATTTAAAACGTTGCTGGGTCATAAAAGGGGTTTATGTACCAAATATAAAAATGATTCTGCCAACCAGAACACCCTCAATAAAATTTGCCCGGGTAGTCCAAACGCATTTTAAACGGGTCAAATTGTATTTAAGCCGTATTATTGCTGCGCAAAAATCCAGACATCATGCCATTAATTTTTAATTGCAGACAAATTGGTTTCTTACTCCTGGCTTCCCTTGTATGCACTAATGTATTTACGCAGCAGGTTCGTCAGTCAATATTATTCAACGATAACTGGAAATTCTATAAAGGAGAGGCAACCGGCGCAGAGAAACCACTGTTTGACGATAAAGACTGGCGCACGGTTAACCTTCCGCACGACTGGAGTATTGAGGGACCTTTTGATGAACAATGGGCCAGTGCTACCGCCTATTTGCCCGCGGGCGTTGGCTGGTACAGAAAAACATTTGTATTGCCAAAGGGCCTGGCATCAAAAAATATCTATCTCTATTTTGATGGCGTATATAAAAACAGTGAAGTGTGGATCAATGGAAACTACCTGGGTAAAAGACCCAATGGTTTTATTCCATTCCGCTATGAGCTTACAAAATATTTAAGCAGGACCGGTAAGAATATCATTGCCCTGAGGGCCGATCATACAGCGTTCGCAGATTCAAGGTGGTATACAGGTTCGGGCATTTACCGCAATGTGTACCTTATAGCCACGAATGCGGTTAGTATTGATTTGTGGGGGGTGTCTTTTTCAACGCCGGTTTTAACCGATGAAAAAGCTACTGCCCGCATAACGGTTACATTGGCCGGCCATGAAGCCAATGGTGCAGGTTCAAAAAAAACGGCTGTCGTGCAATACCGTTTACTGGATGATAAGCAAAACCAGGTTGCACAGGCAGAACAATCAATTACATTAAACAGCAATGAAAATACCAGTGCCACCACAGCGTTGCAGGTTAACAAACCGGTTCGTTGGTCACTGGAACATCCGGCCTTATACAAACTCATTACCACTGTTTATGTTGATGGAAAAAAGTCCGATGATGATGTACAACAGGTTGGCTTCAGGCAAATAAAATTTGATCCCGCTGAAGGATTTTTTCTAAATGAAAAAAATGTCAAAATCAAGGGTGTTTGTATTCATGATGATGCAGGCGCTTTGGGTGTTGCCGTTCCTGCGGCGGTATGGGAAAGAAGATTAAGTATTCTAAAAGAAGCCGGTTGTAATTCAGTGCGTATGAGCCATAATCCGCATGCTGATTACCTTTACGATTTGTGCGACAGCATGGGTTTGCTGGTGATGGATGAAGCATTTGATGAATGGGAGCTGGGAAAAAATAAATGGATCAAAGGCTGGAATGTTGGAAAGCCGGGGCAGGATGGCTACCATGAATATTTTAAGCAATGGGCCGATCGGGACCTGAAAGATATGGTACTGCGTAACCGCAACCATCCATCTATTATTTTATGGAGCATTGGCAATGAAATCGACTACCCGAACGATCCTTACACACATGAGGTACTCAACACGGGAAACAACCCGCAGATTTACGGCAAGGGTTATTTGCCAGATCATCCACCGGCAAGCCGGATGGGAGAAATAGCCAAACACCTGGTGCAGGTAGTGAAAGAAGCCGATACAACAAGGCCCGTAACAGCAGCGCTGGCCGGTGTGGTGATGTCAAACGAGACCGCTTTTCCAGATGCGCTTGATGTTGTGGGTTATAATTACCAGGAATTTCGTTACCCCGAAGATCATAAAAAATATCCGGCACGCATTATTTATGGAAGTGAAAACGGCATGAGCCTGGATGCATGGACACCCGTATTGGCGAACGATTATATTGCTGCACAATATTTATGGACAGGTATTGATTACCTGGGTGAAGCACGTCAATGGCCGTTCAGGAGTGCCGAAGCAGGATTGATTGATATGGCAGGGTTTAAAAAACCATCCTTTTATTTCAGACAAAGCATCTGGACAGACAGTCCAATGATCTATATAGGCACAGCTGCCGTAACTAAAAATGGCAATAACCGGAGAGGCAGCAGAAATGCAGCTCCGGTTTGGAATTATATGCAGGGGGACAGCATACAGGTAAATTGCTTCACCAATTGTGAAGAGGCGGTATTGTTTTTGAATGGACAATCCCTTGGAAAATTGGCATTGGCCGATGCAAAAGACAAAATACTTTCCTGGACAGTTCCCTACCAGGCCGGCGAATTAACCGTGAAGGGTTATAATAAAGGCAAAGAAACAACCCACTATACACTAAAGACAGCGGACGACCCATATGCCATCACAGCCGCTGCCGGCAAAACCTTTTTCGGCAAAGACAAAAAGCAACTGGCACAAATTGAAATAAATATTGTTGATAAGAACGGAACAATAGTTTATAATGCAGAAAATGAAATTACCATTGCTATAAACGGGCCTGCAACCCTGCAGGGTATGGAAAACGGCAGTGCGGTAAGCCATGAAGATTATAAAGCCGGTAAACATAAAACATGGCACGGAAAATTGCTGGCCTATATTCAATTAAACCAGCAACCGGGAACAGCAACGATAAAAATTACATCGCCGGGTTTAAAAGAACAGACAATAACAATTAAAAACTGATCGGAATATGTCAAAAACAAAAATTACAGTCAACAGCAATGGATCTCTCAGGATAGAAGGCGATTTTGAAGTGGCAGACAAAACGGGTGCCCTGTATAATTTGCAGGGAAGGGAAATTGTTTCTTTTTGCAGGTGTGGTCTTTCTAAGAACAAACCTTTTTGCGACGGATCTCACAATGGCCATTTTGAACACAACGCAGTGGCGTTTGATTTACCTCCTAAAAAATAAAAAAAAAACATCAGGCTTGCCATTGGTCCGATGCCGTAACATTGCCATCGGTCCAAATCCATTCAATAGCCCTGTAGGTAAATTCAATTTCTTCGTAAGGATTGAGTGAAGAACTATGTGCATCCTTTGTATTGGGAAGAACAAACCGGATACCTGTAATAAAGGCATCGGTAAGTTTTACGGTATAATTTTGTATTTCAATACCCGTACCGGTAATAGCGTAGCATTTCAGTTCCCAGGTATTCAAATCTTCCATTCTTACCATGGCCTGGTACAGCAATGGAGATGATTTATCCAGTTCCTTTTTTATTACAAAGGGCTTGTGTACCCGCTTGCCAACTGCCCCGCCGCCACCTGTGTTGGCCACAGGCGCCATTATTTCATGACTGGCTTCAATTACTGCTATAGTACCCTCGCGGCCTCTTTGCGTAACCCCTCCTTTTATTAAACCCTGAACCCTGCCCTGTAAAGTTAAAAATGCATTGAGTGCCATAGCTGCAATTTAAAGATTAATGGCTTACCAAAGCAAAATTTACCTGCTTTAAAATATGCCGCGTCTTCATTCGTCTATCTCAATATAACAATATTGTTATAGCATTTAAAAAGTAAAAAATGGACTACAATCAGTCTTATGCCGCAAAAGGCAATCATTACGGAGGCAGGCACCGGCACCCGCTTTACCGTTCGCAGCAAAGAGCCGCTGCAAATGTGTTCAAAACAGACAACAGTTATGAAATGCTGTTGTTTGCACCCGGTCGCATTAAAGAACATTTTCACCTGGATGTAAAAGGAAACGAATTAACGGTTTCCTATACGCCACCGGAGGGGTTTCCGCGTCCCGAATGGATATTGCGTGAATACAGCCGTGGCGGATTTGAAAGAACATTTACGCTTGATGACAGTGTAGACACGGCAAACATCAGTGCCAGGTATGTGGATGGTGTTTTGGAAATCAGCATGCCGGTTATTGCAGGAAAAGAAACAGTGAAAAAAGAGATAGCCATCAGCTAAATAGCATCATCCATCAATTACCAATTATTGATTACCAATTTTAATCAATAATTGGTAATTTTTGTACTACTAAATAAAAATCATCCCAAAACATGGCCCGAGGAAATAATAATAGCAACGGAAAGCAGGGGGTTGATATGCCCAGGGCAAAAATAAACAAAGAGAACCTGCGGGAAGCGCTGGTGTTGTTTTCTTACCTGAAACCATACCGGAATAAATTTATTCTGAGCCTGGTATTTATTGCATTGTCTGCATTTACCACCAGTTTGTTTCCCTTGTTTTTGGGGAAAATGATCGACGCCGCATCGCCGGGCGCCGGCAATAGTTTTGTGAGCGGCGCGGGATCAAATGTGTTGAAAGGATTCAGTCTTAAAAATATTCATTGGAGTCTTAACACTACCTTACTGCTTATTTTTATACAACTAACGGTTCAAACCATATTTTCCTATATGCGCGTTTACCTGCTTACAGAAGTAGGAGAAAAATCGCTGGCAGATATGAGAAAAGATGTGTACAGCAAATTGCTCAGCATGCCCATGGCATTTTTTTCGGAGAAGAGAGTAGGTGAATTAAGTAACCGCATCTCATCAGATCTTTCACAAATACAGGACGCCATTTCATTTACATTAGCCGAATTTTTACGTGGCATTTTTACCCTGATCATCGGGCTGGTATTTATTTTTCTTATCAGTCCAAAATTAGCGCTGGTAATGCTTTCTGTGGTACCGGTGGTTGCAATACTGGCGGTTATTTTTGGCAAAAGCATCCGGAAAAGAGCGCGCAAGGCACAGGATCAATTGGCGGAAAGCGGTACCATTGTACAGGAAACCTTTCATGGCATTACGGTTGTAAAAGCATTTACGACAGAATTTTATGAAATTGGCCGCTATGTCAAAAGCGTCTATGCAGTGGTGGATACCGCTATCTCCAATGCCCGCTACCGGGGTGCTTTTGTTTCATTTATGATCTTCAGTGTGTTTGGCGCCATTGCATTTGTGATATGGTATGGAGCGGGTCTCATTCAATCGGGGCAGCTTAGTGTAGGCCTGCTGGTTATGTTTGTCGTTTTTTCGGGGTTTGTAGGCGGCACCTTTGCCGGTTTCGCAGACATGTTCAGCCAGTTGCAGAAAACATTGGGCGCTACACAAAGTATAAGAGAAATACTGCGCGGACAGGGAGAAGCCATTAGTGCAGGACAAACTGTTATTGAACCGCGCTACCAACTCAATGGCAATGTGCGATTTGACCATGTGGCGTTTAGTTATCCTGGCAGAAAAGAAGTAACCGTATTAAAAGATCTGTCCTTATCGGCCGCCAACGGGCAGCAAATTGCAATAGTGGGACCCAGCGGCGCCGGTAAAACAACCATTGCAGCTTTGTTATTGCATTTTTATGAACCAGATGCAGGTAAGGTTTTGTTTGATGAACGGCCTGCAGCTATGTTTCCACTGACACAGTTGCGCATGCAAATGGCATTGGTGCCGCAGGAAGTTATTTTATTTGGCGGAAGCATCAGGGAAAATATTGCCTATGGAAAACCCGGCGCAACGGAGGCTGAAATTATTGAAGCCGCTCAGAAAGCAAATGCGCATGAATTCATAGAACGGTTTCCCGAACAATACAGCACCATTGTAGGAGAACGTGGCATAAAACTAAGCGGCGGACAAAGACAACGGGTAGCTATTGCAAGAGCTATTCTAAAAAATCCGGCCATATTGATCCTGGACGAAGCAACTTCCTCGCTGGATAGTGAAAGCGAGCAACTGGTACAGGATGCATTGGAAAATCTGATGAAGGGGCGCACTTCATTTGTAATTGCACACCGCCTTTCTACCATCCGCAATGCAGATAAAATAATCGTTATTGACAGGGGTACCGTTATTGAATCAGGCACCCATACTGAATTGATGGTGAAAAATGGATTGTATCGTAAATTAAATGAAATGCAATTTGACTTTGGAACAATAACACAGTCGCCTGCTATAGAATTATAATGTTAACGGCAGGTATATATAACCAAAAACATTTTCTGTTGTCAGTTAACCGTTTTCAACCCATCAACCTTTGAACTTATACAGCTGGCTGCCGGCCAATAAAAAAGCGCCGACGCCATAAGTATCGGTACTATTAACATCCACTTTATCAGGCGCTCCGCCTATTGGCTGCACATTACCCAGTTTACCATCGGCATGCACTGCTTCAGTTAATGCTTTCCATGCTTTTGCTGCTGCGGGCCAGTATGTTTTTTTATCCAATATTTTATGGTTAATGCCCCATAAAATGGAATAGGTATAAAATCCCGTTCCGCTGGTTTCTTTAATGGGATAACTTTCCGGGTCAAGCAAAGATGCATGCCAGCTGCCGTCTGCCTGTTGCAAACCAATAATGCGCGCCATCATGTCTTTGTATAAACGTATCAACCTGGGCCGGTCGGGATAATTTGCTGGCATATTGTCCAACACACGGACAAGTCCTGCTGTTACCCAGCCATTTCCTCTTGACCAAAAAACTTTCTGACCGTTTTTTTCTTTTTTGTCAAAGTAACTGCCATCCCTGAAATATAAATGTTCAGCGGAATCATATAAATAAGCCGTTGTTTTCCACCAGAGTTTAATAGCAATATCAAGGTATTTTTTTTCGGCAGTAACAGTGGAGAGATAACTTAAAGCCGTTGGGCCCATAAACAATGCGTCGCACCAGGCCCATTCACGGTTGGTGATACCGGGTTTCCATTCCAGCGATTCTGTATGAGGTTGTTGTATAATACTGTCGGCCTGTTGCCGGAATGGCAGGATCATTTTTTCGTCTTTGTAAATGGCATATAACTTACAATACATTTGCGCCACACAATAATCATCTGCCATAAACCTTCTTACCCCGGTATTCCAGTTTAAATCATTGCCAATAGCCAGCATGGCATTTTCATACTTTTTGTCTTTGCTGATGGCGGCCAGTTCCATGAAGCCGGTATAAGCGGCAGCATAGGTCCAGTCGTACTTGTGTCTTTTAAAACCACCGGTGTCCCATTGATGAAGTTGCCAGCCAGCTACTTTTTCCATGCTGGCCAATACCTGTGTGGGTTTGAAGATAGTATCAGCAGAATTTTTTTGTGCGCTTGAACTGAAGGTCGCCATAACGGCTATAAAAAATACCACCAACTTTCCGGGCAGAGAGGCAATCGCAGATCTTATCATTATTAGCAGATTTAACTGCTACGAATGTAGGGAGGATTTCTGATTGTGTGATTGCGCGATTTTGAGATTTCTTTCAGGCTGATTGCTGATTGTGTGATTTTGAGATTTTGGGATTTCCGTTGGCGTCGCCTACTCTGTACTTCACCAAATTCCGCAATCCCGCAATCGGCAATATCATAAAGCGAACCTTCTTTGTACACGGACTCTTTTCTGGCGCTGTTGATTGTGCGATTTTGAGATTTTGGGATTTCCGTTGGCGTCGCCTGCTCTGTACTTCACCAAATTCCGCAATCCTGCAATCGGCAATATCATAAAGCGAACCTTCTTTGTACACGGACTCTTTTCTGGCGCTGTTGATTGTGCGATTTTGGGATTTTGGGATTTCCGTTGACGTCGCCTGCTCTGTACTTCACCAAATTCCGCAATCCCGCAATCGGCAATATTATAAAGCGAACCTTCTTTGTACACGGACTCTTTTCTGGCGTTATTGATTGCGCGATTTTGAGATTTTGGGATTTCCGTTGGCGTCGCCTGCTCTGTACTTCACCAAATTCCGCAATCCCACAATCAGCAATATTATAAAGCGAACCTTCTTTGTACACGTACTCTTTTCTGGCGCTGAATATTCCATACATCAGCAGCGCTGATGACCGTGCTGCGGGTCTGGTTAATTACAGTGGCAATTTCTTTTACTATCCGTGTGTTTGTTATTTGCGTGTTCATGACTATTTTTTTTAAGTATTTATGATTGGGCGATTTTGGGATTTTGGGATTTCCGTTGGCGTCGCCTGCTCTGTACTTCACCAAATTCCGCAATCCCACAATCAGCAATATTATAAAGCGAACCTTCTTTGTACACGGACTCTTTTCTGGCGCTGAATATTCCATACATCAGCAGCACTGATGATCTTGCTGCGGGTCTGGTTAATTACAGTGGCAATTTCTTTTCCTATCCGGGTGTTTATTATTTGCGTGTTCATGACTATTTTTTTTAAGGATTTATGATTGCGCGATTTTGAGATTTTGGGATTTCCGTTGGCGTGGCCTGCTCTGTACTTCACCAAATTCCGCAATCCCGCAATCGGCAATATTATAAAGCGAACCTTCTTTGTACACGGGCCCTTTTCTGGCGCTGAATATTCCAAACCTCTGCGGCGGTGAATTTTTTGCTGAAAGGCATGTGTACATCCATGGCAAGGGTTTCTTTTATTTCTGTGGTAAGGCTTACTAACTGGGTTTTGCTGAGGCTGTTAAATAAGCTGTTGGTTTGCGTTTTCATGACTAATTTTTTTATATTTTTTTAAATTTTGTTTTCTGTCTTTTCGCGGGAGGCTTTTGGTGTCTTTCGCTACATTGACAACACAAAGATAGACAAAAAACAGTACTATGCAACACAAAGTACCTATTTTTTATTAGTTCTGCCAACAGGCAGCTACCGGCGATTCACTAAAAGTCAATACAGTAAAGGATTTCAGCCAATTTATCCATTTCAGAAGGATCCAAAAAACTCGGTGAACGGCGTTTTTTGGGGTGTGAGCGGCAGCCATTTTGGTCATTTTTCGGCTGAATCGAAACCTATGAGGTTTGCCGGGAGCCATGCGGGGCTGCAAACCTCGTAGGTTTACCGGCACCATTCCGGCGCAATAAAAAACTCCCCAAAACAACCTGCAAGGCTTTTTGGGGAGATTAACAGAAAATAATAACTCACTGATACTCATATTTTATGCTGGCGGTCCCATCGCCCGAAGTGAGCACATAACCATTTGCATCGTAAGTATATTGATTGTTGATAGTTTCATCAAACTGAGTTCCCGGAAAATCAAAAGCCACCGAAAGCAATTCATTCTTTGCTGCAAACTGCAGGGAGAAACCTGCCTGGTCAAGAATAAATTTAGACACAATTGGAAAAACAGGCTTTTTTGTTCCATAACCAAAGCTGGCGGTATAACCTGTACCGCCGCTGGTTATTTTAGACAGGTTGCCATTGCTGCCATAAATAAGATCAAAATCTGCAGCATCCTGCCATTGGGTAAATGAAACATGTATTTTGGTTACCAGGTTGTTTACCACCGTATAGTTTAACAGGTCATCTTCAATCAATTCATCGGGCTCGCCACCAGTTTTTTGCCAGCTTTTAAATGTACCCGAAACGGGTATATTGTTACTATAAGTATAGGTATAAATATTTTTAAACCCATCCTCATTATTTTCTATTTTAATAAGATTACCATTATTGTCGTAAGTGAAATCAATGCCTACTTTGTTATCTGTGCTTTTATAGGAGGTCAGGCGCTTGCTGGCATCATATAAAAAATTGAAAACGGTGGTAATGTTGTTTTCAGTCTTTGTCATTTTGGTAAGCAGTTTAGACGGTGCGTCGGGAACCGGCACCGGTGTTACTGCCTTATCTTTTTTACACGATACCAATACGGATGCTGACACCACAATGGCGAACAGGAAAAATTTTTTCATAAAAATTTACAGGTTTAATTTAAAAATTTTGATTCAGCGGCAATATTACATGGCACTGCAAAACCCAAAGACACCCAACATCATGAACCGGTTAATGTGCTGTATGAATTGTTGCAGGAAACCTACGTCCTGTCTTCACCGGCCACTTAGCGCTGAATAAGTATCTTTATCTCCGCTCAGCATTATTCAGCCCGCATGGATCTAATTAAAGAATACAAAAGTTTTATTAACAGCTATTATCTTGGCGAAGGGCTGCGCATTACTTCCGGCGCCGTGTTGCCCGCAATTATTCTAAATTATTTTGGATGGCTTTCGGTTGGGGTACTGGTATCATTGGGTGCGGTTTGTGTAAGCGCGGCAGACAGTCCCGGCCCCATACACCACAGGCGCAATGGCATGCAGGTTTGTACCATCATTATGTTTTTTGTTTGCCTGGTCACCGGTTATGTGGCTCCTTATCCGTTTGCTTTGGGTTGCTGGGTCGCGGTTTCCTGTTTTCTATTTTCCATTATAGGCGTATACGGCGGGCGTGTTACCTCTATAGGCATTGCTGCCCTGCTGGTAATGGTACTGAACATGAGCCGCCCGGGCCATGGCTGGAATGTATTACTGAACGCATTGTATGTGGCTGCCGGTGCTGTATGGTATATGCTGCTGAGCCTGGTGTTATACCATGTACGCCCATATAAATTAATACAACAGGCATTGGGCGATTGCATTATGGCAACTGCTGATTACCTGCGTATACGCGCCCGGTTTTATGAAAGCAATATAGTTTATGATGATGTGTACCGGCAACTAATGGAACACCAGGTACAGGTACAGCAAAAACAGGATCTGCTGCGCGAACTGTTGTATAAAAGCCGCACCATTGTTAAAGATTCAACGGTTACCAGCCGCACCCTGATGATGTTGTTTATTGATGCGGTTGATTTATTTGAAAAAGCCGCTACTTCGTTTTATCCGTACGAAAACCTGCATCATTTTTTTGATGATACAGATATTTTACAACGCTTTAAAGAGGGTGTTCAGGCTATTGCAGATGCACTGGATGATACGGGTATTGCCGTTAAAAGCGGTAAAGCATCTGCCCCACCTGGTGAGCTGCATGAAAAACTCGTGGAGCTGCAGCAATACTTTACTGAATTCCGCAACAGTCACCTCAACGCAGAAAACCTGGAAGCGCTGATTACCCTCCGGAAAATTCTTCAGGCCATTGAAGACATGGTAGCAAGAATTGACACCCTGCACAACGAAACAAAATATGATAAGAAAAGAGCCAGAGACTTCCAGCCAACGGGCGACCATGATAAATTTGTTACCCATACTGATATTAACTGGAAACTGCTGCGCGATAACCTGACCATTAAATCAGATATTTTCAGGCATGCATTGCGTGTAAGCATTGCCGCTACTGCAGGCTATCTTTTATCGCAACTGTTTATGCTGGGGCACAGTTACTGGATACTGCTTACCATCATTGTTATATTAAAACCAGCTTACAGCATTACAAAAAAAAGAAACTACCAGCGTGTTATTGGCACCATAGCAGGGGCATTGGCGGGCCTGCTGGTACTTTATTTTGTTAAAGACAACCGGGTATTATTTTTTATCATGCTCTTGTTAATGATGGGCACCTATAGTTTTATACGCACCAATTACCTGCTGGCAGTGATATGCATGACCCCCTATGTGCTGTTGCTTTTTCATTTGCTGAACACCGGCCAGTTCAAAACAGTTATCACAGATCGTATTATTGATACCGTTATCGGATCGGCCATTGCCTTTGCAGCCAATTTCTTTTTATTGCCGGCCTGGGAACAGGAACAAATAAAAAAGTACCAGTCAGCCGCCCTGGAAACCGCTCTTGATTATTACAGAAATGTAGCACATACTTTTATTGGCGCCGCTATTACCGATACACAGTTCCGGCTAAGCCGCAAAGAAGCATTTGTGGCGCTGGCCAATTTATCTGATGCATTTTCACGGCTGTTGTCGGAACCCAAAAGCAAACAAAAAGATGCCCGGCAGATACACCAGTTTGTTGTGCTTGCCCATACACTTACTTCTCATATTGCCACGCTGGCGCATTTCAGCAAAACACTGGCGGTCAAATACCAGTCGAACGATTTTGCCACCATCATCACCGAAACGACCAATAACCTGGTTGCAGCAAAACAAATGGTGGAACAACAAGATTTGCCAGTTGCAGTTCAGGAGGGAATAAAAAGCAGCCCTTTTATACTCAGTGCGCATATTAAAGAACTGGTAGCCAAAAGAAATGCAGAACTGGAGCAGGGACTAAAACTTTCAGACACCAGGTTGCGCCTGTCGGAGTTAAAACCGATTGTTGACCAGTTCCAGTTTATTGCCAGTATTGCGGCAGATATCAGGAAGGCGGCCGATGGTAAAACAGTATAGCGGCTCAGAGAAAAACTGCCTTGCAACTTCAATAATCGTTACCGGGACACAGCTTCCCCATCTCCGGGAACGATTGCGTTTAAAAAGAGAAATTAATCTTGTTTTAATATCGTGATGAAGTAATTTTAGCGGGAGTAAAAATGATTTATACTACCAGTCAGTCTTTATTATCCTCACATTAATTAATAAAACAAAAACGATTCTACATGCCAACCTCCAGACGCAATTTTATAAAGCAGGCCGCCCTTGGTTCTGCCGGATTTTATTTAGGCGCTCCAGCCGTTTTCGGCGCAAAAAGTTATAACAGGATCATCGGCTCAAACGACCGTGTACGCATAGGTGTGGTGGGTTTTTCGGACCGGCATAAAGCCAGTCATATACCCAGTTTTATGAACCATTACAAGGAATTAAATTTTGATGTAGTGGCCGTTTCTGATATCTGGAAATTGAGGCGCGAAGAAGGCGCCGCCACCTGGAAAGAGAAAATGGGACATGATATTGTTGCCTGCCGCAATAACGAAGAACTATATGACAAGAAACTGGCCGATGCTGTATTTATAAGTACCGCCGATTTTCAACATGCGCAGCACGCCATACAGGCCGTAAGCGCTGGCTGCGATGCCTACGTGGAAAAACCTTTTGCAGAAACCATGGAAGACAATCGTGCGGCTTTGAAAGCCATTAAGGCCAGCAGCAAAATTGTACAGATGGGCTCGCAACGCAGAAGCGGTACCAATTACCATGCTGCCAATGAATTTATCCGCTCAGGGAAATTTGGCGACATTAAAATGGTAGAACTAACATGGAATGTAAATCAGCCGGGACGCTGGCGCAGACCAGCCCTGCTCGATAAATTAAAAGAAGAAGATACAGATTGGAAACGTTTTATATTAAACCGCCCGTTCGAAAATTTTGATCCGCGTAAATACCTGGAATATCGTTTATTCTGGCCCTATTCATCCGGGCTGCCCGGCCAGTGGATGAGCCACCAGATTGATACCGTGCATTGGTTCAGCGGGTTGCCCCATCCGCGCAGCGTAGTGGCAAATGGTGGTATATATATGTGGAAAGATGGCAGAAAAAACTGGGATACCATTACAGCAGTATTTGACTACGGACCGGCCAACGATCCATCCAGCGGTTTCCAGGTAACATTTGGTTCAAGAATGGACAACGGCGATGAAAGCCCTGCCGAAATTTACTATTCAAATGGCGGGGAACTAAACCTGAACACCAATAAAGTTTCGCCCAAAGGTGGTCTTACAAAAAGAATGGCCGCGGCCATGAACATGCAGGAGAACCTGTTGCCGGAAATTAGTTTGTCGAATACGGAAGCCGTAGTGGCTTCTGCCAATACCGGCGGCGATATACTAACGAGCAACCATGTACGCAATTGGATGGAGTGTATCCGCAGCCGTAAGCAGCCCAACGCACCGGTAGAAGCAGGCTATAGCCATTCTATTGCCAATATTATGACAACCGCATCGGCCCATTATGGCGGAAAAGCAACTTTCGACGAAGCCACCCAGGAAGTAATGTGCAATGGCAAGGTGTTTAAATATTAACAGGGATGTCATTATGCATAGCCGATGGCTAATAGCTTATAGCTAACAGCTAATAGTTATTAGCCATCAATTAATTCAGTAGGAACGCGCCCTGCGGCGCGTTTCCTTATAAATGAAAATATAAATTCAACAACCATGCTTGTTTTCAGAATTCGTTTATTGCTGTTGGTTTCATTGTTTAGGTTTTCTTTTGCGATGGCACAACCACCGCAAATGGTAAAACTGGTGAAGGAAAAAGACGCCAACCGGATCAATGTATTCATCGGCAACCGGCCCTTTACCAGTTTTTTCTATCCCGATACGCTGGAGAAACCCGTGCTTTACCCCGTGTATGCCGCCAATGGCACCATTGTAACACGCGGATTTCCATTGCATCCATTGCCGGGCGAACCAACCGACCATCCCCACCACATTGGTACCTGGCTGAATTTTGAAAATGTAAACGGACTTGATTTCTGGAACAATTCCTTTGCCATACCAAAAGAAAAAAAAGGCGGTTATGGCTGGATAAAAACAGACCGCATTGTTGAAACAAAAGACGGCACGAAAGGCTCCTTAACCTATCATGCCAACTGGACCAACCAGCAGAATGAAACACTGCTGGAAGAAACCACCCAGTTTCAATTCAGCGGAACGGATCATGTTCGTATCATAGATCGCATCACCACTTTTAAGGCCGTTGCCGACACGGTTACATTCAATGATGCGAAAGACGGACTGCTGGGCTTCAGGCTGGCGCATGCACTGGAGATACCAACCGTGCAGGACAAGAAATTTACAGATGATAAAGGCATTGTAACGGTGGTGAAAGGAACAAAAGACAGCATTGCCAACGGTAATTATATTACCAGCGAAGGCAAACAGGGAGACGCTGCCTGGAGTACACGCGGCAGGTGGTGCAAGGTGTATGGCAAAATGGATAAGGATTCTGTCAGTGTAACCATTATCGATCATCCCAAAAACCCCAACTACCCTACTTTCTGGCATGCACGCGGCTATGGATTGTTTGCAGCCAATCCATTGGGAGAAAAAGTTTTTACCAATGGCAAGTCTGCTAAAAACCTGCAATTAAAAAAAGGCAGTTCCGTTGTTTTCCGCTACCGCATTGTTGTGGAGGATGGTAAAAAAACAATCAGCGAGCGGGAAATAAATATACTGGCGGACGAGTTTGGGAAATAAGATCCGGTTATTATTAACCAGGGGTACAATATTCATGACATTATTATAACACTGCGCAGCAATAAATGTGCAGTGTTATTTTTTTTACGATGTTTGGAGCGCCATTCATTTACCTGAAAAATCATTCTATGAAATGGATTACACGCGAACGGCCCAAAATAGATCGCATTGCCTGTCCCTGGCTTATCCGGCGTTTTATTGATGAACAGGCGGAAATAATATATGTTCCGTTTGAACAGGTAATCGAAAAATCGAAAGAACTGGATGCCATTCCTTTTGATGTGCCGGGCGTTGAATTTACCCACTATGGCACCTATTGTACTTTTGATTATTTCTTAAAAAAATATGCCATCAGCAATAAGGCTGTTTTGGCCATGGCCCCTATAATAAGAGGAGCCGATACAGATCATCATGAACTGTCGGCACAAGCTGCGGGCTTATGGGCCATTTCGGCCGGTCTTGCCTATAATTTTACCAACGATCAGGAATTGCTTGAAAAGGGAATGCTGCTGTACGATGCTTTGTATAGCTGGGCAAAAAATTTACAAAATGAAAAACATACTCAACAGCCTTTTGAACACCTGCTGCTAAGCGTTTTTAATAATTTTATTAAACCCAGGCCGGGATCAAAGAAAAAACCACCGGCCTGGGCGCAGGAGTTGAAAGAAATTATACAAGACCATATAGATACCAATATCAGCTTAAAAGAAATCTCCAAAAACCTGGAGATTAGTCCGTCTTATTTATCAAGGGAATTTTCAAAATATTTTGAAGACCTCTCCTTTGGTGAATACATCCGCAGGCAACGCATAGAAAAAGCCATAGCGCTTATGCAGTCTGCCTCGTATTCACTTACCGAGATAGCCTATCTTACCGGCTTCTCCGACCAAAGCCATTTTACACGCATCTTTCAAAAACATACGGGTCAAACCCCCTCGGCATTCAGGAAAAAATTACCTAAAAACTGATACCTGTACAAAACCTGCCACATGTGCTGCTTGCTCAGTAAAAATCAAGTATAGCATTGTTTCGGCCCTTACAGGCATATTGTCAATTACTGTTCCCATATATTCCGGTGTTGAACGGAGCAATACCTTCGCACCTGCCACCACTAACCCCGTGCCTTTAGGCCGGGGTTTTACAACTTCCTCTTCAATTGGCTTTAGCCGAAACTCGTTTGGCTAAAGCCGGCGTAGGTTGATGATCTTCTTATTCTTCCCGGCCTAAAGGCACTGGGTTATAAAAGCCGTACGGGATAACGGACTTCCAAGTCAGTTCGATTCACTCACACAACTAACTATTGAGGATGAAAGCGTCGCAATACCATCGCCCCCTACCAGCACTAACCCCGTGCCTTTAGGCCGGGGTATTGCAACTTCCTCTTCAATTGGCTTTA